>Ga0207415_1000766_pt1 | contig 19757 bp, 21 predicted proteins | sample Passage237A_FD_187369 | JGI IMG/M metagenome (GOLD analysis project Ga0207415, IMG submission 187369) | Cellulose adapted compost microbial communities from Newby Island Compost Facility, Milpitas, CA, USA - Passage2 37A (SPAdes) (version 3) ...
GCGAGGACAAGAAGCCCGGGGACGTGCGGCGCGAGGACTGAGGGCTCGGTCCGCCACCGGTCCACGCGAGCAAGAGCGACGCCCCCACACGCACAGGGACGCCGAGCTGAGGCCCAGGCAGCCCAGCGGGGCGCGGGGCGACTCAGGCGGCCCCGCGCGAGCCAAGGAAGGCGTAGGCGAGCTGGATGCCCGCGAGCACCGCCGTCCCGAGCGCCGCCCGGAGCCCTTGCTCGCGCAGCCACGCGCTCGTTAGCCCGACCACGGGCCCGGCGAGCAGGCCGATGCTGCTGAAGAGCCGCGGGTCGTAGAACAGCGCGTTCCAGCCCGCGACGAGCGCGTAGCCGAGCACGAGGAGCACGAAGCTCGCGAGCCCGAGCACGGCCGCGCGCAGCCCGCGCAGTCGCGAGGCGAGCACGAGCAGGACCGCCAGGAGGGTCCAGCCGCTCGAGGAGTTCGCGAAGGAGCTCAGGGCGGCGGGCAGGGCGCCCTACGCGACGAAGGTGAGCCCGCCGAGCGCGAGGCTCGCCGCGGCGACCCCGAGCACGAGCAGCGGAGAGGAGTGGGTTGCGGCTCGGTCCGCGCGCAGCCCCTCGGGCTCCTCCTCGCTCGGCCCGCGGGCCCCGGCTCCGCTCTCGACGCCGGCTCCCGTCACGGCATGCGGGCCGCGCGCAGGACGCGCAGGACCCCCGTGAAGACCTTCGCCGTCTGCTCCCCCGGCAGCTCGTAGAAGCGCCGCAGCCCGAGCCCTCGGTGCGCGAGGCGCTGGGCCGCGACCGTCTGCGTGCGGGTGTTGGCGAGCAGCCCCTCGCGACCGTGCCGCGCACCGAGGCCCGAGGCGCCCCAGCCGCCCACGGGAGCGCCGTAGGCCGACCACGCTGCGGCATAGCCCTCGTTGATGTTCACCAGTCCCGCGCGCACGCGCTCGGCGATCGCGCGGCCGCGCCGCTCGGAGGCGGTCCACAGGCTCACGTTGAGGCCCAGCTCGCTGTCGTTGATCTGCCCCACGGCCTCGTCGTCGGACTCGACGACGCTGATCGCGACGAGCGGCCCGAAGGTCTCCTCGCGGAAGCACTCCGCCTCGGCAGGGACGTCCGCAAGCACGGTGGGCTCGAAGAACAGGGGGCCGAGGTCCGGCCGGTGCACGCCGCCCGCGAGCACTCGAGCGCCCTTGGCGATCGCGTCGTCGAAGTGGGCGACGATCTTCTCGAGCTGGGCCTTGGTGGTGACCGAGCCGACGTCGTAGCCGTAGTCGAGCCCCGCCCCGAGGCGCAGCGCCTTGGTCCGCCGCACGAAGGCCGCCGTGAAGGCCTCGGCGACCTCGTGGTGCACGTAGATGCGCTCGACCGAGACGCACACCTGGCCCGCACCGGCGAAGCACGCGCGCACGGCTCCCTCGGCCGCGGTCTCGACGTCGACGTCGTCCGCGACGTAGAGCGCGTTCTTTCCCCCGAGCTCGAGGGTCGAGGACGTGAGCCTCTTCGCGGCCGCCGCGGCGACGATGCGACCCGTGGGGGTCGATCCCGTGAAGGCCACGTGGTCCACGGCCTCGACCACCGCGGCACCCACCTCGCCGTCCCCGACGACGACCTGGATCACGCCGGAGGGCAGCCCTGCGGCCTCGAGCTGCTCGACGCCCCACAGGGCGCTCAGCACGGTCTGCGTGTCGGGCTTGAGGATCACGGCGTTGCCCGCGAGCAGCGCCGCGAGCGAGTCGCCGATCGGCAGGTTGAGCGGGTAGTTCCACGGCGTGACGACGCCCACGAGGCCCACCGGGCGGTGGTGCACGCGAACGCTCGTGAGCCCGGGGACCATGCCCGCCTCGCGACGGGTCGCCAGGTAGGAAGGGCCGCGCACGGCGAGGTGCCGGGCGATCGACACGAGGTCGTAGATCTCCTCGAAGGCGTGCAGGCGCGCCTTGCCGGACTCGAGCTGGACGAGGTCGAGGGCGTCGGACTGCCCGTCGAGGAGCAGGTCCGCGAAACGCAAGAGGATCTTGGCGCGCTCGCGCACCGGGGTCGCGGCCCAGGGCGCCTGCGCGAGGCGGGCGCGCCTCGCGGCGCGCTCGACGTCCTCGGGGGTCGAGAGCGGGAAGCGCGCGAGAGGGGCCCCGGTCGCGGGCGCCGTCGTCGTCGCCTGCGCGGCCTCCGCCGAGGTGACGAGGCGCGAGGTCAGCAGGGCGACCTCCTCGGGCTCGAGGGCATAGGTCGCGCGCGGGTCGGACTCGGGGTCGGCGACGGCGAAGGCCGGCTCGTGCTCCATGTCAGCTCCGGTGGTAGGGGGACACGACCACCTCGATGCGCTGGAACTCCTTGAGCTCGGAGTAGCCCGTCGTGGCCATCGCGCGCTTGAGGGCACCGATGAGGTTGAGCGTGCCGTCGGCTGTGTGCCCCGGGCCGAAGAGGATCTGCTCGAGGGTGCCCGCGGTGCCCACGTGCACGCGCTCGCCGCGCGGCAGCTTGGGGTGGTGCGCCTCGGGGCCCCAGTGCCAGCCCTGGCCCGGAGCCTCGCCGGCGCGAGCGAGCGCAGCCCCGAGCATCACGGCGTCGGCGCCGCACGCGATCGCCTTGACGAGGTCGCCCGAGCGGCCCACGCCGCCGTCGGCGATGACGTGCACGTAGCGCCCGCCCGACTCGTCGAGGTAGTCGCGGCGCGCCGCGGCGACGTCGGCCACGGCCGTGGCCATGGGGGCGTGGATCCCGAGGGACAGGCGCGTGGTGTGCGCCGCTCCGCCGCCGAAGCCCACAAGGACGCCCGCAGCGCCCGTGCGCATGAGGTGCAGGGCCGCGGTGTAGCTCGCGGCGCCGCCCACGATCACGGGGACGTCGAGCTCGTAGATGAAGCGCTTGAGGTTGAGCGGCTCGGCTCGCCCCGAGACGTGCTCGGCGGAGACCGTGGTGCCGCGGATGACGAAGAGGTCCACTCCCGCGTCGACGACCGTCTTCCAGTACTCCTGCGTGCGCTGGGGGGACAGCGAGCCGGCGACCGTGACGCCCGCCGCGCGGATCTCGCGCAGTCGCTCGGTGATGAGCTCGCGCTGGATGGGCGCGGCGTAGATCTCCTGCATGCGCGGGATCGCCCCGGCGCCGAGGCTCGCGATCTCCTCGATGTAGGGGCGCGGGTCCTCGTACCGGGTCCACAGGCCCTCGAGGTCGAGGACGCCCAGGCCGCCGAGCCTGCCGAGGGCCACAGCCGTCTCGGGGCTCATGACCGAGTCCATGGGGGCCGCGATGACCGGCAGCTCGAACTGGTAGGCGTCGATCTGCCACGAGGTCGACACCTCCTCGGGGTCGCGCGTGCGCCGCGAGGGCACCACCGCGATGTCGTCGAAGGTGTACGCGCGCCGCGCTCGCTTGCCGCGTCCGATCTCGATCTCGCTGCTCACGGGAAGCAAGGCTACTCGGTGGGTCTGCGCGGGAGTGTCGGAGCCCTCTGCCACAGTGGAGGAACGCAAGGCGAAGTGGAGACGACATGGCGTGGACGGACGGCGAGCTCCTGGGTTTTGACACCGAGACGACGGGGGTCGACCCGCAGTCCGACCGGATCGTCACGGTCGCCCTCGTGCACCGCGACGCGAGCGGGACGAGGGCGCGCACCTGGCTCGTCGACCCGGGGGTCGAGATCCCCGAGGCCGCCACCGCCGTGCACGGCATCTCGACCGAGTACGCCCGGGCCTTCGGCGCCCGCCCCGCCGAGGCCCTCGACGAGGTCGCGACGGAGCTCGCCAAGGCCTTCTCCGCCGGTACCCCTGTCGTGGCCTTCAACGCCTGCTACGACCTCACGCTCGTCGAGGCCGAGCTGCGCCGCCACGGCCTGCCCACGGTCGCCGAGCGCACGGGCGCGCCCCTGCGCCCCGTGGTCGACCCGCTCGTTCTCGACCGCACCTACGACCGCTACCGCAAGGGCAAGCGGACCCTCGGGGTGCTGTGCGAGCTCTACGGCGTAGTCCCCGCCGAGGGCGGGCTGCACTCGGCCGAGGTCGACGTCGTCGCGACCCTCGACGTCCTCGAGGCCCTCGTGCGCCGCTACCCGCGGATCGCCGAGCTGTCGCTCGAGGAGCTGCACCTCTCCCAGGTCAAGTCGCACCGCAGCTGGGCGGAGAACTTCAACTCGTGGCGCGCGAGCAAGGGCTTCGCGGGGCCGGGCGCCGGGCTCGAGTGGCCTGTCGAGCCCTGCGAGGCGATCGCCCAGCCGGCACACCTTCGAGTGACAGGGCGCGCGCTCCGTCAGGGGCGGACGTAGCCTGGGACCCGAGCTCTGCCCGACGCGAGATACATCACTCCGCGAATGAATGTGCAGGTCTCGTGTCCGCGAGACGGAGATTCTCCCGCTGCCGGTGCGCGGATATCTCATACCTGAGTTACGTTGGCCTGGTGACGACGACCATCGAGCCCACGATCCCCTCGGCGAACGAGCAGCCCGAGCACCTCTTCCGCATCGGGGCCCTCATCCGCTCCGCTCGGCAGCATCAAGGACTCACGCAGGCCCAGCTCGCCGAGCGGCTCGGCACGAGCCAGAGCGCGATCCACCGCATCGAGCAGGGCGGCCAGAACATCTCGCTCGACATGATCACGCGCATCAGCGAGGCGCTGGACTCCGAGCTCGTCACGATCGGCCCGCGCCACTCCCACCTGCGCGTCGAGGGCGGTCAGCAGCTCTCGGGCCGCATCGAGGTGAACTCCTCGAAGAACGCCGCCGTCGCGCTGCTGTGCGCCTCGCTGCTCAACAAGGGCACCACGCGCCTGCGCCAGGTCGCGCGGATCGTCGAGGTCGACCGCATCGTCGAGGTGCTGCGCAGCATCGGCGTGCGCGCCGTGTGGTCCGAGGACGGTCGCGACCTCGAGGTCAACGTCCCCCAGCAGCTCGAGCTCGACGCGATCGACGTCGAGACGGCCCGGCGCACGCGCTCGATCATCATGTTCCTCGGCCCCCTGCTGAGCCTCGAGAGCGAGTTCGACCTGCCCTACGCGGGCGGCTGCGACCTCGGCACGCGCACCGTCGAGCCCCACCTCATCGCCCTGCGCCCCTTCGGCCTCTCGGTCGAGACCTCGGGCGGGCTCTACCACTCGCGCGTCAGCCCCGACGACGGCGCCGACCGCACCGTGGTGCTCACCGAGCGCGGCGACACCGTCACGGAGAACGCCATCATGGCGGCCGCGCGTCGCGCGGGCACGACGACGATCCGCAACGCCTCCCCCAACTACATGGTCCAGGACCTGTGCTTCTTCCTCGAGCTGCTCGGGGTGCGCGTCGAGGGCATCGGCACCACGACCCTGCGCGTGCACGGCGTGCCCGAGATCGACACCGAGGTCGAGTACTTCGTCTCCGAGGACCCGGTCGAGGCGATGAGCCTGCTCACGGCGGGCATCGTCACGGGCTCTCAGATCACCGTCGCGCGCGTGCCGATCGAGTTCATGGAGATCGAGCTCGCGACCCTCGCCGAGATGGGCCTGCGCTTCGAGACCTCCCCCGAGTACCTCGCGCGCAACGGCCGCACGCGCCTCGTGGACGTCACCGTCTTCCCGAGCTCGCTGCGGGCGCCGATCGACAAGATCCACCCGATGCCCTTCCCGGGCCTCAACATCGACAACCTGCCCTTCTTCGCGGTCATCGCGGCCTGCGCCGAGGGCAAGACCCTCATCCACGACTGGGTCTACGAGGGCCGGGCGATCCACCTCACGGACCTCACGCGCCTGGGCGCGGACGTGCGCCTGCTCGATGCGCACCGCCTCGACGTGCAGGGCCCCACGCACTGGTCCGGAGCCGAGGTCAGCTGCCCGCCGGCTCTGCGCCCCGCCGTGGTGATCCTGCTCGCGATGCTCGCGGCGAAGGGCACCTCGGTGCTGCGCAACGTCGACATCATCGCCCGCGGCTACGAGCAGCTCCAGGAGCGCCTCGTGAGCCTCGGTGCGCGCATCGAGACCTTCCGCGACTGAGCCCGCTCAGAGTCCCAGCGTCGAGCGCACCTCGGCCGCGACGAGCGGGCTCGAGGCGACGAGCAGCGAGCTGCGCTCGTCGTCGGCGCGGTAGTCGGAGCCGTCCCAGCGCTGCGAGATCCCGCCTGCCTCGCGCACGAGCAGCGCGCCCGGAGCGTGGTCCCACGCGTTGGTGCGCCAGTAGACGATGAAGTCGTCCTCGCCGAGCAGCACCCGGCGGTAGGTCGCCCCCGCCCAGAGGCGGTCGTTGGCGCGCACCTCGGGCGCGAGCTCCTCGACGCGCTCGCCGATGCGCTCGCGCAGGCCCTCGGGCAGGAAGAAGGTCGCGACCCCGCCTCTCACGTTCCTGCGCGCCCCGTCCGCCGTCGTCGGTGCCTCGCCCCGACGCACGCGCTCGGGCGAGCCCGAGCCCCGGGTCAGGAAGGTCCCGGCCCCCCGCTCGGCCGCGAAGAGCTCGTCGTACTCGGGCAGGGCGACCCAGGCCGCGACCGGCGTGCCGGAGTCCACGAGGGCGACCATGACCGCGAAGTCGGGGTCCCCCTCGACGAAGGCGCGCGTCCCGTCGATCGGGTCCACCACGAAGCTCAGGCCTTCGCGGCCGAGCAGCCCGAGCAGGGAGCTGTCGGCCGCGACCGCCTCCTCGCCGACGACGGGCACCTCGGGCGCGATCTCCTGGAGGCCCGCCGTCAGGACTCGCTCGGCCTCGAGGTCGACGGCCGTGACGAGGTCTCCGGGCGACTTCTCGGAGATCTCCCCTGCGGCGAGGTCGCGAAAGCGCGGGAGCACGACGCTCTGGGCGACCTCGCGGACGAGGGCGCCGACGGCGTCAAGGTCGACGCCGCTCACCGGGACTTGTAGTTCGGTGCCTCGGAGATCATCTGGACGTCGTGCGGGTGCGACTCCTTGAGCCCCGCCGCGGTGATGCGCACGAAGCGGCCGCGCTCCTGGAGCGTCGGGACGTCGCGCGCGCCCACGTAGAACATCGACTGGTGCAGGCCGCCCACGAGCTGGTGGGTCACGGCCGCGAGCGGGCCTCGGTACGGGACCTGGCCCTCGATGCCCTCGGTGATGATCTCGTCGTCGGACAGGTCACCCTGGAAGTAGCGGTCCTTGGAATACGAGCGGCGGTCCCCGCGCGACTGCATCGCACCGAGCGAGGCCATGCCGCGGTAGCGCTTGAACTGCTTGCCGTTGACGAAGACGAGGTCGCCGGGGGCCTCGTCGCAGCCCGCGAAGAGACCGCCGAGCATCACGGAGTCCGCGCCGGCCACGAGGGCCTTGGCGATGTCGCCCGAGTACTGCAGGCCGCCGTCACCGATCACGGGCACGCCCGCGGGCTTGCACGCGAGGGAGGCCTCGTAGATCGCGGTGACCTGCGGGACGCCGACGCCGGCCACGACGCGCGTGGTGCAGATCGAGCCCGGGCCCACGCCCACCTTGACGGCGTCCACGCCTGCGTCGACGAGCGCCTGGGCGCCCTCGCGCGTCGCGATGTTGCCGCCGATCACCTGGACGTGCTGCGTGAAGGAGTCGGACTTGATGCGGCGCACCATGTCGAGCATGAGCTTGGCGTGACCGTTCGCGGTGTCCACGACGAGCACGTCGACGCCCGCCTCGACGAGCGCGGTGACGCGGTCCCAGGCGTCCCCGAAGAAGCCGACCGCGGCGCCGACCACGAGGCGCCCTTCGGCGTCCTTGGTGGACAGCGGGTACTGCTCGGACTTCACGAAGTCCTTGACGGTGATGAGTCCCGCGAGGCGCCCAGCGTCGTCGAGGAGGGGCAGCTTCTCGACCTTGTGCTTGGCGAGCAGGGCCGCGGCGTCCTCGCGCTCGATGCCCACCGGCGCCGTGACGAGCGGCTGGGGCGTCATGACGTCCTTGACGCGCAGTGTCTCGAAGTCCGCGGAGCGCACGAAGCGCAGGTCACGGTTCGTGATGATGCCGATGAGGTGGCCCGCGTCGTCGACCACGGGCAGTCCCGAGACGCGGTAGCGGCCGCACAGCTCGTCGAGCTCGGTGAGGGTCGCGTCCGGGCCGATCGTCAGCGGGTCGGTGATCATGCCCGACTCGGAGCGCTTGACGATGTCGACCTGGTGGGCCTGGTCCTCGATCGAGAGGTTGCGGTGCAGGATGCCGATGCCGCCCTGGCGCGCCATGGCGATCGCCATGCGGGCCTCGGTCACGGTGTCCATCGCGGCGCTCACGAGGGGGATGCGCAGCGAGATCTCGCGGGTGAGGCGGGTCGTGGTGTCGACCTCGCTCGGGATGACGTCGGTCTCGCCCGGAAGGAGCAGGACGTCGTCGTAGGTGAGGCCGATCTGGCCGAAGGGACCGGGAGCGTCGCTCCCCAGGGAAGGCTCGCGCGTCATCTGGCCATGATACGTGCGCGCGGAAGGCCCCCCTGGCCCCGTCTCACGCCCCCCGAGCCTGCGGGCCCGGAGGCCTCGCGAGGCCCAGGTCACGACTGCTGCGTCTTCTTCGCCGCAGGTGCGCCGAGGGCGAGAGCTCAGCGGATGAGGCCGCTGCGGATGCCGATCGCGACGGCCTGGGCCCGGTCGCGCGCCCCGAGCTTGCGGAAGAGCCGCTGGGCGTGGGTCTTGATCGTGTCCTCGGAGAGGAACAGGTCCTGGCCGATCTGGCTGTTGGAGCGCCCGTTGCTCATGCCCACGAGCACCTCGTACTCGCGCTTCGTGAGCTCGACGTCCCGCGTCACCGGCTCGGCGGGCGAGCTCGGCGAACCCGGTGAGCCGTGCGAGAAGCGCGCCCCGGGAGAGCTCGCCACGGGCGTTGCGGGCTGCGGCACGAGCGGCGCGGCGAAGATGTGCGCCGCGATCGCCGCGAGGTCCGAGCTCGAGGCCTCGGGGGTGAGGTAGCCGCGCGCACCGAGGGTGATGGCCCGGTCGAGCGCGACCTCGTCACCCTTCTCCGCAAGGACGACGACGACGGTCCGCTGGCTCACGAGCCGCAGCTGCCGCAGGGTCTCGATGGGCCCGGGCGAGGGCAGGTGGGCGTCCAGCAGGACGATCCCCGGAGGAGCGATGCGCGCGAGGCGCACCAGCTCCGCGGCGTCGCCAGCGGTTCGCACCGACGAGATGGACGGCACACCGGCCGCTGCGGCCGCGAGCCTCTCGCGCACCGCAGCCATGCCGTGACAGATCACGATTCCGGACACTGCTCTCCCCTTGCCCCATGCCGCCGAGTCGCGGCTCTCCCTGGGGTATCGGCCAGCCCCGTCACTCCTTCGTGCTAACTCAGGGGTGAAGTATTCGCGCATCGAGGATCTAGCGGTCATGGCTCACATTTCCAGAGGTGCTAGCACCTGCCGCGGCGGTCACCTCGTGCAGAAGACCGGCAAAGCTTCTCGCCCGCTGGACGTTCCGGTGCAGCGGAAGCTCCCTCGCGGCCGACTCGTCGACGGTCCCGACGAAGATCTGGAGCTCTTGCAGCGCCTCGTGCACGACGCCCACGACCTCGAGGTCGGCGCGCGCCCTGTCGGACAGCAGGACGAGGGCGACAGGGCGCACCATCGTGCACAGCTCGACGAGGTGACGGGCCCCGATGGGACCCGTGACGACGCGAGCCCCGACCTCGCGCTCCTCGAGCGCGGCCGCCATGGCGTGCAGGGTGAGACGGCTCGAGCCGTCCCCCGTCGAGGCGAGCAGCACCGTCTCGCGCGAGCGCTCGCCGAGGTCCCTCGCCGGCTCGGGGCGCTTGCGGAGCACCGCGAGCGCGGCGGCCTCGAGGATCGTCGTCGCGTCCTCACCCGGACGGGCGAGCACCGTGCGCGCCGCGATCGAGGAGCGCGCGGGAGAGACGAGCTCGTTCCACCAGCGCTCGGCCCCCTCGGTGAGGCCCGCGGCAAGGATGCGTCGACAACGGCTCGGGTTCATCGCGAGAGCCGCGTCCACGACGGCGGTCACGGTGACCGGGCCGGAGTGCGTGCCGTCGAGGTCCCCACCGATCCGGGAGACCGAGGCGAGCGCGCCGTCGACCTCGTCGAGCTCGTGCGACGGGGTCGCGCGCGCGACGCGGGCGGCCTCGCTCGGCGCGACGCCGTCGAGCGTCAGTCGTCGCATCACGACGAGGCGCGCGACGTCCTCCGCCCCGTAGCGACGGTGCGAGCCCGCCGAGCGCTCGGAGGGACCGAGGCCGTAGCGACGGTCCCAGGTGCGCAGGGTCGCGGGGGCCACACCGAGGCGGGCGGCTACTGCAGCGACCGTCAGAGCGGGTGCCCCCGGGGCGGCTGGAACCGCATCGTCAGGGGTGACCATGACTCGATTGTGCCCCGCTGTGACCAAGTTCTGCACCGCGGGGTGTCCGCTTCACCCGCTTGTTCAGGTGCCAGCACCTAAAGGTGTCCCCTTTGTCCCACTTCTCGGCCGGGTTGTACGGTCACGAAAGAAGTTCTGGACAAAGCCTTGAACAACTTCTGGCGCGGTTGTAGTGTGCATCGCACGGCACGACGACACAGCTTCCCCGGCGATCCCGGGGTACGACGCAAGGAGGCTCGGTGATGGCGGAGATCTCACGGCTCCCAGGTCCGGTACTCGACCTGTGGGAGTGGCAGTTCGAAGGGGCGTGCCGCGAGGCCGACCCCACGCTCTTCTTTCACCCGGAGGGCGAGCGCGGCACCGCACGCCGTCGTCGAGCCGAGGCCGCGAAAGCCATCTGCGCCACGTGCCCCGTGATGAAGCAGTGCCTTGAGCAGTCCCTGCGCGTGCGCGAGCCCTACGGCGTGTGGGGCGGCCTCTCCGAGGACGAGCGCGCCGCGATCCTTGCCAACCCCGTCCGCAAGGCCAGCTGACCCACTTCCAGCTCCGCGGACACCTCGAGACCCCCGACCCGTCCCCGTCGGGGGTCTCGAGGTGTCCGGGCCAGAGCGTCCCGCCACCTGGCACCCCCCTCCCGCGGCACGCACCCCGCCGCTAGGGTGTCGGCCGCGTCGCGGAGGTCCCGCGCGCGTACGGAGGGGGAACCCGCATGAGCGAAGAGGTCGCGCAGCTCGCCGCCCGGCCCGGGGTGGCGCCCTGGCGCATCAGGCTCGCCGAGCTCGTCGAGTCGCCGCCCGTGACACGGGCGATCGTCGGGATCATCCTCGTCAACGCCGCTCTCATGGGCGTCGAGACGAACCACGGGCTCATGGCCGAGCACGGCCACACGATCCACCTGCTCGACAAGATCTGCCTCGGCATCTTCGTCGTCGAGCTCGCCGCCAAGCTGATCGCCTACGGGCTGACCTTCTGGCGCAACGGCTGGCGGATCTTCGACTTCCTCGTGGTGGCCGTCGCCCTCGTCCCGGGCGCGGGCCCGTGGGCCGTGCTGCGCTCGCTGCGCGTGCTGCGCGTCCTGCGCCTGCTGACGATCGTCCCCTCCCTGCGCCGCGTCGTCGCCGCCTTCCTGCACGCGATCCCCGGCCTCATGGGCGTCGTCGCCGTGATGGCGATCATCTTCTACACCGGCGGGGTGCTCGCCACGACCCTGTACTCCGAGTCCTTCCCCGAGTTCTTCGGCGACCTCGAGACGAGCCTCTACTCGCTCTTCCAGGTCATGACGCTCGACAGCTGGCACTCGCAGATCGTCCGTCCGATGGAGGCGGTCGAGCCCTCGGCGGGGCCCTTCTTCCTGATCTTCGTCGTGGTCACGAGCTTCACGGTGCTCAACCTCTTCATCGGCATCATCGTCACGGCCATGCAGGAGATCAACGAGGCCGAGGCGGCCGAGAAGCTCGCGAAGGACGAGAAGGCCGCCGAGGACGCGCGCGTCGCCGAGATCGCCCTCCTCGGTGTCGAGGGTGCTCGCAGGGCGGCCGAGGCCCGAGCGGAGGAGGCAGCCGAGGCCGAGCTCGCCGCGAACGGCCACCTCGAGACCGCGACGCTGCCCCAGGAGGACGTGGCGGCGATCATCGAGCGCATGGAGCGCGACCTCGCTGCGCTGCGCAGCCACGCCGCTCGCAGCTGAGCCGTCCCGAGAATGACGAAGGCCCCGCCGCCCAAGGGCTGCGGGGCCTTCGATCGCGCCTACGAGAGGCGCCAGGTCACTTCGTGACGACCGCGAGGATGTCGCGCGCCGAGAGGATGAGGTACTCCTCACCGGCGTACTTGACCTCGGTGCCGCCGTACTTCGAGTAGATGACGATGTCGCCGACGGCGACGTCGAGGGGGACACGGTTGCCGTTGTCGTCGATGCGACCCGGACCGATCGCCAGGACCTCGCCCTCCTGGGGCTTCTCCTTGGCGGAGTCAGGGATGACCAGACCGGAGGCGGTGGTCTGCTCCGCCTCGACCGCCTTGACGACGATCCGGTCCTCGAGCGGCTTGATGGAGACCGACACTGCGGACCTCCCCTTCGCGAGATGAGTTGCTGACTAGGGACAGTGGAGCACGGTGCTGGCTCGCCGTCGTCGCGGGTGCCGACAAGCTCTCCGTGCGCGCGTCCTCCGAGGAGGACCCGCAGCAAATCTATGCCGCCATTAGCACTCGGTCAAGGCGAGTGCCAACCAGCGGAAGGGCTGCTCAGCCCTCTGCGGCGTGGAAGGATCGGCCCATGGACGCGAGCGCCCTGAGCAAGCTCCTCAGCCCGGAGGGGTGGGCCCTCCTCGGCGTGCTCCCGCCGTACCACCCCGACGCCGCGATGGCGATCTCCGAGCGCCTGCGCTCCGAGGGCTTCGACGGCGAGCTCGTCGCCGCAGCGCTCACCCAGTCGCGCCTGCGGGCCAAGGCTGCCGAGAAGTTCGGCGACTTCGCCCAGGGCATGCTCTTCACGCCCGAGGCCCTCGAGCAGGCCACGCGCCTCACGGTCGCAGCCCACCACGCCCAGCGCTACCGGCGCGCAGGCTCGCAGCGGGTCGCAGACCTCACGTGCGGGATCGGCGGGGACTCCCTCGCTATCGCCGGCATGGGCATCGGCGTGCTCGCGGTCGAGATCGACGAGCTCACCGCGGCCCTCGCCACGGTGAACCTGCGCCACTTCGAGAACGCCGAGGTACGCCACGGCGACGGGCTCGCCGTGGACCTGAGGGCCGAGGGGGTCGACGCCGTCTTCGCCGACCCGGCCCGCCGCACGCGCTCGGGCTCGCGCCGCCACGACCCCCGGGCCTACGCCCCTCCCCTCGAGGAGGTCCTCGCGATCCGCGCGAGCGTCCCCGCACTCGGGGTCAAGGTGGGCCCCGGCATCCCGCACTCGGAGGTGCCCGAGGACGCCGAGGCCCAGTGGGTGTCCGTGGACGGGACCGTGGTCGAGGCGGGGCTCTGGTTCGGTGACCTCGCCTCGGGCGGACCGGGTCGCAGCGCGCTCGTGGTGCGCGGGGAGCACGCCTCGACGCTCGCCGACGACGGCGCCCGCGCGAGCACGGGCCCTCTCGAGTCCTACCTCTTCGAGCCTGACGGTGCCGTGATCCGCGCCGGTCTCGTGGGCACGGTGGCGCAGCGGATCGGCGGCCACCTGGTCGATCCCACGATCGCCTACGTGACCGCGAGCTCGCCGGCCTCGGCGGACCCCGCTCTCGCGACGGGCTACCGCGTGCTCGACTCGATGCCCTTCAACCTCAAGCGCCTGCGCTCCTACCTGCGCGAGCGCGGGGTGGGCAGGGTGACCATCAAGAAGCGCGGCACGGCCGTCACGCCAGAGTCCCTGCGCTCGCAACTCTCGCTCAAGGGCGAGGAAGCAGCCACACTGGTCCTGACCCGGATCTCCGGGGCCCAGCACGTGATCGTCGTGGAGGCACTGTGAGCCTGGAGTTCGCGTCGTCGGAGCGCTCGAGCATCGGCGTGGAGTGGGAGCTGGCCTTCGTCGACGCCGACTCGGGGGACCTGCGCCAGGTCGCGGACACCGTGCTGCCCAAGGTCGCCGAGTCCTTCGGCGGCGAGCACCCCTTCATCCACCCCGAGCTGCTGCTCAACACGGTCGAGATCGTCTCCGGCGTGCGCCGCACGGCGGGCGAGGCGGCGGCGGACCTCGAGCGCTCGATCGATGCGATCCGCGAGGTGACCGACCCGCTGCGCGTCGAGCTCATGGGCGGCGGCGCGCACCCCTCAGCGCAGTGGACCCAGCAGAAGGTCACCGACAAGCAGCGCTACGCGACGCTCATCGAGCGCACGCAGTGGTGGGGACGCCAGATGCTCATCTACGGCGTGCACGTGCACGTGGGCATCGAGTCCCGGGACAAGGTGCTGCCGATCTGGCGCGCGATGCTCACGATGTTCGGGCACATCCAGGCCCTGTCCGCCTCGAGCCCCTACTGGGCGGGCCAGGACACGGGATACGCGTCCAACCGCGCCCTGATGTTCCAGCAGCTGCCCACCGCGGGCCTCGGCTGGCAGTTCGAGGAGTGGTCCCAGCTCGAGCAGTACGTCGAGGACATGACCCACACGGGCGTGATCTCGGAGTTCAACGAGGTTCGCTGGGACGTGCGCCCCTCCCCCGGGCTCGGCACCCTCGAGATGCGCATCGCCGACGGCGCCTCGAACCTGCTCGAGGTGCGCGCGATCTCCGCCTTCACGCACTGCCTCGTCGAGCACTTCTCCTCGCTCCTCGACGCGGGGAAGCCCACGCCCACCCTGCCCGCGTGGTTCGTGCAGGAGAACAAGTGGCGCGCGGCGCGCTACGGCATGGACGCGATCCTCATCCTCGACCGCGAGCGCACCGAGAAGCTCGTGACCGAGTCGGTCGAGGAGTGGCTCGAGGTGCTCGCTCCCGCAGCCGAGCGGCTCGGGTGCACCGAGGACCTCGAGCTCGTGCGCGTCATCCTGCGGCGCGGGGCCTCCTACCAGCGCCAGCGCGCGGCGGCCCGGCGGGCGGGCGGAGAGCTCGGCGCCGTCGTCGACTCCCTCGTCGCCGAGATGCGCGCGGGCAAGCCGCTCTAGGCGCTCCGGTTCGCCCGAGAGGGCATCGCTCCGGTCGCCGTAGAGGGCAGCGCTCCGGTCGCCGTAGAGGGCAGCGCCCGCGGTGCGCCGTCGTCGGCCCGACTCGCCCTCCTCCCGAGCACCCTCGATCCTTGCGATACCCACTAGTTGACATTGCATAGTAGCGGGCATAGCCTCGAGCCATGAGCCCCGCCGTTCGCGACCCCCAGATGCTCAAGGGCATCCTCCCCGTGCTCGTGGTGGCCCTGCTCACCGAGCAGGAGTCCTACGGGTACGAGCTCGTGACCCGCCTGCAGGACGCGGGCCTCGAGGACATCTCCACCGGCACGGTCTACCCCGTGCTCACGCGCCTCGAGCGCGAGGGACACATCTCCTCGCGGCTCGTCGCGTCCTCCGCGGGCCCCGCCCGCAAGTACTACCTGCCCACCCCGCAGGGGGCGGCCCACCTGCAGCAGGCGGCCGCCGGCTGGCGCGAGCTGGCCCGCACGGTCGAGGCCGTGCTCTCCCGCCTCCCCCGGACCGAGGAGCCATCATGACCACGACGACGACGGACCGACGACTGACCCTGCGCGAGCGCTGGCGGATCGAGCGCTACCTGCTCGACTTCTCCTCCCCCATGCAGGACTACCCGCGCAAGGAGTACCGCCAGATCAAGCGAGAGCTCCGCGCGAGCCTCGTCGCCGCGACCCTCGACGTGGGCGTCGACCAGGCCGTCAAGGACCTGGGCAGCGCCCGGGCCCTCGCCGACGGCTACATCAGCGAGCTTGGCCGCCGGCTGCCGCGCTGGGAGACCGGGGCGATCATCGCGACGCTCGTGATCGGGGCCTTCGTGTACCTCACGTTCTCCTACAGCCTCGGCGCCCTCGACACGCTCGAGGCCCTGGGCGGCGGAGAGGTGGACCTCTCCGTGCTCGGTGTCGCGACGAAGGTGCACTTCAGCGAGGAGTCCGTGTCGCTCAGCAGCACTCTGAGCGGGCTCGGGGCCGCCATCTGGGGCGGTGCCGCCCTCGTGGCCTTCGCCCTCGGCTCTCGCTTCTGGCGCGTGTTCACCGGGTGAGCAGCCGTCGCTCCGCCCCCGCTGCAGGCCGGTCCTCGACCGGCCCGCAGCCCTGCCCGCCGCGTCACACCGTGACGAGCTCGAGGGGCATCGAGGAGTCGACCGGGATGTCGAAGCTCGAGGCCGGCAAGCCGCGGCGCACGACGGCGGCGCCGAGCGCGGCGATCATCGCCCCGTTGTCCGTGCAGTAGCGCAGCGGCGGGATGCGCACGTCGATGCCCGCCGCGGCGCAGCGCTCGGTCGCAAGGTCACGCAGCTGGGAGTTCGCGGAGAAGCCGCCGCCGATCACGAGGTTGTCGACGCCCTCGCGCTCGCAGGCCGCGATGGTCTTGGCGACGAGCACGTCGGCCACGGCGTCGGCGAAGGAGGCCGCGACGTCGTTCAGGGGGATCGCCTCCCCCGCGTCCTCGCGAGCCTCGACCCAGCGGGCCACTGCCGTCTTGAGGCCGGAGAAGGAGAAGTCGTAGGCGTGACGCTCCTGGTCCTTGGCGGCGGTGAGGCCGCGCGGGAAGCGAATCGCGTTCTTGTCGCCCTCGCGCGCTAGGCGGTCGATGTGCGGGCCGCCCGGGTAGGGCAGGCCGAGCAGGCGACCCACCTTGTCGAAGGCCTCGCCCGCGGCGTCGTCGAGGGTCGAGCCGAGCTCGGTGACGCCCGTGACGATGTCGTCCACGCGCAGCAAGCTCGTGTGCCCACCGGAGACCACGAGAGCGACGAAGCGCTCGGGGAAGAGCCCGTGCACGAGCTCGTCGACAGCGGCGTGCCCGATGACGTGGTTCACGCCGTACAGCGGGACGTCCAGGGCGACCGCGAGAGACTTCGCGGCCGAGGCCCCGACCGTGAGCGGACCCACGAGGCCAGGGCCTGCGGTCACGGCGATCGCGTCGACCTCGGCGAGGCTCACCCCCGCGTTCTCGAGCGCACGGTCGAGCGTGGGGACCATCTGCTCGAGGTGGGCTCGAGAGGCGATCTCGGGGATGATCCCGCCGAAGCGCGCGTGCTCGTCCATCGAGCTCGCCACCGCCTCGCCCACGAGCTCGGAGCGGTCGGGGTACGCGCGGACGAGCGCGACCCCTGTCTCGTCGCACGAGGTCTCGATGCCGAGCACGAGGGGCGCAGAGGTCATGCGTCCAGGGTAGGCGCACGCCGGGAGCCCGAGGCCGGGCTCCGCTCGGGCTGTGACCGAGCCCACGGCTGATCAGGAAACACGCCCTATCGGTTGAGCGTTCAACCAGTATGACGATCGCTCCTGAGACCTCTTCCGCCGCCGAAGGCACCTCGCCCTTCGTGCTCGACCCTGTCGCGCAGGACGCACTGTTCCGCTCCGCGCGCACCGCCCGACGCTGGGCCGAGCGTCCCGTGAGCGAGGAGCATCTCGCGAGCGTCTACGAGATGCTGCGCTGGGGCCCCACCGCGATGAACACCTCGCCGCTGCGTCTGCTGCGCGTCGCGAGCACCGAGGCCCGCGAGCGCCTCGCGAGCCACCTCGCCGAGGGCAACCGCGAGCGCGCCCTCACCGCTCCGCTGACCCTCGTGCTCGCGCTCGACGCGGACTTCCACGAGCACCTCGACACCCTCGTGCCGCACTGGCCCGGAGCCGCCGAGGTCTTCGCAGACCCGCAGCGTCGCCTCGCCACCGCGCGTGACAACGCCTTCCTCCAGGCCGGCTACCTGATCCTCGCGCTGCGCGCGAGCGGGCTCGAGGTCGGGCCCATGGGCATCGCGGACCCTGAGGGCCTCGACGCCGACCTGCTCGCCGGCAGCTCGTGGCGCTCGATCCTCGTGGTCAACGCGGGCTTCCCCGCCGAGGACAACGGCGCCCACCCGCGAGCCCCGCGCCTCGACCCCGGGCTCGCGATCCGCTCGCTCTAGGCGAGCCCCCCCCGGACCGGTTGCGCCCCGTCTCGTCGAGTCCCCCCCTGCGGCGAGGCGGGGCACAGCCACTCTCCGGCCCGCGCGCCCGCTCAGCGCAGCGCGAGCCGCATCGTGAGAGCGTCGACGTTCTCCGGCTGGTAATAGCCGCGGCGCACGCCGAGGCGCTCGAAGCCCATCGACTCGTAGAGGCCGATCGCCTGCTCGTTGTCGACGCGGACCTCGAGGAACACCTGCCGGGCGCGCCGCCCACGCTCGTGCTCGAGCAGCGCCTCGAGCAGCCTGCGCCCAAGCCCGCGGCCCTGGTGGCTCCGGGCGACGCCGATCGTCATGACCTGCGCGTCCAGCCCGTCGAACCAGCTCCCCGCGTAGCCCACGAGCAGCGGCCCGCCCTCGACGTCCTCGTCCTCGAGGGCCAGGTAGACGCGGTCACGCCCCGCGAGCTCGTCGCGGACCATCCACTCGCTCCACGCCCCCGCGCCGAAGAGCTCGCGCTCGAGCTCGAGCACGCGTGGCACGTCGGCCGTCGTCAGCGGGCGCAGCCTCATCCCGAGGCGCGCTTGCGTCCGGCGGCAGGGACGGCGTCGGGCCGGCGCAGGTAGAGCGGCTCGGAGGGCTGGGCGACCCCCCGGCGAGCGCGCTCGACCGCGAGCCGCGCGAGCACGGCCGGGTCGGGCAGCTCGGGGCCGCCCACCTCCCCGAAGGTCTCCGCGTAGAGCGAGGCCCCTCGACCGACGACGACGGCGCCCTCGGCGAGCCGCGCGAGCTCGGCGGGCCGGTCCACGAGCGGCCCGGTGAGGAGCTCGACCGCACCCCCTTCCACGCGGTAGCGCGCGGCGTAGACCTCCTTGCGGCGCGCGTCCGCGACCGCGAGCACCTCGCCCTCGACCCCGGAGGCGGCAGCGAGCGCGTCGAGAGAGCTCACGCCGTAGACCGGGATCTCGCGGGCGCGAGCGAAGACGCGCGCGGTGACGAGCCCCGCCCGCAGGCCGGTGAAGGGAGCAGGTCCCGTCCCGACGACGACGGCGCTCAGGTCCGCGGGCTCGAGCCCCGCCTCGACGAGCACCTCGCGGATCATCGGTGCGAGCAGCTCGGCGTGCTGGCGACCCGAGTCGACCGAGCGCGCCGCGAGAGGGCTTCCCTCGTCGTCGCAGAGGCTGACGGCCACCGCCGCCGAGGTGTCGATCGCAAGCACGGCCACGGGGCTAGTTTCCCACGCCCTCGCCGCGCAGCAGCGCGGCCGCGAGGTGGGCGGTCGAGCGCAAGAGCTTCGTCCGCCCGTCGTTGACCGCGACGATCGCGGCGCGCGCGCGGTCCTCGGAGAGCAGCGCTGTCGCGACCCAGGCCGTGTTCGATCCCTGGTGGCCGAAGGAGACGCCCTCGATCCGCGCGCAGCCCCAGCCCATGCCCTGAGGCACGGGCTCGCTCGAGCGCGGGCCGAGAAGGAGCTCGATCGTGCTCGGCTCGAGGAGCCTCGGAGCGTCCGAGCCGAGCAGGAAGAGCTTGAGGAAGCGCGCCCAGTCCGTCGTCGTCATGTGGAAGGTCCCCGCGGGGGACATGACGAGGGGGTTGTCCGCGAGGCCCGCAGGGTCGAGCCCGGGCCCCTTGCCCATCCCCGCCACGAGCGCGCGATGGCCCCAGATGCCCGCGGGCGCGCCGAGCCCGGCCGAGGTGATGTCGAGCGGGTCGAGCACGAGCTCTGCGAGCGCCTGCTCGAAGGGCGAGCCGGTGAGCCGCTCGATCGCGGCGCCCGCGGCCGTGAAGCCCAGGTTCGAGTAGACGAAGCGGCCGCGCCCCTGCGGCGGGGCCGCGAGCACCGCGGCGACCGCGTCCGTGCGTCGCTCGGGCAGGGGTCGCTCGTCCGCGAAGGCTGCGCGCATCGCGGCGCGGTCGAAGTTCGCTGGAAAGCCTGCCTGGTGACGCAGCACCTCCTCGACGGGGACCTCGGCCCACGCGGGGTCGGCCTCCAGGTCCCCGAAGAGCTCGGTGACCGGGGTGTCCCAGCTCAGGTCACCGCGCTCGACGAGCCGCGCGAGG
>Ga0207415_1000773_pt1 | contig 19697 bp, 14 predicted proteins | sample Passage237A_FD_187369 | JGI IMG/M metagenome (GOLD analysis project Ga0207415, IMG submission 187369) | Cellulose adapted compost microbial communities from Newby Island Compost Facility, Milpitas, CA, USA - Passage2 37A (SPAdes) (version 3) ...
TGCAGCCGTCATGGGAGACATGCACGCATGCGTCATCCCTCCTAATACCGGACATCTTCCAGCGTCACCGTTCGTTGCCGGGTCCGGAACGGTCATGATTCAGGGGCGGCCCGCAGTGCGGCAGGGCGACTCATGCGCATGCGGCGCATCGGTCGCGGTAGGAGCCCCAACGGTGATGATCGGATGAGCGCCGTCGACTACCCCCAGGTGGGACAGGGCTGGGCCTTCCCGCCGCGCTGGGACGTGCTGCCTGACCGCGACGGCGCCGGCCCCACGGTGCTCGCGACAACGGCGGGTGCAGAGCACGTGCAAGAGGCGCTCGTCATCATCCTGCGCACGCTCATCGGCTCTAGGGTGATGCGCCCACGCTTTGGCGCGGGAGTTGATCGCTATGTCTTTGAGCCGCGCACTGCGGAGGTTTGCTACCGCCTCGCGGACGACGTTCGCCGCGCCCTTGTGGTTGGCGAGCCCCGAGTGATCATCGACTCTGTCACCGCGGTTCCGGCTGGCACGGCTGACGAGCGCATTGACGTCTCTATCGAGTACCGCATTGACCGCCACCGGCGCCCGGAGTCTCTTGTGGTTCCGTTCTTCATGGCTGGTGAGTCATGAGCCGCTCGTATCAACAACTGCTCGACGCCCTCGCTGACGTCGCTCGCCTGAGCGATGTCAAGGAAGGCACCTCGTGGCGCGACGCGCTCTTCGAGTCCAGCCCGGACGGTTGGGCGCTGTCCCGTCCAAGCGACCCGGACCGCGCGCTGCTGGCCGCGATCACTCAAGAGCTCGAGCGCCTTGACGCACACGCGGGCACACTCCCCGAACGACTCCATGTCGAGTGGCTTGAGCAGATCCTGGGAATCCCTCGCCTGCCAGTGGTCCCGGACCGGGTTGTGGTGGCCGCCACAGTGGAGCCAAAGCTTGCACCCGCGGTGGTTCCGGTTGGCACCCTCTTGCGTGGCGGGAAGGACGCCTTTGGCAACGAGCGCCGCTATCGCACGGCCGACGCTCTCACGGCTTTTGGCGCCACCCTCACCGGCGTGCGGGTGCTGGTTCCCGGAGGAAAGACCCCTGGCGAGCCCGGTCTCGCCTTTGAAGCGCCCGCGTTCCCCATCGTGCCGCCAGTGGCGGACCAGGTGATGGAGCAGCCTTCCGCACCACACCGCTTGCGCATCGCGGATCCGATGCTTGCCTTCACGGCCGGCAGACTCGACGTTGACCTCATCTTCGTTGGCGCCTCCGCAAGCGCCGTTGCCGCCCTGTGCGCGAACGCTGAGTGGCGGTACATCCGCGCGGACGGCACCGAGGCTGGACCCATCGCCGCCACGCCCAGCGGCAACAAGGCGACGCTCGCGCTCGACGATGGCTGCATCGACCCTCAAGGAGGAGACCCGTGGGTAGAGGCGTCGATCATCGCTGGCACCACCGTGCCGGAAGGCCTTGCCTTCACTGACATCAAAGTGGTGGCCTCGCGCACTGACCTAGTTCCCGATGGTGCCTTCGCCAACGAAGGAGCCGTGCCGCACACCAAGGAGTTCGAGCCGTTCGGCATCACCGCGAAGGTTGGCGACGCGTTCTACGTGCGCTGCGACGAGGCTCTCAGCAAGCCGCTCGCGTCGCTCTCAGTGTCTCTCGCGCAGTTTCCGCCACCGCCTGGGCCGTACATTGCGCCGGGAAGCGGCCTGCAGGGAATCAACGCCTTCTTTGCTCAGCTCGCGGCGATGCTCGCGTACTACGGCACGATGATCCAGCAGATCCAGGCTGGCACCTACACGGGTCCCACCTTCGAGTGGCAGGCGTTCCGCAGTGGCGACTGGGTGGGGCTCAGCGACCCGTTTGGAGTGCTCACGGCGATCCCCCTGGACCCGGCCAACAATGGCTCGGATCTCACCGTGGTTGGCGGTCAAGCGGGCCGGTTTGTGCGCGCACAGCTTCTCAACAACGACCTTGGATGGCGCAAGTACCAGGAGGATCTGGCGGACTTTGCCACTGCGGCTACCACGGGCACCGGGACCATGCCGGACCCTCCAGAGCCGCAGCTGTACAACAAGCTTCGCGTCGCCTACAAGACCATCCAGCACAGCGCCACGCGCGTCGAGTCATGGTCAGGGTGGCGCCACAACGTCAAAGGCGGTGGCTCCTGGTCCCCGTTCCGCAAGGCAGTTGACGGCCTTGGCGCCACCGGCATGGTGGCGATTGGCGTCACCGTGCCCACCGGCGCGGCCGGCTCATCATTGTCTGTCTACGTGGACCTCATCTCCCCTTCTCCTTGCGGGTCGAGCGAAGAGGCCGTGACCGATTGGCAGTGGTGGGACGGCGCCGCGTGGCAGCGCCTTCTTGTTGCCGACGGCACCAACCGCATGCGCGAGTCCGGCCTCATTCGCTTTGTCATTCCCGACGGCTGGGCTGAGGGATGTGCGGACGTCACCGCGGAGGCGGGACGGTGGTTCAGATTCATCACGGATAGGCCCGCGCGCATAGGCGAGATTCGCGCCGCGATTCCCGACGCTGTTGTTGCCGAGTTCGTATCAACTGCGGCCAATCCCCAGGAAGACCCCAGTTCCGAGGTTGCCCTTCCCGCCGGCACCATCAAAGGCACCTTCGCACCCATCAGCGGCGTCAAGAAGATGACGAACCTCGCCTCCGTGCGCGGCCGGGGACCCGAGGTCGACTCCACGTACCTTGCTCGCGCCTCCGCGCATGTGCGCCACAGGGGCAGAGCGATCGCCGCGTGGGACTACGAGCGCATCATCACCACCGCGTTCCCAGAGATCGCGGCAGTGCAGTGCCTTCCCCACACCGATTCCGAGGGCGCCCGCCGTCCCGGCTACGTGGGGGTGGTGCTGCTGCCAGACCAGCACGACCGGCCCGCACCAAGGGCGAGCGTGTCTCTTGCGGGGAGGGTGAGGGACACGCTCAAGGGGGTCACAGCGTCGGCCGTGCACACCGCAATCCTGTGCCCCGAATACGTGCCTGTGCGAGTGGACGCAACCATCACCCTGCGCAAGGGCATTGCCGCGATCACGGGCAAGGCGGCGGTGTTGCAGGCGATCGAGACCTTCCTGCACCCGCTCGGCACCTCGCCGGTGCGATGGGGACAGACGCTGTACGCGTCCTCCGTGATCGCGATGCTCGAGCGGCTGCCGGAGGTGGACATCGTGCGCGACTTTGTCCTGTACGCGGGCGCGTCGCCCGTGGAAGAGGTGCCGGTTGACCGGTGCCGCGGCCTGTACTGCTCGAGCGCGGACCACCAGTTGAGCGTCAAGGAGCAGTTGTGACAGCCACTATCGACAGCGCAGCGACCCGCGAGATCGCGCCCATCTCCTTGGCCACCCCGGAAGGCCATGACAGCGACTTCGAGGGTGCGCGCAGCCGCATGGTCGCGGCGGCTGTCGCTGGCTCGCCAGCGTGGACCGACCACAACGCGGCCGACCCCGGCACCACCGTGCTGGAAGTCGCGGCATTCACCCTGGCAGACCTTCACTTCCGGATTGCGAACGCGGGCTTCGATTCGTGGCCGGCCGCGTGGCCCGGTTGGCTCGATGAAGCCGAGCGCCACTGGAGCAGCGCCCTCCCGACGCCGGGATCGGGCGCGCTCACGGCCGTCGCCAACGCGCTGCGCACCGTCCTTGCCGTGCCTGGGCGCGACGCGGAACGAGAGGTTGCCGCAAGCGCGAGCAGGGTCGATGCGGAGGCGCTGCTAGCTCAGGCTCCGTTCGCGGGAGCCGGTGACGCCGCGACGCGCTCGGCCGTCATCACCGCACTGCGATGGGGCACCGTGCGACGCGCGGCACTTGAGCGCACGCACCTCATTGCGGACGCCGTCGCGGCAGCCGACGAGGCAACCCTTGACCCTGCGGAGCGCGACGCGCGAGCGGCAACGGAGATTGCGGCAAGTCTTGGGCTGTGGCCTGAAGAGTGCGAGGCGCTCGTGCGCCGCGAGCGCAGGCGACAAGTTCGCGAGCTCGCCGCACTCCCGCTCACCACAGACGAGCCTGAATCCCTTGAGGCTGAAGACGGGAGCACGATGGTGTGGCCGCCCCACCCCATCCAAATGCTCACCTGCGAGCCGGTCACGAACGACGACTACGCGTCTCGCGCTCGCAGCCATACCGCAGTCCGCAGGGCGTGGGCGGTGCGCGGCAGGCTCAAAGGCATCGCATGGAACGGCCTGCCCACCCTCACCCAGGCCCAGGCAGATGCCCTCGACGCGAATGATCCGCGCCGCTTCATCGTCGAAGACACGGCGGCGGAGGCGCTCACCCTCATTGTCGAGACGCAAGAGTCCACCCCAACCAGCGCGCAGCTGCGAGCGATCCTTGCTCACGCCGTCGGGACGGAGGTCTTCACTCCCTTCACTCCGTGGAGAGACGCGAGTGGGGCCAACGACCCCCGCAGGCTCGTATGCGACGAGGTGGGCATCGCGCCACTGCGCGTGACATTCGTGCGCATCCAAGCCACGCTGCTGATTCCGCCAACGGCAAACCGCGCACAGGTGACAGCCGCAGCGGCAGCCGCAATTGACGCCTTCCTGGAATCGGGCCAGTCGGTGCCGGAGCCTGCGACACCCGGGGTTGCGCCTCCAATCTCCGGGCCTTGGCCGCCAGCCCCGCAGCCCTCTGGCGGATGGACTCCCGGCGAGGCGATCCGCCTCAGCGAGGTGGTGGCGCAGATTGTCGCAATTCCGGAAGTCATCGCAGTGAAGGACCTCAAGATCGGATCCGACGACGGGGCCAGGTGGGTCGCTGGCGCCAACGCGGAGTTCGAGATTCCCGTGGGCCACGTCCCCCGCCGGTCCGTGTACGAGTGCTTCAGCACCGAGTTCCTCCTGGATGGCGGCTGCAATGCGTAGCGCCGACTTCACCCGCACCGCGGCGACCCTCCCCGCGCTCTACCACCAGGACCTCGCCAGTTACGAGCAGCTGGACGGCTACCTTGGGCTTGCGGACACGCTCCACGAGGCGATGCTCGAGTTCATCGAGGACCTCGAGTTCGCGGTGGGTCCTGACGCCGCGCTGCGCTGGCCAACGGACGTGCCGCTTCACATAGGGGCCGACGCCCTGCTTGCCGAACTCAACGCGCGGTACGACGCTCTGGCCCAGTGGTTCGCGTACGAGACGCCCGGTTCGTGGGGAGGGGGGGAGCAGGGACTCGCCACCCGGCGGCTGTTCCTTGCGAGAGCCGCGCGCCTGTGGCGGCGACGCGGAACGCCCTCTGGCTTTGTCGACTGGTTCTGCCTCTACTTTGGGATCACCGAGCCCGAGCATCGGCCCTACCTGCTTGAACACTTCAAGGTGCCCGGCGGCATCTTCGATGCCCAGCCGTTCACCGGCACGCTCTTTGTTCCCAACTTCGAGCCGTTTGAGGACTACCGGCGCCGGCTTGAGGCAGCCCAGTTTGCTCGCTGGTACGCGCCAGCTCACGTCGCGCTGCGCGTGTGCTACGTCGAGGTTGGCGCACTCGAGAACGACTTTGGGCTGGGGACCCCCGCAACCCTTGACCCCGACGCTGGCGAGGGCGCCGTCGCGGCGTATGCGGAGGCGGTGGCGCAGCAGGCAAGGGACCTGCGTGCGCTCGCATGCTCCGTTGTCTCAGTGGTCAACCACACCAACGGCATCACCATCTACGGCTGCGGGCTCGAGGGAGACAACCCCGAACGCGCCGTTGACCTGCTCGATCTAGGCAAACTCCCCACCACTCCAACAAGCCTCACGGAGGACATCTCATGACCGTCACCGACTACCCAACCTTTGTCGCCGGACAGTCGCTCACGGCGGACGAACTCAACCTCCTCGCCAACCACGCCTTCGATAGGGACCGCCTCATGGGCCGGCTGATCGGATTTGGAGTGAACGGCGGGCTGGTTGGCTCCCTCGCCTCGAACACCCTTACGATCACGCCCGGGCTGGCCATAGACCAGGACGGCGAACCGCTGCTGATGCCCACGCAGTGGACGCGCACCTTCCCCACCTCTGGTGCTCCCGCGGACCTGTCGACGGTCACCTATCCGTTCATCAGCGCACATCCCAATACGTACAGCGTGGTTCTCGTGGCCGCAGAGGAAGACCCGGAACTCATCGAGTGTGCGGACACGGACTGCTCGGGTCACGCGCAGCGGATGGTGCGCACCGTACGCGTTGACCTGGTACCCGGTCGCGTCAACAACCCGTGGTTCACCTTTGCGGACGATGCGATCCTTGACGCCGAACCGCTCGTGATCGGTGCGAGCGGCACGGTGAGCGGCAACCTCGCGGCGCTTAAGTCGGCCATCACCGCGGCCATCGGGCGACTCCAGCCCGCGCTTACGGATCCAAACCTCAGCCACCTCAATTCACTGGCGATCAGCGCAAGCGAGGCCACAGCCGTCAAGGCCTACAAGGTGGGCTGGATCAACCGCCTGCTGTTCGCGACCATCGGCGCTCTGAGGTGCCAGATGCTCGCGGCGCTGCCTGCCATCCGCGAGGCGGAGCCGCCCGGAGTAGTGCTTGGCGCCATGGAGCGCACCACAACCGGCTGGGCATTCCGTTGCGACTGGCGCCATGCCTGGGAGCCCCCCACCGGGCTCAGCGCTGCCCTGCTCGGCGGTTCCTGCGCCAACGTGTGCGGACCCAGCCGGGCGTATCTAAAGGATGCGCTGAATTACTTCGAACCCCCGCCGCCACCGCCTCCCACGCCGCCATCGGGCGGGGGCGGAACGGGCCCAGTGCTCGAATGGTGCCCCGGCGGTTGGAAGAACTGCTTCATCGAGGTGATTCCGGACAAGATCAAGAAGCCGCCAAAGTGGGTGTGGGAAGAGGAAGTTGTGATCCCCGATCCCGGCTACATCGATCCCGCGCCCATCGATATCTCCATCAGCTACGTCTATGACCCCGCGTCTTTTGTGCGCGAGATCGCGGCCAAGGTGTATGGCACCAACCCCACTAACACGCTTGGCGACGGCTACCTCAACGGAACTCCGCTCGTGGGTCTCGAGGCCAACTTCGCCAAGGAGACCGCTGTCACGCACATGCAGGAGTTTGGCGGCGCTGGCACCGTCCTCACGATGCCCGCAAGCCAGATCATGGATCAGCCAGGCGCCCAGCGAGCTATGGCCTTCAGCCCTAGCGACACCGTGCTCCTTGGCACGAACGGTGCTGGCGCGGTGGTCGACATCGCAATAGTGCCAGCGATCGCTACGCTGCGCGGCGCCTCAGAGATCTCCAACAAGGCGACCGCAGCGGAAGCCAAGGCCGGTGAAGGTCTCGCACTGGCGAAGGATGTAGCCGGCCAGGTGAAGGGCCTGGACACCAAGTGGCAAGGCACGTTCAACGCTCTCGACGGGCGCATGAACACCTTGCAAGCGGAGTTTGGCGGCTTCAAAGGAAGCACCTCCGGGTTCGCGGTGCTCGAGAACCGAGTCATGCAGCTCGAGCAGCAGTCACTCAAGACTGAGGTGCTTGGCGAGCGCATCGCCAAGCTCGAGGGGAAAGCTCTCGCGCAAGTGGGCGATCTGGGAGTCAAGAACTACACCGTGGACGTTGGCAACACCCTTGCAGAGTTCGCCCAGACTGCAGTGGTCGCGCTCAAGACCATCGACGAGCCACGCAACAAGAACCTTGGCAAATACATCGCGGAGGTCGAGCGCAAGCAGAGCGAGCTTGAGCTGGCGGTGCGCGCAGGCGACCCTGACATGCTCGCTGGGGCAACGCTCGAACTCCTCGACAGCATGCGCACCATGGTTGGCGCCTCCGGAGTTGATGCCGGGGCCAAGCGCCAACTCGACGCACAGTTCCGCGAGATGAAGGGGCTGCTGGGTTGACGGACGGGCTAGTTGAGACGCTGCGGCTGAGAGGGCCGGGCGCGGCGAGGCTTGGACGCATCGCCGCGACCGCCCTCCCCGCCGCTCTTGATCGCACCCTCGCGGGGCTGCCCTCCGCTCGCATCGAATCCCTGTCCGTTGTGCTCGACGTCAATCCCGAGGACTACGACGACGTCACCCTCGCAACCCTCTGGGCCCACGCCATCAGGGAGGAGCTGGTGCGTCACCTTCCTGAAGGCGTCATTGAGTCGCATGCGCCCAACTCCGTGGCTGGCTTGAGCGGTGACGCCGGCTCTCCGGCGCTCACCCTGGCCGACGCCGTGGCCGCCGCTCGCGCTTGGCTCGCCGCTGCGCAGCCCGGCACAACGGTGCCCGCTAAGGCGCTCGCCCTTGCAGAGCTCGTCTCCCAAACCCCTCTCGCGGTGCACGACGCTGAGCCGAGCGACCTCTTGCTCGCGCTCGCAGCGGCCCTCACCACCCCTGCGCATCCTGTCGGTACAACCACGTCGCTACCAGGCGCTTCCGCCGCTCCGCCCAAGGGGCCGGCGGCCAGCGGCGGAGTCGAGGCGCCCACCCCCAACCACGCGCCACGTGCCACCCAACCGCCAGCCTCAACCCCAGCATTGGGTGAGACGGGTGTGAAAGGGGCGGAGAGCGTCGGGCATGCAGACGCGGCCCAGGTAAGCGCTGCTGCGGCGCGCATCGCTGCGCTCGCCGCGCTTGCGGAGCCGGAGGCGCAGTTCGTGAACCTCGACGCCGTGACACAGGCGGCAGGACTTGCGCTGCTGTACCCCTGGCTTGCTGACGTGTGCCGGGCGGCGGTGGACCTGCACCCTGGACTCGACGAGGCGGCGGTGCGCGCGCACGCGCTCGCGGCGGTCGTGGACCCGGACGACCCGACGCTGCTTGCAGACCCGCTCGTCACCTTCCTCGCTGGAGTCGCTGAACCGCTGTCGTCCCAGGCGCCCCTGCCCCACGCCGACGAGTTGGGCCACAGCGCAGAGCGAGTCCTCGCCTCCTTCGCGAGCCTGCTGCCCGGGTTTGGCGAGTCCTCGCCCGAGTTCGTGCGCAGCGAGTGGATTCGCCGCACGGGACTGCTCGATGCGGAACTCGACCCTGTGCGCCTCACGGCCGCCACGCACCCGCTCGACGTGCTGCTTGGCCACCTTCCGTACCCGCTCGCACTGTTCAAGTTGCCGTGGTCGCCCGCGCTGATGGTGAGGTTCCGGCCATGACCGCAACGGAACAGCACCTCGACACTGCGGCAATAGTCGCGGAACTGCGTCGAGCAATCGAAGGCCTCGACGCTGTCATACAGCTGCGGATTGAAGAGCGTCAGGGCGGAGTGCGCCAGCGACCGCTAGCGGTCGATGCACAGGACGAGGCGATTCCTGCGCTCGAGTTTTACGCAGGGATGGGTCCACTTGCGGCAACGATTGCGATGACGGGGCTCACCGCACCGGAAGCGCTTGTGCTGGTGGCGGCGATTGCGCCCAGCATCGACGAGCGCTTCCTTGCCGCATACGGACTGCTCAGCGACAGGCCTATGTCCCACGGACTCACGATCGACGTCGCTCGCACCCTCATGGCGCGCACATTCCAAGGACGGCTTGATGCCACGTCGATGCTCAGTGAGCATGGAACGCTGCGCGCAACCGGGCTGCTGTCTGTGGAGCCTCCGGGCGAGCCCACCGGGATGCTGACCCCGGAGCCGGGGCTCGTCGCCTGGGTGCTGGGGATGCCGCCGCCAAGGCCGCACGCGACAGCTGGCTTTCCCGCCCGGCCGCTCACGACCGTGCACACACTCGACGACGTTGTGCTGCCCGGCCGCGCGAGGGCTCGCCTTGCGGACCTTGAGCGGCGACTTGCCCATCGCGAGCGCGTCACCACGGACTGGGGATTCGCGAGGCACCACGACAACGCGGGCGGACTGGTCGCGCTGTTCCACGGCCCGCCAGGCACCGGCAAGACGATGACCGCCGCGGCTGTGGCAGCGTCGGCCGGTCTTCCCGCCTACGTAGTTGACCTATCCGCCCTGGTATCTAAGTACATCGGCGAGACGGAAAAGTCGCTTGCCGCCGTCTTTGAACGCGCGGAGAGGGAGCGCTGTGTGCTGGTCTTCGATGAGGCCGACGCCGTGTTCGGCTCGCGTACAGAGGTTTCCGATTCTCACGACAGGTACGCAAACCAGGAGGTTTCGTACCTGCTCGCGCGCATCGAGTCACACCCCGGAGTGGTGATCCTCACCACCAACCTGCTTGGCAACATCGACAGCGCCTTCCGGCGTCGCATCCACGTGCTTGTCGAGTTCCCGCAGCCCGGGGCGCCAGAGCGAGCGGTGCTGTGGGAGCGGGTGCTTCCGCCGGGTGTGCCAACCTCGGGAGACCTGCGTCTTGGCGAACTGGCCGAACGCTTCCAGCTCACGGGCGCAGAGATCCGCGACGCCGCGATCGAGGCCGCCTACCTTGCTGCCGACGGCGACGGCGCGATCACCCGCGAGTACCTCGAGGAGGGGATCCGCCGCCAGTTCACCAAGGCGGGGAAGACCGTTCGCCAGTGACCGCGCCAGCCGTCGCCGCTCCCTCCGCCGCACAGCCGGCGGAGGCGCAGTCGAGCACCGCAACGCGCTCGCCCCGAGCTGACCCACCGGAACGCGCCCCTGTTCTCGAGAGCGTGCCGCGGCCGCCAGAGGGCGCAACCGTGGCGAGTCTTGGCGGGGCCGTCGCAGGAGGCCTCGAGGCAGTGCAGGCCGAATGGGGACTTGAGGGGGGCGAAGTGATTCTGACGGGCCGCCGTCCGTTCCTCGACATCACCGGGCGGGCGGCCTTTCGGCAAGACGGCACCCTCAGCGGCGACGTGCGAATGCGCGCCAATCTGCAGATCTTGGGCATCCCCCTGGGCACCGCCGAGTGGGCGGTGGCAGGGTGGTCGCCGAACGCGCCGCTCGCGACTCCCGCAGTGCAGCTGCGCGGGACCACGCTGCACGTGGACCTTGCGGCCATTCCCCCGGAGGCCGCCTTCACGCCTGCGGCGTCCGTAGGTGCAAGCCGCAGCGAGAGCACCGTCACCGTGAGCCTCCCTGGCGACGCAATACCGGAGGGTGAGCCGCTCAGCCCGCGCTATGCGGAGGTGTTCCGCGGGCTACTGGGGGCGGATGTGAGCGGCCTCAAGGTCCACCCGGATTCGCCCGTCGCGGACGCGCCCGCCTTCGTCACCCATACAGATCTCTTCTTTGCCGCAGGCATCTACGGCATCGACTCCCCACAGACCCTCGAGATTCTCGATGCAGCAGTCCGCGCCGCACTCGCCGGGATCTTTGGTCCCATTGGGGCCGACGCTCCACCACAGGAGGCGCCTCCACCTCCAGCTGGCGCGGCGGCCGGTCCGGCGCCATCGACAGAAGTAATCAATGCGGACGTGCCTCCGCCGGTTGGTGACGCGGCGGCCTCTGCTGTGGCCGAGGCAACGACAGAAACCGCCGCACAAGGCGGGACGGCCGACTCCGCTCCCAACGACGCCGCTAGTGGAGCGGCTCCGGCTGAGGACCTTGCTCATCCCGCGGGAGGGGGCGGTGGCGGAGGAGGCGGCGGTGGCGGAGGAGGCATCGAGAACGTCGTTCTCGAGGAGGCGCCAACCGAACCCTCAGAGGCAACCGCCGCCAGGGGTGGTGCTGTCGCGGGAGGCGCCGGAGGTGCGGCTAGCGCGGCGGCGACCCTGCCGTCGGCCGATGCCAACGCGAGCGACGCTCGCGGCGCCGTCGCCGAGCCAGCCGCTGAGACCGTCGCTCGCGCGCAAGAAGCCATGGCGACGGAACTGGGAGAGCGACCACCGCCAAGCCCGGAGATCGTTGCTCTCGCGCAGCGCATCCGCGACGCGATCGCCTCGCGCCGGCCCGAGAGTGAGGATGAGCTGCTGCGTTCAGACCCCACCGCGGAGGCGAACGCTGCGGGTGCAACGATCACAGGGTCCGTCGAGACCCAATCACAAGAGGTGTCTGGCGCCTATGACGAGATGGGCAATCCGCCAGCAGGCAGCCCCGCGCTGAGCCCCACTCCGGTCGCCACTCCGGAGACGTCAACTCCCGGCATGGGCGTTGACGCCTCAACGGCCGCGCCCGAGCCCCTGCCACCACAGGCGACCTCTCTCGATGGCGACACGGCAGCGATGGACGCGCGCATCGAGGAATCCGGTCTCGAGACCAGGGTCACCGCTGAGATTCCGGACGGCCCGTTTGGTGCAGCGCGAGCCGCCCGCTGCGAGGCTGGCGAGCTCGCCCAACAGGCTCCCGAAGAGATCCGCGCGCAAGAGCAGGCGGCGATCGACTCGGCCGCGGTGGACATGGCGAATCTGCAGATGCAGGCGATGGCTGCGCTGCGCGCTTCTCGCGAGGGGACCATCGGGGCGGTCGGTGGCGAACAGGCCGCGATGACCGGCTCGGAGGAGGTCACCCGAGACAACGTGTCGCAGCGGGCACAGTCCATCTACGACGCGGCGCAGCAGCAGGTGGAAGGAATGCTCGAGCCGCTTAGCCGCACCGCCCTGGCGCAGTGGGATGCGGGTCTCGCTCGGCTATCGCGAGAGTTTCACGGCACGCTCGACGAGGTCCAGCGCTGGATCGATGACCGCCACTCCGGGGTGATCGGCGGCATCATCGCGGTGGGCGACTACGTCTTTGGCTATCCCAACTGGATCATCCGCAAGTACGACGAGGCGGAACTCAGGTTCGGCGATGGCGTCTCCGATCTGCTCCTCACGATCTCAAGTGATGTCAATGCCGTGGTGGCCGCCGCGCAGGGCGTCATCACCAATGCGCGCACGCAGATCAACGGCCTCTTTGACCAGATGGAGGCGGAGTTCCCAGAGTTCGCCGCCCAGGAGCGCGCTCGGTTCCAGGGAATGCTCGACGGCCTCTCAAGCCGGGTGACCGACGCTCAGACGAGTTTTGTTCGCGACGTCTCCGCCCGTGCGATTACGGCGGTCAACGAGGCGCATGCGGCGGTCGAGGAGGCTCGGCAGCGAGCCGGCGGACTCTGGGGGCAGCTGCTCACTGCCCTGCAGGAGTTCATTGACGATCCGGTGAAGGCGATCATCAACGGCCTGCTGCGGCTGGTTGGCATTCCTCCCGGAGCGTTCTGGGCGCTGCTGGCGCAGATCGAGCAGGTCGCGAGCGACATCGCGGAGAACCCAGAGAACTTCATCAACAACCTCACTGCGGGCGTGAAGCTGGGCTTCCAGCAGTTCTTCGACAACTTTGGCATGCACCTGCTTGGCGCCTTCTGGCGCTGGCTGTTCTCTGGTCTCCAGACGCCCATCCCCATGCCCAGCAGCTTCGATCCCATGTCGCTTGTGACGTTCGCGCTGCAGCTCATGGGGATCACCTGGCCTAACATCCGCGAGATCCTCGTGCGCCACCTGGGTCCCGAGGCAGTCGAGCTGCTGGAGATCGCCTGGCAGATACTCTCGACCCTCATCACCCAGGGCCCCCAGGGCCTCGTGAACATGATCAAGGACATGCTCAGCCCGGAGAGCATCGTGGGGATGATCCTCGACGCGGCTATCGAGTACATCGTCGAGAAACTCATCGTCAAAGCCGCCGAGTACGTGTTCTCCCTGCTGAATCCCGCAGGCGCCGTGGCACAGGCCATAATGCTCATCTATCGCGTGTGCTCGTGGATCTTCCGCAATGCCGCGCGCATCTTCGCCTTTGTGCAAGCCGTCGTTGGCGGCATGGCAAATGTGATCGCTGGCAATATCTCTGGTCTCGCGGGAGTTGTCGAGCGCGCGCTCGCGTCAATGCTCGTGGTGGTGATCGACCTGTTCATGGGGCTGCTGGGGCTGGGCGACCTGCCAGCGGAGGTGGCGGGAGTCATCACGCGCATGCAGGCCTACGTGCTGGGCATCATCGACACCATTGTTGGCGTCATCATCACCCAAGCTCGCGCGCTGCTGCGGCGCATCGGCATCGGTGGTGACGAGGACGATGACGAGGACGGGGCAAGCGACAACGACGACGAGGAGCTGGGAGAGACCGTGCGCTTCAGCGGCGGCGGCGAGAGCCACCGACTGTGGATCGATGTCTCAGGTGACGACGCCACGCTGATGGTCGCGTCCACCCCAGGACCAGTGGAGAACAAGCTCGCGGAATGGCGAGGCAAGCTTGGCGAGTACACGGGCGAGGAGCGAACGCGGCGCGAGTCTTTGCTTGGCAGCATTGATGGCGCCGTCGCGGCCCTGAATAACGACGCCGATGCGCTGGCAGCGGCATTCCGGGCCGCGCTTGTGGACCCTGCGGATGACATCAAGCCGCCGAACGATGGAAGCGTCGAGGCGGCCCAGCGCAATCTCGCAGGCAACCTGCGACAAGCCTTCGAACTCTTTGGCCAGCAGGACGAAGCGGCAATACTTGCCGCGATCGCGCAGGCGCTGCCCGCGCACGTCACGGCGTTCATCGCGGACGCCGATACCCGCCTCCAGGGTGACATTCGCGACAGCACGTACGTGGCTCAGAACACCTCAACGATGACTCCGCTGTGGCCGACGCCAGCGGCGGCCACGCCAGCAGCGGCGGCGGCCAATGCGGTGGCGATGCGTGGCGACATCCCACCAACCCTGTTGACGTGGTTCACCGAGCAGAACCACACCAAGGAAGAGGCGACGGGAACGGCGTTCTGGACCTGGGCGCGAGCGCGAGGCGGGGCCTCGGGAGTGGGTACTCAAGTGCGCCAAGCGTATGGCGACGCCTACGTCACTGCACTCAAGGGCAGCCTCCCTTCAAACATTGATCCCATCGACACCCAGTTGCGGACAGACATCGACGCCATGGGCTGGGGCGTGTCAGGGGTGACGCCCGGCTCCATCCATGGCGCTCCACGCCCGCCAAGGGAGGCGGACCCTGCACTCGTCACTGCCATGGGTGGAAACCTGCTCACGTTCCTCAGGGCGCTCGCGAGCGGGGGCAACGCTTCCGGCTACGGCCTTCCAAGGCTCCAGTGGGCGTGGACTCACCGCCCAAGTAAGGAGCATCTCAAGTCCGGGTTCCGCGGCCTCAACCCTGGAACCCACGAGTGGATTCCCACGAGCGAGCTTCCGCGAGTGGTGGAGCGGGCCATCAATGCCGGTGGAATGTCGGCGGGAGGCGTGCGGATCGGCGTCCAGTGGGTGAACCTGTTCCACCATCTGCGTACCGACACCACGCGCGTCTACTACAAGATCATCACGCCAGCGCCTTACGTGCCCGGTGGAAACAACGTGTATGCCGCCGGCGTGGGGCTGCACTCTGGCGTCGCTTACGCGGATCCCACCGGCACCCGAGGACGCGGTCTCATGGGCCAAGGACCCTTCCACGACGCACTCCGCGGTCACTTTGCCGCCGTCCCACTCTCGAGTCCCACCGACTACATCCAGTCGCTGCTCTTTGTGGTCGCGGATCACATCTGGGACGGAGACCTTTCGGCCTCCAATGTGCCCCCCTCCGCTTGGGACGACCCCATGGACTGGTGGTTCCGCACCACGATGGGCCGACTCACGGGAGTCACGCTGCGCATGATGTCGCAGCGCCAGGAGCAGAACATCGAGATCATCGATGCCGACTTCAACAACGCGCGCGCCCACCTCGACGACACCTAGGAGCACTCATGACCACACCTGACCACGGCCCCGGCGTCACCTGGCTCGCGCAGCGAGCGGGCATCCCGCCAGAGCAGCTGCTTCACGACGGCACCGCCCTCATGGGAGCCCTCGAGGGCGCGGCCAGGGACGCCTTCGACCTTGCCCGCCGCCTCATGTCGGAGGACCCGGCAACGCGCAACCGAGCCGAGGCAGAGGCGAGGGCCGTCCGCAACCGATTTGCGGCGTCGGAGGGAAAGTCTGCAGAGGAGAGGTTGCGCGAGCGGATCGCGGAGGCACTCGCGAAGCGGCCGCAGCCCTAGAGTGACCCCATGGAGCTGCTCGCTTGGACACTCGCGGGTTTTCTCGCAGCCGGGTGTGCGGCGCTGTTACGGATGTGGAGGCAGGAACGCGAGAACACGCGCGAACTTCAGCAACAGCTAGCGCGCGACACGGCCGCGGAAGCCGAACTTGCGGCAGCCGGGGAGCGCGCTCGCATCGCTCGCGAGATGCACGATGTGGTCGCCCACACGCTGTCCGTGGTGGTGGCACAGGCGGACGGCGGCAGGTTCGTGGCGCGCACGGATCCGGAGGCCGCACAAGGCACCCTTGACACGATTGCGGAGGTGGGCCGCTCCGCGCTCACTGAGATGCGCGCGCTCCTCGGCGTGCTGCGCGACAGCGATGGCGACGCAGCGATGGGTCCGCAACCATCTCTTGAGGACATCCCAGCGCTCGTTGGCGCCATGCGCCAGGGCGGAATGAACGTCTCCTTCGTGACAACGGGGACCCCTCGCCCCCTGCCCATTGGCGCTGGGCTCACGCTGTACCGCGTGGCACAAGAGGCGCTTACCAATGTGCTCAAACACGCCGGGCCCGCGCCCAAGACCTACGTCCAACTCACATGGGACGCCGACGCTGTGATCCTCACCGTCTCCGACGACGGTAGGGGCGCGGCAGCCCACGGCGACGGATCCGGAACCGGCATCAAGGGCATGACCGAACGGGTCTCCTTGTTTGGCGGCACGCTCAACGCAGGACCGCGCGCAGGCGGCGGGTTCGTGGTCAAAGCCAGGTTGACACTGGGGTCTCAGTCTTCGTAGTGGAACCGGCAGGCGGCGATGCGGACCTCGTCGCCCACAACCTTGTAGACCAGCCGATGCTCGTCACTGATGCGGCGTGACCAGTAGCCGTGGAGCCCATGCTTGAGCCGCTCAGGCTTTCCGATGCCGGAGTTGGGATCGCCCTGGTCGGCACCTCTCGTGATGTCGCGGATCACCTGGTTGATCCGCTTGACCATGCGCCGGTCTTGCTGTTGCCAGTACTCGTAATCCGCCCAGGCGTCCTGGTCCCAGACCAGCTTCACTCGACCAGCTCGCGCTCCGTGCCCTCGCCAGCCTCCAGGCGCTCGATCGACCGCAGCAGGCGCCGGGCGTTGGCGGGATTCTGGAGGAGGTACGCCGTCTCCTTGAGAGACTCATAGTCCTCGAGCGACACGATGACGACAGGATCATGGCCAGCGCGAGTAACCACGACTTCCTCGCGATCCGCAATAACGGACTCGAGCACGCTCGCATAGTTCTGACGCGACTGCGAGTACGACATTGTCTTCATGACCCCTCCAGAGGTTGTACAGAAAATTGTACGCCATCACCCGTGAGTGCGGGAGGGCATACTTCCTGCATGACCATTCGCGTGGCGCTCGTTGACGACCAGCAACTGATCCGTGCCGGCTTCCGCATGGTCGTGGACAGCCAGGCCGACATGACGGTGGTCGCGGAAGCGGGCACCGGCGACGAGGCGATCGCGACGCTCACAGCTAGCGAGGCAGACGTAGTCCTCATGGACATCCGCATGCCTGGCACCGACGGCATCGCGGCGTGCGAGGCACTGACCGCCAGCATGGATGCGCGCGTCATCATCCTCACCACGTTCGACCTCGACGAATACGTCGTGGCGGCCATCAAGGCTGGGGCCAGCGGCTTCCTGCTCAAGGACGCACCGCCCGAGGACCTGCTCCACGCGATCCGATCGGTCCAGGCTGGCGACGCGGTGATCGCGCCGTCGTCTACCCGCCGCCTGCTCACGCGACTTGCGACCGGGCTGCCCACAGCGTCGGCCAGCGAAGCCTTCCCCGAGCTCACCGAGCGCGAGCGCGAAGTTCTCCTGCTGATCGCAAAGGGCCTGTCCAACCAAGAAATCTGCCAGGAGCTCTACCTCGCTGAGCCCACCGTCAAGACGCACGTGGGGCGCGTACTGGCCAAGTTGGGCGCCCGCGACCGCGTCCAAGCCGTGGTCATGGCGTACGAGGCGGGCCTGGTGCGGCCCAACGGTTAAGGTCCCGGGAACGTCTTTATAAATATGAAGCCTCTAGTCGCCGCCGGTTGCGCACTGCTGCTTGCCGCGTGTGCCCCCGCCGCTGCAGATCCTGAAGTCGATCGCCCGGCCCCCGACGACACGTACGTCGCCGAGCTGGTCACCGGCATCAACAAGACCGGCGTCGCGATGTACCTCGCGGCACGCGAAGACGGCAAGAACACGGCGCTGTCCCCTGTCTCCATTGGTCTCGCCTTTGGCATGGCCGACGCTGGGGCAGTGGGCGGTCTGGAGCAGGCGATCTCCGGTTTCTTTGAGTTCCCCGCCCAAGGGGAGCAGCGACTGGGCGCCTTCAACGCCCTGGACCAGGCGCTCACCGATGACACCGACGGCAAGGTGGTGCAGATCGCCAACCGACTGTTCACGGACTCCAACTTCGAGCCGCTCGAGGACTACCGCGTCGCCCTGGCCACCTACTTTGGTGCGGGGGCAGAGGCGGTGCCCATGGCGTCGGACGGTGACAAGGCCGCAAAGCGCATCAACGGCTGGATCTCTGACCGCACCAACGGGCTCATCAAGGACCTGGTCAAGCCGCAGACGTTCAACGACCAGTCCCGCGTCATGCTCGCCAACACGCTGTACATGAAGGCCGACTGGGACGAGCCGTTCGAGGCCGAAGACACGTGGGACCAGCCCTTCACTCTGCTCGACGGCTCCACCGTCACGGCGGAGCTCATGCACCAGTCCACCTGGGGCGAAGCTACCCGCGGGGACGGCTGGGTCGCCGGCACCAAGCCCTACCTCGAGGGCGACAAGGAGATGCTGATCCTGGTCCCGGACGAGGGTCGCTTCGCTGAGATCGAGGACAACCTGGCCCAGGTGATCGGCGACTTCGACGCGACCTCCACTGAGACCGAGTACACGCTCGTGCTTCCCAAGTTCACCGCCGAGTCCACGACTAACCTGCGCGAGGTCATGGAGGACAAGTTGGGCGCCGCCGGCATCTTCGACGTGATGGAGCTCGATGGCATTGGGCCGCAGCTCTACATCAGTTCCGCGGCGCACGGCGTGAAGATCATCGTCGACGAGGAGGGCACGGAGGCGGCAGCCGCCACGGTCATTGGCGTCGAGGCGGGCTCGGCCCCCATGGAGCCGAAGATCGAGGTCATCGCCGACCAGCCCTTCATCTACGTGATCCGCGACGTGGACACCGGCGCGATCCTGTTCGTGGGAAGGGTTCTGGACCCCTCGATCTGACGCGCGTGGTTGGCTGGTGTCATGGACGCGCTCAACACCACCGGCGCCTCGCTGTTCCTCGCAGCAGGCGACGAGCCCAACCTGGCGATGTCCCCCCTGTCGATAGGCCTCGCCTTTGGCATGCTGCACGCGGGGGCAACCGGTCGCGTCCGCGAGGCCATCGAACGGCTCTATCCCTTCCCGCCCGACGCTTCTGCCGCACTCGAGCGCCTCGTCACCCAGGTCTCGAGAGACTTTGGTGACGAGCTGCCCGCGGTGACGGTCGCCAATGGCGCGTTCGTGGCGGACGAGTTCACGCTCCTTGCCGACTACGCGGCCACGCTGCGCGAGCACTTCGCGGCGGTGATCGCGTCGCTGCCGATGCGCACGGATGCGGACGGTTCGCGCGCCGCGATCGATGCGTGGATCAGCGAGCGCACGCGAGGACTCATCGAGCGGATCATCCCCGAGGACCTCCCGCGGGAGGACACGCGGCTGATCCTGGTCAACACCGTGTACTTCAAGGCGAAGTGGGAGTTGCCTTTCAACGGCCAGGCGACCCCCCGGCCTTTCCTGCTCGAGGACGGCACCGAGTCGACGGCGGACCTGATGTTCGAGGGCGGGGCGTTCGAGTTCGCACGCAGCGACGCATGGGACGCCGTGCGACTACCGTATGGGGGCGGGCTCGAGATGCTTGTCGTGGTGCCGGCTGCGGGGCGGTTCGCTCAGGTGCAGGAACGGCTCG
>Ga0207415_1000779_pt1 | contig 19587 bp, 17 predicted proteins | sample Passage237A_FD_187369 | JGI IMG/M metagenome (GOLD analysis project Ga0207415, IMG submission 187369) | Cellulose adapted compost microbial communities from Newby Island Compost Facility, Milpitas, CA, USA - Passage2 37A (SPAdes) (version 3) ...
CCCAGCGCTGGCAGCCACAGCAGCTGCGCGCGTGGCTGCCGTGGCACCTGGCCCAGCAGGGTCCACTGGTGGCCGTCGCCGGCGCGGACCGCGATGGACGCCGGCCCGGCGCTCATCGCCCCGCTTGGCCGGGGAAGTGGTCCAGCACCACCACCTCGCCGCGCCCGGGGCGGTAGCCGCCCCGCAGGGCCGCATGCACGTAGTCGGTGGCCGCCGCGCAGGCCTGGCGCAGCGGCAGGCCACGGGCAAGGTTGGCGGCCACCGCCGAGGCCAGGGTGCAGCCGGTGCCGTGGGCGTCCAGCTGCAGGCGCGGGTGCGCGGTGCGCTGCTCGCCCTCGGCATCGGCCAGGATGTCCACCACGTCACCGGCATCGGCCGCGTGCCCGCCCTTGAGCAGCACGGCGGCCGCGCCCATCGCGCGCAGCTCCGCTGCTGCGGCCGGCATCGCCGACAGGCCATCGATCTGCCGGCCCAGCAGCAGCCCGGCCTCGGGCAGGTTGGGGGTGACCACGGTGGCCAGCGGCAGCAGCCGGGTGCGCAGGGCGTGCAGGGCATCCTCCTCCAGCAGGCGCGCACCGCTGGTGGCGACCATCACCGGGTCCAGCACCAGGTACCGCGGACGATGCCGCTCCAGGGCCTCGGCCACGGCCTCGATCACCGCGGCGTTGGCCAGCATGCCCAGCTTGACCGCGCGGATGTCGAAGTCCTCGAAGCACGCGTCGATCTGCGCGCGCAGGAAATCCAGTGGCGGCACGTGCACGGCGGTGACGCCGCGGGTGTGCTGGGCGGTGAGGGCGGCGATCACGGACAGGCCGTGCACGCCGTGGGCGGCGAAGGCCTTGAGGTCGGCCTGGATGCCCGCGCCGCCGCCGGAATCGGAGCCGGCGATGGTCAGGGCCGAGATCACGGATGGGTTGTGCATGCCCTCATTGTGCCGTGCCCGGCGCCGGACGTGGGCGCTCGCCGGCGGCGATGGACCGGGCCAGCTGCAGGGCGCGGTCGAAGTTGGAGGCCAGGTGCAGTCCGCCGCCGCCGTCCAGGCCCATCTGGGCGATGACCCGGTTGGGCTGCTCCTGCAGCCCGGACAGGACCAGGACGATGCCCTCGCGCTGGCAGCGCGCGGCCAGCTTGCGCAGGGCGTGTACCCCGCTGGCATCGATCACCGGCACCAGGCGCATGCGCAGGATCAGCACCCGCGGCTTCTCGAAGAACTGGTCCAGCAGGCTGTCCAGGCGGTTGGCGGCGCCGAAGAACAGCGGCCCGCCGATCTGGTAGGCCTCAACCCCGCGCGGCAGGCGCTGGCGCTGCTGCTCGTCGCGGGCGCGCGCGGCGGCTTCGTCCAGGTCGTCGTCGGTGGCCCGGACCCCGGAGCGGATCTCCACCGCCTCGGACATGCGGTACATGAACACCAGTGCGGCCACCACCACGCCGGCCTCGATGGCCACGGTCAGGTCGAAGAACACGGTCAGGCCGAAGGTCAGCAACAGCACCACGCGGTCGCCCCAGGGCGCGGACAGGGTGCTGCGGAAGTGTTCGTACTCGCTCATGTTCCAGGCCACCACCAGCAGCACCGCGGCCAGCGCGGCCAGCGGCACGTAGCGCATCAGCGGCGCCAGCAGCAGCATGAACAGCAGCAGGAAGCCCGCGTGCAGGATCCCGGCCATGGGCGAGCGCGCGCCGGCGCGGACATTGGTGGCGGTACGCGCCAGGGCACCGGTGGCCGGCAGGCCGCCAAACAGGGCCGAGGCGGCATTGGCCACGCCCTGGGCGACCAGCTCGCCATTGGAGCGGTGGCGGCCGCCGGTCATGCCATCGGCCACCACCGCCGACAGCAGCGACTCCACCCCGGCCAGGAAGGCGATGGTGAAGGCGCTGGGCAGCAGCTCGAAGGTGCGCTCGAAGGGGATGCGCGGGAAGTCGAAGCCGGGCAGGGCCGTGGGCAGCTGGCCGAAGCGGCTGCCGATGGTGTCGGTGGGCAGGGCCAGCAACGAGGTCGCCAGCGTGCAGGCCAGCAGCGCGAGCAGGAAGCCGGGCCATTTCGGTTTCCACTGGCGCAGGCCGATGATCACCGCCAGGCCCAGCACGGTCATGCCGACGGTGGCAGGCTGCAGGCTGCCGATGTGGGCGACATAGGCCGACCAGCGTTCGACGAACTCGGCCGGGACCTGCTCCATCTGCAGGCCCAGCGCGTCCTTGACCTGGGAGGAGAAGATGGTCACGGCAATGCCGGCGGTGAAGCCGGTGATCACCGGTTGCGGCATGTACTTCATCAGCGTGCCCAGGCGCAGCAGGCCGGCGGCGATCAGCATCAGTCCGGCCAGCAGGGTGCACAGGATCAGGCCGCCGTAGCCGAACTTCTGGATCACCACGAACACCACCGGGATGAAGGCCGCGGTGGGCCCGCCAATCTGCACCCGCGAGCCGCCCAGGGCCGAGATCAGGAAGCCGGCGATGATGGCCGTATGCAGGCCCTTCTCGGGGCTGGTCCCGGAGGCGATGGCCAGGGCCATGGCCAGCGGCAGGGCGACGATGGCCACCGTGAGCCCGGCCAGGGCATCGGCGCGCAGGCTGCGCAGGTCGTAGCCTGCGCGCAGGCAGGTCAGCAGCTTGGGCTGGAACTGTTGCAGGTAGGCGTGCAACCGGGTGGCGTCCATTACCCCTCCCGTCGATGGTGTTCCCGTTCCGGAGCGCCGCTGTCGTCGGGCTGCTGGCCCGGCTGGCGCAGCAGGCGCATGGCGTGGTGGCGGTACAACGCGTAGCCGATCCCGGTGGCGCCGGTCAGCGCCGCGGGGATGGCCAGGGCGTAGTAGCCGAGGGCGCGGAAGCTCCAGGTGCCGAGGATGCCCCCGCACAGGAAACCGCTGATGATCAGCCCGCTCAGGGTCAGGCGCCGCATCGGCACCGGCAGCCCGCGCAGCAGGTGGCCCAGGCCGATGCCCAGGTCGGTGAACATGCCCGACAGGTGGGTGGTGCGCACCACCGCGCCGCTGTAGGTGGTGACCATGGCGTTCTGCAGGCCGCAGGCCATGGCCGCCAGCAGCGCGCCATTGAGCTGCTGGCGCAGGAACAGCGGGATCGCCGCGGCCAGCAGCACCGCTTCCAGGGCCAGGGCCACGCCGTAGCGGCGGCCCAGGCGCAGGGTGCTGTCCTGGATGATCAGGCCCGAGAGCATGGCGCCGAGGCTGAAGGCGATCAGTACCGCCCACAGGTGGCGCACGCTGCGCCAGTTGCCGTCGGCCAGGGCCGTGCCCAGCTGGGTGGTGGTGCCGGTGACATGGCTGACGGCCAGGTGCTCGAAGCCGAGGAAGCCCACGGCGTTCACCATGCCGGCGATCCCGGCCAGGGTGATGGCACCGACCCAGACCCAGCGTGGCAACCGGGTGTTCATGCCTGCGCGGGCTCCCGGGGAGGCATCAGGCCGGGTCCTTCAGGCGTACGCCGCGGCCGCGGCCGCTGCTGGGCTGGTCCTCGCCGATCAGTTCCACGCCGGCGGCATTGAGCGCGCCGACCACCTTGGTCAGGCTGTCGACCACGCCGCGGACGGTGCCCTCACTGGCTTCCATGCGCTGGATGGTGGGGAGGGACACGCCGGCCAGCTCGGCCAGGCGGCGCTGGTCGATGCCGAGCAGGGCGCGGGCGGCCCGCATCTGGGCGGCGGTGATCATGGCGGCGGTCTCCTGCCGCCATGATCCCGCCGGGATGGGGGCGATGCAAGCCCCAGCCTGCAGTACTGATGTTTAATGCATCAGTACTGGTTCACAGAACCTCGGAGGCAAAATCCGCCAGGCGCGAGCGCTCGCCCCGGCGCAGGGTCACGTGGGCGCTGTGCGGCCAGGCCTTGAAGCGGTCCACCGCATAGGTCAGGCCGGAGGTGGTCTCGGTGAGGTAGGGGGTGTCGATCTGCTCGACATTGCCCAGGCAGACGATCTTGGTGCCGGGGCCGGCACGGGTGATCAGGGTCTTCATCTGCTTGGGCGTGAGGTTCTGCGCCTCGTCCAGGATCAGGTAGCGCGAGAGGAAGGTGCGGCCGCGCATGAAGTTGAGCGAGCGGATCTTGATCCGCGAGGCCAGCAGGTCGTTGGTCGCCGCGCGGCCCCAGGCGCCGCCTTCCTGGTTGTGGGTCAGCACTTCCAGGTTGTCGGTCAGTGCGCCCATCCACGGGGTCATCTTCTCCTCCTCGGTGCCGGGCAGGAAGCCGATGTCCTCGCCCACGGACACCGTGGCGCGGGTCATGATGATCTCGCGGTAGCGCTGCTGGTCCATGGTCTGGGCCAGGCCGGCGGCCAGGGCCAGCAGGGTCTTGCCGGTGCCGGCGGTGCCAAGCAGCGACACGAAGTCGATGTCCGGATCCATCAGCGCGTTGAGCGCGAAGTTCTGCTCGCGGTTGCGCGCAGCGATGCCCCAGACCGCGTGCTGGCCGCGGAAGTCGTCCACCAGGCTCAGCACGGCCTTGCCGTCCTCGACCCGGGCCACCTTCAGTTCGACCTCGTCCTCGCCGGGCAGGTACAGGAACTGGTTGGGATACCAGTCCTCGCCCTCGCCCAGGGTGACCTCGTAGCAGGTGCGGCCGCGGTCGGACCAGGAGCGCAAATCGGCCGAATGGCGCTTCCAGAAGTCCTCCGGCAGCTCGGTGGCGCCGGTGAACAGCAGGCTGAAGTCGTCCAGGGCGCGGTCGTTCTCGTAGTCCTCGGAAACGATCCCGGCGATGGCCGCCTTGATCCGCAGGTTGATGTCCTTGGACACGAACACCACCGGGATCTCGGCCGGAGTCACCTCCTTCAGCGCCAGGATCGCGCCGAGGATGGCGTTGTCCGGGATCACCGCGCCAAAGCTCTTGCCCGCCTCGAAGTGCCCGGTCTGGAAGCGCAGGCGGCCGGCGGCCGGGCGCCCGCGCAGCTGCACCGCGTTGGGCTGGGACAGCGGGATGCCGTCGGCCAGGTTCTCCAGGCCGGCGCTTTCCACCAGCTCGTTGAGGAAACGGCTGACCTGGCGCGCGTTGCGGCTGGGTTCGGAGGTGCCCTTCTTGGCGTTGTCCAGCTCCTCGATCACCTGCATCGGCAGGTAGACGTCGTGCTCCTCGAACTTGAACAGCGCGGTGGGGTCGTGCATCAGCACATTGGTGTCCAGCACGTAGATGCGCTTGCCTCGGGTCATCATCTTGGCTTCCTGGTGAGGGCTGGGCGTGGTGGGGTGCGGCGCGAACTGCGGGGACGGCGGTGGCCGTGCACGGAGCACGGGCAGGGACGAACCGTCGCGGCCTGCGGGGCAGGGCGACGGAGGCGGTGGACGGATGCGTGGATCACCGGGCGGCGTGCGCCTTCAGTGCGTCGAGCACGGCCTGGGCATGGCCGGCGACCTTGACCCCGCGCCACTCCTCGGCGATGCGGCCATCGGGGGAGATGAGGAAGGTGCTGCGGACCACGCCCAGCACCTTGCGCCCGTACATGTTCTTCTCGTGGATCACGTCGAAGGCGCGGCACAGGGCCTCGTCGGCGTCGCTGACCAGCGGGAACTGGAAGCCCTGCCTGGCGCAGAAGTTGTCGTGCGACTTCACCGAGTCGCGCGACACGCCCAGCACCTCGGCACCGAGCTTGCCGAATTCCGGCAGCAGGGCGTTGAACTCCAGGCCCTCGGTGGTGCAGCCCGGGGTGCTGTCCTTGGGGTAGAAGTACAGCACCATCCAGCGGCCGGCGAAATCGGCGAGGGTGGCGCTGCGCCCGCCGGACAGGGCCAGCGGCAGCCTGAGGGTGGCGTGGTCGAGCCTGGGTGCGCTCATCGGCCGGTTGCCCCGGGCTGCAACGCCGCAAGTGCCTGTACCCGCTTCTTCAGGCCGATGATTTCGTTGTACTGCACGACTGCGGCCAGTACCAGGACGAAGATCAGGAATTTCATCGGCGGCTCCTGCGGTCAGAACTTCATCGGGTCCATGATGGCGTCGAGGTTCAGATGGTCGCAGAACTCGAGGAAGTCGTCGCGCAGGGCGGCAATGTGCATGTTGGCCGGCACGCCGATGGTGATCTGCGCCGAGAACATCTCCGCGCCGGTCTGCATGGCGCGATAGCGGGTGCTCTGCAGGTTCTCGATGGTGATGCCCTGGCGGTCGAAGAAGTCGGCCAGCTGGAACAGGATGCCCGGCTTGTCGGCGGCCACCACTTCCACGATGTAGGGCAGCAGGTTGGACTGCACCTGCTTGGCCGCGGTGCGGTACCAGTTCAGCTTCAGCCCTTCCTCGCGGTCCAGGCGGCCAAGCATGGCTTCCAGCTTGGCCACCGCGTCCCAGGAACCCACCGCCAGCGCGGTCATGGAGACATCGCGTCCGACCGTGGCCAGGCGCGCGTCCACCAGGTTGCAGCCGCTGTCGGCGATGCGCCGGGTGACGGACAGCAACGGGGACTCCGGATGCGTCGTGTAGGCGTTGATCAGGAGGTGGTTTTCGTTCGGCGAAGGCCGGGGCTGGGTGTCGGTCAAGGAGGCTTCCGGCATTGCGGGTGGCTGAATGGCGGGGCGGAAGGGCCTCGCCGCCGGTGCCAGCATACTTGCCGCTGCTTTCAGGCCGCAAGTATGATCAGGCCCCACCTGAACCGGTCCGCGCCCCGCGCGAGCGCCGCAGAATCGAGCGAAACCGGCCTTGCACCCTTCCGGCCTGATCACCGCGCTGGCGACCCCGTTCGGACCGGACGGCGCGCTGGACCTTGGCGCCTGGCGCCGCCTGCTTGAACACCAGATTGCCGCCGGCGCGCAGGCGCTGGTCGTGGCCGGTTCCACCGGCGAGGCGGCCATGCTCGAGGACGCCGAATACGACATCCTGCTGCGGGTGGCGGTGGGCACCGTCGCCGGGCGGGTGAAGGTGGTGGCCGGCACCGGCGCATCGGGCACCGCCAGCACCATCGCCCGGACCCGCCGTGCCGCGGCGGCCGGCGCCGACGCGGCCCTGGTGGTCACCCCGCCGTACGTGCGCCCGACCCAGGAGGGCCTGCGCGCGCATTTCCTGGCGGTGGCCGAGCAGGGCGGGCTGCCGGTGGTGCTGTACAACGTCGCTGCGCGGACCTCGGTGGACATGCTGCCGGAGACCGTGGCCGCGCTGGCCGGGCACGAGCGCATCGTCGGGATCAAGGAAGCATCCGCCGACCCGGCCCGGATGCAGGCCCTGCTGGCCCTGCGCCAGCGCGGCCTGGCCGTGCTCAGCGGCGATGACGGCACCGCGGCGCGGGCCATGCTGGCCGGTGCCGACGGCCTGGTCTCGGTCGGTTCCAATGCCGCGCCGGCCAGCTACCGCAGGCTGTGCGACCTGGCCCGTGGCGGCGATCCCGCCCAGGCCCGGGCCTGGGACGCGCAGCTGGCTCCGCTGCACGCCTTCTGCGGGGTGCAGCCCAACCCGATCCCGGTCAAGGCCCTGCTCCAGGGCCTGGGTTGCGGCCATGGACTGCGCCTGCCGCTGCTGCCGCTGGCCGCACAATACCAGGGGGAACTGTCGCGCATGCTCGCGCTGGTTGCCCAACTTGAAGCACACTGTGGGCATGCGCCGCTCGCGGCCTGATCCAGACTTTTCCGGAGACCTGACCCGATGTCCCTGAATCCCCGCATGGTCCGCGCTGGCGCGGCCATCCTGATCGCCGCCACCGTGGTCGGCACGCTTGGTGGCTGCTCCCTGTTCCGCAAGGGAGCCAAGGGCGATTACGCGCTTGCGCCCGAGCAGCGTCCGCTGGAAGTGCCGCCGGACCTGAACCTGCCCGACACCTCCGGCGCCATGAACCTGCCGGCCGCCGCCCCGGCCTCGCGCCCGGGCGCCGCCCCCGCGCCGTCGCCGACCGGCTTCACCGTGGCTGGCAGCCGCGACGAGGTCTTCGCCAAGGTGGGCGCCGCGCTGGAAGCCATCGACGGCCTGGAGATCGCCAGCCGCGCCCAGCTGCTGGGCAGCTACGACGTGGCCTACAAGGGCAGCAACTTCCTGGTCCGGGTGTCGGCGGTGGACGCCGGCGTCTACGTCTCGGCGGTCGATCCGCGCGGCCTGCCGGCCACTGCCGCCGAGGCGCAGGAGGTGGTGGCGTCGCTGCAGGCGGCGCTGGCCCGCTGATCCGCGCCCGGGTGCCGCGCGCATCCGGCGCATGCCCCGGCCGGCAGGGCCGGGGCCGACGACAGGCCGTTACCAGTCCGCGGGCCGCAGCAATGCGGCCCGTTTGCTTGTGGGCGCGGGACGGGTGTCCGGGCGCGCCGATGGCGCGCACATGGGCGGCGCCACGCAGGCGCGCGGCAGGTCCGGAATGAGGCGTGCCGGCGCAGGCGGCACGCGCAGGGCGCGGCTCAGCGTTCCAGCAGCGGCAGCTTGCCCGGCTTGCCGTCCCATTCGGCGGCATCGGGCAGCGGCTCCTTGCGCACGGTGATCACCGGCCAGACCGAGGCCAGTTCGGCGTTGAGCTTGACGAAGCCCTCCTGGCCGGCGGGCACGTCATCCTCGGGGAAGATGGCGTTGGCCGGGCACTCGGGCTCGCACAGGGTGCAGTCGATGCACTCGTCCGGGTCGATGACCAGGAAGTTGGGGCCCTCGTGGAAGCAATCGACCGGGCACACCTCCACGCAGTCGGTGTACTTGCACTTGATGCAGTTCTCGGTGACGACGAAAGGCATGGAACGTACCGCGCGGCTTTGCTTCGAGGCGCAATAGTGTAATCCAGTGCCCGCGGCCCGTGGCCTTGATCCGGATCAGGACAGGCCGCGGACCCGGGCCAGGGCACACAGGCCGCGCGCGGCCAGGTCCTCGCGGTGGCGGTGGCTGGGCCGCTGCAGCCGCGCCAGGGCGTGGGTATAGCGCTCCAGCAGGGCATCGCTGCCGACCAGGTGGACCTCGGCCCGCGGCGCGGCGGCCAGCGCCGGACCCAGCTCGTGGCCGATCAGCAGGCCGGACAGGTAGGAGGGCAGGGCGGCGGCCGGGAAGCGCCCGAACAGGGCCGCGGTGCGCACGCCGAACAGGTCGTGCAGCAGGCCCTGGCCGCGGCCGGCATCGTCCAGGCCGGCGTCGAAGGCGGCCGTATCCAGCTCCGGCCCCCCTTCCTCCATGCTGCGGCCGAGGATGCTGTGCTGGCGCAGCAGGCCATAGACCTCGCCGGTCATGGCGGTGGCCACGTGGCTGATGCGCCCGTCCTGCACCGTGACCCATTTGCTGTGGGTGCCGGGCAGGCAGACCAGGTGCAGGCCCGGGCCCAGTGCCTCCAACAGCGCGGCGACCTGGGTTTCCTCGCCGCGCATCACGTCGGCGCGGGCCTGGCCGCGGTCGCATACGCCCGGGGCGCACCACAGTTCGCGCCCGGGCAGGGCCTCGTCCGGCAGCCGGACCATGCCGGCGGCCAGCGCCCGGGCATCGGCAGGGCAGTCCACATAGGGCACTTCCAGCCAGCCGCCGCGCGCGCCGACCATGCCGCACATCAGCACCAGGGATTCGTCCCAGCCCTGCAGCAGGGCGGCAAGCACCTGGCCGAAGCGACCCTGGCTGGCCAGGGCGCCGTCGTTGCCGCGGCGCTGTTCCAGGATCGTACCGTCGCCGCCGATGCGGTAGGCGCGCAGGCTGGAGGTGCCCCAGTCGATGGCGATCATGGCAGGGTCACGCGGCTTTCCGGCAGGCCGCGGCAGTCGTGCAGCGCCAGCGCGAACAGGCCGCCGGAGGCGGGAGCGGCGGCCACCGCCTCGGCCGCCATGCCCTGCGGCGAGGTGATCACGTACAGGGTGTCCAGGCCCGGACCGCCCAGTGCGCAGCATGAGGGCTGCGGCACCGGGACCGGGATGATGCGGTCGATCCCGCCATCGGGGCGGTAGCGCACCACGCGCCCGCCGCCCCATTGCGCGTTCCACAGGCAGCCGTCGGCATCGATGCAGGAGCCATCGGGGCTGGCATCGATGTCGTCCACCGTGGTGAACAGCTCCGGCTGCCCCACGCTGGCGGTGTCCGGGTCGTAGGGCGCGCGCATGATCCGGTTGTGGACCGAGTCGCAGAAGTACAGGGTCAGGCCATCGGGCGAGAAACAGATCGAATTGGGGATGGCCACGCCCGGCAGCGGCAGCCGGCGCAGGCCGTGCCGCGCCGAGTACTGGTACCAGCTGCCGATCGGCGCGTGCTCCGGGTGTTCGTTCATGGTGCCGAACACGAAGTTGCCGTGGCGGTCGGCGCGGCCGTCGTTGACCCGGGTATGGGCCAGGCCGGTTTCGATTCCGGCCAGCTGGCACAGCGGCAGCGGGCCGTCGCCGGCCAGGGCTGCGCCCAGGTCGGCGCGGTACAGGCCCTTGGCCAAGGCCAGCAGCAGGCTGCCGTCCCCGGCCAGGCCGATGCAGCCGGCGCGGTCGGGCAGGTCCCAGTGGCGGTCGTGGCCGCTGGCCAGGTCGTGCAGCCACAGTCGCGCGCCGTCGATGTCCACCCACAGCACCTGCTGGCGCTGTTCGTCCCAGACCACGCCCTCGCCATGGCGGCAGCGGGCATCGACCAGCAGGCGGATATCGGAAGCGCTCATCGGGTTCACCATTCGGCGATGCTGCCGTCAGCGTGGCGCCAGACCGGGTTGTGCCAGTCCGGCGGGTTGAGGTGGGCGTGGGCCAGGCGTTCCTCGTCGATCTCCACGCCCAGGCCCGGGCGCGGCAGGGCGCGGATGTCACCCTTGTCGCAGGTGAAGTCCTCCTTGTTGAGCACGTAGTCCAACAGGTCCGCCCCCTGGTTGTAGTGGATGCCGATGCTCTGTTCCTGGAGCACGGCGTTGTGCGAGACGAAGTCTACGTGCAGGCACGCGGCCAGGGCCACCGGGCCCAGCGGGCAGTGCGGGGCCAGGGCCACGTCATGGGCCTCGGCCATCGCCGCGACTTTCAGGCACTCGGTGATGCCGCCGGCATGCGACAGGTCCGGCTGCAGGATCGACAGGCCGCCAGCCTCGAGCACGCGCTTGAACTCGAAGCGGGAGAACATGCGCTCGCCGGCCGCCAGCGGGATCGGGCTGGAGGCGGCCAGGCGCGGGTAGTACTCGGCCTGCTCGGGCAGTACCGGCTCCTCGACGAACAGCGGCTTGAACGGCTCCAGCTCGCGCAGCAGGACCTTGGCCATCGGCGCGGCGACGCGGCCGTGGAAGTCGATGCCGAAGTCCACCGCGTGGCCGAAGGCCTCGCGCACCGCGGCCACCTTCTCCAGCGCCGCGTCGACCGCGCGCGGGCTGTCGACGATGCGCATTTCCTCGGTGCCGTTGAACTTGAAGGTGTCAAAGCCCAGTTCCATGTAGCCGCGGATCTGCTCGACCAGCTCGGCCGGGCGGTCGCCGCCGACCCAGCGGTAGGTCTTCATGCGGTCGCGCACCAGGCCGCCCAGCAGCTCGTAGACCGGCACGCCCAGGGCCTTGCCCTTGATGTCCCACAGTGCCTGGTCGATGCCGGCGATGGCGCTCATCAGGATCGGGCCGCCGCGGTAGAAGCCGGCGCGGTACAGGGTCTGCCAGATGTCGTTGATCCGCGCAGGATCCTTGCCGACGACATAGCCGGCCAGTTCGTGCACGGCGGCCTCGACGGTGCGCGCGCGGCCCTCGATGACCGGCTCGCCCCAGCCGCTGATGCCCTCGTCGGTCTCGACCTTGAGGAACAGCCAGCGCGGGGCGGCGTGGTAGGTGGTGAGCTTGGTGATCTTCATGCCGATCCTTCTGCAAAGGCCTGGCGGAAGGCCCGCGCGTGGGCGCGGGTGGCCTCGACCGCCTGGCCGGGTCGATAGAGCTCGCCGCCGATGCCGGCGCCGTCGGCGCCACTGGCCAGCCATCCGGCCAGGGTGGCGGGGTTCACCCCGCCCACCACGTACAGCGGCGTGCCCTTGGGCAGGACCGCGCGCAGGGCGCGCACGTGGCCGGGACCGTAGGTGGCGGCGGGGAAGAGCTTGAGCATCTGCGCACCGGCCTCCAGCGCGGCGAATGCCTCGCTGGCGGTGGCAAAGCCGGCCACCACCTGCAGGCCGGCGGCGACCGCGTGGCGGATCACGGCCGGGTTGGTGTTGGGGGTGACGATGAAACGCGCACCGATGCCGGCCAGGGTGTCCACCTGGGCCGGCTGCAGCACGGTGCCGCCGCCGATCCACGCGTCGCGGCCATGGGCCTGGACCGCGTTGGCGATGCCCTGTTCCCAGTCGGGGGAGTTGAGCGGGATCTCGATCGCGTCGTAGCCCTCCTCGACCAGCACGCCCACGTGGGCGGCCGACTCGCCGGGGGTGATCCCGCGCAGGATGGCGATCAGCGGCAGGCGGAAGGGGGATGTCTCAGTCATGGTCGGACCTGCGGACGGACGGCGGCACGGGAACCGCCGGCATGGAGGAGGGCGCCAGGGCGGGGCGGGCGGGACAGGGGCGCCGGGACGCCCGCGGGCGGCGCCAGCAGATGCCGGGCGCGGCGCGGGCGGTGGTGCTTGGCTGCCGGCTGCGCGTCCACGCGCATTCCCGCCGGGGCTGGTGGTGCATGACGACTCCCTGTGGCTGCCGACGGTCGCGCCGGCACGCGAGGGTAAGCCGGGCTGGGGTCGGAAGGTGGATTGAAGCCTCGCCTGTCGGACCTATGTTGGGAAATGAAATTTACGCTGTAATCTATTCCTGTCACGTATAGGCAGGAATCATGGACAGGACACCCGGTAGCGCCCACTGGTCCAACCCCTCGCGGCTCAAGACGCGGCACCTGATGTTGCTGCTGCACCTGGACGAGCAGGGCTCGGTGCTGCGCGCGGCCGAGGCCGCGCGCATGACCCAGCCGGCCGCCTCCAAGCTGCTGGCGGAAATGGAGGCGACCCTGGGCGTGCCCCTGTTCGAACGCCACGCCCGCGGCGTGCAGCCGACCTGGTACGGCCAGGTGCTGATCCGGCGTGCGCGCAGCGCGCTGCTGGAGATCAGCCGGGCCCAGGAGGAGATTGCCGCACTGCGCGACGGGCGCATGGGCCAGGCCTCGATCGGCACCGTGGTCAATCCCGGCACCAACCTGGTCCCCAATGCGGTGGCCGAGGTCAAGCGCCTGCACCCGGACATCGTGGTGCGGATCGACATGGACTACAGCCGCCCGCTGGTGGCGCGCCTGCTGGACGGGCAGCTGGACCTGGTGGTGGGGCGCATCCTCGACGCCACCGGTGCCGTCGACCTGGAGTTCGAGCCGTTGGCCGAGGAGCCGCACTCGGTGATCGTGCGCCATGGCCATCCGCTGGCCGCCAGCCGCAAGCCGCTCAGGCATGCCGACCTGGCTCCCTACGGCTGGATCATGCCGCCGGCCGACAGCGTGCTGCGCACGCGCCTGGAAACCATGTTCCTGGAGCGCGGCCTGCCGGCTCCGGGCAACGTGGTGGAGGCTTCGGCGCTGCCGGTGATCACCAACCTGCTGCGCGTCAGCGATCTGCTGACCGCGCTGCCGGTGGAGGCGGTGGCCCCGTACGTGCAGGCGCGGCAGCTGGCGGTGCTGCCGCTGGAACTGGGCGTGGGCATGGAATCGTTCGGCATCATCCGCCGCCGCGGCCACCTGCTGTCCCCCGCGGCGCAGCGGGTGCTGGAGGCGCTGCGGGCGGTCGCGGGGCGGATCTACGGGCGCGCCGCGCGCCGCTGAGAAAGGTTGCCCATAAGACTTTCGGCCAACATCTTCGCGGCGTATTGACAGCGTTAGACAGCCCGCCTAAGTTTGCGCAACGGTCCTGCACGACAGCGCCGTTTTAAAAACAACTGAAACCAATCGCTCGATCACTGCCCTGGGGAGGGGAGCGTGATGTCGAAGTACACGTCTCGTGTGCGCCATGCGGATGCTGGCGCCCGTTCTCGCAATTCCGTTCGTTCCGCGCTCGCGCTGGGTATCGCGGTGGCCCTGGCCACCGGCGCTCTGCACGCCCAGGAGGCCGCGTCCGGCCAGGGCAACGAAGCCGTCGAGCTCGACGCCGTCGTGGTCAAGGGCCTGCGCGGCAGCCTCATGCGCGCCCAGGACATCAAGCAGGACGCCGAGCAGATCATCGACTCGGTCACCGCCGAGGACATCGGCGCGCTGCCCGACCGCAGCGTCACCGAGACGCTCAAGCGCATCAGCGGCGTGACCGTCACCGGCTTTGCAGCGCGCGACGATACCGACCACTTCTCCGCCGAAGGCAGCGGCGTGATGATCCGCGGCCTGACCTTCGTGCGCGGCGAGCTGAACGGGCGCGACGTGTTCACCGCCAACGGCGGCCGCGGCATCAGCTTCGAGGAAGTGCCGGCGGAGCTGATGGCCGGCGTGGACGTGTACAAGAACCCCTCGGCCGAGATCATCGAGGGTGGCCTGGGCGGCACCGTCAACCTGCGCACCCGCAAGCCGTTCGACGAGCCGGGCCGCAAGATCGCCGGCAGCATCGACTACAACCGCGGCGACAAGGCGAAGGAAGGCAAGCCGTCGGCCTCGTTCCTGTTCAGCGACCGCTGGGATACCGGCATCGGCGAGATGGGCTTCCTGGCCAACGTCTCGTACTCCGAGCTGGCCACCCAGTCCGACGGCATCCAGATCCAGCCGTATTCCCGTCGCGGCCGCACGCCGGCCGAGCAGCCCGAAGGCCTGCCCAACGGGGAGGGCTGGGTCTACGACTGGGAGCAGGAGGCCTGGGTTCCCTCTGACAGCCAGCGCGACCTGCTGCTGGAAGGCACCGATTTCGACCACGTGTTCATCCCCGGCGGCGTCAACTGGCGGCGCACCGACTTCGACCGCAAGCGCCAGGGCGGCGCGTTCGCGTTCCAGTGGCGTCCGAACGAGGACACCGAGATCACCACCCAGGTCATCACGTCCAAGTACGACATGACCTGGCGCGAGCACTTCATGGAGTACGCAGGCGCCGGCGAGGCCAACGACACTTCCAACTGGACCGGGGACCCGAACCACTACGGCAACGCCTACGACGGCGGCGACGGCCTGGCGGACCGCACGAACCGGATCATCCCGATGCCGGGCACCCGGTTCACCTACGACTCGCGCGGCCGCTTCCTGAAGGGCGCGATTCGCCTGGGCGGCTGGCGCGGCCAGCCGGGCGACGCCTCCAACGGCATGTACCAGGGCCCGGGCATCCAGTTCGCCGTCGGCAACCGCCACAACGTCCAGAGCTCGCAGACCACCGACTGGTCGACCAGCTTCCGCCACTACATGACCGACAACCTGGTCATGCGCGGCGACTTCCAGTACGTCAAGGCCGAGAGCGACCAGGTGGACTTCTCGGTCCACACCTCGACCCTGCTGGAAGGCGTGAACCTGGACCTCACCGGCAAGTATCCGTCGGTGACCCTGGACGATCCGAACTACCCGCTGGAGCAGCAGAACTACTTCTGGCGCTCGGCCATGGACCACCTGGCCGACAACGAAGGCCGCGAGCGCGCCGCCCGCCTGGACTTCGAGTACAGCTTCAACGACAGCGAATGGTGGCGCATGGCCCGCTTCGGCGTGCGACTGGCGGACCGCGACTACACGAGTTTCTCGACGACCTACAACTGGCGGGTAATCAGCGACGACTGGAACCGGATCACCGGCAACCCCGACCCGACCCGCCCGCCGGTGGCCTGGGTGGACCAGTACTACTCCGACCGGGCGCAGCTGTACACGCTGAAGGACTTCTTCCGCGGCAAGGCCAACGTCCCGACGCAGTTCTGGGCGGCCCAGGACAGCTTCGTCGACATCGCCCAGGTCAGGGACACGCTGGCGACGATCCCGGACGCGCAGTGGGAGCCGATCACCTACTCCCCCGACGCGGTCAACAAGCAGGAGGAGCGTACCCAGTCGGCCTACGGCGTCCTCTACTTCGAGAACGAGGACCGGTTCGGCACGCCGGTCGACGGCAACCTGGGCGTGCGCGTGGTCAAGACCAGCGTCAGCAGCTACGGCGGCGGCCTGATGCCCGACATGACCGGTTCCTACATCGAACAGGTGGACCCGGCGGTGCGCGATGCGTTCTACGGCCAGTCGTTCGAGAGCGAGCACAACACCACCTACACCGACGTGCTGCCCAGCCTGAACCTGCGCGTGCGCTTCGAACACGGCCTGCAGTGGCGCTTCGCCGCCTCGAAGGCCATCGCGCGCCCCGAGTTCCGCCTCATGCAGAACTGGATCACGCTGTCGGCCAGCGCGGCCGGCTGCGCCAACGCCATGCGCGACGGCCTGCGCGACGAGACCGACCTGTGCTCCTTCGATGACCTGAGCTACAGCGGCAGCGGCGGCAACCCCGGCCTCAAGCCGATGCGCGCCAACCAGTTCGACACCGCGCTGGAGTGGTACTTCGGCCCGGGCAACAGCGCGTACATCACGCTGTTCCGCAAGGACGTGAAGGACTACTTCGCGTCCGGCCTGAGCACGGAGACCATCGACGGCCGCGAGTACCTGATGACCCGCACCCGCAACCTCGACGAGGGCAAGATCCGCGGCTTCGAGGTGGGTTACTCGCAGTTCTTCAACTTCCTGCCGGGCCTGGGCGTGCAGGCGAACTACACCTTCGTGGACAGCTCCGGCGGCACCAACGTGGACGTGGGCATCCCCGATCCGGACGCCGTGCCGGAGGTGCCGGTGGACATCCCGCTGGAAGGCCTGTCGCGTCGCAGCTACAACGTGACCGGCATCTTCGAGCGCGGCCCGGTGTCCTTCCGCCTGGCCTACAACTGGCGTTCGCGCTACGTGCTGACCTCCAGCGACGTGATGCCCGCCATGCGCCAGCCGGTGTGGAACGACGACTACGGCCAGCTGGACGGCTCGTTCTTCTACAACGTGAACGAGAACATCCAGATCGGCCTCCAGGCCAACAACCTCACCAACAGCATCACCAAGCTGCTGATGGGGCCGCGCGGGTACCGCCGCGACGGCTTCGTGGACGAGACGCTGTACAACCGCGCCTGGTTCGAGAACGACCGCCGCTACTCGCTGGTGCTGCGCGCCAGCTGGTAACGGCCGCGGCAGGCGATCCGGGCACGGCCCGCGCGGGCAACCGCGCGGGCCGTTTCCGTTGGCGCGAAGTATTCCTCCAAAACATAGCTCAATCGAAATAATTCATTGGTGTGGAATGGTCGCTGCTGACATGCTCCGGGCATCACTCCGCGGGGGCGGCAGCCGGCCGCGGGGCGAGAGGATCCGGCCGCGAGGGAGGCCGGGCCGACCACAACTCGACCGGAACGGATGGCCTCCGTTCCCGCTTGAACCGCACGTCCTGGGAGGGAACGCAATGTCCAAGCACCACCAACGCCGCCCGCGTGACCGGGCGTCCGTGCAAGCTGCCCGTGCATCCGGCTTCCGTCGCAGCGCCCTGGCGTTGAGCGTGGCCCTGCTGCTGTCCGCGCAGGCCCATGCGCAGCAGGCCGGGCAGGACGCCGACCCGCTGACCGAGCTGGACACGGTCCAGGTCACCGGCGCCCGCGGCAGCCTGACCAAGGCGCAGATCATCAAGGAAACCACCGACCAGATCGTCGACTCGATCGTGGCCGAGGACATCGGCAAGCTGCCGGACAACAACGTCGCCGAGGCGCTGCAGCGCATCACCGGCGTGCAGATCACCCGCAACAAGGGCGAGGGCAGCAGCATCATGGTGCGCGGCCTGACCCAGGTGCGCAGCGAGCTCAACGGCCGCGACATCTTCACCGCCAACAGCGGTCGCGCGCTGAGCTGGGAAGACGTGCCGGCCGAGCTGCTGGGCGGCGTGGACGTGTACAAGAACCCGAACGCCGAGCTGATCGAGGGCGGCCTGGGCGGCCTGGTGAACCTGCGCACGCGCATGCCGTTCGACCAGGAAGGCATGCGCCTGTCCGGCAGCTTCACCGTCAACCAGTGGGACCTGCGCGACTCGACCCAGCCGTCGGCCTCGTTCCTGTTCTCCAACCGCTTCCAGACCGGCGCCGGCGAGTTCGGCATCCTGCTCAACGTCGCCCACCAGGAAGGCCAGTACCGCGAGGACCGGATCAACTTCGGCTCCTACCTGGCCTACGACGACGTGCCCGGCTACGAGGGCCGGGAAGTCGTCATCCCCAGCGAGATCGGCATGTACAGCCACTTCGGCGACCGCGAGCGCGACGGCCAGTACGTGGCCCTGCAGTGGAAGCCGAACGACGACCTGGAGCTGTACGCCCAGGCGCTGCGCTCGGACTACAAGTTCCGCAACCGCGAGTACAGCGTCCGTACCGGCAACCTGAACAACAACGCCGACGACATGGTGAACTGGTCGGGCAACGGCTGGGGCTTCGTGTCGCCCGACATCCCCGGCTACGGCGCGTTCACCGACCCGTTCGGCTTCGACGCCGACGGCGAGTTCCAGTACGGCACCTTCAACAACGCCCTGGTCACCACCACCGCGCGCATGGACTGGCGCAACTCGGTCACCAGCGACTACAGCTTCGGCGCCAAGTGGCAGGCCAGCGACCGCCTGCACCTGTCCACCGACTTCCAGTACATCGACGCCACCACCGAGGGCGTGAACTACTGGGTCGACCTGCTCGCAGGCCAGGTGGACGCCGACGACTGGCGCGGCTGGGCGGGCCTGTACGGGGTGCCGCCGCTGCGGGTGGACACCACCGGCCGGTACCCGTCGGTCACAGTCTACGACCAGGCCACCGGCCAGCCGATGCCCGGCTACATGAGCGACATCGGCAACTACGGCGGCTGGTACTCGCACCTGGACAAGCGCGACGACAACGACGCCGACCAGTTCTCCTGGCGCGCCGACCTGCGCTGGGACTTCCTGGAAAGCGACTTCCTGCGCGATCTGCGCGCGGGCGTGCGCTACACCGATCGAGACGCGATCACCCGCAGTTCCGGCTGGAACTGGCAGAAGATTCCGCCGGCCGGCAATCCGGACGGTGCCTGGTCCTCGTTCCGCCCGGCGCCGTTCTCCGACTACCCGGACGCCTGCTACCGGCTGTTCCCGTTCAGCGACCACTTCCGCGGCGCCAGCGGCCTGCCCACCGGCTACGTGGCCTGCGACGAGATGGTGGCCGACTACGAGAACACCGTGCGCATGTTCGGCCACGACCCGATCCCGTACAACGACGTCACCGACATCCGGCAGTACACCGAGAAGACCTACGCGGCCTACGCCATGCTGCGCTTCGGCAGCGACACCGCGCGCTTCCCGTGGGACGCCAACGCCGGCGTGCGCGTGGTCCGCACCGAGACCACGGTCAACGGCTACGAGCTGGTGCCGGACTCGGCCACCGGCGAGGTGTCCGAGGTCGGGGTGGAGCACGCCTACACCGACGTGCTGCCGAGCCTGAACTTCCGCATGTTCCTCGCGCCGCAGCTGCAGTGGCGCGTGGCCGCGTCGCGGGCGATGTCGCGGCCGAACTTCGACCTGCTCGACCCGTACGTCTACCTCAACAACACCTTCTTCGACTTCAACACCGGCGGCGTGTCCTACGCCAGCCGCGGCAACCCGTACCTGGAACCGATGTACGCCAACCAGTTCGACACCTCGCTGGAGTGGTACTTCGGCCAGGGCTCGATGCTGTACGGCACGCTGTTCTACAAGAAGGTCGAGGGCTTCTATTACTACGACACGGCCACCGCCAACTACTACGACGGGGCCTTCACCGTGCCGCTGGAGGGCGGCAATGCCGGCGAGACCCGGCCGTGCGTGGGCCAG
>Ga0207415_1000804_pt1 | contig 19265 bp, 17 predicted proteins | sample Passage237A_FD_187369 | JGI IMG/M metagenome (GOLD analysis project Ga0207415, IMG submission 187369) | Cellulose adapted compost microbial communities from Newby Island Compost Facility, Milpitas, CA, USA - Passage2 37A (SPAdes) (version 3) ...
AGTCCGCGTCGATCAAGATCACGCTCTGGCCTGACTCAGCAATAGCGTCGGCCAGTTTGATGGCGACCGTGGACTTGCCGTCACCGGGCAGCGCGGAGGTGACCACGATGAATCGGGGCGGGTTGTCGACGTCCATGAACTGCAGATTGGTGCGCAGCTGGCGCACGCCCTCCGCAGTGTGGAAGTCGGCATCCGCGAGCGCGACGCCCCTCTTGGCGATGGACGGATCGAACGGAATGGTGCCGAGCAGCGGAACATCGAACTCACGCTCCACGTCGCTGCCGGTGCGCAGGCGTCGGTCCAGAGCGGCCCTGATGAGCGCGTACGCGACACCCGCGGCAAAACCGACGAGGAGGCCCAGCGCGAGCGCGAGCTTTACGTTGGGAGAACTGGGCGCGCCGGGGAGTGAAGCGGTGTCGAGCGTCGTGAGCCGCACCACGGAGGTGCTGCCGTCCACGCTGCCCTGACCCTCAAGGTCCTCGACCACCTGCACCATGCCGGCGATCCACGCCTCGACAAGCGTCCTCGCCTCCTCCGGCGAGGAACCCGTGGCGGCCACGCGCAGGATCGAGGTGTCGAGCGGGTTGGTGACGTTCACCCTGCCAACCAAGGCATCGGCCGACGCTGTGAAGCCATACTGCTCGATCGCATAGTTCGCGACCTCCCGGGACTTGGCGACGTCCAGGTAGGTCTTGGCGCGGGACTTGGCAAGATTGTCACCAACGAGCGCATCGCCGATCGACGCCGAGGTGCCGGCGCTGACCACGGCAGAGCCGTTCGACGTGTAGACCTTGGGCTGCGTCAGCGTCCAGCCGAACGCGGCGATGCCGCCAACCAGGGTGGCGACGATGATGGCAACCCAGTGCTGGCGGAAGATCCGCAGATAGTCCTGCAGTTCCACGTTGGCCGCCTCTCCACGGAAACTGCGGTGGTCGCACGACCTCCGCCCAAGTGAACCTAGGTTACCCGCGCTATTGCGTTGGGTAACTGAAGTAGGCGTCGTGTGAGACGAAGTTCATTGGGGTGGGAGGGGCGCGTGCTGCGTATCCTCGACAAGGCCGAGGCCCCGGAGCGTCGCAAGGAAGTCGCGTGTGTCCCGGGCAACGACCTCGCGCTCAGCCCCGGTGGCCTCAACTAACTCGTCAACGATCTGGTCCTCGGTTCTAGTTCCATCGATGCGCGACCAGATCTCGAAAGCCGCTCCCTCGAAGACGTAGGGGGACTGCTGCTCCTCGATGCGGGGGAGGTTGAGGACCACGACGTAGTCGTCGTGGGCGACATAGGCGAGGCCCGACGCCGTTCGCTGGTACGTCGACTTCGCCACAATCCCAATTTACGACCTACCTGGCCGTAGGCGTGCGTGTCGTACAGCCGACCACGCAAGTGTCCCTCTCTCCTCGCAACGCATGTCCATACGGCGGTGGGTAACCAACCCTTCGCGTTGCTCGCCGAGTACACTTCAACTCGCAATAGAAACTCGGCGAGCGCAGCGCGTGAGGGGGCTGGCAACACTTGACCACGCGAAACCTCGGCACCGTGCCCGTGGAGATCAGGGGCGACGACTCCACCTCGGTCTATCTGCGAGAGGAGTTCGCGGCGCTTCCTACCGCTCATAGCGCCGCGGCGGTCTCAGTCTCTCGAGTCTCGGTAGATCAGATTGCCACAACCGGCGCACGATTTGGCCGCCTCGTCATCGGAGACGATGGATCAGTTCTCATCGACTACGGGACCTGGCTCGCGAAGTTGGACTTCACGAGTACGGCGGAGTCTGTGGTGCACTTTGCGGTGCGCACTACCGCTAGCGAGCACCGGTTGGGGAAGTTTGTTGAGCGCGGCCGGGACTGGAATTATCTGAGCTCGGCGGAAAGCATCGCGAAAAACGTCATCTACGACGGATTGGACCAAGCGATCCAAATCCAGAACCTGAATCGACAGCAGACCTTCATTCACGCTAGCTCACTGGAGCTCGACGGCGTTGGTGTCGCTGTCGGAGGCTGGGGGGGAGTCGGCAAGACCTCCAGCGTGATGCAACTCGTCCGCGAACGCGGATACCGATTCTTAAGCGACGACTTAGGGTTGATCGACGCGAGCGGCATGCTCTTTCGTTCGCCCAAGCGTCTGCAGATCTATCCATACAACCTTGTTGGCATTCCTGGACTCCACCGGCACCTTTTCAAAGGGCGCGGGCGAGTGGATCACCTCCAATGGCACGTACTGGAGCGTCTCAGGGGGAAGAAGGCGGTCCGACGTCGCGTGACGGCTGAGGAGTTCTTCGGACCCGAGCGGGTTGGAACTTCCGCACCCCTCGCTGTCTATGTCCAACTCGAGCGCGGGCACTGGGAGTCGCCCTCGGTACGTGAGATCGATGCTCTACAAGTAGCGAGGCGTACTTCTCATACGCTGATGTACGAGCTCTCGCCTTTACCCGAGCTTTCCTTCGCGCTCTCCAGTCATCTACAGCGAAACGACTTGGAGCTGGAGGCGCTGCGAATGCGGGTCGAGGCGATCGTGGCGCGAGGTCTCGAAAGTAGTGCTTGCTACGAGGTGCGCGTGCCAATCCAGATGCCGCCCTCTGAGCTCTCCGTGACCATCGGCCGCCTTCTGGAATCGCACACGGGCCAGCGAGCATCATGACTCTCGCGCGAACGGCCGCGCGCGGAGGCGTTATAACCGTGTTCGCCCAGGTCATCCGTATCGCGACCAATGCGGTCGGGACGATCGTTCTCGCCCGTCTCCTCAGCCCCGACGCCTTCGGCCTAATGGCGATTGCCCTTGTCGTGGTGGGACTTGCAGAACTCATCAGGGATTTCGGACTGTCTAGCGCGGCGCTCCACGAACGGGAGCTATCCCACGAGCAGGCGAGCAATCTCTTCTGGCTCAACGCGGGTATGGGAGTTGTCGTGGCGGCCACCGTTGCCGCGATTGCGCCCCTAGTTGCCCGACTTTTTCACTATGTTGAGTTGCGGAACATGTTATTGGTCCTCTCGAGCGTCTTCCTATGGAATGCGCTCTCCACGCAGTTTCGAGTGAAAATCAACCGCGAGTATCGATTCTTGGCCCTGAGCCTTTGCGATATCGCACCTGCGGTTATCGGCCTGGGCCTCGCGATTGTCATGGCCTACGAGGGCTACAGCTACTGGTCCCTGGTCGGGCAAATCCAGGCAACGGCACTCATCGGACTTATCCTGGCCGCACTTCTCGCTCGATGGAGGCCCGGACCGCCGAGCCGGAAAGGGGCAATCGGGAAGTTGGTCCGATACGGCTGGCACCTACTTGGCACCCAGGCTGTCACCGCCGCCGTTAAGAGCGTCGACACACTCGCGCTCGGCGCGACCGCAACAGCGAACTTGGTAGGACAGTACAACCGCGCTTACAGCCTGATCATGGTTCCCCTCGGTCAGATCCAAGCCCCGATGACGCGAGTAGTGTTGCCCACTCTGTCTCGGGCAGCGGATGACCGCGAGGTTTACTTGGCGTACCTCCGCAAGGCGCACCTAGTCTACGTGTACTTCTCCGTCACACTTTTCTTAGTTGGCGCAGCGCTAGGCCCGGCACTCGTGACGTTCCTGCTTGGCCCCGGTTGGCACACCGCAGGAATAGTGTTCGCAGTACTTGCTCTCGGTGGCTGCTTCCGTTCCCTCGTGCAAGTCTGGTATTGGACCTTCCTTTCACTGGACCTCACGCGCCAGCAGTTGCGGTTCACTTTGGTTGTATACCCGCTGATCGGGGCCTTCATGGTCGCTGGTGCCGCTTGGGGTCCGGTTGGAGTGGCGATTGGGCACTCGGTTGGCTTCGCCGGCTACTGGGCCGTCTCCCTTTGGTGGCTCATGCGCCTTACCGGACTCCACCTGGGGCCGCTCGCGAAGGACTTTGCTCGCGTGGCCGCGTGCTTCTCGCTCCCGGCGGCAGCCGCGGCGGCAGCGGTAGGGCTTGTGGTGACGTCACCGCCCATGGCCGTCCTAGCAGGATGCATAGCCGCCGCAGTGGCTACATTCGCGTGCATTTGCGTCAATCGCCGCGTCAGGCAAGAGGTGCGCTATTCGCTCGCATTTGTGAAGAGCGGCTTTAGCAAGAGAGGCAGCACGGGAACCAATGGGCGCCAAGGCAACTGAACGCACGAGACCCCGCGTGTTGGTCTGGCACTGGACATGGCTACCTGGGTCGGAGACGTTCATCCGCGTACAGTTGGAGACGCTAAACCGCTGGGACGGTGTTGCCGTGGGGGCCTTGCGCGTACCATCGGCGATCGCGCGCGATGACGACGTGATTCTCTTCGCGCCGACGGCCCTAGGCAAGATCCAGCGAACTATGTTCCGGCTGGGGATAGGTGACTGGATCGTCACAAAGCGCATGAAAGCACTGCGGCCGGACGTGATACACGCCCACTTCGCTGGCGATGGCTTTCGCGTGCTCCGCGTCGCTCGTCGGCTGGGGGTGCCTCTCGTCGTCACGGTTCATGGCGCGGACGTGACCGCAACGCCTCGGGAGCCCGGATGGAGGGGCCGGCGGAACCGACGTCGGCTTCGACGCGTATTCCGAAGCGCAGCCCACGTCATCGCAGTGTCTCACCATATTGAGAGGGAGGCTCTCAGATGGGGCGCAGAGCCGAGCAGAATGAGCGTAATCCCCATCGGCGTTGCTGACCATCAGTTCCCCGAAGCACGTCGTGCCGCCCATACGGTCGTCGCGGTTGGCCGGTTCGTCCCGAAGAAGGGCTTTGATTACCTGTTGCGGGCTTTGGGCGAACTCGACCCGCCGCTTCGGGACGTTGTCCGGCTCCGCCTCATTGGAGACGGACCCGAGCGCGACAAGCTGGTCCGCATGGCACGCGAACTCGGAGTGATGACCGACTTCCTCGGCTTCGTGCCACCCGCTCAAGTCGCACGAGAGATGACCACGTGCACTGTAGTCGCTGTCCCGTCCGTCACAGCCCCCAACGGAGACACCGAAGGCTTACCGACGGTAGTCTTCGAAGCACTCCGAGCCGGCACCCCAGTGATCGGCTTCCGGCACGCGGGGATTCCCGAGGCAGTGGACGATGGTGTATCCGGCCTCCTGGCGCAAGAAGGCGACATCTCCGGACTCGCTAGAAACTGCGCGCAGGTTCTCTGCGATCCCGGCTATGCGACGAGGCTCGGTATTGGAGCTCGGCTTGCATTCGAGGAGCGCTTCGACGCCGCTGTGCAGACCGCTCACCTGCAGGATGTCTATGACTCCGTCACGCGTAGTGAGCGTGAGCAAAGTTGAGGGGGACCTTGAGAATCGGCTCAAGATCCCCGTGACCTTGAGCCACAGCCGAGACCTGCTTGCCGGATCGCACGGAGGGCCGCGGGTCCTTGCCTAATACCGCGGGCCCATCGCGCGAGTCGTAGGAGCAGTACACGAATGGAGGATGCCTCGGGCTCACCGTAGATGGCGCGCAGTTCGTCGGATCTGGGCCAGAATGCGAGGCCCAGCAGACGAATGCGCCGCGCCAACCCGGGCTTTGCCAGTTCTGCGATGAGGTTGCCCGCGAACACGTCCCCTGCCACCCGTCGCGTGTGCCAGTCTCTCAGCGCCGCGGTCGGCACGAAATCGACGCGCATGCCCAGTGCCGATAACCAGCCGTTCAGCGGCCCCGCGGATCCGGTCGCTTCGGCCAAGGTGGTCAGGTCATGGCGTTCGGGATTGCTCCAGCGCCGTACCTCTTCCGTGACAGACTGGAGTTCTCTGAGGGCACGTGCCGAAAGCCCATCGTGCCGCAGGCAATGCAATGCCGTAATGAGCACGGCAGACGCGCGATCCGGTACAGCGCATCGCATCCCACCAAATTCCATCTCCGTACGGCGGACCCAAAGTCTCTCGTAGACAAGCACGGGATCGCTCGCGAACCCGGGGAAGTACCTGTGGATGTCGAGGTCACACGGCCAGGAGGGGTGCACGAGCGCGACCGAATGGGCGGACGCCGCCGTCGCAATCGTCGTCTCAGGGCGCGCCACCCAACCAGCGCGCCCCAGTACGTCGAGCACTCGCTCGGCGTCCGCAGGCGCGACTAGGACATCTATGTCGGCAGGCAAGTACGACTGTCGGAACCCGTACTCATTTGCAACCAAGCCTTTGATGAAGAGGACGCGCGCGCCGGCCCGAGAAGCCAGGTCTTGGACAAGCGCGCTCGCAAGATGAAGTGCGTCTGATCGCGTCATTTGAGCCATGCCAATGACCTCCGCCCGCCCGCCATCCTGCGATGTTCACGAGTCTGCTCAACCCGCAGGGCCCGCTCCCTGTAGCCTCAATGCGTGTATAAGCGTAACGCGGCGCGCATCAACGCTGGTGAGGCCAGGACGCTGCGCGAACGGTTGTTCCTAACCGCGTGCTACGCAACTGCTGTGACACTTGGCTGGAGTGGCGTCAAGTTAGGACCCGGCAACCTCTCGGACGTCACCCTTATCGCCGCCTGCCTACTGGGAGCTGGCTTGGCTGGGCGTTCACCCCGCGCGCATGGTTTTTGGTACTGGGCCTCGGCGCCGACTGCAATCGCGGCGATGCTCTTGGCGCGCGACGGCATCACGGGTGTTCACTCCATCAACTTTGGCACGTCCGGGATCGTTGTCGGCAGTTCGCTTATGTTTCTCCGCATCGCGATGTCGACGCTGGCGGCAGCGGTTTTCCTCCGGCAGGTGAGCCTGATCGGTGGCCAGCCTCTCACCTTCCGCGTCGGTGCCTGCTGGCTGGCGGGAGTATCAGCAAGTTCCGTGGTTGCGGTATTGCAGGCAAATGGATTCGCGCGGGGTCTTCCTCTCGTCGAACAGACGTTGTCTGAGTTCAGCGAGAGATACTCTGGCCTGGCCAGCCATCCCAATGCGTTGGCGCAGAGCGCAGCCCTTGCGGTACCCCTAGCGGCCTACTACTTCCACACGTTCTCCGGCCGATGGCGCGTTGTTGTTCTGTTGGGGCTGGCTACGTTGGCCATGGGCGTCGACGCAAGCGGGTCGCGCGCGGGCGTTGTCGTTGGCGTCGCCGTCACTGTCATGAGCGTCATTGCAATCGGGTCCCTGCCAAAGATCCGCTCATGGACCCTACCGTTTATCCTCGCGGCAACCGTACTCGCAATCGTTTATGCACCCTCGATCATCGCCAACACGCGCCTAGCGGCTAATGATGAGAGCGCTGCGCAAAGTAATGTGGGCCGCGCAGAAGCGGTAGCGACCGGATGGGCGCACTTCTCTCAGTCCCCGTTCTTCGGCACGGGCCTCGGATCGTGGTACGGCGAACTTTCCGTACTGGTCCTGCTGGCGGGGGGCGGCGTTGCGCTATTGGGCGCGTACGCAGTCTTTGTGGGTGGAATCTGCGCCAGGTTCAATGCGCATCGCCGAGACTTCGCCTCCGCCGCCGGTGTCCTCTCCTTCATTGCGCTGCTGGGGTTCGCTCTTCTCAACAACGGTGCGTTCGAGAGATTCACCTTCGTCGCAGTGCTCTGCCTGTGGGCGCTGCTCTCACAGGAGGATACTGGGCGGCCACAACATGACGCTGTCCGTGTCGCGGCCCCGTCACACAGCAGATATCGACGGCAGGCTCGGGGGCACCCATGATCGAGCCAGACCCGGTCCGTTCGCTCAGTCGTCGACATCAGGCGCCACGAAGCCAATGGCGCGAGTGAAGTACTCACCTTCAAGGCCGACGTTTGCGACTGGCACCGACCCGCCGTGGTAAATCGCATTCTCGCTCGGCAGTCGTCCACGCAGGGTAGAGCCCATTCCTACCACCACCCTGTCAGGCACTGAAGTTCCCGGCGCAACGGTGGCGTTCGAGCCAATCAGGCAATACTCGCCAATGGTGATCGGGCGAGTCCGCTGCTTACTGGTGGTCCAATCGATGCCGTGTGTGATGAACGTTGAGCGCACTCCAGCCACCGTGGTGAACCGCCCAATCGTTACGCCACCACTCGCGTCGACGTAGTGCCGAGAGGTTAACGCACTACTCTCGCCCATCGCGAGACGTGCGGTTCCTCCAGCCGCTACCAACTCCCGCGAAGCGGAGATCCAGTTCCATTGACCAATCACGGCGTCGCGCTCTAGTACCAACTCTTCAATGTCTCGGAACACGTTGAAAGGGCCGATTCGGCTACCTGGTCCGAGCGTTGCGGCGGCGACTCGATGCATGAGCACCGGACCGACTCTGGCTCGCGGGTCGACGTTCCACCCACATCGTCTCAGCAGGAAGTTCTTGGCGCGTGACGCGGGCGCAAGCGCGACGAGAAGTGCGAACTTACGCCTCGCCTTTTTCCGCGCCATCGCCAACCACCTTCCGTAGCCCCTCGTATATCCTGCGCGCCACGCCCTCCCACGTGCAATTTTCGAGAGCATGCTCACGTATCGCGAGGCTCCATGAGCTGAGGCCGCGCAGATCCGACGCAACCTCGGCTAGCGCCGTTGCCAGGCTATCTGGTGATGGCTGGGGCACCACAACGCCATATTCGCCGCCCCCAACGATCTCCGGGAGCGCGCCGACGGCGGACACAATCGGGACCACTCCGAGGGCCATCGCTTCCTGGATCGCGATACCAAAGGGCTCGTGGCGCGCGGGATGCACCAGAACATGGCAGGGTGCCAGTGCCACCGCCACATCCTCGGTTGACGAGAGTAGACCCAGGCATTCGATATCAGAACGTCGCGCGAGTTCGTCAGGCACTCTTCCAACCATCACTAGGTCACAATCGACCCCCCTGGCCCGGAGCTCGTCGAACGCGCGCACCACTAGGTCGCCGCCTTTCCGGCGGAAGTCCATACCAACCCATGCGAGACGCAGACGGCCCACTGGGCGGTTGAGCGCCGCAGGGTTGGCGTCGGGCACATTGATGCCTCCCCCCACCGTGAAGACACGCGCGCGGTCGAGCCCGTACCGAGCCACCACGTGATCGGCTACATAGCGGCCAGCGGTGAAGACGGCTTGAGCCCGTTGCATGGACCGTCGTTCGACGGCCCGGCGTATGGCTAGCGTGAGCCGGCTGGGCCGCCAAGGTGCCCACGACTGGGCTGCTAGGTCGACGGCGGTATCCACGAATATTGCATAGGGCCGCCGTGCGGGCCAGTAGAGGTTTCGCACGTGGAGGACCACTGCGGACGAGCCGACCCCAGCCTTACGGATCAGCCGATCGCGGGTTATGCTCCGCGCGACGATGTTCAGTAACCCCAGCCTGTAAGACTTCCACCACCAACTTCGGCTAGGTCGGAAAGTCATCAAGCGCAACACTCTCGAAACCATTCGGGACGGCGTGCTGTCGATCGCCGCGACTACTTCCACGCCTGGGAGCGCCTCGAACGCATTCGTAACCCCTCGAGCCACCCCGGAATTGGTAGTGGCGGCTCGAGGCGGGCCATCGGCTACAACAACAACATCGACGGTCATGTCGCTTCCAGTACCTCCGCGTACACGGCCGCAAGGCTTCTCGCCGCTCTGGACCATTCAAAGCGCTCGGAAGCGTACTGCCGTGCACGATTTCGCATCGCCGTGGCCTCACGGCCGTTGCCGTCTATCCACTCCAGTCTGTCTGCGATAGAGGTCGCATTGGTCTCGCAAAGCATCGCCGCGCCGGCCGCTGCCGCCTCCGGTGCAATACCCACCTCCGCCGATGCGACGACGAGGGTGCCCGCCGCGAGCGCCTCGGCCATGGCCACACCGAAACTCTCATCCTCGCTGGGCAGTACGAACACGTCGGCCGAGGACAACAAAGCTTCACGATCATCTCTGTCGACCTGGCCCAGCATCTCGACATAGGGCCCGAGTCCGAGATCCCTAATTAGTTCGATTGGGTTCCACTCGAGAGCAGGGTCAATGGGTCCCGCGACCTTCAGACACACGTCTACGCCTCGTTCTCTCGCAATAGCGACGCCCCGCAAGACGAGATCCAGGTTCTTCTTGGCGGTTACACGCCCGAGGAACAAGACGACGAGGTCGTGTGCTGCGTCCCGAGCTCGTGACTGCTGCAAAGCGAAAAGGCGTGCGTCGACGCCCAATCCGACAACCCACCACCGCTGGTCCGGAGTCGTGAGAAGGTTCTTCCGTCCGTGACTCCGCTCCCGTTCGGAACTGACGACGAACCCCCGACACGCGCGGAGATTGGCACGATCGACTGATGCCCGGTAGACGAACTTGCGCAGCCAGCGCTCGTGATGGTGGAAGATATCGAGGGATCCGTGGGGCTCAAGGACGAACGGAACGTCTCTCTTGCGACAGGCTCGCATGGCCACCGAGCCAGGAAAGGTGTCGAGCCCATGGATGTGCACCAGGTCGTATTCCTGGACAAGGTCGTCCATGCGACTCAGCATCCCTGGGGAGAATGTCCACGAGTATGGCGGCCTGGCGTGGAAGAGCTCCACGATGGGTAGATCGTCGAGGCTCTCCGAGCCAGCGAGGCCCTTGTCCGTTGCGACTACATCCGCAGCGATCCCTTCGTCGCCCAGACTCAAGATGAACCCTCTAAGGGCCTCCACTGGACCGCCATCGCGCCGGGCGACCGACGGCGAGACGTGAAGCACCCGCCAAACGTTCCGACGCGGCTCCGTCACTGTGAGTCGTCCCTCTTGAGCTCGCGAACCTTTAGTCCGATCTGCCAGTAGTACGCCGACAGTGCAATCGCGTAGTCGAAACCGGCGCGTCCGTCGAGGAATCCACCGCGCACGAGGTAGGTGTAAACGAAGAAGGCGATGGGCTTGAAAGGCACCCGTGCGAAGACTCGTCCCGGCCGGCTACGGCGCGACTCGACCGAGCGCTTCGAGTCCTCGTGGGTCCTGAGATATGCCTCCCAGTCGGAATATCTGTTGTGCCGCTCAAACCAACTCGAGACCGGGTCGCGGTCATCATGCTCGATGCGGCCTTTGAGCCTACGGACGCCACGATCCGTCTGCGGCTGGTAGTGGCCTTCAACCTCTCGAATACCGGGCGCCTCAAGATCATCCACGACCGGAAATGAGCAGACGGTCCGATCAAGGAGTGACCGCTTCATCACCCGGTGGCCGTGTTTGAGGAACTTACCAGCGAAGCGGTACGTGAGGCAGATGTCGTAAGCGCCGTACCTGCGGGCGACGAGCGAGGGGACCTCGGCAGCGATTTCAGCAACAAGTTCTGTCGAGGGTGATTCATCGGCGTCGAGTATCAGTACCCAGTCGTGGCTAAGCCCTGTGTTCTCCAAGGACCATTGCTTCTTCTTCGGGTACTGTCCATTCCAGTCGAACTGCACCACGCGTGCTCCGGCACCTTCGGCGCGTTCCACTGTGCGGTCGGCGCTACCGGAATCGACCACGACAACCTCGTCGAAGGCCTGGACTCGTCGCACGCACTCTGCGATACCTCGCTCCTCGTTCTTCGCAAGGATTACAACTGATACCGGGATCTTCTCAACCACGTTGGTCAGCCTCCGAACCTTGGTCCTGTAACGACAGCCGGATTTCCCCGAGCGATGACACCCGGAGGAAGGTTCGTTGTCACAACACTCATAGGAGCAACGAGCGTCGCACGGCCAATGGTGACGCCGCCGAGAATCATGCAGCGCGAGGTGATCCATGCCCCAGCCTCGATCTTGACGGGAGCGGTCACTAGTGCCATGTCTACTCGATGGGCGTGCGAACCGGTCGTGATCATCGTCTCCTGTGACAGCACGACGTCGTCTCCGACCACGACGTCATCTTGGTTATGGATCCATACGCCTTCGCCGATCCAACAGTTGTCGCCGATGGTCAGCTTCCAAGGGAAACGAACGCGAGTGCGGGGGCGGAAGATTACGCCTCGCCCTACTCGCGCTCCGAAGCATCGCAGCACGAACACGCGTACGCGGGAAGACACCTGCAGAGCATTCGTAACGAAGAGCCATTCACAGAGTCCCCAGGCGTACACCACCAAGCGCCCTCGCCCCCAGGCGGAGCGCTCGCCGGGCGCATCTCTCAGCGGAATGACAGGAAACTCGCTCGACGGGGGACTGGGCTGCTCCAATGCATCCCTCCTGACTTGGCCGTCGACTAGGCTCGCACGGTGAGCAAGCGCGATCGAGTCACCATATTAGGGCTCAATTACGCTCCCGAGCCGACAGGCAACGCGCCGTACACGGCAGCTCTCGCGCGGCATCTTCAACACACGGGCCGGGACGTGACGGTTCTCACTACTTTCCCTCATTACCCGCAATGGCGGCGCTATGCAGGGTACGCGGGGTGGCGGACGGCACAAGATGACGACGGAGTGCGCCTCATCCGACTCAGGCACTGGATTCCGAACCCGCCGCGCGGCACGCGCCGCCTTATCTCCGAAATCACCTTCGGTGCACGGGTCCTATTCGCACGATGGCACCGACCTGAAACAGTCATCCTCGTTTCGCCAGCGTTGTTCTCGACTTGGTTCGGCATGATCCGATTGGTGTTCAAACGCAATACACAACGGGTCGTGTGGGTGCAAGACCTCTACTCACAAGGCATGGAGGAAACCGGCGAAGGGGGGAGCGCTGCTCGACGTGTGGTCCGAGCCATCGAGGGCTGGACTCTCAGGCGTGCACACGTTGTAGTCGCCATCCACGGCACAATGGCCGCGCGCATGAGTTCGAGCCTCCGCGTTGATCCCGAAAGAATCACGACGATTCCCAACTGGACCCACGTTACGGCGAGCAGACTGGCGCCCGAAGCGGCGAAGGAGCAGTTGGGTTGGCCAGCGCAGTTCACCGCACTTCATGCTGGAAACATGGGTCTCAAGCAGGGTCTCGAGGTAGTCGTGGCTGCAGCACGTATTGCGCGTGAGCAAGGTCGTGACCTGCGCTTCGTTCTGATGGGCGACGGCGGTGCACGTCGACGCCTCGAGGAACTCGCCGGGGGCCTCGAAAATGTGGACTTTGTCGATCCGCTTGATCAGTCGCAGTTCCCTATCGCCCTTGCTGCCGCAGACGTCCTACTCGTGACTGAGGCACCAGGCATCGCAGAGATGGCTGCACCGAGCAAACTCACCAGTTACTTCGCGGCCGGTCGCCCGGTCGCTGCGTCTGTCGCGGAGACTGGCATCGTGGCGAGCATTATGGAGGACGCCAGCGCCGGTCCGGTCGCTGTTGGGGGAGACGCGTCCGCACTACTCGAGGCAATCGGGTCGCTCCAAGGCAACGCGGCCGCATACGAGGCCGCTTGTAGCAACGCCGTGGCGTACTGGGAGCGGAAACTGAGCCCGGACCACGCCCTGGTTGCATGGGAACACGTCCTGCGACCACCTATTCTTAGTGCGAATCAAGGAGGGGAACTCACATGACCAAGAAGGCCTTCATTACGGGCATCACCGGTCAAGACGGCTCATATTTGGCCGAGTTGCTTCTTCGCAGAGGCTATGAAGTTCACGGACTGATCCGCCGGGCGAGCACCTTCAACACCTCGCGCATCGACCACCTCTATGTGGATCCGCACGACGTCTCTGCCAGGCTTTTTCTTCACTATGGTGATCTAGGCGACGGGTCGCGCCTCGTCCGTCTGCTTGCCGCGATTCAGCCCGACGAGGTCTACAACCTCGCGGCACAGTCGCACGTGCGCGTGAGCTTTGACGAACCGGAACACACAGGTGACGTCACGGGAATCGGTTCGATGCGAATGCTTGAAGCCGTGCGCCAAGCCGGGATCGACACGCGCTTCTACCAAGCATCGTCATCGGAGATGTTCGGTGCTAGTCCCCCACCGCAGAACGAGGACACCCCCTTCTACCCCCGTAGCCCCTACGGCGCCGCCAAGGTCTACTCGTACTGGGTGACCAAAAACTACCGCGAGGCGTACGGAATGTTCGCCGTCAACGGCATCCTCTTCAACCACGAGTCGCCGCGTCGCGGAGAGACCTTCGTGACCCGCAAGATCACTCGCGCTGTCGCCGCCATCAAGGCCGGCATCCAGTCCGAGCTTTATCTGGGCAACCTCGACGCAATCCGCGACTGGGGTTACGCCGCCGAGTATGTCGAAGGAATGTGGCGCATGCTGCAAGCGGACGAGCCAGAGGATTTCGTGTTGGCGACCGGAAGTGGAATCACCGTTGGCCAGTTCCTTGAAGCGGCTTTCACCCACGCCGGGCTCGACTGGCGGGAGTACGTGAAGTTCGATGAGCGCTACCTGCGTCCTACCGAGGTCGACGCGCTCATTGGCGACGCGACCAAAGCCAAGGAACGCCTGGGCTGGGAGGCGACGGTCGACGGCGAGTCGCTCGCGCGCCTCATGGTGGACGCCGACATTCAGGCACTCGAGCACGCGGGCAGCCCGTGGATCGACAAGGTCTCGCTCGCGTCGTGGGGAACCAAGTGACCGCAGAGGGCACCACGCGTTTCGCTCCCGGCCCGCTGGACCGCGACGCGACCTTCTACGTCGCCGGCCACCGAGGCATGGTCGGATCCGCCATCTGGCGGCGACTCGAGCAAGCAGGATTCGAGCGGCTCGTGGGCAAGTCCTCGGCGGAACTTGATCTCAAAGACCGCGACGCGACCTTCGAATTCTTCGCCGCGACCAAGCCCAAGTACGTGGTCCTCGCGGCGGCCAAGGTGGGCGGGATCCTCGCCAACTCGACCTACCCGGTGGACTTTCTCAGCGACAACGTGCGCATCCAGACCAACGTCATTGACGCCGCGCTCGCCAACGACGTGGAACGCCTGCTGTTCCTGGGTTCCAGTTGCATCTACCCCAAGTTCGCGCCCCAGCCCATCAAGGAAGAATCGCTCCTCACAGGCCATCTGGAACCCACGAACGACGCATATGCGATCGCAAAGATCACGGGAATCCTGCATATCCAGTCGGTCCGCCGCCAGTACGGCCTGCCATGGATCAGCGCCATGCCCACCAATCTGTATGGTCCCAACGACAATTTTTCGCCAACCGGCTCGCATGTACTCCCGGCGCTCATCCGACGCTACGACGAGGCCGCACGTTCCGGTGCCACGAGCGTCACTAACTGGGGCACCGGCAGCCCCCGCCGCGAGTTCCTGCACGCAGATGACATGGCCGATGCATGCTTGCATCTCCTGGAGCACTACGACGGACCCAGCCAGGTCAACGTGGGGACTGGCACGGACGTCACTATCCGCGAGATCGCCCAGACCATCGCCAAAGTCGTGGGCTACGAAGGCGAGACCGCATGGGATACCTCGAAGCCCGACGGCACGCCGCAGAAGTTGCTGGACGTCTCGATGCTCGCTAGCGCTGGCTGGACCTCCAAGATCTCGCTAGAGGAAGGCCTCCGCCGCACAGTCGACTGGTATCGCGAGCACCGTGACTCCTTGCGCGGCTAATAGGCACCGCGACGGCTGAACACAGCTACCAGGGTGCGCAGCATGATGATGAAGTCGCCCCCCAGGCTCCAGTTCTCCGTGTAGTAAAGGTCTAGGCGAACGCTCTCGTCCCAGGAGAGATCCGATCGCCCGCTCACCTGCCACAGGCCGGTGATGCCCGGCTTCACCAGAAGCCTCCTCGAGACGCGGTCATCCCAGAACTCGGTCTCTGACGGCAGGGGCGGACGAGGACCCACGAGTGACATATCGCCTTTGAGCACGTTGAGCAACTGTGGCAGCTCGTCGATCGAGAAGCGTCGCAGGAACCGACCCACGGGCGTCACCCTAGGGTCGTTCCTCATCTTGAAGTGGACGCCGTTGCCCTCATTGCGATCGCGCAACTCCTCAAGCCGGGCCTCGGCGTCCACGTACATGGACCGGAACTTCAACATGCTGAACTGTTCGCCATCGCGACCGATGCGCACTTGGCGGAACAAGACTGGTCCGGGGCTCGAGAGTCTGACGATGAGCGCGACGAGCAGCATCGGCAGGCCGAGGATCGCAAGCAAGATCGCCGAGGTGACTCGATCGGCTATTGACTTGAGGTAGAACTTTCGGCCCGAGAACTCTGCGGGGTCAACGTGAAGAAGGGGAAGGCCCTCTACGGGACTCATCAGTACGCGAGGACCAGCAATGTCCACCATCGCGGGCGCAACGATCAAACCAATGCCCGTACCCTCCAGAGCCCATCCCAAGCGCCGCGCTTCGCTCAATGACATGGCGTCATTGCCACTGAGCAAGATGTACTCCGCTCCGGCACGCTGTGCCGCGCCGACGGCGTTGCTGATAGCCCCAAGAACTGGGACGTCCGCGATGTCATCAGAGAGCTGTCCGGGGCTCGTGGGTGGCAAACAGACACCCACTACGTTGTAGCCGGCACGACGTGATCGCCGCAGCCGCCGGATCATCTGCTCCGAGGTACCCCACGGTCCCACGACTAGGACCTGAGCCTGCAATTCGCCGGCGTCCCGCTGCGCATGGATCCACGTGCGCCACGCGGTGCGGTACACCATCAACGCGAAGGTGCCTACGGGCAAAGCGAATAGCAAATAGCCGCGGCTTATTTGCCACTGGGTCAGGAAGCCTACGATCGCGATGAGCGCGAAGGTGTACCAAGAGGCGGAAACCACCCGCTGGAACTCCTGCGGCCCATGGCCCAAGATGCGCGGCTCACGCGAGCGTGTTAGGGCGAGGTTGATGAGCCAAAGCAGCGCGATAGCCAGACTGACAAACCAGTACGGCGGTGCGGACGGACCTGCCACTGGCTCCTCAGGATTCCAACCGAAACGAGCGGCCTGGGCAAGCACCATCACAAGCACAACCACGAAGGCGTCACTCAACGCGAGGCGACGTTGATACTTTGTGGACCAGCCCCCAGGACCATACATGCGCTGTGCGGAAGCGGGCCCGGTCACCGGCTTCTCATCAGTATCACTGCTCCCCACAGCCAAAGGCTATCGCGCCCCTTGCGCCAGACCGGCACGCGTCCGTGACAAAATGGCAACAGCGACGCACGGGAGGGGAGCAAGTGGAACTCCAGGATTACCTGAGGATTTTCCGCAAGAACTGGGTTCTGATCCTCATACTGACGATGCTGGGAGCGGGGCTGGGACTTACCTACGCCCTGGTCGCGACACCCACCTATGTCGCGTCTGCACGAGTCTTTGTATCGACCTCAGGCGGCAACACTGTGGCCGATCTTCAGCAAGGCAACACTTTCACTCAGCAGCGCGTGAAGACCTACGCCGAGTTGGTGACCACGGCAGCGGTGCTGCAGCCGACCATCGACTCGCTCAACCTGCGTACCTCAGTCGCGGAGTTGCGTGGCCAAGTCTCCGCGACGGCTCCTCTCAACACGACCGTGATCAACGTGACGGTCAGCAGTACCGATCCCGTGTTCGCCGCGACACTAGCCACCGAGACCGCGAATCAACTCATTGAAGTTGTAGAGCAGATCGAGACCACCGATGCCCTGCAGGGTTCGCCGGTGCGCCTCACCGTGGTCCAAGAGGCCGAAGTTCCGCTGGTCCCCACCAGCCCCAAGAAGAGCCTCAACGTGGCGTTGGGGTTCCTCCTGGGTCTCGCGCTTGGTGTAGCCATAGCGCTCACCCGCGCAGCTCTCGACACCAAGATTCGCAATGAGAAGGACCTCGAGCGCCTCACCGACCTGCCCGTGCTCGGCGGCATCGTGTTCGACCCGAAAGCGAAGGAACGCCCTCTCATCGTTCACGAGGACTCGACTAGCCCTCGCGCCGAGAGCTTCCGAACGCTGCGCACCAACCTGCAGTTCCTCGACGCGGGCCGCCGTGAGCGCGCGTTCGTGGTCACCTCCGCAATCCCCGGCGAAGGGAAGTCGACCACCACAGCCAACCTCGCGATCGCACTCGCTCAAGCCGGCGCCAAGGTGCTCCTCGTGGGCGCCGACCTGCGTAAGCCGAAGATGTCCCACTACCTGGGCATTGAAGGCTCCGTTGGACTTACGGATGTCCTCATCGGCCGGATCGAACTGGCAGAGGCCGTACAGCGCTGGGGCCGCACGGACTTGTTCTTGCTCCCTTCGGGCCAGATCCCGCCGAACCCTTCCGAGTTGCTCGGCTCTGCTCTCATGGACGATCTCATTCGCCGCCTCAACAAGGACTTCGACGTCGTCCTCTACGACGCACCGCCCCTGCTTCCCGTGACAGATGCCGCAGTGCTCGCGCGCCTGGTTGGGGGTTGCCTGGTGCTGGTGGCGTCCGGCATGACCAACTCGCCCGAACTCGAGACCGCGCTCGCGACGCTCGAGAACGTGGACGCTCCCGTGAGCGGCATTGTGCTCACGATGCTGCCCACCAAGGGTCCGGACGCCTACGGCTACGGCCGTTACGGTCACGCCTACCAGCAGGACTGACGCACGGAAACTGCCCACACGCGAATCGAGGGGCCCTGCCTCGGGGGGTGTGAGCAGGGCCCCTCTTTTCGGGGGGTTTCCTTCGGAACTAGTCCGAAGCCTAAGGAACTTAGGAGTTCTGCGACGAGCGGCGACGAGCAGCGACGAAGACCACCGCGGCACCCGCGACCAGCAGTACGCCGGCACCGATTGCCAGCGGCGTCGAGTCGAAGCCTGTGACAGAAAGTTGGTCAGTGACAATGACCGTGGCGGTCTCGTCAACCACGATGCCGTCGACAATCGCCGTCAGGCCAATGGTGCCCTCCACAGAGGGCGCAGTCACGGTGAAATCGGCCGTACCACTCGTGATGTCCTTGGGAGCAGACGTGACGGTTCCCGCAATGGAGGCGTTCTCGCCAGCAGTGGTCGCCTGAAGCTGTGCCTCAGTACCCCCCTCAGCGGTGATGGTGCACTCGAAGCTCTCGTTAGGCGCAACCTGCGTCGCGGAACACTCAAGCGTGGCGTCATCAGCCGGGTACGTCACGGCACTCGCCGTCACCGGAACAGCCAACGCGACACCTGCGACTGCGACTGCAGCCAGGGCACGACGGATCATGGGCAAACCCCCTCTTAGGCGTTGGCGAGCAACTTCACCCGCCAGTGGAACTCTCAGCCATGTTAACAGCCGTCCTCTTGGTAATCGACAGAGATGTTCGCTACTTGAGGCTGCGGGCCGGGAGTCGATGCAAAGTCTGGAGGCAGCAGGCTGCGCTTGTTAGCACGCAAGTCATAGGTCAATGTTGTCGACTGGCCTGGTATTAGGTCGATCCGTGCTTGGCTCATGTAACGGCCGTCGTGGCTGTAGGGTGCGAGTTTGGCAGGCGCGCCGTCTAGTGAGAAAGTCGTCACACCTGCGCCGTCCGGTGGGTACAGCAGCACGTTTGCGTGAAATTCCCCATTTGGCACGAAGTAGTCTCCGCCCGATATGTACACGGGCAAATCAGCCACGTCGCCGTCGAACGTGTGGGTGAAGGTCGCGGTCACCGTCTGCCCACTGAGGCTGCCGTCGCCGCACATGTGGTTGGTCACCTGGAACGAAGA
>Ga0207415_1000813_pt1 | contig 19048 bp, 13 predicted proteins | sample Passage237A_FD_187369 | JGI IMG/M metagenome (GOLD analysis project Ga0207415, IMG submission 187369) | Cellulose adapted compost microbial communities from Newby Island Compost Facility, Milpitas, CA, USA - Passage2 37A (SPAdes) (version 3) ...
CAAGCATTTGCCCTACGCCCTCACGGAGCACGGTGCGATTCAGGCGGCGAATGTGCTGAGCAGCGATGCTGCGGTCGATATGGGCGTGCATGTCGTCGGGGCGTTTGTGCGGCTGCGCCAATGGCTGGGGACGCAGAAAGCCTTTGCGGCGAAGTTGGACGAACTCGAATCACGCGTGGGCCAGCACGACGAGCAACTCGCCGCGATCGTGGAAGCGCTCCGTCAACTCACCGCCGCGCCCGAGCCTCACCACGGCCGCAAGATGGGATTTCACCAAGGCAACCGCTGATTCATTTCATGACGTTCGAAGATTTTTTCCGCTCTGCCACAGGTAACAAACCTTACGCTTATCAATCACGTCTCGCGGGCGGTGACTCCGGCCGTGCGTGCGAATCGCTGCTGATCAACATCCCCACCGGCCTAGGCAAAACCGCGGCCGTCGTGATGGCGTGGCTGTGGAACCGGCTCGCTCGCGGTGACGAATCATGGCCGCGCCGTCTCGTCTACTGTCTGCCGATGCGAACGCTGGTCGAACAAACGCAGGCGGAGATCAGCAAGTGGACCGTGAATCTCTTGAACGCGTTCGAAGAAGGAGAGTTGGCGCTTTCGGCCGAGGCCATCGAACAGCTCCGATGGCTGAGGGAACACTCCCCCGTTATCCTTATGGGCGGCGAAGAAAACACTGCTGCGCGACGTGAATGGGACATTCACCCCGAACGCCCGGCCATTCTCATCGGCACACAGGACATGCTGCTCAGTCGCGCACTCAACCGCGGCTACGCCATGGCGCGCGCCCGCTGGCCAATGCACTTCGGTCTACTCAACAACGACTGCCTCTGGGTGCTGGATGAGACGCAACTCATGGGTGTCGGCGTTCGCACCTCCGCCCAGCTCGAGGGTTTGCGCCGCCGCATCGGCACCGCGCTCGGGTGCGCCACTTGGTGGGCCAGTGCCACACTAGACGATCGCCTGCTCCGCACACCCGACCACCCGGAGCTTCCTCCGACTCTCACGCTCGACGAAACCGACCGCGCCAGCGCTGAAGTCGTCGCCCGCATCCATTCCATCAAACGCCTCGCGCCGCTTCCGCTCTCGCTCGCAGCCGATTCCTCCAAACTCGTCGCTCCCTACATCGACGCCCTCGCCACTGCCGTCGCTGAAAAACACCAGTCCGACACCACCACGCTCGTCATCCTCAACCGCGTGGATCGCGCCAAGGACGTCTGTGCCGCGCTCGACAAACTTGCCAAAAAACAAGCCCTGCCCGAGCGCGTGCTCGTCCACTCCCGTTTCCGTCCGTTGGAACGTGAGCCTCTCTCCATCCGCATCAAGGGGCCTGGCGAAAAAATCATCATCGCCACCCAAGCCATCGAAGCCGGCGTGGACATCTCCGCCCGCACCTTGATCACCGAACTCGCCCCGTGGTCGTCGCTAGTCCAGCGCTTCGGCCGCTGCAATCGCAAGGGCGAGTTCAACGCCACCGGCGGCGCCGACATATTCTGGATCAACCTCGAAGCCGACGATCCGAAGAATGCCGAGGGGCTCGCGCTTCCTTACACTCCCGAGCAACTCGCGACCGCTCGCGAGCTCCTTCGCAAAGCCGAGTCCACCGGTGTTTCTCCCGCCGCGCTCGACGTCCTGCGCGCCGACGAGCCGCTTCCCGAATCCCATCTGCTCCGCCGCAAGGACCTCGTCGATCTCTTCGATACCACGCCCGATCTCGCCGGCCTCGATCTCGATGTCGCCCGCTACATTCGCGATGGTGACGAGCGCGACGTGCAGGTGTTCTGGCGCGATATTCCCAAGGGCGAAAAAGCCCCGGCCGACACCATCGTTCCCGACCGACGCGAACTCGTCCGCGTCGCCGCCCACGCCTTCAAAAAATTCGCCGAGAAAAACAAAGGTTCTATCTGGCGCCGTGATCCGCTCGACGGCGTGTGGGAAGAGTTTCGCGACACCTACCACGTCGCCCCCGGACAAATCTTCCTCGTGGACACCGCGGTCGGCGGCTACTCTCCCGTCCTTGGCTGGACCGGCGAAAAGTCCAAAGAACCGTTCCCGGTCCTCACCGACGATTCCGTCAAACCCGCCGCCCCGCGCGACGGTCAGGGCAACGACGACGAGAGCCAGGCTCGCGACCGTTTCCAGAGTCTCGCCGAACACACCGCCCACGTCGTCTCCGCCTGCGCTCGCAAACTCGACTCGCTTCCCCCCGCCGCCACCGCCCCGTGGCGTGCGCCATTGCTCACCGCCGCCCGCTGGCACGACGTGGGCAAAGCCCACCCCACGTTTCAGAAGTTCCTCACCGACCAACGCGAGACTTCCGAGGCCTACCTTTCTAGCCTTCTCGCCAAATCGACGTGGCGCCCCGGAGTTCACTTCGACCGTCCCCATTTCCGCCACGAACTCGCGTCCGCGCTCGCCTGGCTGCAAGCCGGCGACGCTGACAACGAAAACGTGCGCAACCTCGTCGCTTACTTGATTGCGACGCACCACGGCAAAGTCCGCCTCTCGCTTCGCGCCATGCCCGGTGAAACCGCCCCGCTGACAACAGAACCGGATTCCGAACCACTCTTTGCCCGCGGTATCTGGCACGGCGATCGGATGCCGGCCGAAGGCTCCGCGCCTTTGGAGTTGGATGGCGTGCCGAGTTCGCTCCCGCCGCTCGACCTCACCCCCATGCGTCTCGGCGAGATCAACGGCGCGCCCTCGTGGACCGCCCGCATGCTCACCCTCCGCGACGCCCCCGATCTCGGCCTCTTCCGCCTCGCCTGGCTCGAAACCCTCCTCCGCTCCGCCGACGCGGAAGGATCGAAACAATAACGTCACCGCGCACGCCATGCACACGATCCCTCTCCCCGGCTGCACGCCCACGCCCCTCGCTGCCTACCTCAAGGCCTTGGGCCTCTTCCGCATCCTCTCGCAACAACGCCCCGACTCCGTTCCTCGCGCCTACTGGCAAGGCAACAGCTTCATTCTCTCGTCGGCATTGGATCGCGCCGCGCTCCGCGATTTCCTGATCCATCACTACGCGCCGTCTCCACTTGTCGCTCCCTGGAACGGTGGCAGCGGGTTTTATCCGAAGGACAACACGACAGCCATCAAAGCGCTCGAAGCTTCCGTGGCTCCGCGATTCGCGACCTATCGCGATACGCTCGCTGCCGCGCGCGCCGCCATCGACTCACTCTCCCTCACTGAAAAGCCCGACGCGGAGCGCAAGCAACGCTTGCTGCTCCGCTGCCGGAACACCTTCTCCGAGCTCGCGCTCGAGCCACTCGATAGCGCCGTCGTCCTCACCGATGGTGGCCCGAAATATCCGCCGCTCCTCGGCACGGGCTTCAACGACGGACGCCTCGAGTTCACCAACAACTTCATGCAGCGCCTCTGCGAGCTCTTCGACCTCGCCGATCCCGCCGCACCTGCCACCCTCGAAGCCGTCGCCCTTCTCGACAACTCCCTCTTCGCCACACCTGCGCGAGGTATGGCGGACAAACCGATCGGTCAGTTTAGTCCGGCTGTCGGCGGCGGTGCCAACGCCTCCACCGGCTTCGATGCCAAGAGCACGCTTAACCCATGGGACTTCGTCCTCGCGCTCGAAGGCGCGCTCCTCTTTGCCGCCGCCACCATCAAGCGACTCGAAGGCACCGAGCCCGGTCAGCTCGTTTATCCCTTCTGTGTCCAGTCATCCGGCTCCGGATACGGCAGCTCCGCCTCCGCCGACGAGAACGACGCCCGTTGCGAGATCTGGATGCCCCTCTGGCAATCTCCCGTCAGCTTGGTCGAGCTGCAAACTCTGCTCGCGGAGGGCCGTGCTCAAGTCGGCAAACGCCCGGCCAAAAACGGCGTCGATTTCGCCCGCGCCGTCGCCTCGCTCGGCGTAGACCGCGGCATCGGCGAGTTCCAACGCTACGGTTTTCACGTTCGCAACGGCCTCGCTTATTTCGCTACGCCGCTCCAACGCCTCCGCGTCCAGCGCGACAGCGTCACTTCCGACCTGCTCGCCGCCAGCGACGGATGGATTCAGCGCTTCTTCTCCAAGGCCAAAGCCGCCAACGCCCCCGGTTCCGTCGCGCGCGCCGCCCACCGGCTCGAAGCCGCCATCCTCGCCCAGTGCGCGGCCGCGCAAGCCGATCACGGTCCCACTACGCAAGAGCTGCTCGCTTCGCTCGGCGACTGCGAACGCGCTCTCGCCACCAGCGCCAAATGGACGACGGAAAACTACCTCAAACCACTCCCGCCGCTTTCCGCCGCCTGGATCGAGGCCGCCGCCACCGCCGATCCCGAATACCGACTCGCGGCCGCGCTCGCCTCGCTCGGGCTCTGGGTGAACAAACAGTTTTTCCCGATTCGCCGTCATCTCGAACCGGTGAAAGTCGTTCCCGGCGATTCCGCATGGGCCGATTGGGATGAGGACGCCGCCGACGTGGTTTCGTCGGACGGCGACGCCACCAAACTCCTCTGCGCCATCATGCGCCGCCGTCTGCTCCTCGCGCAAAAACTCGGCGGCGAATCATGGCCCGAGTTTGCCCGCATCTCCGCGTGGCCCGCCGACATCGCCGCGTTCATCGAAGGCCGTTTCGACGATGAGCGTTTCATTCGCCTGCTCTGGGCTCTCAGCTTGGTCATCTTCCGCGATAACGACGGCACGCCTCAGCTCCCGCGCCCAAAGTCAGACGAAACGCTGCCGTCGGCGTTCTACGGCCAGCTCAAGCTCTGCGTCGCGCAACGCCTGCCGGAAGACCGCAAGGTTCCAGTCACCCCGTCGATCTTCCACCTCGCCGCCTCCGGCGACGGCGCCCGCGCATCCGAACAAGCGCTGCGTCGGCTCCACGCCTCCAGCATCCCCGTCGCGCACGTTCACATCGCGCTCTCCGGGCAAGCCGCCGGGCGCACCGCCGCCGCACTGCTTTTCCCCCTGTGGGATTCTCAGCTGGCCGAAGCCTGCGAACCCGTCGCCCGCCATCTCTTCTCTCAACCCGCTCAACTCTAACTTCAACCCAACCAACTCGCATCAACATGGACCTCACCGCCCTCAAATCCGCCCCCCGTCTCCTCATCACCGCTTCGCTCCAGCCCGTGCTCGGCACGCGCTTCCAGCCCACCGGATTCCCTGATCTTGGCGCCGCCAAATACTCCACCGCCGACGGCAAAGACATGCTCCTCGTCGAGTCCGCCCAAAGCATGGCCAACCGACTCGAAACCGTCGTGTGGGATTCCGTCGCCAACAATTGGGTCGCCCCGCTCGCCGGCCTGCCCTTCGTCGCGGTCACCGACAAATCCGGCGCGCCCGTCACCAACTCGCTCCTCGAAGCCCATCGCCTCAACAGCCCCTACATCCTCGAAGGGAAGGACAAGACCTTCTTCGAGGCCCTGCGCAACGAACTCGGCGCCGACAAGGAGGGCCGTGTCGACCTCAAGAAACTCGCCACCGTCCTCCTGAAATACGACATCAACTCGCTCCTCCACGGCGTGTTCATCGCCAAGAGCGACATCGCCGGCGGGCGCATGCGCGTGCCTCGCGCGCTCACGGCCTTCGTCGAAGCCTCGGAGGTCAAAGTCGCCGCCAGCGGCGGCGTGAAGAACGACGCAGTCAACCCCGCCGGCGACGCGAAGAAGGGCTTCGGCAACGTCCCCTTCCATCGCGACGAGTTCACCGGCAACATCACCGCCTTCTTCAACCTCGATCTGTCACAGATTCGTGGATACGGCCTCGGCGAGGCGGTCGAAAATCTCCTCGTCGCCATCGCGCTCTACAAGATCCGCGCCCTGCTTGATTCGCCGTTCCGCCCGCGCACGGCCTGCGATCTCGAGGTCACCGGCATCACCGTCAAGCGCCCCGACGGCTACACCTTGCCCACGCTCGCCGAACTGACCGGCGCGCTCCCCGGCCTCATCAAGGCCGTCGCGGACGCCAAGCTCTTCGCTTCTCCCGCCGTCACCACCGTCGTCTTCGAATGATCGCGATCAAGATCACCTTCCCCGCGGGGCGTTGGCACGCCACCGCCTGGGGCACGCACGTCAACGAAGGCGTGCCGGAGTGGCCGCCCTGCCCGTGGCGACTGCTTCGAGCGCTGCTCGCCGCGTGGTTCTGGAAGGACCGCCGCGACGAAGCCACCCTGCGCAGCCTTCTGGAGAAGCTATCGTCCGTCGCGCCCGATTACCTTCTCCCCGAAGCCTCCTCGGCGCACACGCGCCACTACATGCCCGTCGTCGAAGGCAAGAATGAGACGAAGACCAAGATCTTCGACACCTTCGTCCACGTCAGCGAAGGACAGGCGCTCTGGATCCGTTGGAACGTCCAGTTGTCCAACACCGAACAAGCGCTCCTCGCTCGACTGCTCGCTTCGTTCTCCTACCTCGGCCGCGCCGAAAGCCTCGTCGAAGCCAGACTCACCGAGGCCACCGATCCGGAGCTTCTTCACGCCGCCACCAACCGCGAGTGGACGCGTCCCGCCGAGTCCTCGACGCTCACCGACGGCGAACCCATCCGACTCCTCGCCCCGCAACCGTCCGCAGACTACGCCGCTTGGGCGGCCTCGCAAAACGAGCCACCCGCGAAAGGAAAAAAGCCCAAGGGACGAAAGAAAGCCGCCGCGCTGCCCGAGACGTTGCACGACGCGCTTCAGCTCGACACCGCCGATTGGAAGAAGGACGGCTGGAACCTTCCTCCCGGCTCGCGCTGGCTCGGTTATATCCGACCGCGTGATGCGTTCAAAATCGCGCCCGTTTCGCGCCCTCGCCTCATGCGTTCGACCACGCGGCTCACCGTCGCCCGCTTCGCGCTCACCGCCAAAGTTCCGCCCGGCATCACGCAGTCGCTTAGCCTCGCCGAACGTTTCCACCAGTCGCTCTGCAAGCTCCTCGATGGCGTGGCCAGTCCCGCGCTCACCGGCGTCGATGAACACGGCCTACCGATGACCGGCAACGGCCACGCCTACATCCTGCCCGAGTGTGATCACCACGGCTACGTCACACACATCACCATTCACGCTCCGCTCGGCTTTTCCCGGGAAGACTCCCGCGCGCTTTCCCGTTTGCGCAAGGTCTGGGCCATCGAAGGCAAAGGCGCCGAGATCGACGTCATCCTCCTAGCCACCGGGCAAACCGCCGACTTCAACCCGGCGTCTCCCTACTTCCGCCCGGCCACCCTCTGGCGCTCGCTCACGCCGTTCGTGCCGGTGCGTCACGCCAAGGCCACTCGCACCGGCGTGGCGAAGCTTGATCCGGTCAATGGCCTTCAAATCGGCTCCCCCGAGCACGATTGCCTGCGCCTGCTCTCGCTCGTCGCGCCCGACGCCAAGCTTGTCCGTGTGAAAAACATTGGGGCACGTCTCGCGGTCGGCACACGCAGCATCCCCGCACTTGATTTCCAACGTCAGCGCCGAAATGGCGGCGGCACTCGCGGAGACCACCGAGGCTACGCGTTGGAAATCAAGTTCGAGAAACCGACCATATTGCCCTTTGGCCTCGGCTACGCCGCCCACTTCGGCCTCGGGCTTTTCCAGCCGGCATAACCGAAGCTCCTCGGCGGCTGTGCCGTATTTCAAATCTCAAATTTGAAATCTCAAATCTCCTCCCGCCATGCCCACTTATCAGCGTTTCGAAGACCTGCCGGTGTGGCGGGAGGCCATCGTGCTCGCTGAGCGCTGTGAGGATTTCATTGAGGCGGCCAAGAATCGCATCACGTGGTCGAAACGCGACCAACTCGACCGCGCTTCGCTTTCGGTCTCGAACAACATCGCGGACGGAGCGCGGCAGCGCGGAGATGGCCTGCGCCGTAGGCGCTGGCCCGGAGTGAAGCGCAGGGCGGCTCGTGCCGGGCCCCCTTTGGGCGGGCCGAGCCGCAACGGATTCGAGCGCGGCACCACCAACGAACTCCTCGCCTTTCTCTACATCGCGCGTGGCTCCGCCGGCGAAGTCCGCTCCATGCTCTGCTTCTTCGAACATCGTCCGGCGCTGCGCGATTTTAAATCTGAAATCTCAAATTTGAAATCCCTCGCCGAGAGCTGCTCCCGGCAACTCGGCGCGTGGGCGCAATCGCTTCAAAACTCCGACATCACCGGCCCGCGTCACCTCAACGATCAAACGCGCGCCAATTACCAAAAACGCAAAACCCGCGAGCAAGGCGCCGCCGCGTTCCAGCAACTCCTCGCGCAACATCTGTCCAAGACGAAGGCGTGACGCCTTCGCCTATCTCAAATTTGAAATCTCAAATCTCAGGTTTGGCCGCCACCGCTCAACTCGCACTCGCGTTCGACTCATCGCCGGTTCTCCAGCCCGGGGTGGTTCCGCATTTGCGCGACGAAATCTCCCGCGTGTGGGGACTACCGTTGGGCGAGCGCGTCGAAATCACCTTCCGCCCCGATTTCTCGATCCCGGCGATCGCCGGACGGCTCGAACTACGCGCCTCGCCGGCGGGCTATCCGTGGGATCCGCACGAGCCGCTCGCGCTTCGCGTCGCCGGCTGCGACTTCACCACCCGCGACATCGAGCGGTGGACTCTTTTCTAACGCCGAAACGATGGAATACCACGAGCTTAAGCTGCTGCTCACCGTTCCGGCCGTGCGGATTATCCGCGCGCAAAACGCACCGCTCATCCTCGGTTTCATGCAGCGCGCGTTCAAATCCGCCCAACGCGTCTCGGTTCCCGAGGGCCAGCTGCGCTCGGCGTTGGAGGCCTACCTCGACGAATGTCGCGGCGAGGATCTGCTCGCCTATCCGCAGACCGCGGCGGAATACTTGGCCGATTGGTGCAGCGACTCGCAGGGTTTTCTTCGTCGTTACTATGGCGCCAACTCCGACGAGCCTCTCTACGAACTTACCACCGGCGCCGAGAAGGCGTTGCTGTGGTTGGAGTCGCTGCGCAGCGCCCGCTTCGTTGGCACGGAGTCGCGCCTCGGAAGCATCTTCACGGGGCTCGACGAGATCCTGAAGTTTTCCGACGACGATCCGGACCGTCGCATCGAACAGCTCCTTGCCGAGGCGAACGACATCCATGCGAAGATCGATCGCATCCGTGCCACGGGTCGCGCGGAGGCCTTCACGCCGGTTCAGATCAACGAACGCTACGCGCACATCCTTGCCACCGCGCGCGAGCTGCTGGCGGATTTCCGACAGGTCGAGGACAACTTCAAACGGCTCGCCCACGAAATCGCCGAGCGCCATGCGCGTCCGGGCATGACCAAGGGCGCGATCGTGGGGCACCTGCTTGATGCCCACGACGCGTTGCGCAAATCCGAACAAGGCCAGAGCTTCTTCGCGTTTTGGGAGCTGCTGCTTTCGCCGGACCGACAACAGCGTTTTCAGGAACAGGTCGCGCAGGTGGCGGAGTTATCCGCACTCGATTCGGAGAACCGCGAGAATCAGCTGTTGCAGCGTTTCATCAGCCACCTGCTGCGCGAGGGCGAAGGCGTGGTGGCCTCGCATCAGCGGCTCTCCTCGAATCTGCGGCGTATTCTCGACACGACCCACTTTGCCGAGAGGCGACGCCTGGGCGAGTTGTTGCAAGAGATCCGGCAGACCGCCCTGGGCGTGCGCGCAACGCCGCCGGCGGACGCGGACTTTTTCTCCGTCGAGGTGTTCTCGGATGTATTCGGCGCTATGATACGTCCGCTCTGGCAGGCCTCGGAGTCGGCCGTGTCGCGCGGACCGATCGAGGAGGAAACCGGCAAGCTCACGCCGGAGGAGTTGCGCCGCCTGCACAGCCTGTCGGAGCTCAAGCTGCGTCAATTGCGCGAGAACGTGGAGACGTGCCTCGCCGAGGCTTCCGCGGGCGCGATCACCTTGGCGCAGGTGCTGGAACGTTTCCCGCCGCGTGAAGGCATCATGGAGGTCGTCGGCTACCTCATCGTCGCGTCGGACGAATCGCGGCACTACGTGGCCGACGACTACGAGGAGATCGTCGAATGGGGGCCGCCGGAAAAACGCCAGCGCTGGCAAGTGCCCCGCCTGCTTTTTTCCCGCTGAACTCATGAACCCCGTTGAAAATGCCTTCCCGCCTGTCGCCTTCGTCAAGGCGCGCCTTTTCCGCGAGGCCGTCTATCGCGAAGATCGCGAGGACTGGCTGACGCTGCGCGGGCACCTCGAGGAGGTGCGCCGCTATTTCCGCGAGATAGGCCAGGAACTCGTTTTCGACGAAGCGGAGGGCTACGCCTTCATCCGGCAACTCGAGTCCGAGGGGGAAGAACGCGTGCCGCGCCTGACGCAGCGGCGGCCGCTCAGCTACGTCGCGACGCTGCTTCTGGTGATGTTGCGCGAGGAACTGCTGCGATTCGACGCGGCACCGGGCGATTCGCTCCGCCTCGTCAAGACGCGCGACCAACTGCGCAACCTCATCGCGGATTTTTTCCCGGATAGCACCAACCAAGTGCGTGACACGAGCCGGTTCGATACCGCGATCCGCACGCTGATCGATCTCGGTTTCCTCCGCGCGCTCAACGCTGGCGGCGATCAGGAGGCCTTCGAGGTCATGCGCATCATCAAGGCCCGCCTGTCCCCGGCTGATCTTGAAACCATCAAGGAACGTCTCCGTCGCCATGCCCAACCTTGAGATTGATTATCCACTCGCCGACGGCTCCATCTCGCTTCCGGGGTGGAGGCTCCGCCGTCTCGAACTGCTCAACTGGGGCACCTTTCACGGCAAAGTCGCCGCGCTTTATCCGAACGACCGCTGGACGCTCCTCGTCGGCGAAAACGGCAGCGGCAAATCCACCGCCGTGGACGCGCTGCGCACGCTTCTGGTCCCGCCGCGCCTGCTCAACTACAACGACGCGTCCGGCGAACAGAAGAAACGCGATCGCACGCGACGCAGCTACGTGCGCGGCACCTGGGCCACGGCGAGCCAGGAGGAATCGGCCGTCGCGATTCCGCAGCACCTACGCGGGTCCGGCGAGTTTTCGATTCTCCTCGCCGTTTTCGCCAACCACCACCTCGGCGAATGCACCACGCTCGTGCAGATCCTCTGGGAGGTGAACGAAAAGATCGACGAAACCTACGCCATCGCGCGCCACGATCGCACGATCCGCGAGCATTTGGCAGACCTCGGGCAGAGCCGCGATCTGAAGAAGACGCTCAAGGCGCGCGGCTTCGACGCCTTCGACACGTTCAGCGCCTATGCGGAGACATTCCGCGGGCGTCTCGGCGTGCCCAACGAAGCCGCGCTCGAGGTGTTCAATCAAGCCATCGGCGTGAAGGAGGTGAGCGACATCAATCCCTTCGTTCGCCGCCACATGCTCGAAGGCTCCGATGTGGTGGAGTTCATCCATAAAAGCCTTCGCCCGCACTTCCACGAGTTGGACGCCTGTTGGAAGGCGATCGAGAAAGCCGAGAAGCAGATTGGTGCGCTCGCACCGCTCGTTGACGCCCATGTGCGAGCCGCCGCGGCGGAGGCGCGCCAACGGGAGCTCGAAGCGCGCTTGGAGATCGCGCCGGTTTACTACGCATCGATCCACCGAACGCTCGCCGAGCGCGAGGCCGATGCGCTCGACGAAAAACGGCAGGCCGCTTTCACGACGATCGAGAGCTTGAAAGCACAGCGCGCCCAGGACGAAGCCGAGCGCGACGCCAAGTTGCAGGAACTCGCCGCCGACACCACCGAGCAGAGCATCCGGCGCATCGAGCAGCAGCTCGAAACCCAAAACGAACGCCTCGATTCTCGTCGGAAACAGCGGGAGCGTTTCGCGCGGCAATTGAAGGCGCTCGCGCTTGATCAACCCATCGAAAGCGCGGACCAGTTCACCGCGGTGAAAAAGAGAGTGTCGGCGGACCGCGGCCCGACCGACACGGAGCGGGACGAGGCGGACAAGAAACGTATCCGTCTCCTCATGACGCAGCAGGAGGCGTTGAAACGACGCGGCGAACTCGCCGATGAACTCGAAGCATTGCGCAAACACCGGGTGCTGATCCCGCGTGAGTTCGTCGCGATCCGGGCGGCCCTTTCGCAGGCGACGGGCATCGGCATCGAGGAGCTCCCCTTTGCCGGCGAGCTGATGGAGGTGAAGGCCGCCCACCGCGAATGGACCGGCGCGATCGAGCGCCTGCTGCACTCGTTCGGTGTCTCGCTGCTGGTGCCCGAGCGCCACTACGCCGCGGTCGCGAGCTTCATCAACAGCCGTCATCTCGGTTTGCGCTTCGTGTTTCATCGCGTGCCCGACCATCATCCGGCGCCGAACCATCGCGCCGAGATTCTCAACGATCCGAAGCGCGTGCCGGGGCGTTTGAACTTCCGGGAAGATCATCCGCTCGCCAATTGGACGCAAAGCGAAGTTACGCGCCGCTTTCACCATGTGTGCTGCGAATCGGTCGAACGCCTGCGCGAAGTGGATTTCGGCATCACGCGCGAAGGCCTGATCCGCGAGGGCGGTTCGCGTCACGTGAAGGACGACCGTCGCGCGGTGAACGACGCGACCAACTATGTGCTCGGCTGGTCGCTGGAGGACAAAATCAAGGCGCTGACCCGCGACTTCGAGAAGGCGGAAGCCGAGGCGACACACGCGGGAAAGCAGGCCGGCGAAGCGGAAGCCCTCGCGAAACGATTGACAGCGAAGCTTGCTGCGATCGACGCGTTGTTGGCCTTTGGTCAATACGAGGAGATCGACATGCTCTCCGTGCAGGCGGAGATCAGTCGTTTGCTGGAGGAGAAACGAAAACTCGAAGCGAGCTCCAGCACCGTGAAGACCTTACGCGAGCAGTTGGACGCGATTAAGCGACGCCTCGCGGAAAACGAAAATCAGAACAACCGGCTCCAGAAAAACATCGGCGAACTCGAAAAAGAGCTGCGCCAACTGGACGACTTGATTGCCGACCTGAACGAGGAACTGAAGTCGCACGCGGACTTCGATCTGGCGTCGCACGCGGAAGAGTTCTCGAAGCTGCAGGACACCGCCACGCTGTCGCTGGCAAATATCCGCAACGTCGAGAGTCTCGCGAGCGGTCGCTTGCGTCGTCATATCGGCCAGCAACGCGATCTCATCCAAGCCGCCGTGGCGGAGATGCTGCCCGTCATGTCGAATTTTCTGCGGGATTATCCGGAGTATTCCGACGACCTTCGCGCGGAGGCGGGCTTCGCCGCGGACTTTGCCGCCCTGCGCGAACGCATTGAGAACCAGGAGCTGCAGGAGCACCGGAAGCGTTTTGAGGAGTTTCTCGGCACGAACCTCGTCGGCGACATGGCGATGTTCAACGCGAAGCTCGGCGAGCACGAGCAGGAGATCCGCGAACGCATCAAGGCGGTGAACGTCGCGCTGAAAAAAATCCAGTATTCCGACACCACGCACGTGCAGATCGTCGCCGCGCAGACTCGTTCGGACGAGGTCCGGCAGTTCCGCGCCGAGGTGAAGGAGTGCATCTCCGGTGGCATCAATCCATCGTCGGAAGACCGCGTGCGCATCTTTGCGCGCATTCGCGAACTCATCGGCAAATTCGAGAAGGACGACGTCTGGACGCGACGCGTGACCGATGCTCGTAACTGGCTCGAGTTCGGAGTGCGCGAGCTCGCCGACTCGGATGGCCGTGAAGTCAACTATCTCGCGGGGTCGGCCGGCAAATCCGGCGGGCAAAAGGCGAAGCTCGCTTTCACGATTCTCGCGTCCTCCATCGCGGCCCAATACGGCCTGCTCGACGCGAAACGTGAAGCGGACACGTTCCGACTCGTCGTCATCGATGAAGCTTTCGCCCGCACCGACGAAGCCAACTCGCGCCGTGCGCTCGATCTCTTCAAATCGCTCGGGCTGCAGCTCGTGGTCGTCAGTCCCTTCGACGCGAAGAGCCGTATCGTAGAGGACTACGTGGACAGCTTCCACGTCTCGGCCAATTCCGAAGGTAACAACTCAAAGCTGCGTCGAGCTTCGCGCGCCGAGTATGAGGAAGCGCGGCACGAATCGAAGGCCGGCTGAACTTCGTGCCCATGCTCAGTCCCGCCGACATTCAGGCCCAGGCACTTCGTCAATACCCGTCGGTGCTGCGCGCGATTGTCATGGGGCAATCAGCATTCCCGAAGGAAATTCGCTTTGGGCGTCCAAATCCCACTGCGGAGTGGGCGACGTTACAGGAAGAAATCACCGCGTTGGCCCAGGCGAAACTCGGCTATGAAATCGAATGGGAAGAAATCAACACACGCCGATGGGGACGCCAGCGATTGCCGGTGCGAGTGTGGTTTCAACACGAAGGCGATTTTTTGCGGATGATAGGGAAGAGCGACGAAGTTTCTCGCTTTCGCGGCAACCTCGAGCTCACGCGCAAACAATGTCCTGAGCTTGAAGGCTGGCTCGCTTCGCACGTCCTGCGCGTCGTCGAATACGAGCGGGTTTGGCCCGAGGTGTTGAAGGTGTGTCGCTACTTTGTCGACCACCCTCGGCCGGGACGCTACCTACGCGAGCTGCCGATCGCGGTCGGAACGAAGTTCATCGAAGAGCGGCGTTCGATCTTTCGTAGCTTGTTCGATTTTCTCCTGCCCACCGAGACAATCGTGTCGGATAGCGATCATTTCGAAACGCGTTACGGTCTGCGTTACGACGAGTCATTGATTCGGCTGCGCGTGCTCGATCGAGCTTTGCAATACAATCTGGGGCTTCTTGTAACTGACGTCTCGATACCCTTGTCGCAATTTCAAGCGCTACCGTGGCGGGATGTCGTGGTGGTTGTGGCGGAAAACAAGATGAACTTCCTCACGTTGCCCGAATGTGTGGCGGTAGGCATATGGGGCGGAGGTGATGCCGCGGCGCTGCTAGCAACGGTGCCTTGGTTGAAGAGGTGCGATATCGTGTATTGGGGCGACATCGATGTTCACGGGTTTGAGATCCTGTCCCATCTCCGTCGCACCTTTCCGCGGGTGGAGAGCGTGATGATGGATCACGCGACACTGGCGCAATTCACGGAATTTGTCGTTAAAGCGAAACCTTCTGCAACAGATCGAGCAACTGGGCTCACCGCAGATGAGCTCGCACTGCGCGCACACGTGCAATCGCGCGAACTTTTACTCGAGCAGGAAAAGATTCCGGCAGCTTATTCGAGTCCGCGCATTCTTGCCTCGGTCACTGCCGCTCGCATGCTCTCGCAGCGGTCCAGCAGTTCATGACTTCTATCTCCAGCCCTGATCCGCCGGAGCCGCTGCCGGTGCGGATGTTGAACGAGTTCGTTTATTGTCCGCGGCTGTTTTATTACGAGCACGTCGAGGGTGTGTTTCAGCATAATGCGGACACGAAGCGGGGCGCGGCGCTGCATAAGCGGGTCGATGCGGGGAAGGGCGAGCTGCCTGCGGCGGCCGCGCAGCCGGGCAATGAAGGATCGCAAATATCAAATCTGAAATCTGAGGTTCCGGCCGCGGAACCGCCGGAGCCCGAGGTGATTCACTCGCGATCGGTTTCGTTGTCGTCGGATCGGCTGGGCGTGACGGCGAAGATGGATCTCGTGGAGGTGCGGCGGGAGCGGGAGGACGATCTGCTTTCGCCGCTCGTGGTGTGTCCGGTGGACTATAAGATCGGCGCGCCGCGCGAGGGAGACAACGGGCCGGAGATTTGGGACGCGGATCGGATGCAGCTTGGGCTGCAATGTTTGATCCTGCGCGACAACGGCTACACCTGTAACGAGGGGATCATCTACTATCGAGCGACGAAGCAGCGGGTGGCATTGGCGATCACCCCAGAGCTGGAGCATTGGATCGATGCGCAGATCGCCGGGGCGCGGCGTGCGATGGAGGGGCCGATTCCGCCGCCGCTCGTTGACTCGCCGAAATGCGTGCGGTGCTCGCTCGTGACGATCTGCCTGCCGGACGAGACGCGTTTGCTGCGGGACGCGCCGGTGCGTCCTGACGATGAGGATACGATTCCGCAGCAGAGGACGTTTGGATTTGATCGAGAGTTTGGCGCGGTGCATGAGCCGCAGGGCGTGTATGCGACGGGCGCCGCGAAAAAGCCGGGACCGATGCGGCGGTTGATTGCGGCGCGGGACGACACGCGTCCGCTCTATATCGCGACGGCGGGCGTGAGCGTGGGGAAGAAGTCGGAGCTCGTGCAGGTGCGGGAGAAGGGCGAGGTGGTGGCGGAGGTGCGCATGAGCGATTTGAGCCATGTGGCGGTGTTTGGGGCGGCGACGATCTCGACGGCGTTGCTCCAGACGTTGTGCGAGAAGGATATTCCGGTGAGCTATTTCTCGAGCGGCGGGTTTTTCTATGGGCTGACGCGCGGGCAGAGTCTGAAGAATGTATTTACGCGCATCACGCAGTTTCGCGCGGCGGCGGACGCCAAGGAGTCGTTGCGGATCGCGCGGCTGTGCGTGCATGGGAAAATTCGCAATCAACGCACGCTGCTCATGCGCAATCATATTTCCGCGCCCGGGCTGGCGCTGGCGCGGATGAAACATGCGGCGCAGGCGGCGTTGGAAGCCGGGGAGATCGGCGAGCTGCTCGGGATCGAAGGCGCGGCGGCGTTGGTATATTTCGAGAATTTCGCGGGAATGATAAAACTCGGGGAAAACGCGTCGCCGGACGACGAGGCGTTTCTGGCGGATGCGGGTGGGGGAGAGGAGCGCGTGCCGGCATCGGCGGCGGCGTCGCCGCGGAGAGGAAAAACGGATGCGGACGGGCAGCAGTTTTTCACGTTCGACTTCACGCGACGCAATCGTCGGCCGCCGCGCGATGCGGTGAACGCGTTGTTGTCGCTTGGATACAGTCTGCTGGCGCGCGACTGCACGGTGGCGGCGCACGCGGTGGGTTTCGATCCGTATGTGGGGTTCTATCATCAGCCGCGGTTTGGGCGGCCGGCGCTGGCGTTGGATTTGATGGAGGAGTTTCGGCCGTTGATCGCGGAATCGGTGGTGTTGACGGCGATCAACACGCGGGTGATCGGGCCGCGGGATTTCGTGCGGGCGGGCGAGGCGGTGAACCTGAGCGCGGACGGGCGGAAACGCTTTTTCAATGCGTATGAGCAGCGGTTGAACGCGACGATCGTGCATCCGGTATTCGATTACCAGGTGAGTTATCGGCGGGCGCTGGAGTTGCAGGCGCGGCTGCTCGCGAAGGCGTTGACGGGAGAGATCGAGCAATACGTGCCGTTCATGACGCGGTGAGCCGGGGGGCGGAGTGCGGCGAAGCGCGGATGTTCGGAAGTGACAAAATCGTGGAGCGCGTCAGTCTCGCGGGCTTCCAGCCATGCGTCACACGTTTATCGTGAGCTACGACATTTCGGACCCGAAGCGGCTGCGGAAGGTGTTTCGCGTGTGTCAGGACTACGGGAATCACCTGCAGTATTCGGTTTTTGAATGCGACCTGAGCGCGACGGAGCGGGTGGAGCTCGAGGGAAAGCTCAAGGCGGTGATTCATCACGAGGAGGACCAGGTGTTGTTTATCGAGCTCGGGCCGGCGGAGAGCCGTGGCGACCGGCAGATCACGGCGTTGGGGCAGGCGTATCATCATTTCGATCAGCCGTGTTATGTGGTGTGAAGGAGGGCGGATGACGGGACCGGGAGAAGCCGAGGATGAAACGGAAGAAAGCCTTTTTTTGTGATCGATTCACGCGAGCAGCCAGGTGCTGCGGGGAACGCGGGGGGCGCTCGCGCGCTGACAGAAAGGAATTTAGGTGAAAAGAGGGGAGCGACTGAAACAAGGGCTTGAGGCGAAGTGGCCGCCGCTCGCAGATTATTTTGGCGGCTCCGCTCTGGCCGGCACTTGCGAGAGTGCTATCTCCGCGCTCGAAAGAGCGCGGCTCCGTTGAAGCGCCGTGGAAAGTCACGTTTTCGAAGCGGAACGATAAGATCTCCGCGCTCGAAAGAGCGCGGCTCCGTTGAAGCTATTTCGTTACACCATTTTTCGACGAAAGCGTAATATCTCCGCGCTCGAAAGAGCGCGGCTCCGTTGAAGCGCTGCCTACACTGGCGTCGGCCGCGAAGAGATCGATATCTCCGCGCTCGAAAGAGCGCGGCTCCGTTGAAGCGATTTCGGCTGGGAGTTGCGCGAGCTCGCGTGTTTATCTCCGCGCTCGAAAGAGCGCGGCTCCGTTGAAGCTTGGGCTTGCCGTCCGCACCGATCGAGGGCGGGACGATCTCCGCGCTCGAAAGAGCGCGGCTCCGTTGAAGCCTGCTTCTTTTCGCGGGATTCCTTCGCCTGCTTCGCGGATCTCCGCGCTCGAAAGAGCGCGGCTCCGTTGAAGCGGTCATTCCGATCTGAACGCTACCGTTGAGCACCGCCATCTCCGCGCTCGAAAGAGCGCGGCTCCGTTGAAGCACCCCCGAACGTGTCGCAGCGGTCGCAGCTCATGGTATCTCCGCGCTCGAAAGAGCGCGGCTCCGTTGAAGCCAGAGCCATTGAAGTAGTAGGCAATGGTTGAGTAGCCATCTCCGCGCTCGAAAGAGCGCGGCTCCGTTGAAGCGCGCCTCGGCCATGATGGACCCGCCGCACCTCGCCACATCTCCGCGCTCGAAAGAGCGCGGCTCCGTTGAAGCAGGTATTCTCGCCAATAGGAACCGCGCGCGAGGTTGATATCTCCGCGCTCGAAAGAGCGCGGCTCCGTTGAAGCAATCGCGGAGGTGGACGAGCGGAAGAAGCCCCAGAGGATCTCCGCGCTCGAAAGAGCGCGGCTCCGTTGAAGCTTATTGATGGAGAGGTGATTCGGGGAGGTGTAGTAGTTATCTCCGCGCTCGAAAGAGCGCGGCTCCGTTGAAGCGAACCCGCCGAACCATGGCGCGCCCCCGCAAACCCAATCTCCGCGCTCGAAAGAGCGCGGCTCCGTTGAAGCCCGGCGCAAGCGCGGCGGCCGGTGCATCGTGCACGGTATCTCCGCGCTCGAAAGAGCGCGGCTCCGTTGAAGCCGCCGCACTGCGCACCATCACCGTGCGACCTTGGTTCATCTCCGCGCTCGAAAGAGCGCGGCTCCGTTGAAGCATGGGCGTAGGTTTTTTCACCCCCGAACGTGTCGCAGCATCTCCGCGCTCGAAAGAGCGCGGCTCCGTTGAAGCATTCGGATCTCGATTTCTCGCGCGTGCTCGACCGGCACTATCTCCGCGCTCGAAAGAGCGCGGCTCCGTTGAAGCCGGGGCGGCCACGATGGACGCTTCGGGG
>Ga0207415_1000817_pt1 | contig 18970 bp, 11 predicted proteins | sample Passage237A_FD_187369 | JGI IMG/M metagenome (GOLD analysis project Ga0207415, IMG submission 187369) | Cellulose adapted compost microbial communities from Newby Island Compost Facility, Milpitas, CA, USA - Passage2 37A (SPAdes) (version 3) ...
TGGGCCGCGACAAGACCGATTTCGTGGTCGAGTACAAGGGCGTGGACGGCCGCTGGCATCCGTACTCGCCGGACTTTCTGATCCGGCGCAGGCCGGCCGCCGGCGGCCGCCCTGGCAGTGGCAAGCTGCTGATCGTGGAGATCAAGCAGGAACGCCTGCGCAAGGACGCGACCGACGGCGAAGACGGCCGCAAGGCGATGGCCGTACGTGAATGGGCCAGGCTCAATCCCGACCGCATCGCCTACGAGATGCTCTTTACCGACACCGATACCGTGGCGAACAACGACTTTGCCCGGGTGCGTACATTCCTGGGGGGCAAGTCATGAGCGCGCGCAAGGCCGCAAAGAACGCATCAAAAGCACCGGTCCAGTCGGCTGCGAAGAAAGTTGCGAAGAAGGTGACCCGGAAGGCGGCGGCCAAGGCCGCCCCTGCGGCCGGTGCCGACGTGCTGGCCCGCGTGCGTGGCGCGCAGCAGGCCGTGACCATCGGCAAGGCGGGTGGCCGGCCGATGTTGAGCTGGGTGGGCAAGCGCGCCCCGGCCAGCGTGCAGGCGTTCCCGGCGCAACTGGTCGAAACCTATGGCGAAGAAGCGCCGGATGATGCGCTGTGGGACAAGTGGCCCAATGACCTGCGCCGCGGCGGCCTGCTGTACCACGGCGACAACAAGGAGGTGCTGGCGCACCTGCTGGCCAACGGGTTCCGCGGCCAGGTGAAGCTGATCTACATCGACCCGCCGTTCGACTCCGGCGCCGACTACGTGCGCAAGGTGGAATTGCGTGGCCCAAAGGGCAAGGTGAAGCTGGACGGCGAGGGCTACACGCTGGGCGAGCAGATCCAGTACACCGATATCTGGGCCAACGACAACTACCTGCAGTTCATGTACGAGCGGCTGTTGTTACTCAAAGAGCTGCTGGCAGACGGTGGCGCCATCTTCTTGCACTGTGACGCATCGAAGGGAGCGTTTCTTCGGTTGCTTATGGATGAAGTGTTTGGCGCCGATCGTTTCGTGAATGAAATAGTTTGGAGCTACCGGCGCTGGCCTTCCGATGTCTCTGCGTTTCAATCAATGCATGACACGATCTACTATTACGTGCTCAAGGGCAAAAACAAGCACACGTTCCACAAACAGTACGAGGATGCGTCCGAAAGCTACCTGAAGCGTTTTGGCGGCAAAACACAAATACTTGATGCCGAAAGCGGAACTCGAAAAATCACAAGCGATGAAGAGACAAAAGGCATGCCTCTTCGCGACGTATGGGATCTATCGATACTCGCAGGCGTGAAGGCGGAGCGTGTCGGCTACCCCACACAGAAGCCGGAAGAGCTGGTTGCGCGGATGATCCAAGTCTGTTCGAACCCCGGCGACCTGGTGCTGGACTGCTTCATCGGCTCCGGCACCACCGCGGCGGTCGCGCAAAAGCTTGGCCGCCGCTGGATCGGCTGTGACATCAACAAGGGCGCCATCCAGACTACCGCCAAGCGTCTGCAGAGGATTATGGGGGAGCAGGTCGCGGAGGGTGGTAAGCCGGCTCAGGGCAAACTGCTGGGCGAGGGCGACGCGCCTTCGCCGGCACAGCTTGGCTTCACCCACTGGCGCGTCAACGACTACGACCTGGCTATCCAGCACAACGAGGCGGTGAACCTGGCCTGCGAGTACCTGGGCGTGGAGCGGTTGCGCAGCGATGCCTACTTCGACGGCCTGCTCGGCAAGCGTCTGGTCAAGATCATTCCCTTCGGCCATCCGCTCTCGCCGATGGACCTGGAGGCGATCAAGACCGAGCTGGACGCCCGGCCCGACGAGGACCGCGCGATCACCGTGGTCTGCCTGGGCAAGGAGCTTGCCAGCGACACCTGGCTGGCCGAATGGAACCGCCTGCGCAAGAAGAAGACCGACCCGCACCACATCGAGGTCATCGAGCTGCGCAACGACCCCAAGTACGGCGGCTTCTTCCAGCACGAGCCGGCACAGGCGCGCGTGGCGGTGAAGCGCAAGGGCGGCAAGCTGCACGTGGAGATCAAGGATTTCGTCTCCCCTGGCATCCTGCAACGCCTGGCGCAGCAATCCGGCGTAGTCCAGGCCAAGGTCGCCGACTGGCGTGCCATGGTGGACAGCGTGATGATCGACACGGCCTACGATGGTGCCGTATTCAACGTGGTCCACGCCGACGTGCCTGCCCGCAAGGCCGATTTCGTGGCTGGCGAGTACACGCTGGAGGCGCCCGTTGGCGAGGCCGCCGTGGCGGTGAAGATCACCGACATGCTGGGCGAGGAAGTCCTGGTGACGCAGACGGTCTGAATGGCTCAGCTGGGGCGGTGGCGCGGTTTGTCCGCTTGCGCCGCTCCGGTATCCTGTCGCCAACACACCCGCCACGCTTAGCCCTGCCCCGGCAGGTGATGCGCATCATTGGCGGGTTTTTGTTGGCGGCGTGTCTGGGGTACACCAGCGGTACACCGCGCAGTTCTTGTGCGTTGCAGCAAGCTAACGTAAGTTATTGATCTTCAAGTAAAACCGGCTAACATGGGCTAACGCCGGTTTGCCTTGAGAATCAGCAAGTTATTGATTCAAAAGGGAACTTTTAATCCGCTGGTCGATGGTTCGAATCCATCACGGCCCACCATCTCCCGCCGGCGCCCGCGCCGGCCGCCGCACCGCACGGGTGCGCGCGCTCAGCCTTCCTCGCGGATGATTTCCAGCACTTCGGCGCCATAGCGGCCGAGCTTGCTGCCGCCTACGCCGCCCACCCGCGCCAGTTCGCTCGGGGTGCCCGGGCGGAACTGGGCGATGTCGCGCAGGGTGCGGTCGTTGAAGATCACGTAGGCCGGCACGTTCTGCTCGCGCGCGGTCTGGGCGCGCCAGCGGCGCAGGGCGTCGAACAGGGCGCGGTCGCAGGCGTCCACGTGCAGGGTGCTTTCGCTGCGGCGCTCGCCGCCGCCGCGCGAGGAGCCGCCGCTGCCGGGCGGGTCGCGGCGCATGGCCACGGCCTGCTCGCCCTTGAGCACCGGCCGCGCCGCCGCGCCCAGGCGCAGGCTGCCGTGGCCCTCGGCATCGACCTCCAGCAGGCCGGAGACCACCAGCTGGCGGAACACGCTGCGCCAGGCATTGGCGTCCAGGTCGGTGCCGATGCCGTAGGTGGACAGCTCGTGGTGGCGGAACTGGCGGATCTTCTCGGTATCGGCCCCGCGCAGGACATCGATCAGGTGGGCGGCGCCAAAGCGCTGGCCGGTGCGGTAGACGCAGCTCAGGGCCTTGCGCGCGGCCTCGGTCGCATCCCAGGTCTGCACTGGATGCAGGCAGTTGTCGCAGTTGCCGCACACGCCCGGGCCTCGGCCGTTGCCGGCATAGGTCTCGCCGAAGGCGGCCAGCAGCGCCTGGCGCCGGCACATGGCCGATTCGCAGAAGCCCAGCAGCTGGTCCAGCTTGCGCCGCTCCAGCGCCTTGCGCTCCTCGCTGGCCTCGCCCTGCTCGATCATCTGCCGCAGCAGGACCACGTCGCCCAGGCCATAGGCCATCCAGGCCTCGGCCGGTTCGCCGTCGCGCCCGGCCCGGCCGGTCTCCTGGTAATAGCCCTCGATCGACTTGGGCAGGTCAAGGTGGGCGACAAAGCGCACGTCGGGCTTGTCGATGCCCATGCCGAAGGCGATGGTGGCGCACATCACGATGCCGTCCTCGCGCAGGAAGCGGCGCTGGTGCTCGGCCCGGACCTCGGCCGGCAGGCCGGCGTGGTAGGGCAGGGCGGGAATGCCGCGCCCGGCCAGGAACCCGGCCGTTTCCTCGACCTTGCGCCGGGACAGGCAGTAGACGATGCCCGACTCGCCGCTGTGCCCGGCCAGGAAATCCACCAGCTGCCGGCGCGGGTTGTCCTTGTGGGCCACGCTGTAGCGGATGTTGGGCCGGTCGAAGGAGCTGACGAAGCGGCGCGCGCCTTCCAGGGCCAGGCGTTCGGCGATCTCGCGCTGGGTCGGCGGGTCGGCGGTGGCGGTCAGGGCGATCCGCGGCACCTGCGGCCAGCGCTCGTGGAATACGGTCAGCTGGCGGTATTCGGGGCGGAAGTCGTGGCCCCACTGCGACACGCAGTGGGCCTCGTCGATCGCGAACAGGGCGATGCGGCTGCGCTCGAGCAGGGACAGGAAGCGCGGGGTGAGCAGGCGCTCGGGGGCCACGTAGAGCAGGTCCAGGCGCCCTTCGACCAGCTCGCGCTCGACCCGCCGGGCCTGCTCGGCGTCCAGGGTGGAATTGAGGTAGGCCGCGCGCACGCCCAGCTGCAGCAGGGCCTCGACCTGGTCCTGCATCAGTGCGATCAGCGGCGAGACGACGATGCCGGTGCCGGGGCGCAGCAGCGCCGGGATCTGGTAGCAAAGCGACTTGCCGCCGCCGGTGGGCATCAGCACCAGGGCGTCGTGGCCGGCGGCCAGGTGCTCGACGATGGCCTGCTGCTGGCCGCGGAAGGCCGGGTAGCCGAACACCCGCTGCAGCACCGCCAGCGCGTCCTCCGGCGGGTCCGCGGCGGGGGCGTCATGGCCGGCCAGGACCGGGACCTCGTGGGGGAACTCCTGCATGGTTCAAGGATACCGGGGCGCGGCACCGGGGTAATGGACGGATGCCGAACGCGGGGTCGGAAAAAGCGACGGCCTCCCGCCCGGGAGGCCGTCGCTGGCCGGACTGGCCCGCGCAGGCGGGCTGAGGCGCTTACTCCTCCAGCAGCGAGCGCAGCATCCAGGCGTACTTCTCGTGGGTCTGCAGGCGCTGGGTCAGCAGGTCCACCGTGGGGTCGTCATTGGCGTCGTCGGCGATCTTGAGCACGCCGCGGGCGGTGCGGCACACCGCCTCGTTGCCCTCGACCAGCTGGGCGACCATGCCGCGCCAGTCGGGCACGCCGTCGCCGCCTTCCTCCTCGTGGATGTCGGACAGGCGGATGAACTCGGCATAGGAGCCGGGGGCGTTGAAGCCCAGGGCGCGGATGCGCTCGGCCACGTCGTCCAGGGCGTTCCACTGCTCGGTGTACTGGTCCATGAACATCACGTGCAGCGAGTTGAACATCGGGCCGGTGACGTTCCAGTGGAAGTTGTGGGTCTTCAGGTACAGGGTGAAGGCGTCGGCCAGGAAGCGCGACAGGCCCTGGGCGATCTTCTCGCGATCCTTGTCGGCGATGCCGATGTGCACCGGGGTGGCGCTGGCGGCGGGGGTGCGGCCCTTGGCCGGGCTGGACTTGCTCTTGGACTTGGTCTGGGTCTTGGCCATCGGAGGCTCCTCGGGGGGTGGATCCAACACGTGGAAGGTGGGGCTGTCACAATAAGACAGTAACGCCCCCCGCGTAATGCAAAGTTTCACACATTCGGATTGATGGACCCCATAGCAGCCCCCTTGCGCGACGCCCTGGACGCGGGCCGGCGCCGGATCGACGACGCCCTGACCCGTGACCGGGGCCGGCTCCACGGCCTGTGGTCGCGCTGGCGCGCGGCCCCGGCCGACCCGGCCCTGCGCGAACGCTTCGAGTCGGCCCTGGCCGCCTCGACCCAGGCCGTGCGCCAGCGGGCGGCCTCGGCCCCGGAAATCAGCATCGAGCAGAACCTGCCCATCGCCGCCCAGGCCGAGCGCATCGTGGAGCTGATCCGCAGCCACCAGGTGGTGGTGGTGGCCGGCGAGACCGGCTCGGGCAAGACCACCCAGCTGCCCAAGCTGTGCCTGGCGGCCGGACGCGGGGTGGCCGGCAGCATCGGCTGCACCCAGCCGCGCCGGATCGCCGCCCGCGCCGTGGCCGGACGGGTGGCCGAGGAGCTCAAGACGCCGCTGGGCGGGCTGGTCGGCTACCAGGTGCGCTTCACCGACAACGTCGGTGCCGACACCCGGGTCAAGTTCATGACCGACGGCATCCTGCTGGCGGAGATCGCTTCCGACCGCTGGCTGTCGGCCTACGACACCATCATCATCGACGAGGCGCACGAGCGCAGCCTCAACATCGATTTCCTGCTCGGCTACCTCAAGCAGCTGCTGCGCAAGCGTCGCGACCTGAAGGTGATCGTGACCTCGGCCACGATCGACACCGCGCGCTTTTCCCGCCACTTCGACGACGCCCCGGTGGTGGAGGTGGAGGGACGCACCTTCCCGGTGGAGGTGCGCTACCGCCCGCCCGGCCAGGCCCAGGAGCCGGCCGGGCCGGCGCCGGGCGCCCCGGGCAAGGGCGGCGGCCGCCGCGAACCGGCGCCGGAGCGCGAGCTGGACCCGCTGGCGGCCATCACCCGCGCCGTGGACGAGATCACCGCCGAGGACCCGCGCGGGGACATCCTGGTGTTCCTGCCGGGCGAGCGTGAGATCCGCGACCTGCACCGGGCGCTGGAGAAGCGCCAGTACCGCGCCACCGAGGTGTTGCCGCTGTACGCGCGGCTGTCGGCGAAGGACCAGGACCGGGTGTTCAACCCGGGGCCGGGGCGGCGCATCGTGCTGGCCACCAACGTGGCCGAGACTTCGCTGACGGTGCCGCGGATCCGCTACGTGATCGACCCCGGCGAGGCGCGGATCAAGCGCTACAGTCCGCGCTCGAAGATCGACCGCCTGCATGTGGAGCCGATCAGCCAGGCCAGCGCCAACCAGCGCAAGGGCCGCTGCGGCCGCATCGCCGAGGGCGTGTGCTATCGCCTGTATTCGGAGGCCGATTTCCTGGCCCGGCCGGAGTTCACCGACCCGGAGATCCGCCGCACCAGCCTGGCCGGGGTGATCCTGCGCATGCTCCACCTGGGGCTGGGCCGGATCGAGGACTTCCCGTTCCTGGAGGCGCCGGACGAGCGCGCCATCGCCGACGGCTGGCAGCAGCTGCTGGAGCTGGGCGCGATCGAGGACGGCCCCAACGGCCAGCGCCGGTTGAGCGCGATCGGGCGGCAGATGGCGCGCCTGCCGGTGGACGTGAAGCTGGCGCGCATGCTGGTGGCCGCCCAGGCCCATGGCGTGCTGCGGGCGATGCTGCCGATCGCCGCCTTCCTCGGCGTGCAGGACCCGCGCGAGCGCCCGCCGGAGGCGCGCGAGGCGGCCGACAACGCCCATGCCCAGTTCGCCGACCCGCGCTCGGAATTCGTCGGCATCCTGCGCCTGTGGCAGGCCTATGACCAGGCCTATGGGGAACTGACCCAGTCCAGGCTGCGGGACTGGTGCGGCAAGCGCTTCGTCGGCTTCCTGCGCATGCGCGAATGGCGCGAACTGCACCGCCAGCTCAAGCTGCTGTGCGAGGAGCTGGGCTGGCGCGAGGAGCCGGCCGAGGCCGCGCTGCTGCCGCTGCTGGCCGGCGCCCCGGCGGCCGACGAGCGCGGCCCGGCCCAGGGCCGGCCCAGCCGCGGCGAACTGCACCGCGCCGCGCGCCTGGCGCGGGAGGGGGTCAAACCGGGGCCGGAGCCGGTCTCGCAGGACGCGCAGGGCGGCGGCAGGAAAGCGGGGAAAAGCGGCGCCGATCCCGGTCCTGCCTTCAGCGCCCGCGAGCGGGCCGCCGCCTACCAGGCCCTGCACCGCGCGCTGATCGCCGGCATGCCCACCCAGGTCGGCCACCGCAGCGACAAGGGGGATTACCAGGCGCCGCGCCAGCGCCGCTTCCAGCTGTTCCCGGCCTCGCCACTGGCCAGGAAGCCACCGCCGTGGGTGCTGGTGGCCAGCCTGCTGGACACCCAGAAGGTCTGGGGCCTGACCGCCGCGGCGATCGAGCCGGACTGGGTGATCGCCGAGGTGCCCGGCCTGCTGGCGCGCAAGCATTTCGACCCGCGCTGGTCGCGCGCCCAAGGCAATGTCCTGGCCTCCGAGCAGATCAGCCTGTTCGGCCTGGTGCTGGCGCCCAAGCGCCCGGTGCACTACGGCCGCATCGACCCGGCCGGGGCCCATGACATCTTCGTGCGCCAGGCCCTGGTGCCCGGCGAGATCGACAGCAAGTCCGCCTTCCTGGCCGCCAACCTCAAGACCCTGGAGCAGGCGCGCGAGGAGGAGGCCAAGCTGCGCCGCGCCGGCCTGGTGGCCGACGAGGACTGGCAGGCGCGCTGGTACCTGGACCGGATCCCGCCGGAGATCCATTCGGCCGTGGCCCTGGACGCCTGGCATGCCAGGCTGGCGCCGGAGAAGCGCCAGGGCCTGCGCTGGAGCACGGCCGACCTGCTGCCGGGCGAGGGCAGCCAGGCCGACCTGTACCCCAGGTACTTCCCGCTGGGCGATGCGCGGCTGCCGCTGCACTACCGCTTCGAGCCGGGCGCGGCCGATGACGGCGTGACCCTGGAGGTGCCGCTGGCCCTGCTCAATGCGCTGGACCCGTCGCGGCTGTCCTGGCTGACCCCAGGCTTCATCGCCGACAAGGCCGCCGGGTTGATCCGCGGCCTGCCCAAGGCCATGCGCCGCAACTACGTGCCGGCGCCGGACTTTGGCCGCGCCTTCTTCGAGGCCTTCCCGCAGCCGACCGCCGATTCGCTGGAAGGCGAGCTGGCGCGCTTCCTGTCCAGGACCACCGGGGCCACGGTCTCGGCCCTGGACTTCGACCCGGCCGCGCTGGAGCCGCACCTGCGCATGAACCTGCGCCTGCGCGAGGAGGGGCCGGCCGGCAAGATCCTGGCCGAGTCGCGCGACCTGGACGCGCTGCGCGCGCGCTTTGGCGAGCGCGCCGGGCGGGCCTTCGCCGCCCGCGCCGGGCGCGCGCTGGCCGCCTCCAGCGCCGAGCTGCGCGAGTTCCCGGCCGAGCCGCTGCCCCTGCAGATCCAGGGCGAGGCCGGGGTGCCTGGCTATCCGGCCCTGGTCGACGCCGGCGACCACGCCCTGCTGCGGGTCTTCGCCGACCGCCGCGAGGCCGAGGCCGCGCACCCGCGCGGGGTGGACCGGCTGCTGCGCATCGCCCTGGCCGACAAGGCCCGGCAGGCGCGCAAGCAGTTGCCGGTCTCGCCCAAGCTGGGCCTGCTGTACGCGGCCATCGAGCAGTTCGGCAGCGGCCCGGAAGCCAAGGTCAGGGAGAAGGAGCAGCTGCGCGCCGACCTGGTCGAGGCCGCGCTCAACGCGGTGCTGGCCGACGGGCTGGGGGAGATCCGTGACCCGGCCGCGTTCGCGCGCCGCGCCGAGCAGGCGGGCCGCGGCCTGTTTGCCGAGGCCATGGCCCGGCTGCAGCTGGCCGAGCAGATCCTGGGCGCGGTGGCCGCTCTCAAGCCCAGGCTGGAGGCGCCATTGATGGGCTGGGCCGGGGCCAACCTGGACGACCTGCGCGCGCAGCTGGAAGGCCTGGTGCATCCGGGCTTCCTGCGCCACACCCCGGCCGAGGCGCTGGCGCAGTTCCCGCGCTGGCTCAAGGGCATGGCCCTGCGCGCCGAGCGCGCGCTGCGCGATCCGGCCCGCGACCAGGCGCGCATGCTCGAGCTCAAGCCCTTCATCGACGCCCTGGCCCGGGCGCGCGCGCAGGGCCTGGACGCGGCGCCGGAATGGCAGGCGCTGCGCTGGGACCTGGAGGAGCTGCGGGTGCTGCTGTTCGCCCAGGAACTGGGTTCGCGCGGCGGGGTCTCGCCGAAGAAACTGGCCCAGCGCCTGGCGGCGCTGGAGCAGGGCTGAGCACGGCTGCGCGCCGAGGTGAACGCTCGCGTGATGGAGGCGCGTGCCCGGCTTGTGAGGGCGTGGCCCGGGCCGCTAGTGTAGGGGCCCGTCCACGCGCCGGAATGGCCTTGTCCCGCCCCTCCATCGATGGTCTGCTTCCTCTGCTCGCAGGACCCGGCGCGGCCCTGCCGCCGGCGGTACGCGAGCGTCTGGAGCAGGCCTGGCAGGCCGCGGACACCGACCGCAGCTGCCGCTCGCCCTGGCCGGTCATCGGCGACACCCTTTACACGCTCATCCGCCTGGAGGCCGACGAGTCCGCGCTGACCGCGGCCCTGCTGTTCGACCTGCCCGGCCTGCGCGCGGCGGTGGCCCGCGAGCTGGCCGCCAGCCAGCCGGCGGTGGCCGGCCTGCTCGACGGCCAGGACGCGGCCGACCAGGTCTGGGCGCTGCACGCCGGGCGCGAGGCCGGACGCAATGGCGAGGGCCTGCGCCGGCTGCTGCTGGCCATCATCCAGGACCTGCGGGTGGTGCCGATCCTGCTGTCGCGGCAGCTGGCGCGGATGCGCGCGGCCACGCAGCTGGAGCCGGAGGAGCGCCGCGCCCTGGCCCAGCTCACCCGCGACATCCACGCCCCGCTGGCCAATCGCCTGGGCATCTGGCAGCTGAAGTGGGAGCTGGAGGACCTGGCCTTCCGCTACCTGGAGCCGGAGACCTACCGCCGCCTGGCGCGCGAGCTGGACGAGACCCGCGCCGCGCGCGAGCGCTACATCGCCCAGGTCCAGCAGGAACTGGGCGCGGCCCTGGCCGAGCACGGGATCAAGGCCGAGATCAGCGGCCGGCCCAAGCACATCTACAGCATCTGGCGGAAGATGCAGAAGAAGAACCTGACCCTGGACAAGCTCTACGACCTGCGGGCGGTCCGGGTGATGGTGCAGGACGTGGCCGCCTGCTACACCGCGCTGGGCGTGGTCCACGCGCTGTGGGTGCCGGTGCCCGGCGAGTTCGACGACTACATCGCCCGGCCCAAGCCCAACGGCTACGCCTCGCTGCACACGGCGGTGGTCGGCCCGGAGGGGCGCACCCTGGAAGTGCAGATCCGCACCCGCGAGATGCACGAGCAGGCCGAGCTGGGCGTGGCCGCGCACTGGCGCTACAAGGAGACCGGCGGCAGCGCCGCCGGCAAGGGTGCCGGGCGCGCGTTCGAGCGCAAGATCGCCTGGATGCGGCAGCTGCTGGAACAGAGCGGCGAGGGCCGCGACGAGGGCCTGGCCGGGGCGCTCGACGCCGAGCTGGTGGAGGAGCGGGTCTATGCGCTCACCCCCAAGGGCGAGGTGGTGGACCTGCCGCAGGGCTCGACCCCGCTGGACTTCGCCTACCACGTGCACACCATGGTCGGGCACCGCTACCGCGGGGCCAAGGTCAACGGCCGGATCGTGCCGCTGGGCTACCGTCTGCGCAGCGGCGACCGGGTGGAGATCCTCACCGGCAAGGAGCCGGACCCCAAGCGCGACTGGCTGCTGCCGGCCAACGGCTTCCTCGCCTCCGGCCGCTCGCGCGACAAGGTCCGGGCCTGGTTCCACAAGCTGGACCGTTCGCGCAATGTCGCCGCCGGCCGCGAGATGCTCGAGCGCGAGCTCAAGCGCCTGGGCCTGCAGGCCGCCGATCTGGCGCCGGTGGCCCGGAAATTCCGCGCCGAGTCGGTGGACGACCTGTACATCCAGATCGCCCTGGGCGATGTCGGCCCGCACCAGGTCGGCCGCGCCCTGCACGAGCTGGAGCGCGCCGCCGAGGCCGCCCGCGACGCGGCCGGGGCGGTGCCGGCGCCGGCCCCGCGTCCGGCGCCGCGCAAGACCGGGCGCAAGCAGAACGCCGGGTTCACCGTGCAGGGGGTGGGCAACCTGCTGGTGCAGCTGGCGCGCTGCTGCCAGCCGGTGCCGGGCGAGCCGATCACCGGCTACCTGACCCGCGCCCGCGGCGTCACCGTGCACCGCGCCGACTGCGCCGCCTTCATCCGCCTGGCCGGCGCCCAGCCGCAGCGGGTGCTGCCGGTGGAGTGGGGCCAGGCCAGCGGCGGCGGCTACGAGGTGGACGTGATGGTATCCGGGGTGGACCGCAAGTGGCTGCTCAAGGACATCACCACCCTGATCGCCCAGGAGGATGCGCACGTGGCCGACATCCGCAGCGACCTGCGTAACGATGGCCGGCTGCAGCTGCGCATGCGCCTGCGGGTGAGCGACTACGGCCAGCTGTCGACCCTGCTGGGCAAGCTGGACGCGCTGCCGGGGGTGGAGCGTGCACGGCGGCTGTGAAGCCGGGGCGGCAGGCATCGCCACCGCCGCGTCGATGGTTTCGACAGCGCCGGTGCCTGGGCGCCGGTTTGAATTGCCGCCGGCAGGCGGCTGTCTTAGTCTTTCAGCATGAACCCAGGCCAATCCGCCCAGGCAGTCGAAACCGTGCCGCCGCCCGCCGGCGACGAGGTGCCCGACTACGTCCTCGCCCTGGAGCGCGCAGCCTCCTACCTGCCCCGGGAGCAGCTGCCGCTGCTGCGCGAGGCCTGGCGCGTGGGCGCCAGGGCGCACGCCGGCCAGACCCGCAAGTCCGGCGAGCCCTACATCACCCATCCGGTGGCCGTGGCCACGGTCCTGGCCGAGCTGGGCCTGGACGTGGAGACGCTGATCGCGGCGATCCTGCACGACACCATCGAGGACACCCCGCTCACCCGCGCCGACATCGCCGGCCAGTTCGGCGAGGACGTGGCCGAGCTGGTCGATGGCGTCACCAAGCTGGACAAGCTCAAGTTCCGCGACCGCAAGGAGGCCCAGGCCGAGAGCTTCCGCAAGATGCTGCTGGCCATGTCGCGCGACCTGCGCGTGATCATGATCAAGCTGGCCGACCGCCTGCACAACATGCGCACCCTGGGCGCGCAGAGCCCGGAGGCGCGCGCGCGCATCGCCCGCGAGACCCTGGAGATCTACGCGCCCATCGCCCAGCGCCTGGGCATGAGCCTGGTCAAGTCCGAACTGCAGAACCTGGGTTTCCGCGCGCTGTACCGCTGGCGCCACGACATCATCGAGAAGCACATCAGCAGCCAGCCGGTGGTGCGCCGCGAGGCGATGGCCCAGGTCGAGGTCAAGCTGAGCCAGGGCCTGGCCCGCGAGGGCCTGGAGCACCGCCTGGTCAGCCGGATCAAGACCCCGTGGAGCATCTACAACAAGATGCAGGGCGAGGGTAAGAGCTTCGACCAGGTGATGGACGTGTTCGGCTTCCGGGTCGTGGTGCGCAGCGTCTCGGACTGCTACCGCGCCCTGGGCGCGGTCCACGCCCAGTTCAAGCCGCTGGACGGCCGCTTCCGCGACTTCATCGCCATCCCCAAGGCCAACGGCTACCAGTCCCTGCACACGGTGCTGTTCGGGCCTTATGGCTCGCCGATCGAGGTGCAGATCCGCACCGAGGAGATGGACCTGATCGCCGAGCGCGGCATCGCCGCGCACTGGTCCTACAAGCATGGCGGGGAAAGCCCCAACAGCGCCCAGGCCCGGGCCCATGCCTGGATCGTGGAGCTGATCGAATCCCAGCGCGCGGCCGGTTCCTCGCTGGAGTTCCTGGAGAACGTCAAGGTCGACCTGTTCCCGGACGAGGTCTACCTGTTCACGCCCAAGGGCCGGATCCTGTCCCTGCCGCGCAACTCCACCGCCCTGGACTTCGCCTACGCGGTGCACACCGACGTGGGCAACCGCGCGGTGGCCGCGCGCGTGGACAGGAAGCTGGTGCCGCTGAAGACCAAGCTCTCCAGCGGGCAGACGGTGGAGATCATCTCGGCCAAGTCGGCCGCGCCCAAGCCGCAGTGGCTGGAGTTCGTGGTCACCAGCAAGGCGCGTACCGCCATCCGCCACCAGCTCAAGCAGCTCGAGCACGAGGACGCGGTGCAGCTGGGCCACCGCATGCTGGACCGCGCGCTGGAGGCGATGGGCAGCTCGCTGGAACGGCTGCCGCCCAAGCGCCTGGAGTCGTTCCTGGTCGAACACCGCTTCCCGCGCCTGGAGGCCTTCCTGGCCGAGGTGGCGCTGGGCAACTGGATGCCCAGCCAGGCCGCGCAGGCGCTGATGGCCTACGCCGAGCTGCGCGGCGGCAGCCATTCCAAGCACGCCCAGGAGAAGATCCTGATCAACGGCACCGAGGGCGGGGTGGTGAGCTTCGCCAACTGCTGCCAGCCGATCCCGGGCGACGAGATCATGGGCTACCACACCGCCGGCAAGGGCGTGGTGGTGCACCGCCTGGACTGCACCAACCTGGCCGAGTTCCGCAAGTCGCCCGAACGCTGGGTGCCGATCGACTGGGACCCGAACGTCAGCGGCGACTACGACACCTCGCTGATCGTGGACGTGGAAAACCACACCGGCGTGCTGGCGCAGCTGGCCGCGGCGGTGGCGCAGAGCAATTCCAACATCGAGCGGGTGGATTACCTGGACCGGGACAGCAACGCCGCGCAGCTGCGCTTCGCCATCCAGGTGCGCGACCGCACCCACCTGGCCGAGGTCATCCGCCGCCTGCGCCGGCTCAACGTGGTCCAGGCGGTGCGCCGGCAGTAACGCGGCGGCGCGGCCCGCCGGCACGGCTGGGCGCAGCCGCCTTGCGCTGGACACACCCCGGGCTGGCCCCGGGGTTTTCCGTTCATGGTCTGGCCGCGGGCGGATTGCCGGCGCGGCGTAAGGATTTGCGGCTGATCCCCTCTCCCTCCCGATGGAGAGGGCGCCGGCTCAGGCCAGTGCGGTTGCTTCCGGCTCGGGCCGGGCCGGCTGCTGCATCCGGGCCAGGGCCTCGCGCACCGGGGCGAAGCTGCGGCGGTGGTGGATGCAGGGGCCGTGGCGGACCAGGGCGGCCAGGTGGGCCGGGGTGGGGTAGCCCTTGTGCACGTCGAAACCGTAGTCCGGGTGCTGCTGGTGCAGTTCGCACATCAGCCGGTCGCGAGCGACCTTGGCCAGGATCGAGGCGGCGCTGATGCAGGGTTCCAGGGCATCGCCGCCGACCAGGGCCTCGGCCATGCAGGGCAGCCGCGGCGGCACCCGGTTGCCGTCCACCCGCACCAGTTCGACCTGGTCGCCCAGGGCCAGCACGCAGCGGCGCATGCCTTCCAGGGTGGCGTGCAGGATGTTGAGCCGGTCGATCTCCTCCACCGGCACCATCTCGATATGCCAGGCGGCCGCGCGTTCGAGGATCAGCGGGTACAGCGTCTCGCGCTGGGCGTGGCTGAGCTTCTTGGAATCATCCAGGCCCTGGATCGGCCGCGCCGGGTCCAGGATCACCGCGGCGACCGCCACCGGACCGGCCAGCGGGCCGCGCCCGGCTTCGTCCACCCCGGCCACGCGCAGGCGGCTGCGGTCGATGGCGAACATGTCCGGGGCCTGGGCCGCGGACATGGCGCGGCGGCGGGAGCCGGGCCTCATGCCCGCTCCAGTGCCGCCTGCAGGCGCGGCAGGGTGGCGATGGCCTCGGCCGCGGAGGCCGAGGCGTCCTGGCGCAGCTGCCGGTGCAGCTCCTGGTAGCGCGGCTGCAGGGCCGCGGCCGCGGCCGGCTCCTGGAACCAGCGCAGCACGGCGGCGGCCAGTGCGTCGGGAGTGCAGTCGTCCTGCATCAGCTCCGGGGCCAGGTCCTCGCCGGCCAGCACGTTGGGCAGGGCGTAGCGGTCGACCTTGAGCAGGCCCAGGGCCTTGACGATGCGGTAGGTCAGCGGCGCGACCTTGTAGCCGACCACCATCGGCCGCTTGGACAGCATGGTTTCCAGGGTGGCGGTGCCGGAGGCGAGCAGGACCACGTCGGCCGCGGCCAGCACTTCGCGCGCCCGGCCCTCGACCAGGTGCGAGCGGCGCAGCGGCAGTGGCGAGGCCGACAGCTGCTGCTGCAGCAGCTCGCGGCAGCGGGCGTTGGCCGCCGGCACCACCACGTGCAGGTTGGGCACCGACTCGCATACCTTCCAGGCCGCGGCCAGGAAGGTTTCGCCCAGGCGCTGGATCTCGCCCATGCGGCTGCCCGGCAGCACCGCCAGCACCGGCATGTTGTCGGGCAGGCCCAGCGCGGCGCGCGCGGCGGCGCGGTCGGGCTGCAGCGGCATGGCATCGGCCATGGGGTGGCCGACGAAGCGCGCGTCCACGCCGTGGCGGGCGTAGATCGGCGGCTCCATCGGGAACAGGCACAGCACCCGGTCGGCGCTGGCGCCGATCTTCCCGGCGCGCTTCTCGCGCCAGGCCCAGACCGAGGGGCTGACGTAGTGCACTGTGGCGATGCCGCGCTGCTTGAACCAGCGCTCCACCGGAAGGTTGAAGTCCGGGGCGTCGATGCCGACCACCACGTCCGGCTGCCAGGCCAGGCCGCGTTCGCGGAACTGGCGGCGCAGGCACAGCAGGCGCGGCAGGTGGCGCAGCACCTCGGCCAGGCCCATCACCGCCAGCTCGCTGGCGTCGTGCCAGGTTTCCATGCCGGCCGCGCGCATGGCGTCGCCGCCGATCCCGGCGAAGCTGGCGCCGGGAAAGCGCTGGCGCAGGGCCTGGACCAGGCCGGCGCCAAGCTGGTCGCCGGAGGTCTCGCCGGCCACCAGGAGGACGCGCGGGCGCCCCGCCCGTGGCGGGGCCGGGGCCGGCTCGGGCAGGGTCATGCTCGCCACGGCAGCTCAGCGCAGCAGCGGCCGCTCGCCGCCTTCGATGAAGTCCAGGAACTGGCGCACGTCGTCGCTGGCCTGGGCCTGGGCGGCCAGCTGCTCGCGGGCCTCGGCCAGCGGCAGGCCGGCCACGTACAGGGTGCGGTAGGCGCGCTTGATCGCGGCGATGCGCTCGGGGTCGAAGCCGCGGCGCTTGAGGCCTTCGCTGTTGATCCCGCGCGGGCGGCCCAGCGAGTTGCCGCCGATCATGGTGAACGGCGGCACGTCGCCGTTGACCAGTGCCCCCATGCCGAGGAAGGCGTGGTCGCCGATCCGGCAGAACTGGTGGGCGCCGGCGAAGCCGCTGATGATCACCCAGTCGCCCACGGTGACATGGCCGGCCAGGGTGGTGTTGTTGGAGAACACGCAGTGGTTGCCGACGATGCAGTCGTGGGCCACGTGGGTGTAGGCCAGCATCCAGTTGTCGTCGCCGATGCGGGTGACGCCGCCGCCGCCGCCGGTGCCGCGGTTGAGGGTGACGAACTCGCGGAACACGTTGCGGTCGCCGATCACCAGCTCGGTGCGCTCGCCGGCGAACTTCTTGTCCTGCGGCTCGCCGCCCACGGCGACATGGCCGATGAAGCGGTTCCCACGGCCGATCCGGGTCGGCCCGGTGAAGCTGCAGTGCGGGCCGATCTGGCAGCCGTCGCCGATCTCGACCTCCGCGCCGATCACGGTGAACGGGCCGACGCTGACGCCCTCGCCCAGGCGGGCGGAGGGGTCGATCACGGCGGTGGGATGGATGAGGGGGGAAGTGCTCATGGGGGAAGGACTCCGGCCGGCCCGCTTATTCGCGGGTGCCGGCGCACAGCACCTCGGCGCAGGCGGCGATCTCGCCGCCGACCTTGGCCTCGCCGTAGTACACGGCCATGTTGCGGATCACCCGCTTGACCATCACGTGCAGCTCCAGCACGTCGCCGGGCACCACCTGCTTGCTGAAGCGGGCGTTCTCCACCTTGACCATGTAGAACAGCTTGGACTGGGCGTTGCGGCCCAGGGTGAGCTGGGTCAGCACGCCGCCGGCCTGGGCCAGGGCCTCGATGATCAGCACGCCGGGCATGATCGGCTGGGCCGGGAAGTGGCCCTGGAAGAACGGCTCGTTGATGGTGACGTTCTTGTGGCAGACGATGCGCTTGCCCTCGATGTCCAGGTCCACGACCTTGTCGACGAGCAGGAACGGGTAGCGGTGCGGGATCAGCGTCTGGATGGTGGTGACGTCGATGGGCAGGTGCACGGTTTCGTTCATTCGGGACTGTCCTGGGAGGAGGCGTTGACCTTGCGGGCCAGCGCGTCCAGTTGCTTGAACCGGGCGGCGTTCTTCCGCCAGGTGCGGTTGTCGGTGAGCGGGGTGCCCGAGGAGTACACGCCCGGCTCGCGGAGGGTATGGGTGACCAGCGACATCGCGGTCACGGTGCTCTTGTCAGCCACTTCCAGGTGGCCAAGCACGCCGGCGCCGCCGCCGATCAGGCAGTAGCGGCCGATCTTCGCGCTGCCGGCGGCCGAGGAGCAGCCGGCCATGGCGGTGTGGGCGCCGATGTGGACGTTGTGGGCGATCTGGACCAGGTTGTCGATCCGCACGTCCTCCTCGAGCACGGTGTCGTCCAGGGCGCCGCGGTCGATGCAGGTGTTGGCGCCGATCTCGCAGTCATCGCCGACCACCACCCCGCCCAGCTGCGGCACGTTGATCCAGCGCCCGGCATCCATGGCCAGGCCGAAGCCGGCCGCGCCCAGCACCGCGCCGGGCAGGATGCGCACGCGCTTGCCCAGCCGCACCCGGGTGTAGAGGGTGACCCGCGCCTGCAGCTCGCAGCCCTCGCCCAGCTCGCAGTCGTCGCCGATCACGCAGCCGGGGCCGACCACGCAGCCGGCGGCAATCCTGCTGCGCGCGCCGATGGAGACGAAGGGGCCGATGTGGGCCTCGGGCGAGACTTCGGCGCTGGGGTCGATCACCGCCGAGGGGTGGATCCCCGGCGGGCGCGAGGGCAGGCGCTCGAACAGGGCCGAGATCCGGGCGAAGGCGGCATAGGGGTCGCGCGCGACCAGGGCCGTGCCCGGGGCCGATTCCAGGTCGTCGGCGCGCATGACCACCACGCCGGCGCGCGACTGGGCCAGCTGCGGCCGGTAGCGCGGGTTGGCCAGGAAGGCCAGCTGGTCCGGGCCGGCGTGGGCCAGGGTGGCGACGCCGCGGATGGCGACCTGGCCATCGCCCTGCAGTTGCAGGGCGAAGCGTTCGGCCAGCTCGGCGGCAGTGAATACAGGGGTGTCCATCCGGGGCATTCTAGCCTCCCGTGGCACCGGGCTGGCGGCGCAGCACTCAGCGCCGCGCCAGCAGCACCAGCAGGGCGCCGGTCCCGCCCTGCGCAGACGGTGCCGAATGGAAGGCCAGGACGTCCCCGCGCTGGCGCAGGATGCGGTCCACCAGGTTCTTCAGCACCGGCACGCCATCGGCGCCGCCCTTGCCGTGGATGATGCGCACGCAGCCAAAGCCCGAGACGCCGGCCTCGGCCAGGAAGCGGGCAAGCATGGCCTCGGCCTGGAGGGCGCTGGCGCCGTGCAGGTCCAGCTCGTCCTGGGCCGAGAACTGGCCCTTGCGCAGGCGCTGCCAGTCGCGGGCGCTGACCCGCTCGCGGCGGAAGCGGCTGGGGTCGCCGCGCATCAGGAGCGCGTCCGGGTCGTCGGCCAGGCGCCCGCTGGGCAGGTGCTCCTCGGCCTGGCGGCGCGGCTGCGGGCGCGGCCGCGGTACCGGC
>Ga0207415_1000823_pt1 | contig 18871 bp, 14 predicted proteins | sample Passage237A_FD_187369 | JGI IMG/M metagenome (GOLD analysis project Ga0207415, IMG submission 187369) | Cellulose adapted compost microbial communities from Newby Island Compost Facility, Milpitas, CA, USA - Passage2 37A (SPAdes) (version 3) ...
TGAGGACTCCCTCGAGAGCCGCCGGCACGAGCACGTCGACATCGAGCGTGAGCAGGTCCGCACCGGGAATGGGCTCCGCGCCGTCGAAGCCGATGACCGAGCCCGTCGTGTCGACGTGACGGCACAAGGCGTTGATGTCGATACCGTTCGGGTTGTAGATCGCCCCATCGATATCCGAGACTGCGCGAACGGCGACCCCAGCGTCGGCCAGGAAACGGGCCGCGTCCCGGCCCACTTTGCCGAAGCCCTGAACCGCGGCGCTCGCGGTCGAGGTCGATAGGCCCTCGGCCTCCATGGCGAGGATCGCGATGTGGGCGACGCCGCGTGAGGTCGCGGCGGCGCGGCCCAGCGAGCCGCCAAGGCTCACGGGCTTGCCCGTGACGACGCCGGGAACGGTGTGGCCCACCGCCGTCGAGTAGGTGTCCATCATCCACGCCATGGTCTGCTCATTGGTGCCCATGTCGGGTGCTGGGATGTCCACCTCGGGGCCGATGATCGGCAGGATCTCCGAGGTGTAGCGCCGCGTGACGCGCTCCAACTCAATCTGCGAGTGTGCGCGCGGGTCAATGGCGACACCGCCCTTCGCGCCGCCGTAGGGAACGTCGACGAGCGCGCACTTCCACGTCATCCACATGGCGAGCGCGCGCACCTCGTCGAGGTCCACGTGCGGAGAGAAGCGCAGTCCGCCTTTGGCGGGACCGCGGGAGAAGTTGTGCTGGACTCGGTAGCCGAGGTAGACGGCGGTGCTGCCGTCCTCTCGGCGCAGCGGGATGCTGACCGCCATCTCGCGGCGTGGCGAGCCCAGCATCTGGTGAGTGCCGTCGTCGTAGCCAAGGTGCTCGACGGCAGCGGCAAGTTGCGCGTGTGCATCGGCGAGGGGACCCTCACCGACTGAAGGTGACCACGTCATTGTGACCTCTTTCGACCCTAACGAATCTACTCCAGGTCGAGCACTGCAAATGCACGCACGGGGAAGGTCCCGAAGCCCTCGATGGCGGGCGGAGCGGCGGTGAAGGTGGCCCCCGATGCGGGCAGCTCCTCAAGCCGCGTCAAGTGCTCCACGACATGCACGCCGGCAGCAAGAAAACCGGTGTGAGCAGGGCGTTCACCGCCTGACTCGGTGTCGTCGATGTTGAGCGAGTCGATGCCCACGAGCGCCGCCCCAGCCTCAATCAGCGCCGGCACCGCGTCGCGGTCGAGGAAGGGCGCGCCCACGCCGTATTGCGGTGTTCCAAAGTGCCGGTCCCATCCCGTGTGGATCAGCACGGCCGCGCCGCGCACATCGCGATCGGCGAAGGCCAGCGGTCCGATTCCGCGACGGGCGGGGGTCCACGCATCCGCCAGGTGAAAGACCTCGGCGCGAAGGCCCACGAGCGTCGACAGGTCCAGTCCCGCCAGGTCTGTGCTGCCTTCGTAGCGATGCCACGGCGAGTCGAGATACGTCCCGGTGTTGCCCAGCAGGGTGATGGTGTCCATCGCGAACTCGGTGCCTGGCGCGTAGCGCAGTCGCGAGTCTTCGCGCGTCAGGTATGGCGAGATCGTGGGTTCCGGCAGTCCCGGGTAGGTGACGAGGCCGTCACGAATGACGTGGGACAGGTCCACCACGCGCTGGCCCGACGCTGTGCCCGGCTCCGCGGCAGCGGTCGCCACCCCACGGCTTCCCTTGTGGGGCTCGTTGACGATGTCGAAGCGGGTGAAGTCCACGGAGCCGACGACGGCCAGTCCCAAGTGCCGCACCAGGAGTGCCGCGACCTCGTCGCGCGTGACATCCGCGTGTGGCACGTCCAGCCGGAAGCCCTCACCCTCCAGCCGCCCGCCGTTGGCGAACGCGATGTGGAAGTCGAGGTGCGCCCGGTATTCGGTCATGCAGGGACTACCGCGTGGCAGATGGGCCATTCGGGGCTGGGGAAGTCGTCGGTCACGCCGCGGCTCTTGAGCCAACTGGTGAACTCCGTGGCCCACACGCGATGCGCCTCGACTTGCTGATCGTGGAGGTCGGCGAGTTCGACGGTCGCCAGGGTGGGGTAGCGGCCGGCGATCGCGTGCACCAGATCCAGGGTCGCGAGCACGTCGGCGTCCGCGGCGTGCAGTTCATCAGCCACCACGGTCACGCCATAGGTGCCGCACATGTCGATGAGCTTGCGCTTGCCGCGGCGCCACCGGTCAAGGTGACGGTCGAGCACCAGCGGGTCCACCACGGGACGCACTCCACTGGGCAGGCGCTCGGCGAGCGTCGGCAGCCCGTGCCGCGCAAGTTCGGACTCGAGGATCGTGAGGTCGTACTGGACGTTGAAGCCCACTACGGGAATCCCGGCGCTGAGCGCTCCGGCGAGGATACTCGCGATCTCAGCCAGAGCGTCGGCCGGCTGCATGCCATCCATCTGGGCCATCGCTGTGGTGATGCCGTGCACTTCGGTGGCGCGCTCGGGAATGGGGACGCCAGGATCAATGAGCCACGTGCGCTGCGAGATCTCGCTTCCCGTGCGCGTGATGAGAGCGGCCGTGACGATGCGATCGTGCAGGGGCGAGACGCCCGTCGTTTCGGTGTCAAAGCCCACCATGGGTCCGTCTAGCCAACTCATGCTCCAAGGGTGGCACGAGCCACTGACACGGGCGCGGTGCCGCGCCAATCTGGGGACAACCAGCCCGACGCTGGGGCCGGCCACGCGTCCCCGGTAGGCTGGGCAGGTGAGCAACGAGATCGAGATCGGCCGCGGAAAGCGCGGCCGCAGGGCGTATTCCTTCGACGACGTGGCCGTGGTGCCGTCTCGCCGCACTCGCGACCCTCAGAACGTCTCGCTGCGCTGGCAGATTGACGCGTTCGAGTTCTCGATCCCCGTCATCGCCGCTCCCATGGACTCGGTGATGTCTCCCGCGACGGCGATTGCGCTCGGCCAGCTCGGTGGCCTTGGCGTCCTCGATCTTGAGGGCGTGTGGACGCGTTACGAGGACCCCACCCCGCTGCTTGAGGAGATCGCGAGCCTCGAAGGCGCCGCAGCCATCACTCGCCTGCAGGAGATCTACGCCGAGCCCATCAAGGATGAGCTCATCACCGCTCGTCTGCAGGAGATTCGCGCGGCTGGAGTGACCGTAGCCGGCGCGCTCAGCCCGCAGCGCACCCAGGAGCACTACGGCACCGTTCTCAAGGCGGGCGTTGACCTGTTCGTCATCCGCGGCACCACGGTGAGCGCGGAACACGTCTCTGGCGAGTCCGAGCCGCTCAACCTCAAGAAGTTCATCTACGAGCTCGATGTCCCCGTCATTGTGGGCGGCGCCTCGACCTACCAGGCGGCGCTGCACCTCATGCGCACGGGAGCGGCGGGCGTGCTCGTCGGCTTTGGCGGCGGCGCGGCCCAGACCACGCGCACGTCGCTCGGCATCCACGCGCCTATGGCGACGGCGGTGGCCGACGCTGCGGCGGCTCGTCGCGATTACCTTGACGAGTCGGGTGGCCGGTATGTCCACGTCATCGCGGACGGCGGCCTTGGCCGCAGCGGAGACATGGTCAAGGCCATTGCGTGCGGCGCCGATGCGTTCATGCTCGGCGCGGCCCTTGCCCGCGCGGAGGAGGCGCCCGGTGGCGGCTTCCACTGGGGTCCCGAGGCCTACCACCCTGAGCTGCCGCGCGGCGAGCGCGTCCACGTGGGCACGGTCGGCACTCTCGAGCAGATCCTCGCCGGACCTGCGACTACCGCGGACGGCACCACGAACATCATGGGCGCCCTGCGCCGCTCCATGGCGACCACCGGCTACAGCGACCTCAAGGAGTTCCAGCGGGTGGACATTGTGGTCAGCCCGTATCAGCCGCACTAGCGAGCGGCTCGCCGGCCCCACGGGATGGTGCATGACACCACGTGACACCACAAAGTGTTGACATGACACCACGGTGGTGTCATAGTGGTGACATGGAACTTGAATCCTACGTTCGCGACCTGCAGCGACAGCTCGTCGACGCTGCTGAGGCAGGAAGCGACACCGTCCGTGAAGCGGCAGAGCGACTCGCCCTGGGTCTCGACGCCGCAACGCGGCTCGTTCTGCTCGACGCGCTGTCTGCAGCCGCCGCGGAGATCACGAGCGAGCTCGCGCCCGGTTCCGTTGATGTGCGCCTTCGCGGCCGCGATGTCGCGTTCGCAGTCAACCTCCCGGACACCGTTGACGACAGTGACTGTGAACCGGCCCCCTCAGCTCCGGTTGAAATCGCTGACGCCAACACCTCGCGGACAACAATCCGCCTCCCCGATGCCATCAAGCAGCGAGTCGACGACGCCGCAGCGGCAGACGGCATGTCCGTCAACACGTGGATGGTCCGCGCCATAGCGGACGCCCTGGACAACAAGACACAACGCTCCGCCGGTCGCTCCCGACGCGGCGACAGTTTCACCGGGTGGGCCGGCTAGCCCGGCCTCCCGCACACCACGTACCCACCCCGCACACCGAAGGGCGAAGCCATGCCTACTTTCCCCACCCTCACCCCCATCGATGTCGACATCAAGGTGCCTTCTGGCAGCGTCGAGGTCATCGCCAGCGACCGTCGCGATGCCACGGTCACGGTGTCTCCCTCGAACCCCCGTCGCGAGCAGGATGTCCGCGCGGCGAACGAGACCATGGTCGAGTTCGATGGCCACCGTCTCACCGTCACCTCTCCCAAGCCTCGCCTCGCGATCTTTGGCCCCAACGAGTCGGTCGACATCAAGATCGAGCTCCCGGAGGGCTCCAACATCACGGCCGACGCTGGGTTCGGTCCGCTGCGAGCCACCGGCACCCTTGGGGTCACCAAGATCAAGAGCGCGCACGGCGAGATCGACTTGGGCACCACCGCGGATCTGGTCGCGCAGTCGTCGCATGGCCCCATCCGCGTCGGCGATGTGAAGGGTTCGCTCGAGGTCGAGTCCTCGCACGGTTCCATTCGCGTGAAGTCCGCGACGGGATCCGCGAAACTCAAGTCGTCCCACGGGCCCATCAGCCTTGGCGAGATCGGCGGCGAACTGTCCGTCAAGTCTTCCTACGGGGATCTGGAGATCGCTGCCGCGAGGGCGTCTGTCGCAGCGAAGACCGCCTACGGCGCGATCGAGATCGGCGAGGTCAGCGCCGGTGAGATCGACCTCGAGGCAGGCCACGGCGGCGTCACCGTGGGCATCCGCGACGGAGTGAAGGCCTGGCTCGAGCTGTCCTCGAGGCAGGGCCGCGTACGCAACGAGCTCGCGAACTCGGGGGCACCGGAGTCCGGCGACCAGACGGTCAGGGTCCTGGCCCACACCAACATGGGCAACGTGCGGGTCTACCGCGCACGTTAGTTACTCGCTGAGTTCGAGCCAGCGCTCTTCGAGGGCGTCGCGCTCGGCCTCGGCCGCCCGGAGTTCCTCTGCGAGGGAGTTCAACCCCACATAGTCAGATTGGTCATGCGAGGCGAGGCGATCGTGGAGTGCCGCGATCGCCTCGCCTACGCGTGTGAGCTTGCGCTCCACGGCCTGCAGCTCCTTCGCGGCGGCCCTCCGCTCCGCCGCACTCGGCGTCCGCACGGCATTTCCCGGGTGCGCCGGCGTGTCGCCCGCGTCAGCGGCGACGTCGGCCGATCTGCCGTGCGGACGCAGGGTGGGGGCCGATTGGCCGAAGGTTCCTACGCCTCCTGCGCCGCGGCGTCGGTCCCGCGAGAGCGCAACGTACTCATCCACCCCGCCCGGCAGGTGCCGCAGTCCGCCGTCGATCACCGCGTACTGCTCATCGGTGACGCGCTCCATGAGGTAGCGGTCGTGGCTCACCACCACGAGCGTGCCCGGCCACGCGTCGAGCAGATCCTCTAGCGCGGCGAGCATGTCCGTATCGAGGTCGTTGGTTGGCTCGTCGAGCACGAGCACATTTGGTTCGCTGAGCAGCACCACGAGCAGCTGCAGGCGCCGACGCTGCCCACCACTGAGCCGCCCCACGGGCGTCTTCAGCTGGGCACTGGAGAAGCCCAGCCGCTCGAGCAGCTGCCCCGGCGTGAGCTCGCTGCCATCAGCGAGCGTCACAGACGAGAAACGCTTCACAAGCGCCGACACCCGCTCGTCGGCATGCTCTTCGAGCTCCGCAAGCTGCTGCGACAGCGCCGCGACGCGCACGGTCATCCCTCGCTTCACGCGGCCGCTGGTGGGCTCGAGTTCACCGGTGATGAGCCGCAGCAGCGTGGACTTGCCAGCGCCGTTCTCGCCGAGCAGTCCCACGCGCTGGCCGGGCCCAAGGTTCCAGTCGATCTCGTGGAGCACCTCGCGCTCCCCGTATCTGACCGACGCTCGGATCAGTTCCACCACATCGCGGCCCAGGCGGGCGGTCGCCATCCGCTGCAGCTGGATGGCATCGCGCACCGGGGGCACGTCGGCGATGAGCGCGTTGGCGGCGTCGATGCGGAACTTGGGCTTGGAGGTACGCGCGGGAGCGCCGCGGCGCAGCCAGGCGAGTTCCTTGCGCATGAGGTTCTGTCGGCGCTGCTCCGTGACGTTCGCGATGCGCTCGCGCTCGACCCGCTGCAGCACGTACGCGGCGTATCCGCCCTCGTACTGATCCACCGCGGCGTCGTGGACCTCCCACGTCGCGGTGGTCACCTCATCAAGGAACCAGCGGTCGTGGGTCACCACCACGAGCGCACCGCGCGACGCAGGCCAGCGCTGCCTGAGGTGCTCCGCTAGCCACGTCACCCCCTCCACGTCGAGGTGGTTCGTCGGCTCATCGAGGATCACCACGTCGTGGTCACCAACGAGCACGTGTGCCAACGCGACCCGTCGCTGCTGGCCGCCGGAGAGCTCCCCCACCACAGCGTCGGGCGGAAGATCCGGAACCAGGCCGGACATGACGTCGCGGATGCGCGGGTCCGACGCCCACTCGTGGGTGTCGCGCGAACCCACCACCGCCTCGACCACGGTGAGCGAGGTGTCCACATGGTCGCTTTGATCGAGAACGCCGACGCGGGTGCCGCGGGCGACCGTGACGCGGCCCGAGTGCGGCTCGAGCCGACCCGCGAGGATCTTCAGCAGCGTGGACTTGCCGGCGCCATTCGCGCCCACGATGCCGATGCGGTCGCCGTCGCCAAGGCCGACGGTGACGTCGGTGAGGACGGGACCGGTGCCGAAGTCGACGGACAGCGCTTCCGCGCCAAGCAGGTGAGCCACCCGTAAAGGGTAGTCGCGTGAGGAGTCAGCGCCGGCGCAGCAGGATGACGCCGTCGCGCATTACGCCCGTCTCGCCGTCAGGGCTCACGGCTTTGCGCTCGCGGACGCCGAGTTCGACGACCGCCCACCGCGCGGGGTCCAGGTCAAGCTCGGCATAGTCGTCCTCCGGCGGCCGGAGTGCGGCGTGGGCGTGATGAGACAGGTCGCTCCACCATGGAGCCTCGGCATGGGTCACCGTGAGGAAGTAGCCGCCGGGCGCCACCCATTCGGCGGCGCTGCGCAGGATTTCCATGCGCGGGAACTCCACCGTCGAGTGCAGGAAGGAGCTGGAGACCAGGTCGGCGGGCTCATCGGGTTCCCATTGCGACAGGTCAGCGGCGACGAAGCTCACTCCCTCGACGCCCGCCGCGGCCTCGCCTGCCCGCGCGATCGCGGTGGGGGAGATGTCGACGCCGATCGCCGTCCATCCGTTCTGTGCGAGCCAGATTGCGTCGGCTCCTTCGCCGCATGCCATGTCGATCGCCGTGCCAGGGGTGAGGGCAGAGGCTACTGACACCAGCGTCGGGTTGGCCTCGCCCGACCACTTGCGCTCGCGATCGCGGTAACGGGTCTCCCAGTGCTCAGCGAGGTCGGACATGCGAGGAGGCTACCGGCAGTAGGCTCCCGTCATGCGCTGCGACGTTGTGCGATTTGTCTCTTTCGAGGACCTGGGCACGTGGGAGGCAGAGATACGTGCGCACGGTTACGACGTGCGCTACCTCGACGCGGGGGTTGACGATGTCTCGCCGCTTGCGGACGCCGATCTGGGCATCGTGCTCGGCGCTCCCATTGATGCCGACGACGTCGAGCACTACCCGTACCTCGCCGACGTCACCGACGCGCTGCTCTCGCGGCTCAGCGCGGACCGGCCCACACTCGCGATCTGCCTTGGAATGCAGCTCATGTCGCTGGCTCTGGGCGGCGAGCTCACGCGCGGGAACAGAGAGGTGGGTTGGGCGCCGGTTCGCCTCCTGCCCGACGCTGGGCAGACGGCGCTTCGCCACCTCGCCGGAGCGCCGGTGCTGCATTGGCATCAGGACGTCGCGACCATCCCCGATGGCGCCAGCCTGCTGGCGACCACCGAGCTGAACCCGAATCAGGCGTTCTCCTTCGGCAGGTCGCTCGCGTTCCAGTTTCACCCGGAGGCAGACCCCGAGGCGATCGAGCGGTGGCTCATCGGCCACGCCGGTGACCTGTCGCGATGGGACTTCGACATCAACGATCTGCGCTGGCAGACCCGCGAATCGGCGGACGCCGCGACGATTGCTGGCATTGGGCTCATCCGCGAGTACCTGCGCTCGCTCTAGAAAAGTTCTCACAATGCCCCTGTGGCGGCCGTGCGGGAGAATTCACGACACTGTTTCGTCGCGGATCTTGCGGTGAAACCGCGTCTCGTTAGCGTCGAAAGCGCCAACACACGCTGGCTTCACCCTCAAGGAGTCCCCGCCATGACCTACGTCAAGCCGCCGGAACTCGCCGCGTCGCTCATCGACATCGGCGAGTCGAAGGTGCACATGTCTACTCGCGACACCCTCATTCGCGCCTATATGGGTGGAGCGCTGCTCACCCTCGCCGCGGCCTTCGCCGTGAAGATGGCCGTCGACACCGGCCTTCCCATCGTGGGCGCCATCCTGTTCCCCATCGGCTTCTGCCTGCTCTACTTGCTCGGCTACGACCTGCTCACCGGAGTGTTCGTCCTCGGGCCGCTCGCGTGGATCGCGAAGCGACCCGGCGTCACCGGCAAGACGGTGCTGCGCAACTGGGGCCTTGTCTTCGTGGGGAACTTCGCGGGCGCGCTCACGGTGGCGCTGCTCGTCACGATCTTCATCACGTATGGCTTCTCGACAACGATCGAGGATGCGGCCAATCAGTTCTCGGTCTATGGCCAGAAACTCGCAGACATCGGATCTGACCGCACCCTGGGCTACGCCGACCATGGGGCCGGTGGCTGGCTCGCCGTCTTCACTCGCGGCATGCTGTGCAACTGGATGGTCTCCACCGCCGTCGTCGGAGCCTTCCTCGCCAAGGATGTGATGGGCAAGATCTTCGTGATGTGGCTGCCCATCATGCTGTTCTTCTCGATGGGATTCGAGCACTCCGTGGTCAACATGTTCCTGTTCCCCGTGGGCATCATGCTCGGCGCGGACTTCACCATCGTCGACTACTTCGCGTGGAACGAGCTGCCAACGGTACTCGGCAACCTCGTTGGCGGACTGACCTTCACGGGCGCGGCGATCTACCTCACGCACTACCGCACTGCTCCCAAGCGCAGGCCGGCCGACCTCAGCCTCGGGGCCGACCTGCGGGTGCCCGCCAACTCCTAGCGGTCACCCACCGCGGCCCTCCTCCACACATTTCGCGTCCCGATCCGCCAGGTGCCAGGCGTCCTCCCTGGTAAGCGCGATGGCCTCCCCAGCGTCCGGCCAAATTGTGTGGAGGAGGGCCGCTTTGCGCGTTCCAGCTACTCGTTGTCACCACCGGTCGCCGCGACGGCCGACACCTGTGCACCGCCCGCTTCCACAGCGTCGGGCCATACCCAGTTCTCCACCTCAGGGATGTCGATGCCGTTCTCTCGCGCGTAGCGACGGGCGCTGAGGCGGGCGTCGAACATGCGCTGGCGCAGCGACGCGGCCCGCGAACCCAACCCAGGGACGCGATCGATGACGTCGATCACCAGGTGATAGCGATCGATGTCGTTGAGCATCGCCATGTCGAACGGCGTGGTGGTGGTGCCCTCCTCCTTGTAGCCGCGCACGTGCAGGTTGTCGTGGCCATTGCGGCGGTAGGTGAGGCGATGGATGAGCCACGGGTAGCCGTGGTAGTTGAAGATGATCGGCTTGTCCGTGGTGAAGAGCTGATCGAACTCGCGGTCCGGCAGTCCGTGCGGGTGTTCCTCCACCGGCTGCAGTCGCATGAGGTCCACGACATTGACCATGCGCACCTTGAGGTCGGGAAGCTCTTGGCGCAGGATGTCGATCGCCGCGAGCACCTCGAGGGTGGGCACATCGCCCGCAGAGGCGAGCACCACGTCGGGCTCCTCGCCAGCGGGCACGTTCGAGGCGAACTCCCAGATCCCCAGGCCGCGAGTGCAGTGGTCGATCGCCTGATCCATCGTGAGCCACGACGCCTGTGGCTGCTTGCCGGCGACCACGACGTTGACGTAGTCGCGGCTGCGCAGGCAGTGATCCCACGTGCTCAGCAGGGTGTTGGCGTCCGGCGGCAGGTACACGCGCACCACTTCCGCCTTCTTGTTGATCACGTGATCGATGAAGCCGGGATCCTGGTGGCTGAAGCCGTTGTGGTCCTGCCGCCACACGTGCGAGGACAGCAGATAGTTCAGCGACGCGATGGGCCGACGCCACGGCAGCTCGCGCGAGACCTTGAGCCACTTGGCGTGCTGGTTGAACATCGAGTCGACGATGTGAATGAACGCCTCGTAGGACGTGAACATCCCGTGGCGTCCCGTGAGCAGGTAGCCCTCGAGCCAGCCCTGGCACTGATGCTCGCTGAGCATCTCCACTACGCGACCGGACTTCGCAAGGCCGTCGTCGGTGTCGTAGATCTCTCCCATCCACACGCGGTCCGTCACCTCGAGCGTCGCGGCGAAGCGGTTGGAGGCGAGCTCGTCAGGGGCGAAGATGCGGAAGTTGTCGCGGTTGGAGTCAACGACGTCGCGAAGCCACGTCCCCAGCACGCGGGTCGCTTCGACCACAGCCGACCCCGGCGTCGGGACCTCCACGGCGTACTTGCGGAAGTCGGGCAGACGCAGGTCGCGCAGCAGCATGCCGCCGTTCGCGTGCGGGGTGGCGCTCATCCGCAGGTCGCCGTCTGGGGTGAGTTCGGTGACGCTCTGCAGGGGAGCGCCGGCCTCGTCGAAGAGCTCCTCTGGCTTGTACGACTTGAGCCACTTCTCGAGCACGTCGAGGTGCTCGGGGGTGTCGCGCGCGCTGGCAAGCGGCACCTGGTGCGATCGCCACGATCCCTCTGTCTGCTTGCCGTCAATCTCCTTGGGACAGGTCCATCCCTTGGGAGTGCGGAACACGATCATGGGCCACTTGGGGCGATCCATGTCCGGGTTCGCCGCGGCCTGGGCCTTGATGTCATCGATCTCATCGAGCACCGTGTCCACGAGTTCCGCAAAGCGGCGGTGGATCGACGCATGGGACTCATCGTCGAAGCCGGCTGTGAACACGTACGGCTTGTGGCCGTAACCCTTCATGAGGTCAACGAGCTCGTCCTCGCCGATGCGCGCGAGCACCGTGGGGTTGGCGATCTTGTAGCCGTTGAGGTGCAGGATCGGCAGCACCACGCCATCCGTCGCCGGGTTCAGGAACTTGTTCGAGTGCCACGACGTCGCGAGCGGCCCCGTCTCTGCCTCGCCGTCACCGACGATCGCGGCAACCAGGAGGTCGGGGTTGTCGAAGGCCGCGCCGTACGCGTGGCTCAGCGCGTAGCCGAGTTCGCCGCCCTCGTGGATGGAGCCTGGCGTCTCTGGTGCCACGTGGGAGGGGATCCCGCCGGGGAACGAGAACTGCTTGAACAGCTTCTTGAGGCCTGGTTCGTCCAGGGAGATGTCGGGGTAGGTCGCCATGTAGGTGCCGTCGAGGTAACTCGCGGCTACCAGTCCGGGGCCGCCGTGCCCGGGGCCGATGATGTACATCGTGGGCTGCTGGCGCGCCTTGATCATGCGGTTCAGGTGGGCATAGAGGAAGTTCAGGCCCGACGTTGTGCCCCAGTGACCTACAAGGCGCGGCTTCACGTGGTCGCGGGTCAGCGGCTCGCGCAGCAGCGGGTTGTCGAGCAGGTAGATCTGGCCAACGCTGAGGTAGTTGGCGGTCCTCCACCAGCGGTCGATGGCAGCGACGTCGTCGTCGGTGACCTTCGCGTTCGCCGACTTGGTCCACGGGGTGCCCGTCATGGCTTTCCTCCTGTTTTTCCTGGCAGTTCCCACCCTATGCCGCGGCGGAGGGAGGCAGCGGGAACAAGGTCCGTAGAAGGGCAAAGGCCCCGGCCACCACACGGTGACCGGGGCCTTGAGACCTGCAGGGATTACTTGAGTACGTAGTAGGTGTACTTCACCTTGAAGGCCTTGATCTTGAACGAGGAGTACTGATACAGCGCCACCGCGAAGTCGATGGTGCTGGTGCCCTTGGGCAGTTTGAGTGCTCCGTTGTTGTAGGTGCCCTTCTTGAGAGGACCCTGCTTGGTGGTCGTGGCGTTCCAGTAGCCCCACTCCCCGGAGCCCGTCTTGCCGACGACGACCGCGCTGACCGTGGCCTTCGGGACGTAGCTGGACGAAACGCTCGCCCACTTCTGTGCGCTCTTCGCCGCAGAAGGCACAGAGATGGCTCCTGGGAAGTACAGCGCATAGGTCTCGGAGGACTCCGCCGCGCCGGAGGTGCACTCCACCTGGCCATCCTTGGTGCCGCCGATCCAGTGTGAGCAGTAGCTGGAGAAGTCATAGACCGAGGGAGTACCGAAGATCGACTTCGCCTTGTGCGTGACCGTCTTGCTGGTCTTGGTCAGCTTGCGCTTGTCGATCTTGACCGAGGTCTTGACGGTCTTCTTGGAGCCCTCAGGGCCCTTGAGCTCGGCGATGATCGTGTAGGTGCCGGGCACAATCTTGGTGCCCACCTTGCCGTTCCACGTGACCGACTTCTTGGCGCTCGACTTGAGCGTCCAGCTCTTGACGGTCTTGCCTTTGCGGACAATCTTGATCTTGCCGGTGGAGGCGAAGCTCGTGCCGGTCGTGGTCTTGGGCGTGAGCGTGATCTTGACGGAGTCCTTGTAGGAGTCCTTGGCCGGGAACACGGTCGACTCAGACTTGGAGATCTTGAGGCTCGAGACGGCGGTCTTGAGGACCTTGAGGGTGACCTTGTTGCTTGCGTAGCTCGTGGAGCCGGACTTGAGCGCGCGCACCGAGGCCTTCACCGATCCGGTGCCCGCAGCGAGCTTCGTCACGGAAATCGAGGCCTTCGCCACGTTGCCAGTGGTGGACTTCACGGTGGGCTTGTACGTCTTGCCGCCCACTGTCGCGGTGACCGTGCCGGTGAACGGAACCGCGAGGCCGGTCTCGTCGAATGCGAGCACAGATGCGGTGGTTGAGCGAGGCGTCGCCTTCTTCCACGTGTAGATCGTGGACTTGGAAAGCGCCAGCTGCACGGACGACGGCTGGCCCGAGCCGACCGTCAGCGCGGTCGTCACCTCGGCACCCTCGGACGGCTTCGCCACGAGTGTCAGCGCGCCAGCTGGCAGGCCTGAGACGGGAACGATGAACTGGCCTGGGACGCCGGCAGCGAGCACGATGCTGCCGACCTGCTTCACCTGGGTGTCGCCATTGCGGACGCTGAAGGTGACTGTCGTCGCCACGTTGGACGAGATGGTGACCGGCGTGGTGTCGCGGACGCCGTCGTTCGCGGGAAGAGTGATGACATCGGTCACGCCGATCGTCAAAGTTGCGGAAGCCGCATTCGCGGTGGTCGCGATTCCGGCCAGGAGCAGGGACGTCATAGCCGCCCCTGCAAGCGTGCGTAGTGCAAGACGGTTCACAGGAACCCCCCTCAGCTAGAAGTGTCGCCTGAGCCTATCGTTCCCGGCGGCTTCTTACCACCTGTAGGAGGGGAGTTTCTCGAATCGTTACGAATCGTCGCTAGGAGACCGCGGCGATCGACTGGATCGCGATCTCTCGCTCTTCATTGGTGGGTACCACCCACACCTGCACTCGCGAGTCGTCAGTGGAGATCAGCGTCGGCTCCTTGGGGCGAACATGGTTGCGCTCGGCATCGACGATGATCCCCAGTTCCTCGAGGCCGGCAAGCGACATGGCGCGCACGTGAATGTCGTTCTCGCCAACGCCTGCGGTGAACGTGATCGAGTCGAGGTGCCCCAGCAGCGCGTAGTAGCGGCCCACGTAGCCCTTGATCCTGCGGCAGTACACCGCGAGGCCCAACTGGGCGGCGTGATCGCCGGCCTCCGCCGCCGCCCGCACATCGCGCATGTCGTTGTAGCCGGTGAGCCCCAGCATGCCCGACCGCTTGTTGAGCAGGTCATCGATCTCGTCGATCGTCATGCCGGCGGAGCGGCCAAGATGCGCCACCACAGCAGGATCGATGTCCCCTGTGCGGCTGCCCATGACGAGGCCCTCGAGCGGCGTGAAGCCCATCGACGTGTCGTAAGAGCGGCCACCCTTCACGGCACAGGCCGACGCTCCATTGCCCAGGTGCAGAACGATCTGGTTGAGCTCGCGAACGTCCCTGCCCATAGCGTCGGCCGTGGCGCGGGCGACGTAGCCGTGGGAGGTGCCGTGGAAGCCGTACTTGCGGATCGAGTGCTCCTGAGCGATGCGGCGGTCGAGGGCGTACGTGTACGCCTCCTCGGGCATGCTCTGGTGGAAGGCGGTGTCGAATACCGCGACGTGCGGCACGTTGGGGAATGCCTCGCGGGCCGCGCGGATGCCCGCGGCGTGGGCGGGGTTATGCAGCGGAGCGAGGACGGAGAGCAACGCAATGGCACGCTCGACCTCGTCATCGATGATGGTCGGGGCGGTGAACTCGCTGCCGCCCTGGACCACGCGGTGGCCCACAACGGTGAGCTTGTCGAGGTTGACCTTGGGGTTCGCCTCGAGGCACGCGATGACCTCCCCGACTCCGGCCGCGTGATCCTTGACGCGCTCCACGAGGCCAACCGCGAGCGGCCCGTCCGCCTGCGGATCAATCACCTGGAACTTGATGGAACTCGACCCGCAGTTGAGAACCAATGCGAGGCCGTGGGCAGCTGCGCTCACGCGTCACCTTCCGGGGACAGTTGCTGGGCTTGGATCGCGGTGATCGCGACGGTGTTGACGATGTCCTGCACGAGCGCGCCCCGGCTGAGGTCATTGACCGGCTTGCGCAGACCCTGAAGCACGGGGCCGATCGCGACGGCGCCCGCGGAGCGCTGCACGGCCTTGTACGTGTTGTTTCCCGTGTTGAGGTCGGGGAAGACCAGCACGGTCGCGCGGCCGGCGACGGGGGAGTCCGGCGCCTTCGAGGCGGCCACGGACGGCTCCACAGCGGCGTCGTATTGCATGGGTCCATCCACGAGCAGATCGGGCCGACGCTCGCGGACCAGTCGCGTGGCCTCTCGCACCTTGTCGACGTCGGAGCCGGAACCGGACTCACCCGTCGAGTAGGACAGCATCGCGACGCGCGGCTCGATGTGGAACTGGCGGGCGGTCTCCGCAGAGGAGATCGCGATGTCCGCAAGCTGCTCGGCGGTGGGGTCGGGGTTGACCGCGCAGTCGCCGTAGACAAGGACGCGATCGGGCAGGCACATGAAGAACACCGAGGACACAATTGAGACGCCCGGAGGGGTCTTGATGACCTGGAACGCAGGGGTGATGGTGTGTGCCGTGGTGTGGGCGGCGCCGGAGACCATGCCGTCGGCGAGACCCTCGCGCACCATCATGGTGCCGAAGTAGCTGACGTCCTGCACCTGGTCGCGAGCCTGGTCCAGTGTCACACCCTTGGAGGCGCGGGCCTGCGCATACGCCGCGGCGAAGCGCTCGACGTACTCGGGGTCGGACGGGGAGACGATCGCCGCGCCGGAGATGTCGACGCCGAGTTCCGCCGCGCGCGCGGTGATCGCGTCTGCGTCGCCCAGGATCGTGAGCGTCACGACATCGCGAGTGAGCAGCGTCGCGGCCGCCCTCAGAATGCGGTCGTCGCTGCCCTCTGGCAGCACGATGTGGCGCTTCGAGCTGCGAGCGCGATCCAGCAGGTCGAACTCGAACATGAGCGGCGTCACGACGTCCGTGCGCGCCACATTGAGCACGCTCAGCAGCGCGGAGGCGTCCACATGCTTCTCGAAGGACGCGAGCGCGGTATCGACCTTGAGCCTGCTGTCTCGGGTGAGGCGGCCGCGCGTCTTGTAGGCGCGGGTGGCGGTCTTGAAGGTGCCCGACGCTGTGGCAACCACAGGGAGCGGCGAACGCAGTCCCGCCATCAGTTTGGCGACGGTGGGGGCGGGCTCGAATCCTCCAGTGAGGATGACGCCGGCGAGAGAGGGGAAGCCGGCGGCCGAGTGGGCGGACAGCAGCGCGAGGATCGCGTCGTCGCGGTCTCCCGCCGTGATGACGACGGAGCCCTCTTCGAGGCGGTCGAGCAGGTGGGCGGTGGTCATCGCGCCGATGGTGATGGAACGCGCCTCGCGGCTCAGCAGCTCGGGGTCGCCGGACAGGAACTTGGCTCCCGTGGCGGCCACCAACTCGCTCACGAGCGGTGCGTCGAGAATCGGATCCTCCGGCAGGGCCCCCATGCGGATGTCGGCAGGCAGCGCCGCGGCGATCTCGTCGAGTTGGGCGGGGTTGCAGCGATTGGCGAAGACCGCGACCACGTGAGCGTGGCTGTCCTCAAGTTCTGCTCTTGCCTGCTCCGCGACATGCGCCACCTCGGCAGGCGTGCGATCGATGCCGTGCACCACCAGTGCCACAGGGGCGCCTAGGTTCGCGGCGATCCGAGCATTGAACTCGAACTCGGCGGCACCGGAGATGTCGGTGTAGTCGGTGCCCACGATGACCACTGCCTCGCACTTGCGAGCCACCTCGTGGTACCGGGCGACGATCGTCGCAAGAGCCGCGTCAGCGTCGGCGTGGACATCGTCATAGGTGACGCCAACGCACTCGTCGTAGGTGAGGTTGACGCCGTCGTGGGCGAGCAGCAGCTGCACCACGTGGTCCGAGCCATCGGCAACGCGAGCCACGGGGCGGAAGATCCCCACCTTGCCCACCGACCGGGTGAGCGCGGCCGTGATGCCGAGCGCGACGGTCGACTTGCCGGAGTCGCCTTCGGTCGAGGTGATGTAGATGCTGCGAGTCACGCGCACCAGCATTTCACGAAGGAGCGGACCGATTCGCGCCAAAGGTCCCTGCGGGGACCGCCCCCGGTCCTCTACAGATGGCCGATTCTGCTTGAAAACTGTCCCGAAATAGGGCAGTTTTCACCACTAAGAGGGAAATGCGGGGCGTGTTGGGTGTTCCACAAAGCCCTGCGCGTGTGAGGGGCACCACCCTAGAATTCTGGTCGCGCGGGGAAGCGCGGCTAGGCGGGGAAAGCGAACATCAATGAGGCGGTTGCGCGCGTATGTGTCGACTGTGTGGTCGACTTTGTCGCGCGTCGGCGTCGATCCCAATCCCACCGAGGAAGCGCGCGCTGTCGCCGCCGGCAATCGATTCTACATCCTGGCCGTGGCCGCGAGCCTGCCGTGGGTGATCGTCCTCGCAGTGATCGGCGGTCCAGAACCGGCCCCCGCAGCAACCCACGCCGTGATGGTGCTCGCTTGGGCGGCAGGACTGTGGTTCAACCGCCTGGGCATGTCGCTGCTCGCCGCGACCCTGGCTCTCATCGCTCCGCTGATGCAGTACGCCTATCTCACTGATGTGTACTCGCGTGATGCTGCGTTCCACCTGCATCTGCTGGCGATCCCGGCGCTGTGCTTCGCGCTGTTCCCTTCGCGTCGGTGGGCGCTCCGGCTCAGCATCGGGATCCTCGCCGCAGCCGTGCTTGTCGCGGTGTTCGTGCTGCCCACGTTCGACTCGCCCCGCGACGGCTACGCCATCGAGAACGTGCGCCTGCTCGCATCATTCAACGTGGTCTCCGTGCTCGTGCTGCTGTACACGATCGCGGCCTTCAACAACTTCTATTACCAGCGTGAGCGCACCCGCAACGCGATCCTGTTGACGGAGGCGCAGGCCGCCGCCCAAACCGATTCGCTCACCGAGTCGCTCAACCGTCGCGGCATCGCTCCCGTCATCCAGCACGCTTCCCGCACCGGTCAGTACGCGCTCGCGCTCGTGGACCTGGACCGCTTCAAGCGGATCAACGACGCGCTGGGTCACGGCGCGGGCGACGTGGTGCTCGCCAACGTCGCGCGCTCCATCGCGAGGGCAGTGGGCGACAAGGGAACCGTTGCCCGCTGGGGCGGCGAGGAGTTCCTCATCGTGCTGCCCAAGGTCTCCCTCGAGCGAGCGCTCGCGATCATCGAGCACGTCCGCGCGGAGGTCGAGGACGAGTACGCGATGGATGGCGTGGCAGAGCGCGTCACCATCTCCGCTGGTGTCGCCCACGGTCGCCAATATGCTCCTCGCGACGAGCTGCTTCGCCTCGCCGACGCGAAGCTCTACGAGGCCAAGGCCTCCGGCCGCAACCTCGTTCTGGGTGCGGCGATCGGTGCCAGCCACCATGATTGACCCTTAGCACTCGGCGCGGCGTAACCTGGAGGTGAACCCACGCCGGGTCTGAGGGAGGTGTGAGGTGAGCACCGGAGCCGCAGGAGCCTTCGCGCGGCTCATCGAGCGCCGCGTGGGCTCCCTGACCGGCGAATCGGCGCGAGCTGCGAGCGTCACTCAAGCCTTCCTAGTTTTCGCGTTCACGCTTGCCACCGTGTACGCCGTGTTCTTCGTGGTCTACGACGTGTCCGCGATCGTGGTCTCGAGCGTCATCACGGCTGCCTTCTTCATCGCCGGTCTCGTGCTCGTCAACCGCGGCCACCAGCTGGCAGCCTCGATCGTCGCCATGACCGCGGGGACTGCGCAGGTCACGGTGGTCACCGCGTACCTGCCAGCTGGTGGTTTCCGAGACGGGCACTGGCGTCGACATCCCTCCCGTGCGCAGCGGCGTCCTGTTCTCCGCCAACGCCACGATCACGCTCCTCAT
>Ga0207415_1000826_pt1 | contig 18843 bp, 14 predicted proteins | sample Passage237A_FD_187369 | JGI IMG/M metagenome (GOLD analysis project Ga0207415, IMG submission 187369) | Cellulose adapted compost microbial communities from Newby Island Compost Facility, Milpitas, CA, USA - Passage2 37A (SPAdes) (version 3) ...
TCGGACGCCTCAAGGACTGGCGACGCATCCACACCCGCTACGACCGCTGCGCCCACACCTTCATGTCGGCCATCTGCATCGCCGCAACCGTCATCTTCTGGCTCTAATCAATGAGTCCTGAGCCTAGACCACTTCACGTTTAAGTAGCTCCATATCCTGCGTTTGCGAAGTAGTTCTGGCATTCGCTGGGTGCGATTGTCTGGACGAGTTGTCCGATGTGTCGCCAGGTGTCCTCGACGGCTTCCACTGTGTTCCTGCATCGGTGTCCAAGACCTGCACAGTGCGCTTCGACAACAATAAATACTCCGTGCTGTCCAGCGCCGTCGGCCGACCGGTCGAGATCCATGCCTATGCCGACCGGATCGTCATCCGCCAGGACGGCGTCGTCGTGGGCGATCATGCCCGCGCATTCGGGCGCGGCAAGGTGGTCTACGATCCCTGGCACTATGTGCCGGTTCTCGCGCGCAAGCCGGGCGGTTTGCGCAACGGCGCGCCATTCCGGGAATGGGTGTTGCCCTCAGCCATGGAGAAGGTGCGCCGCAAGCTCAAGATGAGCGATGACGGCGACCGGCAGATGGTGTCGATCCTCACCGTACTGGGCACGCTCGAGTTCGTCGGTTCCGGCGCCCTTCTGTCCATCGACATTCCGGTGGCCAAGACCGGCAACGAGACCGAAGCCATCGAGGTACGGGTCGCCGAGGAATATCTGCCGGCCGGCTCCACCAGCCCGAAATCGCTCTGGGAGGACTTCGGCGGCGAGATCGACGCGGTCGAATGGCAGTGGCGCGAGGTGCTGCTGCATGTGTTCTGGCGGGCCGAAGACGGCTCGATCCTCTACCGCGAGCAGGTTGGCCGCCGAGTGATCGACTCCATGCGTGTGGAGATCGACAACCAGGGCAGGGCGGTACGCATCCTGACCCTCGAGCTGCCGGCCATCACGCAGCGCGACATCGCCGCCAAGACGAGCAACGCGCAGCTGCAGAAGCTGATCGACCCTACCGACAAGGGATTTGAGCACACGGCCCGCACCGCCGTGCAGAAGTTCACACTCGGTAAGGCGCAGGACCAGAAGGTCAAATGAGTTCCGTAGTTTGGAAGCCGAAAAAGGTTGGTCTCCGGCTTCCCGGCTGGGAGGCCGCGTTCGTCCAATCAATTGGACAGCACTTCGAGCAGCCGTTCGCCTGGGGCGTATCCGACTGCCTGATCATCCCGGGCGACCTGTGCCAGGCGATGACCGGCGTCAACGTCTTTCCCAAGCACCTGCGCAAGTACCGCAGTGCGGCGGGCGCCTACCGGCTGCTGAAGCAGCTTGGGTTCGATGACGTGGATGAAGCGCTTGCCGCCGTATTCCCGGAGGTGCCGCTCGCCCGTGCGCAGCGTGGTGATTGCGGTGTGCGCCGCATCGAGAACGGGCGCTTCTCGACCTTCATCGTGATCAACGGCGGCATGGCGATGGGCAAGGGTGAAGGCCATGACCGCGTGGTCATCCCGGTGCTCGAGCTCGAGCGGACCTTCGCCATTGGTGCGCGTGGAGGGATCTGATGCCTGCTGCAGCACCACTGTTGATGAATGCGGCGATCAACATTGGTATCGCCGTAGGCGCTTCGGTCCTCTCGAACCTCATTTCGCCGAAGACCTCGACCGCGAAGCCGGGCCAGCGGCAGATGTCGTTCGACCTGACCGTGGGCGAGAACGTCCCGGTCTCGACCGTGTTCGGCCGCGGCCGCGTCGAGGGCCATCTGATCTTCGGTCAGGAGTACGGCAAGGACAACTCGTACGCCAAGTTCGTGTTCGAGCTGGGCAAGGGCCACTTCGACGCCCTGGAAGGCGTGCTGGTCGATGACGTGGTGACCACGCTTTCGGGCAGCAACAGCGATATGCACGGCTATGTGGTCGATCGCTTCAAGGTCAACTCGGACAATGAGCCGGCCGCCAACGGCACTCCGTACATGTGGGTGAAGTTCTACAACGGGGCGCCCGGACAGACCGCCGACGCCGGCCTGATCACGGCTGCGCCGACGCGCTGGACGGTGAACCACAAGCTGAGCCACACCGCCTATGTCGTGGTGACCATCCGCCAGAACGCCGACCTCTTCGGCTCGAGCCTGCCGCGCCTCAGCTACATCGTGCGCGGGATGAAGCTCTACGACTGGCGCTATGACAGCACGATGCCGGGCGGCAGCGGTAGCCAGCGCTGGAATGACCCGACGACATGGGCCTGGACGGAGAACCCGGCCGTCATCAAGTACAACTTCCGCCGCGGCATCTGGCTGAACGGCATCCGCGTGCTCGGCATGGGCATGTCGCATCACGCCCAGGACATGACCTACTACACGGCGGCCGCGAATGCCCGCTTCGTGAGGCAGCACAATGCACAGGTCTGACCTGATCATAGCGCGTGCGGTCTTCAACTCGAAGGAGTACCGTGCCAAGGTTATCCGTGCGATCGCGCGAGCCCAGGCGTGGAGCGACCATTTGGCATCCAGGAGGGAAGCTGGTGAAGCGGGCGGTATTGTACAGCCGGTTCAGCACGAACCTGCAAAACGAAAAGTCCATCGCTGATCAGGAAGCCGTTCTGACACGCTATGCGGCGAACCACGGCTTCACGATCGTCGCAAAATACTCCGACGCAGCCCAGTCCGGCGCCACGATCATTGGGCGTAGCGGGCTGCTCAAGCTCCTCGCCGCCGCTGCCGAAGGCAAGTTCGATGTCGTTCTCGTCGAGGAGCTCGACCGCCTGTCCCGCGACATGGCGGACCTCGCCAATATCCACAAGGAACTGACCGCCCAAGGCGTGGAGATCGTCGCGATCCACGAAGGCGTGGCGTCCACGATCACCGTTGGCTTGCGTGGTCTGGTGGGTCAGCTGTTCCGCGAGGACAATGCCCGCAAGATCCGCCGCGGCCTCGAGGGCAAGGTGCGAGGCGGCATGTCTGCCGGCGGCAAGGCCTATGGCTACAAGCCCGACCTCGCCAACAAGGGGCGGCTGATCATCGATCCAGAAGAAGCGGCTGTCGTCCTGCGCATCTTCGAAGAGTTCGCTGCTGGCCGCTCGGCCCGCGAGATCTGTCAGGGCCTGAACGCCGATCGTGTCCCGCCGCCGCGCGGCAACCAGTGGCAGCATGCAGCCATCTACGGATGGGAGGCTCGCAAGACCGGCATCCTCCGCAACCAGCTCTATGACGGCAAGATCGTCTGGAACAAGTCGCGGATGATCAAGGACCCGTCCACTGGCAAGCGTCTGAGCCGCCCGAACCCGCCATCAGAGTGGCGCATCACGGAAGCCGAGGAGCTTCGGATCGTCCCCCACGACCTGTTCGAACGGGTCGCCAAGATGATCGAGCCCAAGGACCTACCCGCCGAGGCGAAGGGGAAGTTCTCGGCTATCGTCCGTATGAAGCGCCCGCAGCGGTTGCTGTCCGGGTTGCTGCGATGCTCCGGGTGTGGTGGTGGCATGTCTGCCCGCGGAGCCGACAAGAGCGGGCGGGTGCGCATTCGCTGTTCGACGAAGGCCACGGGCGGCATCTGTCCCGATCCGCAGGACGTGTACCTCGACATGGTGGAGGCGGAAGTGCTCGCACTGCTCCGCCAGCAGCTGGCCGATCCCGACAGCCTGGTGACCTACGTCGAGGAATACAACAAGGCGCGGCTCGAGTTCGCCCGCGGCGAGATCGACCGAAGGGCCAAGGCTGAGCGGAAGGTCAAGGCGTTGGACGGCGAGATCGAGCGCACACTCGACCTGCTGATCAAGGGGGTGGGGAACAAGGCCCGCCTCGAGGAGCGCTACGCCGACCTGTGCCGCGAGTTCGATGAGGCCAAGGAGATCCTCGAAGCCACGCCCACTCCACCATCACTGGTGACCCTGCATCCAGCCGCTATAGCAGCCTACAAGTCCAACTTGGACGACCTGTCCCGCCTCCTCAAGACAGGTGGTGGTGAGTCGCTTGCCGAGCTGCAGGCCGTACTCAGGGAGTTGGTGGCCAAGGTGGTCGTCACCGGGGACGCCGGCAAGGTAGACGTGAAAGTCTACGGCAAGCTGAGGATGCTGCTGAGCGAACCGCTAAGAGTTTCAGGGGCTTATCGCGGTGGACCGCTGTCTGTGCAAGCGGTGGTAGCGGAGGAGGGATTTGAACCCCCGACACACGGATTATGATTCCGCTGCTCTAACCAACTGAGCTACTCCGCCACACGGCGCAGGCGGCAGGGCCGACCTCGGGCGCGGCGCCTTATTAGGTTTGGGTCGGGTGGGTGTCAAGCGCTGATGGCGGCAATATGGTGAGCAATGTGACGTCGCCCGCCTCGTCAACCGCGCCGCGCCAGCTGAGCCGGGTTGCCGGCACCTTCTCGCCGAAGCGGGGTGAGACCCAGCCGCCGTCCACGCGTTCCTCGCCGGTGGCCATGGTGATGGCATCGGTGGGGAAGTCGAGGCGGAGGAGAGGCGCGCTGGCCCGGCTCACCGTCACGGCGCGGCCCTCGCGAATCGCGGTGAGGCCGGGGGCGAGCTGATAGACCAGTTCGGCCACGAGCGGCGGGCCGCCCGGCAGCCGGTCGGTCACGGCGACATGCCCTGGCTCCAATGCCACCTCGCGCTCGACCATTCGGCCGAAGCGGCGGCGATAGCCGTCGTGGCTAGCGCGCAGCCGCAGGGGCGCGGCAGTGCTCTCCGCAAGCCGGGCGGTGGCCTTCTCCGACCAGTTGAACGGGCCGGACATGAGGCTCTGGCTCTCGCCTTCGAGGTTGAGCGTATTGTGAGCGGGGGTCGAGCGGAACCAGCGCCGCCACGCCCCGCCGGAGCCGTAGAGATAGGTGCCGGGGTCCACCAGCACCGGCTCGCCGTCGAGGCTGAGGGTCAGCGACAGGGCGTCGGCATGGCCATGCGCGGCAATGGACAGGTAGCCGAGCGGACCGTGGTCAAAGGTGAGCCGTGCCCTGCGCCCCGCCAGCTCTCCGTGCCACACGCTGAGGCCGCCATCGGGGAATGTGCGGAGGCCTTCGCGCCGCGGAGCAGGATGGGGCGGCGTGCCGAACACCAGGGCGCGAAAATCGCCCGGCTGCGGTCCGGGCAGGCCGAGCCAGCCGGCAATGCTGCCCGCCACGGAGCGCGCATAGTCGTCCTCGTGTTCGACGAGGGTGAGGACCCGGCCCTCGTCGTCATCGCCCAGGGCCGGTGTCGGCCCCTCGCCGAGCCAGCCGATGAACTTGGCGAAACCGGCGAGGCGCTCGTCAAACTCGGGCGGGAAGGGCCGTTCGGCATTGCGGGCGGCGAAGGCGCAGAACAGGGCCATTTCGGCGCTGAAGGCGGCGTAGGTCGGCGTCTGTTCGGCCCCGGCGCCATCGGGCAGGATCTGCTTCAGCGTCTCGGTGATCAGCCCGGCGCGGACATCGGCCGGCTCGGCCCCCTGGGCGACGCCGATGAGGTAGAGGCCGCTGAGCTCGGCGATGCGGTGATTGTTGGCCGAGGAAAAGAGTGAGGGGAAGCGCCTGAGCCAGAATTGGCTCGCCGCGAGGATACGGCCGGTCTTTTCGCGCCCGGTGCCCGACAGATGCTCTCCGATAAGCGAGGCCGCGAAGATGAGGCTGATTGCCCTGAGAGCCACCTCGATGCCGGAGGCCCAGCCGACGCCGCGGAAGGGCGGGTTGGCCTCGTACCAGCTGGCGATGATGGTCTCGGCGGTGGCCAGCGCCTCGGCATCGCCCGAAAGCGCCACTTGTGCCGCGAGTGGCATCAGTTGCTGCAGGCGGTTGATCTCCCAGACATACTTGACGTCGCCGCGGCGGCCATCATGGCGGAAGTCGATGTCGTAGGTATAGGTCTCGGGCCCCGGCCATTGGCCGCCTGTCACGGGGTCGAACCGCCACAGCGTTTTGGAGTAGCCGCGTACCGCCTCCTCGGGCCAGCGCCGCCCTAGCGCCTCGAAGCGGCCGGCAATGACGCCTTTGGCCGCCTCGGCAATGGCCGCCCGCATCGGCGCGTCGGCCTTCAGTATCGCCTCGCGCAGGCCCGGCAGCGACGGCAGCGGGCCGGGCGCGTAGCGCTCCCACCCCTCGTGGTGGCCGCGCGAGCGCCGCTTGCGCGCCGCCTCGACGACGCGGTGGGCAATCTCGGCAGGCTCCATCGAGCGCAGGCGATTGATGTACCAGCCGAGCTTCAAGCCTCAAGTCCCCGGTGCGTTTGACTTTCCATACACCATCGGAAGCAAATCCCGGCGCACGGCAAGGTCCCGTTTTGCGCGGGCGGTTAATGTCGCGGCCAAACCGGAGGCTCCGACATGCGCACTGCCATCATCGCCCTCGCCGCACTGCTCGCCATGCCCCCTGTCACGGCCTCACCGCTCGAACTCCATCGCGGCGTAGGCGTGCATGGCTGGTTCAACTGGTCGCCGCTCGAAGCCGATGGCAGCTATCGCTGGCCACCATACCTGACGCAGGCCGAGTGGCTGGCGAGCGAGCGCCCGGCGAGCGACTGGCCAGCGGGTGATCCGTTCGAGCTCATCCGTTCGCTAGGCTTCGACTTCGTGCGCCTCACGGTCGATCCGGGCCCGCTGCTCGCGAGCTCGCGCCAGCGGCGGCAGGAAGCGCTGGCGCTCCTTGTGGAGGGTGTGAAGGCGGTGACGGCTGCCGACCTGAGGGTGGTGTTCAACATCCACCCGGTCAGCCAGGTGCCGGCCTACAGCAACGACCTGGTCAACGGCCCGGCAAATGCCCCAGGCGTAGCGCTCTATCGCGACATGATCGCAGATCTTGCCCGCATGCTCACGCCGCTCGGCACCGACAAGGTGGTCCTCGAGCCTTTCAACGAGCCGGCGCACTATCCGTGCGACGCGTCGGGCAGCGATGACTGGCAGCAGATCATGGCCTCCACCGTCGCCGCCATCCGCGCCGTCTCGACGGAGCTGACCATCGTCGCCACGGGTGCCTGCGGCGGCAATGTCGATGGCGTGACCGACCTCGATCCCCATTTCGACGATCCGAACATCTTCTACAGCTTCCACATGTACGAGCCGCACCTGTTTACTCATCAGCGGGCCGACCGCGAGGAGGATTTTGCCTCCGGCCTGCCGTGGCCGGCGAGTGAGGGATCGCCCGAGGCGGTGCGGGCCATGCTCGCCGCCCACATGGACGCGGCGGGCGTTCCGCCTGGCGAGCAGGCGCGGCAGCTCGCGGCCGTCTCGGGCTATATCGATGAGTATTTTCGCGAGGGCTGGGGCGAAGCGCAGATGGAGGCCAGGGTGGGGCAGGCAGTCGCCTGGGCCGAGGCCCACGGCATCCCCACCTCGCGGCTCTTCATGGGCGAGTTCGGCGTCATCCTGATGACCGAGGATGGCCGTGCGGGCGCCTTCAATGCCGACCGGCTGCGCTACCTCGAAACCCTGCGCAAACTGGCCGAGCGCCACGGCATTCCGTGGGCGGTGTGGGAGTTCTCGAACCCCCACGGCATGAGCGTCATCGTACCCAAGGGGCCGGCAGTGCCGGACCGGAAGATGCTCGAGGCGCTTGGCCTTTAGTACTTCGAGACATCGAGCCGCTGGGCGATGAAGGCGCGCTTTCCGGCGCGGCCGCCGGCCAGCTGCGTGACTTCCTCGGTGTCGAAAACGATGCCGCCATGGGTGCGGCGGGTCAGGTCGGCGGCGACGCGCTGCGCGTCCTCGGGCGTGCCGTCCTCGCTCGGAATGTAGCGGATCGTGCACCTGCCGGGCGTGTCCTGGTAGAACTGGTATTCGTCGATGCCCTGGAAATAGCGCGGGTTCTCCGGCGTGAAGTCGATAGTCACCACGCGGCCGCCGCTGGCCGAGATGAGGAAGTCGGGTTTACGCCGCGGGATGATCTGGCCCACGCGCAGGCGCTGGCCGTTCGCCGCCGAGGCCGGCTCCACCAGCACGGCGCGGTCCTCGGTATCGTAGCGGATGAAGGGCATGCCGGTCGAAAGGAAGCCGGTGCCGACGAGGCGGCCTTCCTTGCCCACCTCGGTGATGGGCTGGCCGTCGTCGTCCACCAGTTCGGCCGCGCCATAGAGCGGCTCGAAGCTGTAGGTCAGGTCGTCGTTCTCGAGCGCGAACAGCACCTTCTCGCTCAGCCCGTAGAAGTTGGCGATGGGGGCACCGAGCATCGATGCGATGGCGCGGCGCTGGTGCATGAACACCGGCTCCGAGATCGGCAGGATGCCGAGGAACGGCAGCTTCGGCGTGCGGCCCAGCCGATCCATGTGCCGGCACATCAGTTCGATGGCCGAAGGGTAACCGTAGAGGTACCGGATGCCGCGCGCATCGATCAGGTCGAGATAGAGCTCGACGTCCGATCGCGTCATGGGGAACACCGAGAGGCGCAACTCCTTCAGCGCCGGCTCCCACTCGTGGATGTACTGGCCGCCGGGATCGAGCCCGAAGCCACGCAGCACCACCTTGGCATCTTTCTCGGTGAAGCCGACGCGGCTCCAGCCGTGATAGACGAACGCCATCTCGCGCGCCGAGCGGTCACGGTCCAGGTAGAAGCTGAATGGGCGCTCGCCGTTCGAGCCCGAAGTGTCGGCGCTGTCGACGTGGCTGCGCGGCACGGTCAGCACGTCCTCGCCGGCCTCGCGCAGCTCGGACTTGGTCAGCACGGGGAGGCGGGCGAGATCGGCGGGCTCGAAGCTGTCGAAGTCGAAGCCCGTGCCCAGCGCCTTGTCGAGCAGGTCGCGGTAGAAGGGGCTGTTGTCATGCGCCTTGCGCAGCAGGGCGCGCAGCGCCTTCCTGTGCTCGGCGTCCGAGAGCGTCGGGTCGGCGGCCGCGGCGGCGATGCGCTGGCGCCAGTTCTGATACACGGGGCCGAACTTCGTCCGGGTCGGGATCAGCGCCACCAGCGGCGCCAGCGAGCGACGCACCACCGTGGGGCTGCGGACATAGGCGCCACGGGCGACATCCATCAGGCTCATCTCGTCCCTCCTAGAAGCTCATCCACTCGCCGCACAGTTCGTATTCGACGGGCTTCATCGTCTTCTTGAACTGCGTATAGCCGTCGCCCGGCTTCAGGCCGCCCACATCGAAGGTGGTAAGACCGCGGCGCTTCATCTCGCGCATCACCGCCCACATCAGGAAATTGCCGGCGTTCAGCTTGCGGCCCTGTGGCCCGAACCAGCCGATGTGGTACTCGCAATGGGTGCCGAACGAGACCACCGACATGCCGGCCACCGGTTTCTGCCCGACCATCATCCGGAACACCGTCACCGTCTCCGGGGCAGCGGCGCGCAGGGCGCGCAGCATGGTCGAGTTCACGGCCGAAAAGCCCTTGGCCGCCATATTGTCGCGGTGCCGCGCGAGCATCCATTCATAGGCAACGCCGCCACTGGCGATGTCGAGTTCCGCTTCCGACTTTTGGGCGTTGCGCACGCGGTTGCGGAAGGTTGAGCCGAGGCCGCGCCAGATCTCGTCCTCGCTGCGGGTCAGGTCGATGCGGCCCGAGGTCCAGCTCCGCTCGTGACGCAGCATGTACCCGGCCTCCCGCAGCAGGCGCGATGCGTGGTCGCCGCGGGGCAGGGCGGGGGCGATCAGCAGCGGCCCCTGCCAGAAATGGCCGTGGTGGCGGCGCAGCGCGCGATAGACCGCAAGGATGGTGTCGTCGCTCGGCGCGGCGTCGAGAAAGACCGGGCCGCGGTTCACCCGGTTGAGAAGGGTGATGCCCAGCCGCCTGATCTGCAGCACCGTGGCGAAGGCCAGCGTCCGGCCATCGCGCACGAACTCGATCCGCTTCGCCGGCCAGCCCGTCGCCGTCTTCCCGGCGCCATAGGCGAAGCTCTGCGGCAGGTGCGGATTGGGGGCCTGTGCCGTCAGCGTCTCCCAGCGCTGCCGGTCGGTTACGACGCGCAGCGCAACCTCGGCCGCGGCGGTGCTGCCGACGCTCGCTTGTCCAGGCCTGGAAACGATCTCGATGGTCATTGCCGCATCTCGCAAAGCCCGGCAATCCGCGCCCGCTTCACCCGATGGTGGTAATCCGGGGCGCCCCGATCGGAAACGAAAAGGTTACCTTAGTGTTAACGTGCGCGGCCGCCCTGCCGCCTCGGACCAGACGCATTCGATCGTGTCGGCGAAGGGGCAGAGGTCGAGCCGTTCGCGATGCAGCTTCAGTCCGCCCTGGCCGAGCTTGAGGCGCAGGGCAGGGTCCGTCACCAGCCGGGTCAGCGCCGTCTGCAACGCCTCCACATCGCCCGGCGGCACCAGAAGCCCGGTCTCGCCGTCGATAACGATATCCTCCACAGCGCCGACGGGCGTTGCCACCACGGCCACGCCTGCCGCCATCGCCTCGATGATCGAGACCGGCAGGTTCTCCGAGAAGGAGGGCAGCACCAGTATGTCGGCCGAGGCGATGAGTTCGGCCACCTGCTCCGGCCCCACCCAGCCGGGCAGGTCCACCCGGTCGGTCAGCCCATATTCTGCGGCCTTGGCGCGCGCCGCATCGACATGGCCGTCGCCGGCTATGGTGGCGCGCCAGCCCGGCAGGGCTTTCATGCGGTGCAGCGCCTCGCCCAGTTGCGGTACGCCCTTGCGGTCACCGATGCGGCCGAGGAACAGGATATGCGCCTCGCTGCCGCCCCCCGTATGGGGCAGGGCCGGCGGAGCGCTGGCATTGGGAACGATCACGATGCGCTCAGCCGCTCTCGGCGCCCGCTCGGCGACGAAGTCGCGCCACACGCGCCCCAGCACCACGATCCGCGCCGCGCCTTCGAACATGGTGCGGATGCGGCGGCTCAGCCACGGCCGCTCGTCGCTCCAGAAGCTGCGATAGTCCGCGCCGTGGAGGTGCAGCACATAGGGCACGCCGAGCGCGCGCGCCGCGGCGGCGATCACCAGCTTGCGGTAAGTGCTGCCATTGCTTGCGAGGTTGATGTGCACAAGGTCCAATCCGCCCCGCGCCCGCATCGCCACCATGCGGCCGATGAAGCGGGCGACGAGCAGCGGCGACAGGGCCACCGAACCCGCGCCCCGCGTCGCGTCGAAGCGCACCGAAATGCCGCGCGGGTCCCGCTCCAGTTCGCTCTTCAGTGCCGCCATCACGCGGTCGATGCCGCCCTGGCCGGTTGCTGCGACAGGGGTCGCGACCAGCACGTTCAGCACTCGCGTGTCGGGGGCTCGTTGCAGCATGCCTGCATTCGTAGCGGCCCCAGAGACCGGCGCAAAGCAAAGCCCTCCGACACGGTTTATGGCGGCATTTTATACAATTTGGCGGCGTTCATCCTGTCGCGGGTTTTCGCTGGCGCCCCGCGCGCGCGGAGGGTTAAGCGAGCGTAAACGGCCGTCACGGAAAGTCCTCGTCGTTGCTGCGTTCAACCCTCATCTACGCCCCCGCGATCCTGCTCACGCGCATCTCGGCGCTGCTGCTGCTCGTCATCGCCACGCGGCTGATCGACCAGACCGAATACGGCCTGCTCGCCCTCGTGGTCACGGTGGGCGAACTCACCGACTCCGCCCTCACCAACTGGCTGCGCATCGCGCTTCTCAGGCTCGGCGGCAAGGGCGAGATCAGCCGGGGCAGCCTGCTGCTCGCCGCGCGTGTGCTGGTCGTCACCGCCGCACTCGGCCTCGTTTTTTCGGCCGGTGCTTCGCTGGTCATCGCGCCCGAGCGCTGGGTCGAGTTCGCCATCGCCGTCGGCGTCTATCTCGCGGTTGCTGCCGTCAGCCGTTTCGCGCTCACCATCCTCCAGATGCAGCAGCGGCACGGCACATATTCGCTGCTCGAGTTCGCCCGCGCCGCGCTGCAGCTGGTGCTGCCGGTCGCCGCCATCTGGGTATTCCACGACAGCTTCCTCATGGTGTCACTGGCCTCCTCGCTGGCGACGCTGATCGCCGGTCTGTCGGCACTTCTCATCGCGCTGCGCCGCGTGGTGCCAGGGGCGCCGCGCTTTACCCATCGCGAACTGTTCGCGCTCGGCATTCCGCTCATCGCCATGGCTGTAGTCGGTTTCGGGCTCAATAGCGCCGAGCGCGTGCTGCTCAAGATCTACTACGATGCCGGGGCCGTGGCGGTGTTCGCCGCAGCCTATGCGCTTGCCCGCCAGCCCATCGACACGGTGTCCAACGCCATCAACATGGGCGCCTTCCCCGAAATGGTCAGCCGCTTCGACAAGGAAGGGCCCGCGGCGGCGGGCCGCTACCTGTCGCGCCAGATGGCGCTGATGGCACAGCTCACCTTCCCGATTGCAGCGCTGCTCATCGCCCTCAGCCACGACATTGCCGGCCTGCTGCTGCCGGCCGACTATCACGCCCATGTCGGCGAACTCTTCCCGCTGATCGTCCTCTCGATCCTCTGCGCCAATTTCGCGAGCTTCGTCTTCGAGAACGTCTTCCACGCGCACAAGCGGCCCGGGCTACTCATCGTCACCACCACACCGGGTTCGATCGGCACCATCGTCGCCTCGCTGGTCCTCATCCCGCATTACGGTGCAGTCGGTGCTGCCGGAGCGCTGGCCATCGGCACGGCGATCACGCTGGTCGGCGACATTGCCCTCAGCCGCCGCCTCACGCCGGTACCGATCCCTTGGGGCGATCTTGCCGGCTCGGCCGTGGTTGCGGTCGCCACCGGCCTCGCCGCTTGGCTCGGCTCCAACCTCGCAGGCGACACTTGGGCCATCGTTCGGCTGGGCATCGGCGGCATGGCCGGCACGCTCGCCTTCCTCGGCCTCCAGTCGCTGCTTCATCCCGCCGAAACCCGCGCCCTCGCCGACACCCTTCGCGCCAAACTCGCACGGGCGTGAGTAGGGCCACCGAGCTGTCATCCCGGGCTAGACCCGGACCCAACCAGAAACCTGCGCAGGTGGTGAGTTGGGCCCGGCTCTTCGGGCGGGGTGACACTCTGCGGCTCCGACAACCGCGGGCCCCCGCACGGCAGGACGCCTCCAAACAAAAGCCCCGCCGTGAGGCGGGGCAGTGGAGGTATGGAAAACCGGAAACCTGTTGGTTACGGATGAGCGCGGCGGCGTGACCACAGTTCGCGCCACAACAGCACGGCGTAGGCCGTGTTGGTCTCGTAGTAGCGACGCCAGAGCCGGCCGGGCTCCTGCAGCACGCGGTAGAGCCACTCGAGCCCCAGCGCCTGCACCAGATGGGGGGCGCGCCGCACCTTGCCGCCATAGACGTCGAAGCTGCCGCCCACGCCCATCACGAAATTGGGCAGCAGGTGGCTGCGATGCTTCTTGAGGAAGCGCTCCTTGCGCGGCGTCGGCATCGCGACGAACAGGCAGTCGGCCCCGGCGGCGTTGATGTCTTCCACCACCTCGGCCTCCTGCTCGGGCTTGAAATAGCCGTCGCGCCAGCCGGCGATCTCGAGGCTCGGATATTCCCGCCGCAGCCGCTCGACCACGGCGGCGAGGACGTGCGCCTCCGCCCCCAGCAGGTACGGCCGAAAGCCCCGCTCGGCGCAAAGCCGGAACAGGTTCTCCATGATGTCGACGCCGGCCACCCGCTCGGGCACGCGAATGCCCATCAGCCGCGCGCCCCACACCACGCCCGCCCCGTCGATATTGATGAGGTCGGCGCTGGCGACGTCCTCATGGAGCTCGGCATTCCTCTGCATGGTGACGAGCTTGGCGACGTTCACCACCGTGTGGTGCATGGGCTTGCGCAGGGTCATCGCCTCGTCGGCGAGATCCAGCGTTTCGGCCATGGTGAGAAGGTGCAGCGGCGCGCCGAGAAACTCGGTGCGGCGGGCTGCCAGCAGGGGGTGAAACTCCCAGCCGAGTGCGTGTGCGTTCATGCTGCCTTGTCCGTGGCTCGGCGCAACGGATGCGGCGCCAGCCGCGCGTCGCGCGATTTCTTGCCTTCGATGCGGGCGTCCGGCTTCTTGGCCTTGCGCCAGGTCCAGAGCCCGCGTGTGTCGATCAGCTGCTTGTCCGCGAGCGCCTCGGGGTCGATCAGGCCGAACTGGCGGTGATCGACGAGCAGGACCACGATGTCGGCCCTATCAATGGCCGTCAGCGCGTCGGTGAACTCGATGCCGAGATTCTCGAGCTCGGGCGGCAGCTTGTGGGCGTGCGGCTCCGCCGCAACGATCCGGATGTTCGGTACCTCGGCCAGCAGCTTCACCACCTCCACGGCCGGGCTTTCGCGCAGGTCGTCGATGTTGGGTTTGAAGCTGAGGCCGAGGCATGCGACCGTCTGCGTCCGGGTCGGGTCCAGCACCGCTTCGATGTCGCGCACGACAGCGAGCGGCCGATCTGAGTTGATGCGCCGCGCCGCGCTCATCAGGCGCGTGTTGTTGGGCGCGGCATCGATGATGAAATAAGGGTCCACGGCGATGCAGTGCCCGCCCACGCCGGGGCCGGGCTGCAGGATGTTCACCCGCGGATGGCGGTTGGCGAGCTCGATCACCTCCCACACGTTGAGCGACAGCTCCTGGCACACCGCCGCCAGTTCGTTGGCGAAGGCGATGTTGGTGTCGCGGAAGGCATTCTCGGTCAGCTTCACCAGCTCGGCGCTTTCGGCCGAGGTGATGAACAGGTCGCCGGCGACGAACTTCGAGTAGAGCTGCACCGCCCGCGCCGAGGAGGCGCGCGACAGCCCGCCAATCGAGCGGTCATTGTTGATGAGTTCGGTCAGCACCTTGCCCGGCAGCACGCGCTCCGGCGAGTAGGCGACGAGCACGTCGGCTTTCTCGCCATGAATGTGCGGCAGCTTCAGGTCCGGCCGCATCTCGGCGAGCACGGCGGTCATGCGCCGCGTGGTGCCCACCGGCGAGGTCGACTCCAGCACCACCAGGTCGCCCTTCTTGAGCACCGGGGCAATGCTCCTCGCAGCGGCGAGCACATACGAGACGTCGGGCTTGTGGTCGGCCGTGATCGGGGTCGGCACCGCGATCACGAAGGCATCGGCCGGTTGCGGAGTGGTCGAGGCGCGCAGCTTGCCGTTCGCCACCACCTTCTGGATCAGCCCGTCGAGGTCGGGCTCGACGATGTGGATCTCGCCGCGGTTGACCTTCTCGACCACGGCAGCGTTGACGTCGATGCCGATCACGTCGAGCCCGCGGCTTGCGAACATGGCGCAGGTCGGCAGGCCGATATAGCCCATGCCGATGACGGAAACGGTCTTGATTTCAGACATTTGGACCTCAGGCTTGCCGCAGTAGTTCTTCGACGATCCGGACGCTGGCCCGGCCGTCGCCATAGGGGTTGTGGGTTTCGGCCATGCCGCGATAGGCTGCCGGGTCGTCCAGCAGGCGAGTCGCGTTGGCGACGATGGCTTCGATGTCGGTGCCCACCAGCCGGGCCGTACCTGCTGCCACGCCCTCGGGGCGCTCGGTGTTCTCGCGCATCACCAGCACGGGCTTGCCGAGCGAGGGGGCCTCTTCCTGCACGCCGCCAGAGTCGGTCAGCACCAGGTAGCAGCGCTTCTGCAGGTAGAGGAATGGCAGGTAGTCCTGCGGCTCGATCAGGTGGATGTTGGGAACGTCGCCGATCTCCGCCGCCACCACGCCGCGCACATTGGGGTTGGGGTGCACCGGGTAAACGATCTGCACGTCGCCGCGCGTCGCGAGGCGCTTGAGGGCGGTGCAGATGCGCTCGATGCCGCCGTCGAAATTCTCGCGCCGGTGGCCGGTGACAAGGATCAGCTTCCTGCTCGCATCGAGGAACGGGAAGCGCGCCGCCAGCTCGCGGCTCACCAGGTCATCGGCATCGATCCGCTGCGAGAAATGCAGCAGCGTGTCGATCACCGTGTTGCCGGTGACGAAGATCGAGTCGGGGTTCTTGCCCTCGCGGATCAGGTTGTCGCGCGCTTCTGCCGTCGGGGCGAAGTGCCAGGTGGCGATGTTGCCGGCGATCAGCCGGTTCAGCTCCTCGGGGAAGGGGCTGTCGATATTACGGCTGCGCAGCCCCGCCTCGATATGCGCCACCGGGATGCGCTTGTAGAAAGCGGCGAGTGCGGCGGTCATCGCCGTGGTCGTGTCGCCCTGCACCATGACGATGTCGGGCTTGGCACGGTCGAGCACCGATTCCATGCCCTTGAGCACCTTCGCCGTCACGTCGAACAGGCTCTGGCCGTGCGACATGACGTCGAGGTCGTAGTCCACCGGCATGCCGGTGAGCGCGATCACGCTGTCCACCATCTCGCGATGCTGGGCGGTGACGCAGATTTCGGTATCGAGGTGCGGGCTCGCGATCGCGGCCATGGCTACGGGAAAGCACTTGAGCGCCTCGGGACGCGTCCCGAAGACGATCAGCAGCTTCAGCCGGCGCGGGCGTTCTGGCAGCGAGTGGAAATTCATGGCCTCGATCCACTGACGGATTCAGTCGGTGAGGACGCCGACTCCGGCCATCCTCGCGAAGCATCTTATCTGTCCTCTGCCGCCTCGTGGCGTTCACTCTTAATATATGATTAATGCTCGTGGCGCATTTACTCTATTCGCGTTCAGTTATTGTTCGCCTCTGTAGATAGGTGATACCTGATCCGCACCATGAAGGCGGGCGATCAGATTCAATTTGATGCAAATTTTAATTACACAATACTCTGATTTGGTACGCCGCTGGCAGCTTGAACTGCTGCGCCGGCTGGAAGTCGCCGGGCACACTGTCCGCATCGCTCATGTCGGACCTGCTCCGGACGAGCCCTGGCTCAAGGCCATGCTTGCCATCGAGAGCCATCGTCCGCCCTCGCTCCTGCTGCCGCGTCCCGCCCCGGCCGAACGGCCTGGGCGTGCCGACCTCGTCATCGACCTCACCGGAAGGACAGGTCAGGGCGATGCGCCCACCCTCACCCTCTCTTTCGCCGGCCAGATGGATCTCGCCGCCGGCCTCTCGGCCATGATCGGCCGGCAGGAACTGCCCGAGATCGTCGCCTGGCTCAATGGCGTTGCCGTCGGCCGCGCCCGGCCGATGATCGGCGATCGCGTCTGGCTCACCCACGCCGCTTCCGACCTCCTCGCCGGCGCCATCGGCCTCGTCGAGCAGTGCGTGGCGCGCTTCGAGGCGGGCCGCCTCGCGCCGCTGCCCGAGCCCATCCGCCTGCCGCGCCAGCGCTCCGGCTCCAACCTGCTGCTGCGCTACCTGCCCAATCTTGTCGGTGGCCTCGTCGCCCGCCGCATCCACAAGCTTCGCAACCGCCCCTTCTACTGGCAGACGGCCTATCGTCGCGCCGATGGAGCGGGCATCGCGGCGGACGGCACGCTGGGCACCGCGCCCTTCGCGCTGCTCCCCGACGACGGCAAGCGGTTCTTTGCCGATCCCTTCGTCATCGAGCATGAAGGCCGAACCTTCCTGTTCGTCGAGGAGTTTCCCTACGAGCTGGCGCGCGGCGTCATCTCGGTGGCCGAACTCGATGCCGATGGCCGTTTCGCCATGCCGCGGCAGGTGCTGGTCGAGCCGCACCACCTCAGCTACCCGCAGGTCTTCGCCCATGGCGGCGAGGTGTGGATGATCCCCGAGAGCAGCGCGGCCCGCGAGGTCGTGCTCTATCGCGCCGAGCACTTCCCCGATCGTTGGGTGCGCCACGCCACCCTCATCGCGGGCCGCGAGATCTCCGACGCGACGCTGCTCGAACGCGAGGGCCGCTTCTGGCTCTTCGGCACCGAGCGCCATTCGCAGGGCAATGCGTCGGACACCATGGTCGTCCACAGCGCCGAACGGCTCGAAGGCCCCTGGCAGTCGCATCCGATGAACCCGGTGCTCATCGACGGCACCGCGGCGCGCCCTGGCGGCGCCTTCGTGCGCGAGGGCGAACGCCTGTTCCTCCCCGTGCAGGATGGCACCCGCAGTTATGGCGGCGGGCTCGGCCTCGCCGAGCTGGTCGAACTCAACCAGCATGCGGTGCGCTTTGCCCCGCCGCGCCCGGTTCGCCCCGGCAAGGCCTGGGACCGCACCGGCATCCACACGCTCAACCGCGCCGGTGGCATCGAAGTCATCGACAGCGCCGGCTGAAGGAGATCGCCATGACGCTCACCGCCCGCCGCTACAGTCTTGACGATCCGTTCGTGGGCGAAGTCGCAGGCGCGGCCGCCTCGGTCTTCGCCGCCCCCGGTTTCCTTCGGGCGCTGGTGACGCTGGTGGCGGAGCAGGGGGGCGAGATGATCCTCGTCGGCGTCAGCGACGACGAGGGTCGTCCGGTGGCGCTCTTCCCGTTCACCTCGCGCTTCGTCGGGCATCTCCATCGCATCGAAGGCCTTGGCCTCGGCGTCGCCGACTACTACACGCCGGTTCTCGCCCGCGAGGCCGATCCGGCCGAACTGTGGGCCGCGGTCCGCACCGCGCTGCCGCCCTGCGATATCCTCCACCTGCGCAACGTGCCCGGCGCCATGTTCGGCCGTCCGCATGGCCTCGAGCAGGCCGGCTTCCTCACGCCCATGGGCCACGCTTCCAACGTGCTGCCGCTGATCGTGGACGGCAAGCCGATCGATCCCGCCCGCTTCAGCGCCGCCAGGGACGTGCGCCGCAAGCTCAAGAAGCTCACCGCCCTCGGCCCGGTCGAGTTCGCGCTCGCCGACACGCCGCTGGGCCAGTCCGCCCTGTTCGATGCGCTGGTGCGCTTCCGCTACGAGCGCTTCGGCAAGCTCGGGCGGCCCGACAAGCTCAGCGAACCCGGCGTCACCACGTTCTACCGCACCCTGCTCGACAACGGCACGGCGCAGATATTCGGGCTCAGCGTCGGCGGCGAGGTGGTGGCGGTGGTCTACGGCTTCGTCCACGATGGGGTCTTCACCCTCATCATCCCCACCATGACCGCCGACCCGCGCTACGAGCCCGGTTCGCCCGGCCTCGTCTCGCTCTATCTCGCCATCGAGGCTTGCATCGCTCGCGGTGACCGGGTGTTCGATTTCAGCATCGGCGCGCTCCACTACAAGTCGCGTTTCGGCGCCGAAAAGCGCGATCTGTTCGAACTGGTCGAAGCC
>Ga0207415_1000844_pt1 | contig 18496 bp, 10 predicted proteins | sample Passage237A_FD_187369 | JGI IMG/M metagenome (GOLD analysis project Ga0207415, IMG submission 187369) | Cellulose adapted compost microbial communities from Newby Island Compost Facility, Milpitas, CA, USA - Passage2 37A (SPAdes) (version 3) ...
CTCCTCGCTCGGGAAACGCGCGATCGCAACAGCTCGCTCGATGCAAGGGAAGATGAGGTGGGCGGACGCTTACGGACCATCGGCTACGGCCGGCTCTGCAAGCCCGACCATCCTCCCATCACCGAGGACGAGGGCGAGACCTTCCTGCATCAGGACCTGCGCGCCGCCCTTGCTGCCACGTTGCGCTACTGTCCGGTGCTCGCCACCGAGCCAGAGGGGAGGCTCGCGGCCATCGTAGACTTTACGTTCAACCTTGGGGCTGGACGTCTACAGACGTCAACGCTGCGGCGGCGGGTCAACCAGCGGGACTGGGTTGCTGCTGGGCAAGAACTGCGCCGATGGGTGTACGGCGGAGGGAGAGCCCTGCCAGGACTAATTGCGAGGCGGGAGGCCGAGGTCAAGAGCCTCTATTCAGCATAGTTACGACCACTCTCGGTGTCATGGCTCTCGACTCTCGAAACTATCGGGCAACAGCGTTTGGCAGTCATTGGTCCGGGCTCTTACTGGACGGGACAATAGTCGCACCGGCCTCCTGCCGCATCTTCGCCGGGCGGCTTACGACGACTACGCCCGCGACATGGTCTAACTGCTCCAACCCTTTCGTGAATGTGTCGTGTTCCTCGGTACGCGCGTCATCGTCCCAAACGAACGCGATCATCTGCTCGCAAGAGCTTCCTTTTGGGAAGTACATCGCGGCATCCTGCGCAAGCTGGCGCTGGGTTTCCTTGAGACTGTCCGACGCGCGTGCGAATTTCGCCTCAATGACGAGCTTCAGCGAGGGGATGACGAGGTCAGCTCTCGGCTGTGTGAATCCCACCTTCCTTGAGTAGTCTTCGCTCGTCAGGTCGGGGAAGGCAGGTGCTAGCACTGCCCACAGCAAATTCTGCACGTGATACTCGTGGTCAATGTGCCACTGCCTGGGGAGGCTCGTCTTTGTGCGAGATTTCTCTTCCCAGGTCCAATCGCGAAGCGATCGTTGAACGCCGCGAAGTAAGGCAAGCACATCGTCGACGGTTGTGACGTCAGCGCGGATACTCTGCACCACCGTCGCCTTCGTTCTTTGCAGCGAAGCAAGGAGGAGTGCCGCGCCAATCGCATCAACCTGCGCGTAGTGTTCGAGTACTGCTGCCACGATCGTTCGCGAGTCATTTGGAGGGACCGGTTCTCCGTGCGGCGCTACAGCGACTCGCGTGACGCAGAAGAGGCTGTCCAGCTCCATCGGGGGATGTCTCTTCTCGCCCAGTAGATGAGCTGCCACGTGCAGCTGGGCGCGCTCCCATTGTCCGAGGCGTGCCTCGAACTTCTCGATGACCGAGGTTAGCCACGAACGCATCCTCGCCTGACGAGGTTGGTCGCCGGTTCTGAGGAGTGCTGTAACCACGGCAAGCACAGCTGCTGGATCAGCGGCCAGTCCTACGGGTGTACCGTCCACCTCAGTCGATGCACCCATTGCCCAGTCGAGTCCATCGTTGAACGCGTTTCCGCATTCGGAGTCCTCGGAGTTCAAGGACGCGGCGAGCGCCAGGGCCCCTACCAACTGATAGGATCGAGGCGTGCCTCCTTGCTTGGCCGCGCGCCACTGACTGACGACGGACTGCACAACGGCATTCGCCTCGGATCCATACGTGCTGGGCAGCAGCCAGCCAGCAAGTAGTCGGTCGAGGGACGTGCCGCCGCGCAACTTCTCGACCTCCCGTCGAAGTATCGCTTCGGCATCGCCGATGAGTTGCTCTGTCAGGCCAGTCATAGGAACCACCTCGTGGTGCCGATGCGGCCACAGAGAACATCGGGGTTCCACCGGCTTGTCTTTCCAAGCTTGCCCATGTGCCGCGCGATGAGCTGGGAGTAGCTAACCGTTACGGGCATCGGGGCGGGCTGGAAGCCGCGCCAGGAGTGGCTCGCGAACATCAATACCTGTTGACCCAGGTATCGGAGGTCGCGGAACGTCGAGGCGCGGTGCAGGTGCAACCGAAGCGGGACGGGAGCGCCGTCTGTCGCGCGCTTGAGCTCCTTGGCCCCGGTGGCACCCAACAGCATGTCCCGATCGGAAAGGGCCACCATCAGGCCACGTTCTGGCACATAGCGGCCCTTGAATCTTCCGGTTTTGCCGATCGGCGCGCCCTGCGAGTGCCCGTCGAAGAGCTGGAGGTTCGTGTCGCTGGCGACATGGAGGAACGCGAACTCCAACTGAAAGTCGGAGAGCTCTTCGGCCAGTCGCTTGACGGCGGTGGCCTCCGTATCCTTGAGGGGCTTGAACGCGTGGAAGATCAGACGAACGCGCTCCCCGTTCTGCCAATTGCGTTCCCTGCGCACGCGGTCAACAGATGTGCGCAGCGACTCGAGCATCGCCTCCGAGTAGTTTTCGAAGGAGACAGCCTTCGACACGGTATGAAGGAAGTACGACCCGTCGCCGCTGAATACGGTAGTGATACCGACGAGCCGCTCACCTTGCGAGAGACGGCTCTCGCGAACCCAGGTGCTGGAGATTCCAACGACCAGTTCATGCGTCGTCGTAGGGTCAGCACGAAGTAGCCAAGGAATTCCACCGAGCTTCGCATAGGTGGCGAGCCCCATGTTGCTCAGCGTGAAGGCAAGCTGTGCATCGGGGGTTTGGGCCGTCTCGAAACGGAACTGCTGAATCGGAATCTGCTGCGTGAGGAAGAACGCCTTCGTAACGAGGTACGGATTGTCATCACCACGCAGTTGGTGCGTCCGGTCTTCGACTTGCACGAAGGCGAGATCCCATGGCTGCTGGCTCTCACTCGCCGCCTGTAAAGCTCGCTGCGCAGCCTCATGGTACGCACGGGCCGAACCATCGCGCGCGGTAAAGGGGACGGGCTGACAGTTCTCGAATCCGTAGGTACGTAGAAATCCACGGCTGAAGACAGTGCCCTGTATCCCATGAAGGAACTTGTACATCAACTGCTCGGCCACACCCTGCTGCGATGCTTGACAGATGAGGCAAACTCGCGGGGCTCGTGGGATAGGCGCTGATCGGCTGTAGGGGCCGTGTGCCGCAATTCCGTGGCTGGATGACTCGTGGACCTTCCGACCTGCAGCGTCAAATACGAAGATGGCAGGTTCAGCTCGTCGGACTGTGGTGTTTCCATTCGGCCACATCGCGGGATTCACAAGATCACCTACTGTCACATGGACGCCCGGGACAATCTCAAGAGGGTCCTTTCGCAGAAGGTCATGGGCCGTCTGCAGGCGCTTCACCCATGACGACCCTTCGTGTACGGCAGCGGCGCAAGCTTTCATGCCTTCGCTGGCGCGTATCCAGCGACCGTGTGCCAGCGCGTGCTCAAGTAACTGACGAATGTTCTTGCGAGAGGCTTCAACGCGGAGCTTGCTCGCGTCAAGCTTCTCGATCCGTCCATCATCTGCCTCGATTGTTGCGACGCCCTGAACCACATCGCGCAACGCCCCACGCAGCTTCAGCTCTGGGAGTACGCGCTCATCGGAAATGGACTCGAGTTCCCCCACGTAGGTGTGCCGCAAGTCCACGCCCTGCGAGATGAGCTCGGCTACCGAGGAGGTGATTTGCTCGACTACGAATACCTCGAGAATGACGACAGGTACCGCGATTTGACTCTCGGATTGCCCGGGAGGGCGGAACACTTGTGCAGAAAAGCCATACGCCACACGAGCGTCGATGGCGCGTAGAACGCTCGGATGTGTGCTCTTCGCTTCCCAATCTTTGCCGGGCCCAAGCGCGTCGCCAGCCGCACGCGACAGCACCTGAACGGGAACGCCTCGGATGATCTCGCGGTTACGCTCGAACATTCGGCGCAACAGTGCTTCACGCCACAGGTGGCACGCTAGCTCAGGATCTTCGCGGAGCGAGACCTCCATGTGTTCGTCACTGAGACGTGGTGCACCTTCAACTATTGGAATTGCAAAGACCGAATCGCGAATAGCGCGAAGTACGTGCGTCGCGCGGTGCTTGCGGCGAAGCTCCGTAAGCTGATTGGATCGAGGGAGTACATCAACATGAATGGACGCGTCGCCGAAGTCGAGGAAAGCCGCGTTTAGAAACAGCCCACTATCAGGGATGTGGTCGGCAGTTACTATGGTCTGTTGGTGTCTCGTATCCATCAACTCAGGCCCCTGCTGATCAACGTCGACGTGCTTAGCCGATGCGGGGCAGGACGAGGCAACTGGTATTCGCAAGAGGTTGCGAACAGACGTTGCCCGACCACCCATTGTCGTGCCACGGCACGCGTATGGTGATGTGATGGGTGGGAAGCTGGCGGGCACCGGTAGCGAGATTTTTCATGCTCGCGTCCCTCAGCCCACCTTCCAGCCCGTCTTGATCTTGCCCAGGATGCCGTTGACCCGGTCGATGACTTCCTGCTCGACCTTTCCAGCCTCCCCGAACTCAACCGTGACCTTGATGTGCAGGGCATGTCCTGCCGTCACCTGCCGAAGCTCATCGATCTGGTCGGCCAGATCCTGGACCTCATGGGTCTCAAGCTCGGCAGTGGCCACTTTGGCGCCGTAGGCGGTTGTGGGCGTCTCCTTCGCTCCGCTTTTCACTAGCCGCATCTTGACCGCGCTTGCGCCGCCGAGGTCGCACGGCCAGGGACCGGACTCCAGCGTCCGCTCGAACAGCCCCAGGCGGAACCCATCATCCAGCGCCTGGCGAACCGGCGTCCAGGGCAGTGGTTTGCCTGCCTTGGCGGAGAGCGCGGCATGGAGCAGGTGAGCGGTGGTGTCATCACCACTCCATGCGCCGCTAAGCTGCGCCGGCAACAGGTCGGTTGCGGAGATCGGCGCGGGTGTTGGGTACAGCGCGGCCTGCTCGTTCAAGAACCCTGCGGGTACCTCTTCACCCAGAACGCTGATGGTGCCGTTTACCAGCCAAATCCGCCCACTCTTGATCGCCTGGCCGGCAGCCGCCTTGATCGCTCCTTCCTCGGCGGCCGGAATGAGCAGGTTCTCCGTGTAGCCCCCTTTGTCGATGGGCACGAAGTGCTTGCCGGAGAAGTAAGAGGCCAAATCGGCGAGGGTGATGGATTCCTTGTCCCACAACCCAGGCAAGACCCCTGGCGCCAGGACGGCGTAATCGAGTTCGGTTAGCATCGCCGCGTCGGACAGGACAACCTCGAGACTCGGGTCTCCCAGGGCGGTCTCGTCGGGCCGGCTTTTCCAGAACGTCCGGACCGACTTGTCGCCGCGAGTCACGCGCAGGACGAAATCTCCCGCCTCGCACCCCTGGAGCAGCGTTTCCAGAATCGCCGTGCGATTGAGCATCTTCGGCAACCGCGCCGTGGCGGCGAATGCGCCGACAAGGTCCTTCACGAAACGAGCCTTCTCGCCCTCCGCCCAGAGGTCATAGGGTCCACCCGGCAGCAGGGCTTCGGCATTGACCGCCGTACTCTCGATCCGCAGCCGTTTGTCGGCCACGATCTTTCCGAACAGCGGATCGTTGTCGACGTTGATGCGATAGGCGGCGATGTCATTGGCGTCGTTTACCGTCGCCGCGATGCTGTACGCCATCACGATCTGCGAGACCATCTCGCCGCGCGCAGCCCGCAGGTTGGTCTCCAGGCGCGCGGTCGCGGCGGTATCCACGTCGTCGCGCTCCTTGAGCATCTCGCGCACCTTCTCCCAGCCCAGCAGGTCACGCACCTTCTCGCGTGCCACCTCGATGCCCTCCTTGGAAGGCACGGCCAGCACTACGGCATTCCGGTTGAGTGCCCGCGGCTTGTCGGGGCCAGTGGTCTCGTCGATGAAGCGCTTGGCCTCGGGGCTCGGCTTGCCGCCCTCGGAGGCTGCCTTCGGTCCGAGCACGGCATAGTGGAACTCGCCGTCGTCCTCGATCTCGGAAGGCCGCGCCGGCAGCATGTGCACCTTCACGCCGGCGCCGCGCGCGCCCTCGGAAAGCTTCGACGCGCCGCGGATCTCCTTCTCCAGCACCTCGTCCAGAACCGTCGGGCTTATGTGGCTGCGCGCATCGTGGTGCATCTGCTTGAGGTTCGGCTTCGAGCCCAGACGCCACAGCTTAGGTAGTCCGTCCTCCCGATCGTCGATGAAGGTATCGTCCAGGTACCAGGAAGTGTCTGCCCAACGCGCCAGCCCCTTGTCCAACTCGATGCGGTCGGGCGCTCCACCGCCAACGAGCAGCTTCAGCTCGCGCGTGACGGCCCGCTGGCCGATCGGCTGGGAATGCAGGAAGGTCGCAACCACGGCCTGCTCGACCTCGCGGCCGCTCAAGCTGCCGAGGCCTTCCTGGGCCTTGCTGGCATGTGCAAGTTCTGCCTCCAGGATCGCCGGCCAGTTCTGCCGCCGCCCTTCGTACTGCTCCACCTGTGCGATGTTGGCGAGCTCCCTCGCCGCGATGCTCAGACCCTCCTCGCCTTTGGCCGCCAGAAACACCTGGGCGCCGACGATCGGCAGCTTGTCCCACTTCTCGGCATCGCGCAGGGCGGTCGCCAGGGTCTTCAGAATGCCGCGGGTCTGCTGGAAGCCCTCCAGTTGCGTCCATTTTGCGTAGAACAGATCCACCAGATCCGGGTGGAAGGGATAGGCATCGCGATAGCGTTTTTCTTCCTGGGCGCGGTGCTTCTTGGTGTACTCGTCGATAGTCTCGATGCTGTTGAGTGCGGCCATCACCTGCTGCGGCCACTGGCTCTGATCCATGTAGCTTTCCAGCTCGAACAACCGGCGACGCAGAATCTCCGGCACGTCGTGGCTTTCCACCGGCTGGATGCCTTCGTCCGCCACCCGCTTGAACTCGTCATAGAGCTCCTTGCTGATCCGCTTGCCCAGCTCGTCCATCTTCTTGGTGTCGGAGGCCAGCAGCGAAGCCACCAGGCAGCACTGGGGCACCTTGGCAACCGCCTGCGTGAGGCTGTGCAGGAAGTCCGCCATGCGCCCGACCCAGGCGGGGTCCTGATCGGCCACCGTGCGGACAAACCAGAGCACCTCGTCGAACAGAATCAGTATCGAAGGCACCTCCTGGCGCGCGAGTCCGAGCAGCTTTTCCATGACGTTGGTCGCGGGCGGGCTCGGGCGCTCCGAGCCGTCGTCCTTCAGCAGTCGCAGCCCCGCCTCGCCTGCAAGCTGCCAGGCGAGCACGCTCCACGGCATCTTGAGGGTGCGCAGCGTCCCATCCGGCGCCTTGACCTCCATACCCTGCTCAGCATCCAGCCGGTCGAACACCACCGCCGCCACCCGGGCTTTGGGAAACCCGCCCTCTATCGCGCAATGGGTGCGGAACTGCTGCACGGCGGGGATATCGGGCAGCCCATCCGGCTCGGTCACCAGGTGCACCAGCGTGATCAGCGAGTGCGTCTTGCCGCCACCGAAGGTCATGTGGAGCTGGCGCACCGCCTTCTCCGACTTGCCCGCCAGCCGCCGGGTCACATCGCGGGCGAGGTCACGCAGGCGAACCGTGGGATAGGTGAGGGAGAAGAACTCCTTCGGGTCGTGGTAGACGCCCGGGTTGCGCCCGAGCATCACGTCATAGAGGTCCGCGGCGAACGCCTTGAGCGACAGCTCCGCGCTCTTGATGTCGGCGCGGACGCGCACCACTTCATGCCAGGGCTTTGCGGTTATCTTGGCCATTTATCGATCTCCCTCAATCTCTACTCGAGCGTCAGCGCGCTTTGCGATGCGCTGCCCACGGTCCTCAAATGGTTCGCGAGACGCTCGAGAATCGAGCACTCATCGTTCTGCCCCTCGTCGCGGCTCTTCTCGATCAATGCCTGGATGAGTTGCGCGAAGACATGACTGCGGCGTAGCCCTCGGCGGTCGAGGTAGTCGTTTACCTTGGCCACGTCGCCCGCCTTCCACAGGTGCATCAGCTTGTGCACCTGATCGATCAGCGGTGCCGGGCGACCGGCGGTGGTGTCCTCGCCCAGCGACCGATGGCGACGTGCGGACCAGGGCTTGAGCTTGAACTTGCCGCCGCCCCCAGACGTTTCGGCTTCCACTGCCTCTTCTTCAGCGTCCTCGTCCGCCTCATTGTCCACGGCCTCCGGCTCGGATTTCCCGCCCCGTGCCAGCAGCTCGTACTGATCCACCAAATCGCGCTCCGGCAGGCCACACGACACCATGTACAGGATGCACGGGCCCGCCGGCGCATCCTTGAGGCCGAAGTCGTTCCGATGCAGCAGGTAGTAGGTGGTGACGTCGTCCAGCGGATGATCCCCGACCGCAGCCTCCGCCTCACCATGGGTCAGGACGCGGCCGACCACGAAGTCGACAACAATGCGGCGCACGTGGCGCAGGAACTCGTCCACGCCCATCAGGGCGCCAGGCTCGGAGGCTTTCTTCACGGCCGGGTAGCGGCTGTAGGCCTCCAAGGCGGGGCCGGTTGCCGCCCAAACGAAGTCTGGCCCGCGGATGCCGGCGTCCCAGAAATCACGTAGCCGCTGGACGATATTGCCTTCCATCTCCTTGATAACCTGGGTGTCCCAACCGGCGCGGGTCATCGGATCGCGCTTGCGGCAGACCAGCCAAACGGACGAGGACAGCGCGGCCGACGACAGCGAACGGGTTCGGGCCGCACGCTCGGTCTGGATCGGCCAGCTACCGTCCACCACGAAGCCGGCCTTGATGATCGCGCCCACTAGCGTTTCCCACGCATCTGGGTGTTTGTGCGCAAACACGATCACGAGCCGCCCCTCGGGCCTCAGCGACGCATGGCAAGCAGCGAAGGCCCGGGCCATCCCGGCTTCGTAGTTACGTTTTGATGCTTCCCGGTCACCACCAAATCGCGCGGCGTCGTCGATCAGCTCGCCATCGTTGGCGTCGTGATTCCACTTCGGTCCGAGCGGCTGTGCGAACGCCTCGTCGATATCCACCGACAGGCCCTTCAAGGTGCGGCGTAACCACACGTAAAAGAAGTCCATCAGGTCCGAGTAAGGGATCGCGTCGTAGTACGGGGGATCTGTGACGACGACGTCGAATTCGCCGGATGTGGTTTGAGTCGCCGAGTTTCGTATCACCGTCGGCCCAGGTGCATCTTTGGCAAACTTTGCGGCATGCTCGACGTACTGTGCCAGCCACTCGACCCCCCCTGGATAGCCGCCAGAAGCATCGGCCAGCACCGAGGTCTCGGCAAAATCCCAGTTCATCGGCAGCGCAAAGCGGACAAAAGTGTTCCGAATTTGATCGTATCCAACGGTCCAGGAGCACAGCGCGCTGCCACGATCGGCAATTCGATCCAATACTGTCGCAATAACAGCAGCAATCGCCTCAGAGACGTGGTGGGGGTAGGCGTGGTTATCCAACTCTGCCTGAAGTCGCCGGGTTGCCTTGAGGAGCCCCGCAATTCCCAACAACTGTCGCGGCGTGAATAGCTTCTGCCACTGGTCGAGACCGTATCCGTCGACGGAAAACGCCCGGGATGCACCACTACCTCCTTTGGGGGTGGGTTCCGTCGGCAACCCGAAAGGCACATCCGCAAACACATTGTCCAGCTCCATTTCCGCCGCCTGCGCCATCCCGACCTCCAACGGGGTCGGCAAGCGGTACTCCTTGCCCTTGGGGCTATCCATCACCACGGTGGTCATGACTGCGCCGAGTCTGCCGGCCTGGCCTTCAAGCCGAAGATCCTCCATAGTCATGATGGTGCCGCAGCAAGGGCAGGTCACGCCCGCCCGGCTCATGGTCCCGGCGCCGATCTTCTTGTCGTGCTCACGTTTCTGTGCGGCATTGCCGCGTTTCTCGGGAACATCATGCTCGATGCCGAACACGACTCCTGATCTGTCATCGCGAGGTCGCATTGTCAGCAGTACGCGCTTGCTGTCCTTCTTCGCCATCCAACGGGTTTTGAGCAGCGGCACGGTGGCCCGGCAGGCCTTGCACCGGACGGTCCGCGCCCAGAGGTAGGCCACAGTGGGCTTGGCGACCCAGCGCGGGTTTGAGGAGTTTTCCAGATACACCTCATCGAACCCCGCGTTCAGCAATTCCACCTGAGGCTCACCTGCGTCATTCGTGGGCACCAGCTTCAGGGCTTCCTCCGAGTCCAGCGGCACCCGGCGGTAGGGCTTCACTGTGCAGTACTCGGCATAAGTTGGATAGAAGCGCGCCAAGTCCTTTCGCGCCTCCTTGAGCACCCAGCGGCCCCAGGCGCGCACATGCCAGGCGAGATCCGCGTCCAGCATCCCTGGGGCAAGGTCGGGGTGCTCCAACAGATCGAAGTTCTCGCCGCGCTCGATGCCTTCACCCTCGGCCCTTTTTCCCGTGGTAGACGGGGCAAGTTGCCGCAGATGCCGCTTGATCTCAGCGGGCTTCAGGCCTTTGGCCTTGAAGTACGCCGCCATGAACTCGGCGTCTTGCAGCGCGAAGTCCGGCAGCTTTCGCTTCTGCCCGGCGAGCTTCTGCGGGTACTCCAGGGTGCACTTGAGGATGAACCACGCGACCGGGTTGATGTCGACCGCCGTCACCTCGCAGCCCAGGCGCATTGCCTCCAGGGGGATCGCGCCACCACCGGCGAACGGGTCCAGCACCTTGGGCGCGCGGCCCCCATAGGCCTTGCGGATTTCCTCACGGAACCAGTCCAGGTCCGGTCCCGATTCGTTGCCCCAGTGCAGGATGCCGCCAGCCGTCTCCCAGGCGTCGATCTCCTCCACCCGCCCGTTGGGCATCTTCTTTTTCTTGGTGGTCTTCTTAAGCGTCCCGCCCAGGCGCTTCAGGATTTCATCGCGCTTTTCCTTGTCAGCGGGATCGGGCAGTAGCGTGGCGATGAGCGCCGCGCGGGACGCTGCCAAGGGCCGGCGCGCCGGCCAGATGTGCAGGGTGGAGATATGCCCGTGACGGACGTTCTTCTCATGCACCGAGTCAATAGACGCCTGTCTCAACGGGAAGGCGACTTCGATGAGGCGTTTGTCGTTCATTCGTTTTCCTTCTTCAAAGCAGCGTCGAAGCCGAGAAGATCTCGGCTGACGCGGTGCAGAGTGATTTCGCCGCGGGTTTCTCTGCCGCGACCGGTAAAGTAGTCGCCGCTCAAACGCCATCCATGAGCGCCCGTGGCAATAGTCATCGTGCAGACGCCCCGATGCGTTTGCATCGTCTGCACGGCAAGATTTCTGGGCTCACACACGTACTCGTACTTCAAACCGATATCGCCTGGCTGCTCCTCATACAACGCCGCCATGGTTGTGCGTGAACGCGACTGCTCTGTTTCGAGCTCGATCGCCATCCGGGTCCATGTCTGGCGAACCCGCATCACGCAGGGCACCCGTGCGCCCCCGTTGTGCGACGAGGTGATCTCCCCCGCCCATGTGCCATTGAGGTTCTTCAGGGTGGATAGCCAGCGCCAGCCCCAGCGGTCATACAGGAAGATCAATCCTGCATAGATGGCGCCCGCAGAGAGCGCGGCGGCATCCACAAATCCGGCCAGCGGTGGAATGCTTCCGAGGGCGTGCACGGCGCTTGCCGCGCCGATCGCCATGACCCCAATGGCGAAGTAAATCTTCGGGCCGCGGAAGAAGTTGTCAGAAGCGTACCCGTGCATCCTGCCCCCACTGCTGCCACATCTGGACGAGCGCGCCGATGTAGGCCTGCGCTTTCTCGATCGTCCACCGGTTCTGCTCGAAAAGCCGTTGCACGCCGTTCTGGCAGACGAATCCGGTGAGATCCGCCCCGGCCAGCCAATTCACCACGTTGATGAAGGTCGTCTGGTAACTCCCGCCGAATTGCTGATGGGGCACATTGAATAAGAGACATTCGATGGCGTGGGATGAAGCAACCCCATCCTGGATGAGCCTGCGATCCTCCAACCATCCCCGAGCATTCTTGAACACGCGGGCGGTCGGCTTGTACCACTCGGCCGTTTGGCCGTGCTTGGTCACGCCGTTGTCGAAGTGCTGCTTGGGAAAGCTAACCACCTCGTAGTTGCGCTGTACATCGCGTAGCCAGATTCCGTCGACGTAACTGGCCTCACCCAACAGGGTCCGTGGAGGAAAATAGAGCCGATACTCAAGACAGGGCACGACGTCCGCGGGGATGTTGTTGGCAGTCCGCGGAATCTTGATGCTCTTCCCGCCCTCCGTAACGCTGTGATTCGGGAAGGCGCGACGAATAGCGTTCGAGACATCGCGCCGAAAATCGGTAAAGGTGTAGGTCGCTGGCTGCGCATTCCCCTCCACGACGCTTCTCGTGTAGGCGTCGAGGCGGCTGTAGTCGGGCATGTAGGTTTCGTTGAGCTTGACCACCACGTCCACGTCGCTGTCGCCGCGAATATTCGTGCTGTTGCGGTAGGAGCCTTGAAGAAACACGTCGAAGCTCCGAACCGACAGCACGGGATCGGTCTGTAGCGCCGTGCGGACGCGCTCGTAGATCGCCGAGGCGGATGCTGTGGCGCCTTGATGAGACCAGGTCTGTAGTTGGCTTTCAGGAATACCCATGCTTCCTCCTCACTCCGACGCGCTGCGCACGATTTCGCTGTAGCCGAGCACCACGCTGCCGCGGGACTTGGCCATCAGCCTGCCGAAGGGGTCTTGCACCTTGAATAGCCTTGGCGAGGCAGATCCACAGTCGAACACCACGTACAGCCAGTACCGATTCCGCAGGTTGCAGGCGCGTGCCCACTCGTTCTCGGTCAGCTCGATCTCGCCGGTCCCGACCCGGCCTTTCACCTCGATGCCGCGCTCCTCGCCCGGTCGTTTTGAAAGCAGGTCGAAGCCCGGGTAGTCGGAGAGGCCTGCCAGCCGCGCCTTCTCGGGGGTGGATACGTCCCTGACATCGGCCCCCTGGGCTGCGTCATGGGCGATCGCCACTTCCATTGCGATGCGCTCGACCTCCGCGTCGCGGGCCTTGACGTCCTCCGGGTCCTGGGAGGGCTGAACGAGTGCCGTGGCGATGATCTCCACGGCGCCGGGCTGGATCAGCTCCACCTCCCTGCGGGCTTGCTGGATCGACAGCGCACGGCGCTCCTTGATGCTCCGTTGCTGCTCCTTGATCCGCTCCAGCTCGGCCTGCGCCGACCGATTTCCCTCGCGCGCCTTCTCCGTGTAGCGCTTGCGGGCGGCGGCCAGCTCGGACTCCTGGTAGTCATAGGCCCGAACCAGGTGGTCCTCGGTCTCGACCAGGCGCTCCTGGGCGGCGAGCTGCTGCAGGTCGGCGAGCTTGCCAAGCAAGTCGGTCTTGATGTGCTGCTCAGCCGCGAGGCGCCAGGTATCGCTCTGGGCGAGGAACACCACGCTGCCGGGGTTGGCCTTGGCGGCCGGCTTCAGCAGGAGCTGATGCTCAACGGGTGCCTCTACCATGCGGCCGTCTGCATACTGCTTGATCCCGGCCAGCCGCTGCTCGACAACCTCCTCGGTGTGGAAGGCGGGGAAGCCTGGGTCGACGGCCCGGATCACGCTGACCCGGGCGACGTGGAAGAGGTAAGGCGCGGTGGCGGAAACGTCCGTGAAGATCGCTCCGCGCTTGCCGGCGCTGCGGCTGTGTTCGATCGCCAGGCTCGACAGGCGCTCGAAGACCGGCTCGCCGGGATGCAGAAAGATGGCGTCGCGCGGGTCGCCGGGCCGATAAACCGTGAAGCGGTTGCGTGCCGATTGGGGGTAGGTTTCGAGCAGGGACATCAGGCTCTCCACCACGCCACGGCGCCGCGGCCGCAGGAAGAACTGCCCATCGAGATCGCCCACCAAGTCGACGCCGATCAGGGGGGCGGCGTGCTCGAGGTAACGGCGCACGTAGCCGGGAAGGAGGCGGCGCATCTCCTCGATGGCGAGCGCTTCCTGGAGCTGCGGCAAGGCGGCCTTCACCTCGCCGCCTTTGCCGTAGATGCTTTCCTCCCGGGCCTCGATGGCGCGGATCTGCTCGACGGTGAGTTCACCGGCAAGCTCCATGGCTTCGCGGTCCGCTTCGTCTTCAGACTCGACGGCGCGCTGGATGTACTCGGTCAGGGACATGCCCTCGAAGATGCGCCCGACGACATCGAAGACCTTGTCCGAGCCCAGCTGCTTGCGGATCTCCTCCAGCTTGTCGAGCAGCGTCTTGACGACGCGGCCCTCGCGGGTCTTGCCGGCCACCAGGTTGATGATGGCCACCTTGTCGCGCTTCTGGCCGTAACGATGGATACGACCCATCCGCTGCTCGAGGCGGGCCGGATTCCACGGGATGTCGTAGTTGATGAGGATCCAGCAGAACTGGAGGTTGATGCCCTCGGCCGCGGCGTCGGTGCCGACGAAGAAGCGGGCACCGCCATGCTCCCCATTGTGCGTCCGGCGGAATTGCTCCACCTGGGCGTCGCGCTGCTCGAAGTTGAGCCCGCCGTGGATGAAGGCGACCTGCCCGGCGTAGCCCATGCCTTCCAGGCGACGCATCAGGAAATTGAGGGTGTCCTTGTGCTCGGTGTAGATGATGACCTTATGGTCGCGATACTGCGGGGCCCGGAGCAGCGCGCTCATCCGGTCGAACTTGGACTCATGACCACTGGCGTGCACCGCCTCTGCCAGCCCGATCAGCTCCAGCACCCTCTGCCGCTCGTCGATCAGCTCGGCGAGGCTGGTGGCAACGAAGGCGCCCAAGGCTTCGGCCTCGGTTTCCTCATGCTCCTCCTCGCCATCCGTTACGGTCTCCTCGTCGGCGGTCTTGGCGGCGAGGACATCCACCAGCTTGCCCTCGCGCACCTTCCGGTCGAGCCGCTGCTGCTGGGCACGCAGCTCCTCCTCCGGAATCCGGCCGGACTGAATGTCGTCGATCAGCCGGTTGAGCTTGTCGAGACGGTTGCGGAAGGAGCAGAGCAAGGCCCAGGTGCTGCTGGCCAGTCGGCGCTGGAAGACGGTCATCGCAAAGCGTGCCGCCTGACGATTGAGCAGCCGTGCCTGGTTGTAGTAATGGCGGATGTAGGCCGTGGTCTGGTCGTAGAGGGCCTGCTCGCTGATCTCGCCTTGGGTAAGCTCGTAGCTCACCGTGTCGCACAGGCGCTCGGGGTAAAGGGGACGGCCGTGCAAGTCGACCATCTCCTCCTTGACGCGACGGATGAAGTGCCGGTTGCGGGACTCACGCGGAAAGCGGGCAAACGCGGTCTCGGTGCTGAACAGCTCCGGCTCCAGCAGCCGCCACAGGCAGTAGTAGGGAAACTCCTTGCCCATGTGGGGCGTCGCGGTCAGAAGGAGCAGGTGATGCGCCGCCCATGGCATCTTCCAGTCGTCGGGCAGCTCGCGGACGCCGGCGATCGCCTCCGCGAGGCGGTAGCGGTCGGTTGGGCGGAACGTGCCGTCGGGGTCGCGGTTCGCCGACAGCTTGTGGGCTTCATCGAAGACCACCAGGTCGTAGGGCGCTACCGCGGGATCACGCAGGCAATTGAACAGGCGTGCACTGCGCAAACTGTCTACGCTCACTACGACCAGATCGCTTTGGGGCCCGACGAACGGATTGCCGTCCTTGGCGTCGCTGCCTGTGACGATGTTGAACTGGAGCTGGAACAGGTTGTGTAGCTCCCGATACCAGTTCCCCACAAGGCCCGCGGGCGCCACAACCAGGACACGGCGAATGGTGCGGCGGGTGAGGCTCTCCCGCACATATAGACCGGTCATGATCGTTTTGCCGGCGCCGGCGTCGTCCGCCAGCAGGTAGCGCAGCCGGCTCTGGGGCAGCATCCGCTCGTACACCGCGATGCGCTGGTGCGGCAGCGGATCGATCTCGCTGATCTCGGTGGCGAACGCCGGGTTGAAGAGGTGGCCGTAGGAGAGGCGCTCACCCTCGACGAGCACCCGCAGGGCGTTGGCGTCGCCCAGGAAGTCCAGCCGATGCTCCTCGGCCGGCGCGGGTGCCGACAAGGGCGCCGCTTCTGCCGCCGGAGCCGCCACACCTGATCCACGACGAGCGAGCCCCCGGAGCTTTGAAAGCCCCATGGCCGACGGCTTGGACTGCCCGTTCTCCCAGCGATTGAGCGTGACGAACGAGACGCCCAGCAGCTCAGCAAACTGCTGCTGGGTCAGGCTCATCGACTTCCTAAGATCGCGGATCTGCTCTGGCTTCATGGGTGTCTCACACTGCTATCGCGTGACTGTTATCGTGCTTTATATCACACGATATAAATGCGCGCAAGGTGCCACGCTATCCAGGTTTTTTCGACATGACTTGGCTTCTGTCCGGCACAGCGCGTGAATCTCGGTGCCTCAAGTCACCCAAGGAACGCACCGTATGAAGACCGAACTCACGCCTACCCTGGCGGCCGTCCTGCAGCTGGCTGCCCGCCGTCCTGACGGAAGACTGGACCCCCTCCCGCAAAATATCCGCGGCGCCGCCCGCGACAGCGTGATCCAGGGACTACTGTCCCGAGCGCTGATTACGAGGTGCTTTTACCCGGGGCACGTTGAGTACCACCTCACAGCCGCGGGTTTAGCGGTAGGCGGGTCTCCAGCGATCGACGGCAGCGATTAGGTCGCCGGCCAAAATCCCCCATCGAGGGCTGGTGTTCGATTGCCCACCACGGAATCGAACTGGCCGAAGCGCGCAGTTGATTTCAACGGGGGGCAGCAACTGTTAGGATTGCTTCCAGCAGGGGTCGGATTCCGCGCTTTTCCGCAGGGGTTCGAAGCGGTTCTAAGGCCTTGAGTTACTTAGGTTTGGCGCAGGCTGCCGCCCCACCGATTCCCCGCAGGAGTCCGAACCATTCCGCACGAACCCGCAGGAACCCTCGCCAGCCCGCACGGTCTGATGGCAGGTCCTTGATTTTGAACAACCTGCTTGACCAGTCCGCACTTGCGGACTGCGGACTTTCGGTATGCCGGCAATCCGCTTGTAACCGTGGTCGGATGCCGCCGTGTTTCGAAACGTCGGTACTTGTCGACATCTACCGATGAAACGGAACAAGTGCCGACGCGGGAAGACCTTTCTGGATTGCCACTACCATCCATGCCGGCAGGTGAGTCCTGGTTTCGAGCACGGCGTTCCAGTCATCCCGCCCGATGCGCCCAACCAACTTGCCGACCGTGGTTTCGGCGAGGTCCGGGCCAAGCCATTCAAGGGCTCTGACGACATCACCGGCGAGACTATCGCCCAGCACCAACATCCACCTGGGGGCACGGCGGATCTCGATGACCTGCTTGCCGAGATTGAGCGTCCGCGCGCGGCCGTCGGTCAGGTAGATCTGTCGGACGGGGACCTGCGTGGTCAGCCCCAGGGCACTGGCCGCAGCCGCGCCATGACGGACGATGGCGTGCCCCGTGATGCGCGCGAGGGACTGGACCAGTTTGTCGGCGGGCGGCGGGACTGGACCGAAGCGGCTGGCCGTCACGGCGACGTACATGCCGCGCGCTACGCGCCTCAAACGCCCATGCCGTGCCAAGCGAACCAACTGCCGCGACGCTTGATCGCGATTGACCAAGTGCTCCAGGTCCAGGCTCCTGAGCAAGGCGCCCTCCGGCTGCGCATCGATCCAGCGGCTGACGATCTCAGTTTGTTTGGCCATGGGCAACGACCGCAGACTGGCTGGTTGATATCTGCAGGCACGACTCCTCGTAGGCTTCGATGTCGACTTGGCGGTAAATCACCCGACCACAGAGTTTCAGGAATTTCGGCCCAATTCCCACGCTACGCCAGCGTTCGAGGGTGGCTTCGCTGATACTCCAGCGGGCGGCCAGTTGTTTTTGATTGAGGTGAACGACGTCCATCTTGGTCTCCTTCCGCATGAGTTGGCAGGAGTCCATGAAGGCGCTGTTCGGTCCGCCAGCCAAGTCAATTCAGAAGACGCGCGGTTACTACGGGAGATCGTTCAGCTCGTAGCTGGTACTGCGCCCGCCCGCATTCGATTTCCGCAGCACGCCGCGCGCGAGCAGGTCGTTGATGTCGCGCAGCGCCGTGTCTGGCGAGCACTTGGCGATCGCCGCCCACTTGCTGCTGGTGAGCTTACCTTCAAAGCCATCGAGTAGCCGGTTGAGCAATTTCACCTGTCGCTCGTTCAAAGGTGTGGCTGCCCAGTGCTGCCAGAAGCGTGCCTTGGTCAGCACGGCATCGAGGGTGTGCTGCGCCTGATCGACGGCGCGATGCAGGGTGTCGAGGAACCAGGCCAGCCACTCGGTGACGTCCATGGACCGCTTCTGGGTGCGCTCCAGAATATCGTAGTAGGCCTTGCGCTCCCGCTGGATCTGCGCCGACAGGCTGTAGAAGCGCTGCGGGCTGCCGTCGGCGCGCGCCAACAGCAGGTCGCCGATGGCCCGGGCGATACGGCCGTTGCCGTCGTCGAACGGGTGCAAGGTCACGAACCACAGATGGGCAAGCCCCGCCTTGACGAGCGGTGGCTCACCCGAGTCCGCATTGACCCATTCGAGGAAACGACCTGTCTCGGTCTCCAGTCGATCGGCGGGCGGCGCCTCGAAATGCACGCGCTGGCGGCCGATGGGGCCGGAGACCACCTGCATCGGGCCACTGGCGTCGTCGCGCCAACTGCCGACCTTGATCATGGAGAGGCCGGAGTAACCAGTGGGAAAGAGCGCCGCGTGCCAGCCGAACAACCGCTCGCGGGTCACCGGCGCCGCGCAGTTGACCGTGGCGTCGAGCACCATCTCCACCACGCCTTCGACATGAC
>Ga0207415_1000851_pt1 | contig 18407 bp, 16 predicted proteins | sample Passage237A_FD_187369 | JGI IMG/M metagenome (GOLD analysis project Ga0207415, IMG submission 187369) | Cellulose adapted compost microbial communities from Newby Island Compost Facility, Milpitas, CA, USA - Passage2 37A (SPAdes) (version 3) ...
TGGCCGAGAGGCCCGGAGCCGAGAGCGAGCGGCGCCAGCCGAGCAGCGAAGTGTCGAGTTCGGCGGCGTGCATCAGGAAGCCCACCGCAGCGCGCGGGGATGCGAACCAGTGGCGCACGTCCTTCGACACCGGCAGAACCGCTTCCTGCCCCGAAAGCGGCTCGCGCAGGATGTTGGAGAAGAAGCCGGAGGCCGCGGCATTGGGCTTGCCCGGACGGATCGAGATGGTGGGCAGGCGGATGCCGATGCCGTCGACGAAGCCCTTGCGGGAGTAGTCGTTGAGCAGCAGCTCGCAGATGGCCTTCTGAGTGCCGTAGCTGGTGAGCGGGGTGCAGAAGAACTCGTCCTCGATGACCTCGGGATAGGGCGCGCCAAACACGGCGATGGACGAGGTGAAGACGAGCCGCGGCTTGTAGGCCTCGCGCTGCCCCTCGAGGCGGATGGCTTCGAGCAGGTAGCGCATGCCGTCGAGGTTGATGCGGTATCCCTTCTCGAAGTCGGCCTCGGCCTCGCCCGAGACGATGGCGGCGAGATGGAAGATCAGGTCGGGGCGCGAGGCGACGAGCGCCTCCGCGGCGCCGGGGGCCGAGAGATCGGAGGCGACGGTCTCGACCTTGCCGCCAAACCCTGCCGGGGCGCTCGGCACCACGACGTCGGCGAGCGTCAGCCGCTCGATCGGGTTGCCGCCGACCTGGCCCGCTGCCACCAGCGCCGTGGTGAGCTTGCGACCGACCATGCCGGCCGCCCCGATGATCATGATATGCATGAGAGTTCCTCTTCCGTTTGCGGCGCACATTAGTCAGGCCTGCGCGGCGCGCAAGCTGGAAGCAAGTCGGACACGCCAGTAATCCCCGCGGCTTCCGGCCCGCCGACACTCCTCCCGCGACGATGGGGTCGCGGGGGAGACAAGGATGAGCCGACACCTGTTTGGGGACGACGTTATCTTTCACCAGCGCCTGCTGAAGGCGCAGGGTTTCTACCGTGGGGCGCTGGACGGGGATTGGGGGCCGCTGACCGAAGCGGCGGACCTCGAGTTCGAGAGCCGAGGCAGGCAGTTGCTTGGGCTTGGCACGTTCGAGGCGCGCAGCGAGCGCCTGATCGCCGGGCTCCACCTCGCGGCGCAGGAAGCGGCGCGGCGGTTGCTGGCACTGGGGACCGGGGCCGGGTTCCATATCCGTATTGTCTCGGGCACGCGCTCCTATGCCGAGCAGGATCGGCTGCATGCGCAGGGGCGCTACGGCAATCCCGGCCCGCGCGTAACCAATGCGCGCGGTGGCCAGTCGAACCATAACTTCGCCATCGCGTGGGATATCGGCCTGTTCGACGAGGCTGGGCAGTACCTCAATGGCGACACCGCCGCCGAGCTCGGGGAGTACCGCCATCTCGGCGAGTTGGCGCGCCCGCTCGGGCTCGAATGGGGCGGCGACTGGAAGAGCATTCCCGATCTGCCGCACTACCAGCTGCCGACGGGGCGTAGTGCCGGCGAGACGCGGCGCCTGTTCGAAGCCGGTCTGCCTTACGCCTGACAGAGGGTTTCGAAGCGCTCGATGCAGGTACGGAGAGTTTCGTCGCTCGAGCGCTTCCACCAGTTGTCGCGGCTGAATATCTCCACCTCCTGCGGGCCGGCATATCCGGCGGCCTCGATCATGCGGCGGATGCCCCGGAGGTCGATGACACCGTCGCCCATCATGCCGCGATCGAGCAGCATGTCCGTGGTGGGCACGAGCCAGTCGCAGATGTGATGGGCGTAGATGCGTTGCTCGCGGCCGGCGCGGGCGATGGCGGCAGCGAGGTTCGGATCCCACCAGACGTGGTAGACGTCGATGGCGACGCCGACCCCCTCCCCCAACTGGCCGGCCATATCGAGCGCCTGGTCGATGGTGTTCACGCAGGCCCGGTCGGCAGCGTACATGGGATGCAGCGGCTCGATTGCGAGCGGCACGCCCGAAGCGCGGGCATGCGGCAGCATGGCGGCGATGCCGTCTGCGACCATCTGGCGGGCCTCGGCGATATCCTTCGACGAGCCCGGCAGGCCGCCGACGACGAGGACGAGGCAGTCGGCGCCCAGTGCCGCCGCTTCGTCGATGGCGCGAAGGTTGTCGTCGATATTGGCCTGCCGGCCGGCCGGTGTATCGGCCGGGAACATGCCGCCGCGGCAGAGGCCGGTGACGCGCAGGCTGTTGGAGCGAACGATGCGCGCCGCCTCGGCAAGGCCGACTGCGGCCACCTGGTCGCGCCACGGGGAGATGGCGGTGATGCCGTGGCGGAGGCAGTCCTCGACCACCTGCGCAAAGGTCGAGCCGTTGCGCAGGGTGGCGAGGTTGATCGAGAGCTGGCCCTTGCTCATGCCAGCCCGTGGACGGCGAGGACGCGCTTCATCCGGTCCACCGCGAGGTCCGGGTCGGCGAGGACGCGGGCCTTGTCGGCGAGGCGGAAGAGTTCGGCGAGGTGCTGCAGCGAGCGGGTCGATTGCTGGCCGCCGATCATGGCGAAGTGCTCCTGCAGGCCATTGAGATAGGCGAGGAAAACCACGCCGGTCTTGTAGAACCGGGTCGGCGCAGAGAAGATGTGGCGGCTGAGCGGCACGGTGGGTTCGAGGAGTTCGAAGAACTCGTTGTCGCTGCCGCGGCCGAGCGCGGCGAGGGCCGCCGAGGCGGCGGGGGCGATGGCGTCGAAGATGCCGAGCAGGGCGTCGGAATGGCCCTCGGCGTCGCCGGCGATCAGCTCGGCATAGTTGAAATCATCGCCGGTATACATGCGGACGCCGGCCGGCAGGCGGCGGCGCATTGCGATCTCCTTCTCCTTGGAAAGGAGCGAGATCTTGATGCCGTCGACCTTGTCGGCATGGGCGGCGATGACGTCGAGGCAGACATCCATGGCGGCTTCGTGGGTGGGGTGGCCCCAGTAGCCTTCGAGGGCTGGATCGAACATCTCGCCCAACCAGTGGAGGATGACCGGCTGGCGCACCTGGCCGAGGATGCGGCCATAGACGGTTGCATAGTCGTCGGGGGATTTCGCGGCGACCTTGAGGGCGCGCGAGGCCATGAGGATGACGCGGCCGCCCTGCCCTTCGACGAAGCCGACCTGCTCCTCGTAGGCGCGGATGACGTCGTCGATGGTGACGTCCGGGCCGGGCGGGAGGTGATCGGTGCCGGCGCCATAGGCGATAAGCCCGTCGCTGCGGGTGCGCGCCTCGGCCTGCGAGCGGCGGATGAGTTCCTGCGCTTCGGCCCAGGTAAGACCCATGCCGCGCTGGGCTGTGTCCATCGCTTCGGCGACGCCGAGGCCGAGATCCCACAGGCGGTGGCGGAATTTCAGCGTGGTGTCCCAGTCGATGGCGGGGGTGAGCCAGGGGTCGTGCGACGCGAGCGGGTCGGCGACGACATGGGCCGCGGCATAGGCGATGCGGGGGAAGTCCGCGGCTGCGTGCCTTTCGAAGGGGATCGGCGTGCCCGTGAGGCGGTAGGCCGTGATGGTGCGGTCGGGGTTGGGGAGCGCGATCTCCATGGCTCATATCCCCAGGGGCGGAACGTCGAGCCAGCGGCGTTCCTTCCAGCTCTGGAGGCCCAGCATGGCGAGCTGGACGCCCTTGGCGCCGGCTTCGAGGCCGTAGGGCCAGGGCCCGTCCTCGGCGACGTGGCGGAGGAACATCTCCCATTGCGCCGTGAAGCCGTTCTGGGCCGGCCAGTTGTCGGGCACTTCCTCCCACTGGTCGAAGAAGTTGAACTTCGACGGTTCGTCCGGATTCCACACCGGCTTCGGCGTGTTGACCCGGTGCTGGGTGAAGCACTTGTGGAGACCGGCGACGGCCGAGCCGTGAGTGCCATCGACCTGGAAGGTGACGAGGTCGTCGCGGCGGACGCGGACATTCCAACTACTGTTGATGTGGGCGACTATGCCGCCCTCGAGCTGGAAGGTGGCGTAGGCCGCGTCGTCCGCATCGGCGGTGTAGCGGTTGCCCTTCTCGTCGACGCGCTCGGGAATATGCGTGGCGCCAAGGCAGCTTACGGCCTGAACCTCGCCGAAGAGGTTATCGAGCACGTAGCGCCAGTGGCACAGCATGTCGAGGATGATGCCGCCGCCATCGGCCTTGCGGTAGTTCCAGCTCGGGCGCTGCGCCGGCTGCCAGTCACCCTCGAAGACCCAGTAGCCGAACTCGCCGCGCACCGAGAGGATGCGGCCGAAGAAGCCCGAGTCACGGAGCCGCTTGAGCTTGAGCAGGCCGGGGAGGAAGAGCTTGTCCTGCACGACGCCATGCTTGATGCCGGCCGATTTCGCCTTCTTTGCCAGGGCGATAGCGGAGTGGAGGTCGTCGGAGACCGGCTTTTCGCAATAGACGTGCTTGCCCGCGTCGATGGCGCGGCCGAGAAGCGTGGCGCGCATCTGCGTGGTGCCGGCATCGAAGAACAGCTCGTCGTCGGGGTTGGCGAGCGCGGCTTCGAGATCGACCGACCAGCGGGCTATGTTGTGCTTCGTCGCAAGCGCCTGAATCTTCTCGCGATCCCGGCCGACGATGATGGGATCGAGCACCAGGCGGTCGCCGTTCGAAAGCGGCAGCCCACCCTGCTCGCGGATCGCGAGGATGGAGCGCACCAGGTGCTGGTTGTATCCCATGCGGCCGGTCACGCCATGCATGATCAGCCCCAGCCGCCGCTCGGCCATTATCCCCTCCTCCCATGGTCTTTTTGTAACCGGTTGGTTACTTGGATACATGCCGCTAAGGTGGACCGTCAAGGGCCGGAGTGGTAACGGTCGTTCCAACAGAGGCGCAGGCCGAATATAAACGCCCGTTTACATTCATTTCTTTTCGTTGCCCCTCCGCTTTCGGCATGGTGGCAGCGGGGGAAGCATGAGCCGGGTGGCGGAAGAGAGGATAAGATGGCGAGCGAGGCGGTGGCGAGCGCAAAGCCGCGGCGGCGGGGGAACTCCGAAGCGCCGGTGCGGCCGCGCGATGCCGAAAGGACCAAAGCCTCGATCCTGAAGGCGGCCCGCGACGAGTTCTGCGAGCAGGGATTCAACGGCGCCCGCGTCGATTCCATCGCCGAGCGAGCCAAGGCCAACAAGCGGCTGCTCTACCACTATTTCGGCAACAAGGAGGCGCTCTACGAGGCCGTGCTTCTGGATGCCTACCAGGAAATCCGCCGCGGCGAGCGCGAGCTCCGGATCAGCCAATATGATCCAGTTCAGGCAGTAGACCGGATCATCCGGTTCACGTTCCGGCACTTCCTGGCCAACCCGTGGTTTCCCCGCCTGTTATCGGTGGAAAACCTGCAGAACGCCCGCTTTGTCCGGAAGATCAAGAACGTCGAGGAAATCCGCTCGCCCATCGTCGGCGAGTTGCAGGAGATCGTGAAGCGCGGCCATGCCGAAGGCATTTTCCGGACCGACGTCGATCCGATGCAGCTCTACATCTCGATCATCTCGCTGTGCTATTTCTACGTGTCCAACATGGCGACCCTGAGCGTGGTCTTCGGCAGGGATCTCAGCGAGTTTGCGCTGATCCAGGATCGCGAGGCGCAGGCGGTGCAGATGGTGATCGACTACCTGCGGACCCGCCGCTGAGGCTGACGCTGCCGGCCGGAGAGGCTACCCGCCAGCCATCGAAAGCAGCTTTCTGAACGGGTCCTGACGGAACCTGAACGAATTCTGAAACGCCTCGACTCGGCGCCACCCGAGTGGGTTGACACCGCTGCGTAACCGGCACAAGTTGTAACCAGTTGGTTATTTAGCGCACGGGAGAGCGCTTGACCACATGCGGGCGGCGTCCGCCGACCGCTTGAGAGGATGGGAGGACTTTCCATGACTATTTCACTCGACAGGCGTCGATTCCTGCTCGGTTCGACCGCCGTGCTGGGCGCTGCCGCGCTTTCGCCGGGCGCCCTTGCCCAGGAGACCCGGCTGCGCCAGCTGTTCTGGGGCGGCCAGGCCCGCGCCGACCGCACGACCGGCGTCAACAACCTCTACACGGCCGCCACCGGCAACCCCGTGGAGAGCAGCTTCCTCGGCTGGGGCGACTACTGGCCGAAGCTGGCGACCGAAACCGCCGGCGGCAACGCCCCCGATATCGTGCAGATGGACTACCGCTTCATCGTCGAATACGCGCGCCGCAACGCCATTGCGCCGCTGGACGAGTTCGTGGGCGGCGCCCTGAAGCTCGACGACTTCGACTCCGACCAGTACGAGGGCGGCAAGGTTGACGGCAAGTTGTATGGCATCAGCTTGGGCGCCAACTCGGTTGCCATGCTGGTCAACCTCACCGCTTTCGAGGAAGCCGGAGTCGAGCCGCCCAATCGCGACAGCACGCTGGACGACATTCGCGCCATCGGCGAGGCCTTCCGCTCGAAGAACATCCGCGGCGGCATGAAGGCGATTGCCGACGCTTCCGGCACCGAGCCGATGCTCGACAACTGGCTGCGCCAGAAGGGACTCGCGCTCTACACGGCGGAGGGGAAGCTCGGCTTCACCGAGGCCGAGGCCATCGAGTGGTTCACCCTGTGGAACGAGATGCGCAAGGACGGCATCTGCGTCGATGCCGAAACCCAGGCGCTCGACACCAACGGCCCGCTCGAAAACACCATGATCGTGCTGGGCAAGGCGGCGCTGATGCCGTCGAACTCCAACCAGCTGGTCGCCTTTCAGTCGCTGATGCAGGACGACCTGACCATCACCAGCTACCCGCGCATTGCTCCGGGTGTCGGTGGCGGCCACTACCGCAAGCCGAGCATGTTCTGGTCGATCGGCGGCTCCTCCGCCAACAAGGAGAAGGCGGCCGAGTACCTGAGCTTCTTCATCAACGACCCGGAGGCCGGCAAGGTGCTCGGCGTCGAGCGCGGCATCCCCTGCGTTTCGGCGGTTCGTGAAGCGGTGTCTCCGACCCTGAGCGAGAAGGACCAGATCGCGCTCAACTTCGTGGCCAACCTGGGCGACCTGCTCGGACCGTTGCCGCCGCCCCCGCCGGCCGCCGCCGGCGAGATCGACGTGTCGCTGCTGCGCGTGCTCAGCCAGGAAGTGGCCTTCGGCGCCCGCTCGCCCGAGGACGCCGGCAAGTTCTTCGTGACCGAAGCGGCCGCCATTCTCGAGCGCGCTGCCTGATCGGACGGCCAAGATGACCGCACCGCCCATTTCTGCCAGCGCACGCAGCAAGGGCGGCGCGGCCGGCTCATCATTCTGGTCGAGGGCGTGGTCCAACCACGCCCCCGGCTACCTGTTCCTGCTGCCGTGGTTCATCGGCTTCTTCGGTCTCACCATCGGGCCGATCATCACCTCGCTCTACCTGAGCTTCACCCATTTCGACCTGCTGACGCAGCCACGCTGGGCCGGGCTCGACAACTACATCCGCATGTTCACCAACGACCGGAACTTCGCCGCTTCGATGCGGGTGACGATGTTCTTCGTCATTTTCTCGGTGCCGTTGAAGCTCGCGTTCGCACTCGGCGTGGCGCTGCTGCTCAACCGCGGCATGCGCGGGCTGCCGCTCTATCGGGCGCTGTTCTACCTGCCGAGCCTGCTCGGCGCCTCGGTCGCCATCGCCATCCTCTGGCGGCAGATCTTTGCCGGCGACGGGCTGGTGAACAAGTTCCTCGCCCTGTTCGGCATCGCGGGACCAAGCTGGATCTCGAACCCCAACTATTCGCTGTGGACGCTGATCGTGCTGTCGATCTGGCAGTTCGGCTCGCCCATGATCATCTTCCTCGCGGGGCTCAGGCAGATTCCGCAGGACATGTACGAGGCGGCGAGCCTCGACGGCGCCAGCAAGTGGCGCCAGTTCTGGAAGATCACCCTGCCCATGCTGACCCCGGTGGTGTTCTTCAACGCCGTGATCCAGACGATCGAGGCGTTCAAGAGCTTCACTCCGGCCTTCATCATCTCGGGTGGCAATGGCGGGCCGATCAACTCGACCCTGTTCTACACGCTCTACCTCTACAACGAGGCGTTCAGCTTCTTCCGCATGGGTTATGCCAGCGCGCTGGCCTGGGTGCTGCTCGCCATCGTGGCGCTGTTCACCGCCTTCTCCTTCCTCACCTCGAAATACTGGGTGCACTATGACGACTGATGTGCAGGGCCTGACCGTGGTGACGGAAGACGACGCCGCGCGCCGCCTGCGCCGGCGCATCTGGTCGGTGGCGGCGCATGTGCTGCTGGTGGGCGCCTCTATCCTGATGCTCTACCCGTTGCTGTGGCTGCTGGCGGCCTCGTTCCGGCCCGAAAACGAGATCTTCACCTCGGGCATTTCGGTGCTGCCCTCCGCCAACTGGAGCCTCGACTCCTACTTCCGGGGCTGGAACGGGCTCCAGGTGAGTTTCGGCACCTTCTTCCTCAACTCGTTCATCGTCTCGATCCTCAGCGTGATCGGCAATGTCGCGGCCTGCTCGCTCGCCGCCTATGCCTTCGCCCGGCTGGAGTTCGCGGGCCGGAAATTCTGGTTCGCCATGATGCTGATGACGCTGATGCTGCCCTACCAGGTGACGCTGATCCCGCAATATGTGCTGTTCCTGAACCTGGGCTGGGTGAACACCTTCCTGCCGCTGATCGTGCCAAAATTTCTCGCCGCCGACGCGTTCTTCATCTTCCTCATGGTGCAGTTCTTCCGCGGCATTCCGCGCGAACTCGACGAGGCGGCGCGCATGGACGGCGCCGGGCCGTGGCGCATCTACTGGAAGATCATCCTTCCGCTCTCGACCCCGGTGTTGGCGACGGCGGCGATCTTCACCTTCATCTGGACCTGGGACGATTTCTTCGGCCCGCTGATCTACCTCAGCGAACTGCGCGACTACACCGTGATGCTGGGCCTGCGGACCTTCACCGACTCCACCGGGCAATCGGATTTCGGCGGCATGTTCGCCATGAGCGTGCTCTCGCTGATCCCGATCTTCCTGTTCTTCCTCTTCTTCCAGCGGTTGCTGATCGAGGGGATTGCCACGACGGGGATGAAGCGGTGAGGGCGCTCAATGCGGAGCAGGACGGCACCTCCCCCATGATGGGGGAGGATGGAATGGGGCCGTCCCGGTCAGTTCCAGTTCAGACGAGCCTGCTGCACCGTCAGAGTCCGTTGCTTCCACAGAGACCAGATTATGACCATCAAGTTTGCCGCCATTGGCCTCAACCACAACCACATCTACGGGCAGGTGGAGTGCCTGTTGCGGGAGGGGGCGGAGTTCGTGGCGTTTTTTGCGCCGGAGGATGAGCTGGCCGTACCGTTTGCGGAGAAGTATCCGCAGGCGCGGCGGGTGACCGACAGGCGGGCCATTCTCGAAGACCCGGCGATCCAGCTAGTGCTGACGGCGGCAATCCTCAACGAGCGGGCGGATGTGTCGATCGAGGCGATGCGGCACGGCAAGGACGTGATGAGCGACAAGCCGGGGATGACGTCGCTGGCGCAGCTCGCCGAGTTGCGAAAGGTGCAGGCCGAGACCGGGCGCATCTACTCGGTGTGCTACTCGGAGCATTTCGAGACGCGCTCGACGGTGAAGGCCGGGGAACTGGTCAAGGCCGGGGCCATCGGCGAGGTGGTGCATACGGTGGGGCTGGGGCCGCACGCGATCCGCAACAACACCCGGCCCGACTGGTTCTATGACCGCAAGCGCTATGGCGGCATCCTCACCGATATCGGGTCGCACCAGTGCGAGCAGTTCCTGTTCTTCTCCGACGCGCTCGAAGCCGACGTGATTTCGGCGACGGTGAACAACCGCGGCAACCCGAACAAGCCGGGGCTGCAGGATGTGGGGGACATGCACCTCAAGACACCGAAGACCACCGGCTACGTGCGGGTGGACTGGTTCACTCCGGCGGGACTGCCGACCTGGGGCGACGGGCGGCTGACCATTCTCGGCACCGAGGGCTATATCGAGTGCCGCAAGTACATCGACATCGCCGGGCGCGAGGGGAAGGACCACCTGTTCCTCGTCGACGGCAAGGGCGTGCATTACGTCGATTGCTCCGACGTGGAGCTGCCCTACGCCCGGCAGCTGATTGCCGACATTCACGACCGCACCGAGACGGCGATGCCGCAGGCGCGGTGTTTCAACGCAATGGAACTGGCGCTTCGCGCCCAGCAGATGGCCGAGCGCGGCACGGTGTGGCAGCAATGAGCAGGATCTATACGGTCGCCGTCGTCGGCGGCGGCATCGGGCGCAGCCATATCATCGAAGGCTACGTGACCAACAAGGACCGCTTCCGCGTGATCGCCATCTGCGACCTCGATGCTGGTCGGCGGAACGGGCTGGCCGACGAGTTCGGCATCGAGCGGCGGGTCGAGAACTTCGACGACCTGCTGGCCATGGACGATCTCGACATCATCGACGTGTGTACGCCGCCCATGGTGCACTACGGCATGGTGATGGCGGGCCTGCGCGCGGGCAAGCACGTGATCTGCGAGAAGCCGCTGGTGGGCTCGCTGGCGCAGGTGGACGAGGTGATCGCCGAGGAGGCGAAGTCGCGCGGCCTGCTGATGCCGGTGTTCCAGTACCGCTTCGGCAACGGCATACAGCAGGCCAAGAAGATCATCGACAGCGGGATTGCCGGAAAACCCTATGTGGGCACGGTGGAGACGCTGTGGCGGCGCGGGCCCGACTATTACGCCGTGCCGTGGCGCGGCAAGTGGCGCACCGAACTGGGCGGCGTGCTGATGACCCACGCCATCCACCCGCACGACATCTTCACCTACCTGATGGGCGAGCCGAAGAGCCTGTTCGGCCGCGTGGCGACGCGGGTGAACGACATCGAGGTCGAGGACTGCATCTCTGCCTCGCTGGAGATGCAGAGTGGCGCCCTCGCCAGCTTCACCGCGACACTGGGCTCGGCCGACGAGATTTCCCGCATCCGGCTGATGTTCGAGAACGTCACCATCGAGAGCGACCACGAGGCCTACAACCCGGGCAAGGCGCTGTGGAAGATCCTGCCGCGCAACGACGCGACGAAGGCAGCGATCGACAGGCTGCTCGACGGCTGGGTGGACGTGCCGAGCCGGTTCGAGACGCAGATGCGGCTCTTCCACGACGCGCTCGAGGGCAAGGGGCCGCTGCCGGTGACGAGCCGCGACAGCCGGCGCGCGCTCGAGATCGTCACGGCCTTCTACCACTCGTCCGAGACGCGGCAGGAAGTGCAGTTTCCTGTTGACGAGACGCACCCGAAGTATCTCAGCTGGCTGCCCGAGGAGTTCCGCTGATGGCAACGAGCGTCGTCCTCAACAAGGCCGTGAAGCGCTATGGCGACGTGGAGGTGATCCACGGCATCGACCTCACGATTGATCCCGGCGAGTTCACCGTGTTCGTCGGCCCCTCGGGCTGCGGAAAATCGACGCTGCTGCGCATGATCGCTGGGCTGGAACCGATCTCGGGCGGCGAGCTGCTGATCGACGGCGTGCGCATGAACGAGGTGCCGGCGGCCAAGCGCGGCATCGCCATGGTGTTCCAGAGCTACGCGCTCTACCCGCACATGAGCGTCTACCAGAACCTCGCCTTCGGGCTCGAAACGGCGCGGGTGCCCAAGGCCGAGATCGAAAAGCGCGTGGCACGGGCGGCAGCGATCCTGCGGATCGAGCCGCTGCTGAAACGCAAGCCGCGCCAGCTTTCGGGCGGGCAGCGGCAACGCGTGGCGATTGGGCGCGCCATCGTGCGCGAGCCCAAGATTTTCCTCTTCGACGAGCCGCTTTCGAACCTCGATGCCGAGCTGCGGGTGCAGATGCGGGTGGAGATCGCCAAGCTCCACAAGGACCTCGGCAACACCATGATCTACGTGACGCACGACCAGGTGGAGGCCATGACCATGGCCGACAAGATCGTGGTGCTGCAGGGCGGCGTGGTTGAGCAGGTCGGCGCGCCGCTCGAACTCTACAACAACCCGCGCAACCGCTTCGTCGCCGGGTTCATCGGCTCGCCCAAGATGAATTTTCTGGACGCCGAGGTGGCGGCGGTCGATGGCGGCGGCGCGAAGCTGAGGGCCGGCGGCAGCGAGATCGTCGTCAACCGCAAGGTAGCGGCGGGCGACAAGGTGACGTTCGGGGTTCGGCCCGAGCACATTGCGCTGTCGGAGGCGGCCGGTGTCAAGCTCGCCGAAGTGAAGGTGGACCTCGTCGAGCAGCTGGGCGGCCAGACAATGGTCTATGCCACGACCGATGACGGGCAGGCTCTGACCATTGCCGTGGACGGACAGCGCCCGGTGGAGGTCGGCTCGCGGCTCACGACCTACGTTGACCCGGCGCGCTACCACGTGTTCGGGGCGGACGGCCGGGCGATTTAGGCTGGTCTAGTTCGCTGCCGGCTCCAGGCTGATCTTCAGCTTGTGACCGGTGGCCTTGGCGTAGCGCTCCAGCGTGCGCGTCGAGGGCTTGACGCGGCCGCTCTCCAGCCTTGAAACCGCGCTTTCGGTTGTTCCCATCCGGCTGGCAACTTCTGCTTGGGAAAGGCGCGCACGAGTGCGAGCACGGATCAGCGCGTCGATCAGCGCGAACTCTCCTTCAAGCGCATCGTACGCTTCGCGATACTCCGGGTTCTCCGCCATGTCTTTGGCGTGAAGCTCCTTGGCGCTGATCGTTTTCATCGGATCTCCTTCGCCCGTTGCCGGGCAAGTTCCAGTTCGCGCTGCGGTGTCTTCTGCGTCTTCTTCACGAAGATCCGCACAATTACCACCCGGCGCTCCCTCGCGGTCACATAGATAGCCCGGGCGATACCGTCCCTGCCCGTCACCCGCAGTTCCCAGAGCTTGTCGCCCAGAGACCTGGTCCAGTCCCGAGGCAGCTCACCAAGTCCATGCTCGGCGATGATGTCGGTCATCCTGGCGAGACGCGCTCGAAGGTCCGCCGGAAGGGCGGCACGCTCCTCCGCGGCAGCGGGCAAGTATTCCACGGACCACATATAGGCCACCTTAGCAAAAATGCTAAGCGCGGTCTATCCCGCCCTCACTGCCCCGCCAATAGCTCCGCGTTGCCGCCGCTGGCCGTGGTGTCGATGCAGACGTGGCGTTCGCGGATGAGATGTTCGGCTTCGGAGGGGCGGGTGATAAGGGGGATGATCGGGCCTTCGCGGCGGGCGAGGGCCTGGCGCCAGGGCTTGAGGTCGGCTTCGGTGCCGAAATGCATGACGGCATCGACGAAGAGGCCGGCTTCGATGGCGGCGGGGGCGAGTTTCTTGTCGACCCCGCCGATGGGTTCGCCATTGGCGCCGAGTTCGGCCGCGATGCGGGTGGCGCCCGGGGCGATGACGAGAACGCCATTACCCTGGTCGAGCGCGAGGCTCGCCTGGTGGCGGGCGCTTTCGGTATCGGGGCCGAGGCAGAGGACGACGCCACGCGGCCAGGTGTGGAGCACGTTGCTCTCGCCGGTGGGGCCAGGCATGGGCAGTTCGGCCGGGATGATGCCGACCTGCTCGACGGCGATCTTCACCTGATCGACCGCAGCGATGGCAAAGCCGATGGAGATGCCGCTCAAAGGATTGACGCCGGTGGAGGGCTCGAAACGCTCGAAGGGGCGCCAGAAGCGCTTGAGATAGTTGGGACCGCCGGCCTTGGGACCAGTGCCCGAAAGCCCTTCGCCACCGAAGGGCTGCGAACCGACAACGGCGCCGATCTGGTTGCGGTTGACGTAGATGTTGCCGACGCGGATCGAGGACGAGATCTCCTCGATGCGGGAGTCGATGCGGGTGTGAAGGCCGAAGGTGAGGCCGTAGCCGGCCGCGTTGATGGCGGCGATGACCGCATCCAGCTCGTTGGCCTTGAAGGTGGCGACGTGGAGCACGGGGCCGAAGATCTCCTCGCGCATATCGGCAATGCCCGACACCTTGAGGACGACGGGAGCGACATAGGTCCCCTCCCCCGGCGTCGGCAGCCGGTGGAGCACGGCGTCGCGGGCGGCGAACTCCTCGATATAGGCCTCGAACTTCTGCTTGGCCTTGAGGTCGATGACCGGGCCGACATCGGTGTCGAACTCCCACGGATCGCCGACCTTGAGCTCGTCCATGGCGCCGTAGAGCATTTCGAGCGTGCGGGCCGCGGTATCTTCCTGCAGGTAGAGGATGCGCAGCGCCGAGCAGCGCTGGCCGGCCGACTGGAAGGCGGACGAGAGGATGTCGCGCACCGCCTGTTCGGGCAGCGCGGTTGAATCGACGATCATGGCGTTGAGCCCGCCGGTCTCGGCAATGAGCGGCGCGCCCGGGGCAAGGTGGTCGGCCATGGCCACGTCGATAGCCTTGGCCGTGGCGAGCGAACCGGTGAAGACCACCCCATCGATGCGGGGATCGGAGGTGAGCGCCGCGCCCACCACCTTGCCCGAGCCGGGGAGAAGCTGGACCACGTCCTGCGGAATGCCGGCATCGTACATGAGCTGCACGGCGCGCGCGGCGATGAGCGGCGTCGCTTCGGCCGGCTTGGCGAGCACGGTGTTGCCGGTGACGAGCGCCGCCGCGATCTGGCCGGTGAAGATGGAAAGCGGGAAGTTCCACGGCGAGATGGCGGTGACGACCCCGAGCGGCTGGCGCGGCTCGCGTTCGGCTTCGGCCTCGGCGGCATAGTAGCGGAGGAAATCGACCGACTCGCGCACTTCGCCCACGGCATCGGCGAGGGTCTTGCCCGCCTCGCGGGTGCACAGCGCGTAGAACTCGGTAGCGTTCGCCTCGTAGAGGTCGGCGACGTGGCGAAGCAGCAGGGCGCGTTCGGCCACCGGGCGGGCGGCCCAGCCGGGAGCAGCGTCGCGGGCATTGGCGATGGCAAGCTCGATGGTCTGCGGCCCGGCACCGACGGCTTCGCCCACGAGGTTGCCATTGGCCGGGTTCTCGATGCGGAAATGCTCGCCCGCCTCGCCATGGACCTGCGCCACGGAAGCGGCGGACCAGAGCTTGGTGGCGTTGGCAAAGGCCTGCCGCTCGGCGAGCAGCTTTTCGACCGCGACCGGATCGGTGAGGTCGAAGCCGGAGGAGTTTTCGCGCGCGGGGGCGAAGAGTTCGGCGGGCGCCTTCACGCGCACGGGAGCCGTTTGGGCGGCCTCGAAGGGATCGCTCACCACCTGCGCGGCGGGCACGTCGCGGTCGGCGATCAGGTTGACGAAGGAGCCGTTGGCGCCGTTCTCGAGCAGGCGGCGGACGAGATAGGCGAGCAGGTCGGCGTGGCGGCCAACCGGCGCGTAGATGCGCGTGCGGGTGCGATGGGTTTCGGTGAGGATGTCGTGGAGCCGCTCGCCCATGCCGTGGAGGCGCTGGAACTCGAACCGGGTGCGATCGACCTTGAGCGCGTCGGCAAGGTGGAGGATGGCAGCCGCGGTGTGGGCATTGTGGGTGGCGAACTGCGGATAGAGGCGCGCGGTCTTCGACAGCAGACGGCGGGCATTGGCGATGTAACTGACGTCGGTCGCCGCCTTGCGGGTGAAGACGGGGAAGCCGGGCAAGCCGAGCACCTGGGCGCGCTTGATCTCGCTGTCCCAGTAGGCGCCCTTGACCAGGCGGACCATGATGCGCCGGTCGAGTTGTTCGGCCAGCGCCTCGATCCAGTCGATGACGAACGAGGCGCGCTGGCCATAGGCCTGGACGACAATGCCGAACCCGTCCCAGCCGGCGAGACGCTCGTCGGCGAGGACGGCGGCGATGACGTCAAGGGAGAGGTCGAGCCGGTCTGCCTCCTCGGCATCGATGTTGAAGCCCATATTGGCGCCGCGCGCCATGACGGCGAGGGCGAGTGTGCGCTCGACCAGTTCGTCCATCACCCGCTCGCGCTTCATGAACTCGTAGCGCGGGTGGAGAGCAGAGAGCTTTACCGACACGCCGGGATTGTCGCGGACGGAGCCGGCCGTCGCGCGGGTGGCGAGCACGGCGATGGCCTCTGCATAGGCGGCGCGGTAGCGCTTGGCGTCGGCCTCGGTGCGGGCCGCCTCGCCCAGCATGTCGTAGGAGTAGGTATAGCCCTCGCGCTCGGCCTTGCGGGCAATGCGGGTCGCCTCCTCGATGTCGCGGCCGAGCACGAACTGGCTGCCCAGGATCTTCATCGCCTGCATGACTGCGGAGCGGATCACCGGCTCGCCTATGCGCTGCACGAAACCCTTGATGATGCCGGCAATGCCCTCGCCCTTGTCGCGCAGCACCTCGCCGGTGAGGGTGAGGGCAAGCGTGCCGACATTGACGAGCGGCGAGTTGGCGCGGTCGAGATGCTCCTGCCAGCGGGCCGGCGCGATCTTGTCCTCGATCAGCTCGTCGATGGTGTCGGTGTCGGGGACGCGCAGAAGCGCCTCGGCGAGGCACATGAGCGCGATGCCCTCGTCGGTGGAGAGCGAATATTCACCGAGGAAGCTCTCGAGCATGCCGACCGAACCGGCGGAACGGACCTTTTCGACGAGTTGCAGCGCCACCGCGCCGATTTCCGCCCGCGCCTCGGGCGTCACCCCGGCTTCGGCGATGAGGCGCGCCACCGTCTCCGCCTCGGAAGCGAAGAGGTTGGCCCGGATGCGGCTGCGCAGTTCATCGAGATTGGCCATGCATGCCCCCGTCCCCTTGGTGATTGTGGCACGGCTGGCTGATTTGTGTGGGGAAAATGTGATGGTTGGCCCCGAACCTGTGCCGCACGACCATCACAGGGCGATCAGGCGCCCCGCGCCGTATCGGCTTTTTCACCGACGCGCCCGAGGACGAGGGCAACAACCTGCGCCAGGCCGGACTGATCCAGGCGATGCACATCCAAGGCGGCACCGTGCTGCCCTTCCTTCTGATCCCTCCGGCGTCGCAAGAGCACGGAGACCACGGCCCCTGCAACGAGGCCGGCCTGCTCGAGGCTCTGGCGGCGCTGGGCGTGCGCTAGCGGGAGAGATCCCTGGCCCAGTCCTCGACCATGGTCTGTAGCGCCAGCAGGGGCGTGATGTCGGACTGGATGCCGATGATGTGGGTGAGTTCGCCTTTAGCGTCGTGCACGGGGGCAAGCGACAGGCGGTTCCAGAAGGTGGAGCCGTCCTTGCGGTAGTTCAGCAGGTCGACGATCAGGGACTCGCCGCGCTGGACGGCGGTGCGGATGCGGGCGACGGTTTGAGGGTCGGAGTCGGGGCCTTGCAGGAAGCGGCAGTTGCGGCCGACGACGTCCTCGCGCGCGTAGCCGGTGAGGACCTCGAAGCCGCGATTGACGTAGATGATGGGAGCATCAGGGCGGCGCGCATCGACGAGGCTGATCGAGTGGCTCGCCGGGTCGATCTGCCGGCCCGGCGATGGCGGCGGGGCATCGGGCGACGGCGGGTCGGTGAGTTCGACATTGATGTTGCCGGCGCCGGTTCCGGCCAGTTCGCGCAGCGCGGCCGACAGCTCCGCCTCGCTGTCGACGCGGCGCTCGAAGCGGCCGGTCATCATCGTGTAGCTCAGCTTCAGGCGCATCGGCTTTCCTCCTTCTCGCCTCACATGGGGCGGCGGCGACGCCAACTACGCTTCGCTGCCGCCTATGACGCGCAAGGGGTGCCGTCAGTTCCGCAGGCCGCGCCAGGCGAGAAGGCGCATGGCGTTGGCGGTGACGAGGACGGTGGCGCCGGTATCGGCGAGGATGGCGGGCCAGAGCCCGGTGATACCGATGACGGTGGTGACGAGGAAGAACGCCTTCAGGCCCAGCGAGATGGTGATGTTCTGCACGATGTTGGCCATGGTGGCGCGGGATAAGCCGATCATGTTGGCGATGTCGATCACGCGGCCGCGGAGCACGGCGGCATCAGCGGTTTCGAGCGCTACATCGGTGCCTCCGCCCATGGCTATGCCGATATCGGCGGCGGCGAGCGCCGGGGCGTCGTTGATGCCGTCGCCGACCTTCGCCACAACTTTACCGTGAGCCTTGAGTTCGGAGACGATGCGCTGCTTGTCCTCGGGCAGCAGCCCGGCGCGCGACTCGATACCGAGCTGGGCGGCAATGGCCTCTGCCGTGCGCGCATTGTCGCCGGTGAGCATGAGGACGTCGGCGCCGAGCGCCTTCAGGGCCTTGAGGCCGGCCTTCGCGTCGGGGCGCGGCTCGTCGCGCATGGCGATGGCGCCAGCGACCTCGTCATTGAGGACGACGAGCGAGACCGACTTGCCCTCGTCGTTGAGGGTGGCAATGCGGTCCGAAAGTTCTGCCGGAAGCGGGGCGCGCTCGGCCGCGGCACCGGGCGAGCCGAGGAAGAGCCGGTTCTGGCCCATGGTGCCGGTGACGCCCTTGCCTCCGACGGCGCCGCCATCGCGGGCGGCAATGATGGGGATGTTGCGCTCGGCGGCGCGGTCGAGGATGGCAGTGGCGAGCGGATGGCTCGAACCCATTTCGAGCGCGGCGGCGAGGCGCAGCACCTCGTCCTCGCTGCGGCCGATGGCGATTACGTCGGTGACCTTCGGCTTGCCCTCGGTGAGAGTGCCCGTCTTGTCGAGGGCGACCTGGTTGACCTTGCCGAGCTGTTCGAGCACGGCGCCGCCCTTGAGCAGCAGGCCGCGGCGGGC
>Ga0207415_1000869_pt1 | contig 18080 bp, 16 predicted proteins | sample Passage237A_FD_187369 | JGI IMG/M metagenome (GOLD analysis project Ga0207415, IMG submission 187369) | Cellulose adapted compost microbial communities from Newby Island Compost Facility, Milpitas, CA, USA - Passage2 37A (SPAdes) (version 3) ...
GCGGGGCGGGCGAGCGCGACGAACGATCGGCAGGGATATCGAGGGTCACCGGAGTCGTCCGGTGGCGGGCCGCGGTGGTGAGCAACCGGCGTTTGGCCAAGGTCTCGTCCTGCCGGACCATCAGGCAGGCGGCCGAGGGCTGGGCGACCGTTCCCTCATCATCCCCGTCTAAACAGACCTCGATGACCGGCGGGGCGAAAGTCTCGTCAAAATTGCGGACTACCCGCGTTGAGGCTCGAGCCTCGCCGGTCCCCGCCCAACTCATCAACCCGAGGCCAAACGGCCGGCGGGCGCTTCGACGTATCCGTCCTATCCCCTGAACGTATTCGCCGCGATCGACTCGGGCTTCATTTCGATCGAGAACCCCGGCCGCTTGGGCGGCATATAGGCCGCGTTGCGAATGTCGCACGGCTCGACGAAGTGCTCGTGCAGATGGTCGACATACTCGATCACCCTGCCCTCCTTGGTCTCCGACACCACGAGATAGTCGATCATCGACAGGTGCTGGACATATTCGCACAGGCCCACGCCGCCCGCATGCGGCCACACCGGCAGGCCGAACTTCGCGGCCAGCAGCAGCACGCTCAGCACCTCGTTGAGGCCGCCGATGCGACAGGCGTCGATCTGCACGATGTCGATGGCGCCCGAGGTGATGAACTGCTTGAACAGGATGCGGTTCTGGCACATCTCGCCGGTCGCCACCTTCACCGGCGCGATGGCGTCGCGGATGGCCTTGTGGCCGAGCACGTCATCGGGGCTGGTCGGCTCCTCGATGAAATAGGGTGAAAAGCGGCTGAGCTCGCGCACCCAGTCGATGGCCTGGCCGACTTCCCACACCTGGTTGGCGTCGATCATCAGGTAGCGGTCCGGTCCCATGATCGAACGCACGATCTCGAGCCGGCGGATATCGTCGGCGAGGTCGCGCCCCACCTTCATCTTGATGTGGTTGAAGCCGGCTTCCACTGCCTCGGTGGCGAGGCGCGTCAGCTTCTCGTTGGAATAGCCGAGCCAGCCGGCCGAGGTGGTGTAGCACTGGTAGCCCTCGGCCTCAAGCGTGGCGATGCGCTCCGCCTTCCCCGCCTGCGCCTCGCGGAAGATGGCGAGCGCCTCCTCCGGCGTGATGGCATCTGTGAGGTAGCGGAAGTCGACGATCGAGACGAGCTGCTCCGGCGTCATGTCAGCGACATAGCGCCAGACCGGCTTGCCGGCTTCCTTCGCAAGCAGGTCCCACACCGCGTTCACCACCGCGCCCGTCGCAAGGTGCATCACGCCCTTGTCGGGCCCGATCCAGCGCAGCTGGCTGTCCGAAGTGATGTGGCGCCAGAAGCGACCCGGGTTCTCGGCGACCCACTCGAGCTCAAGCCCCACCACCCGTGCCGTCAGCGCCTCGATGGCCCTGCAGACGATGTCGTTGCCGCGCCCGATGGTGAAGGTCAGCCCATGCCCCTCATGCGCCCCGTCGGTGCCGAGCACCACATAGGCGGCCGAGTAGTCGGGATCAGGGTTCATCGCGTCCGAGCCGTCGAGCGAGGCGGAGGTGGGGAACCGCAGGTCGTGGGTGGCGAGCGAGATGATCCTGGTCATGATGTCCCGTGGCGATGGGTGGATGCCGTCGCGAGTAGGCCAAGGCGGCGCAAAATGAAAGAGGCGCCTGCACCGGCGCCCCTCGGCACTTCGTCGGAGGATGGCCCGATCAGGCGACGCGGCCGAACCAAAGCACCGAGAGCCCTGCCCCGAGCAGCGCGACCAGGGCCCCGATGCCGGCGAAGAGAAAGGCGATCTCGGTGAGCTTTTTCTCGCTGATCAGCTTGGTCGAGAGCGACGAGTAGACCTTGTTGAGGTCGGCCGCCGACTGCGCTTCGAAATACTGGGCGCGCGTCACGTCGGCGATCGACTGCAGGGTCGCCGCGTCGAGCTGCGCCCGCATCGAGCGGCCACCGAAATCGACCACATCGCCCTCGGTCGAACCGAAACCGACGGTGAAGACGCGCACGCCATATTCCGACGCCAGCCTCCCAGCCGCGATCGGGTCGGGGCCGACAGTGGTCGCGCCATCGGTAAGCAGGATCACCACCGCGCTCTGGTACGAACCGGGCTCGACAGGTATGTGGTCTTCCACCGATGCCTTGGGCGGCCCGTCCGGCCGGTTCAGGTCGCCGAGAGGCCGGCTGTCGAGGCGCCGCCCCGTAGGCATGCCGAGCACGTCGAACGGGTTGTCCCCCTGCAGCTCGTCAAAGTCCTGGTCGGGGAAGATGGTCGCAAGCGATGTCAGCACCCCCGCGCCCACCGCCGTGCCGCGCCGCAGATCGAAGCTGTTGATGGCCGTGATAAGCGCCTCGCGGTCGAGCGTCGGCGCCTGCACCAGCAGGGCGGCCGAGGCGAAGGCGACAATGCCGATCTGCACGTCGGCCGGCTGGCTCTGGATGAAGGTCTTGGCCGCTTCCTGCGCCGCCTGGATGCGCGAGGGCTCGATGTCCCGCGCCCGCATCGAGCCCGAAACGTCCATGGCGAGAATCACCGTGGCCCGCGACGAGGCCAGTTCGAGCACGGCCGCCGGCCGCGCCACCGCGGTAATGAGGATGGCGATGGCGAGAAGGAACAGCGCCGGCGGCACATGCCGGCGCCAGCCCACCGACTTCGTCATCGCCTGCTTCACCAGCCCCAGATTGGCATAGCGCAGCGAGCTCTTCTTGCGGCGCAGCGCCCAGACATAGAGCGCCACCAGCACCGGCAGCAGGAGCAGAAGCCACAGCATTTCACCCCAGATGAAGGTCATCGCCGCGTCCTCCTATGCCGGTATCGAAATCGCCATGCCGCCTGCCCCGAGCCGGGCATTGGCCTTGCGCATGTTGGCAAAGCGCAGCACGGCATCGACGAGGTCGTCGCCGGTCGAAAGTTCGAGCACGTCGGTGCCCGCCCCGGCGAAGGCTGCCATCAACTGCTCCTCCTGTGCTTCTGCCGCCGCCGCGAAGCGCTGCCGGAACCCAGGATCGTCCGTGTCGACGACGAGCTGCTCGCCGGTTTCGGCATCCTCGAAGGTCATGAGCCCGATATCGGGCAGCGTGCTTTCGAGCGGATCAACCAGCCGCACCGCCAGCGTTTCGTGGCGCTGGCCGATGGCAAAGAGCGCCCGCTCCCAGCCCGGCTCGGAGATGAAGTCGGAGACCGCAAAGACGATGCCCCGCCGTCCCAGCGATGCGGCCGCCCGCCGGTAAAACGCCTTGAGGTCGGTAGGCGGCGCGCGCAGCAGGCGCGGGTTGGCCGCCACCTTGTCGATAAGGTGCAGCACATGGGCGCGCCCGGTGCGCGGCGGCACGACGAAATCGGTCATGCCGTTAAAGAGGATGGCGCCGATCTTGTTGCCCTGCCGGGTGAGCAGCCGCGCGACGACCGCCGTGAACTCGAGCAGGACCTGGCGCTTGGTGACTTCGGAGGAGCCAAAATCCACCGACGGGCTCATGTCGAGCAGGAACCAGGCGGTGACGTCGCGGTCCTCGTTGTAGACGCGGACATGCGGTACCTGGGTGCGCGCGGTGACGTTCCAGTCGATGTGGCGCACGTCGTCATGCGCCTGGTATTCGCGCAGGTCGGCGAAATCGAGCCCGAAGCCACGGAACAGCGTGCGGTAGTTGCCCTGCAGCAGCCCGTCGAGCCGCCGGATCACCGTCCACTCGAGGCGCGAGAGGAGCTGCTCAGCTTGCCGTGGCGAACTTGACATGGGCTTCCAGCAATTTCTCGGGGGCGGGAACGGCACGCAGGATCTGCGCGATGATCTGGTCGGCGGTGACGGACTCGCTCAGGGCCTCGTAGCTCAGCACCAGACGGTGCCGCAGCACGTCGGGAATGATGTCGACCACGTCCTCGGGCAGCACATATTCGCGCCCGCGCAGGAAGGCGAGCGCGCGCCCGGCCTCGATCATGCTGATCGTGGCGCGCGGCGAAGCGCCATAGGTGAGGAGCCGCGGTAGATCCTTGAGGCCGTACTGCTCGGGCCGCCGCGTGGCCGACACCACCTTGACCGCGAACTGGATCAGGCTCGGATCGACAAAGAGGGCGTGGCACTTCTTCTGCAGCTCCACCAGTTGCGCCGTCGTCGTCACCCTGGCCACCTGCTCGGCATTGCCGGTCTGGCGCGAGACGATGACGAACTCCTCCTCCTCGGTGGGGTGGCCGACCAGCACCTTCATCATGAAGCGATCGACCTGCGCCTCGGGCAGCGGATAGGTACCTTCGGTCTCGATGGGGTTCTGCGTCGCCATCACCACGAAGGGGTTGGGCACCGTGTGCGTTTCGCCCGCAATGGTCACCTGCCGCTCCTGCATCACTTCGAGCAGGGCCGACTGCACCTTGGCGGGGGCGCGGTTGATCTCGTCGGCGAGCAGCAGGTTGGCGAAGACCGGGCCCAGCGAAGTTGTGAACTCGCCCGTCTTCTGGTTGTAGACGCGGGTGCCCACGAGGTCCGATGGCACCAGGTCGGGAGTGAACTGGATGCGCTTGAAGCTGCCTTGGATGGCCCGGCTCAGCGTCGCGATGGTCAGCGTCTTGGCGAGGCCGGGCACGCCTTCCACCAGCAGGTGGCCACGCGCCAGCAGCGCCACCAGCACGCGTTCGAGAAAGCGGTCCTGCCCGACCACGACCTTCTTCACCTCATAGAGCACCTGCTCCATCTGCGAAGCGGTGGCGGGGGCGATCGGGGTGTCGGGCATGTCGTTTCCTTCGTGACTAGAGGGGATTCTCTCCGGCGGCGGCCGCCGCTTCCTCGATCGGCACGGCGAAACCGATGCCGGCAAAGGTGCGAAGGCCCGAGGGATTGAGGATGGCAGTGACGATGCCCACCACCTCGCCATTGGCATTCACCAGCGGCCCCCCCGAGTTGCCCGGGTTGGCCGCCGCGTCGAACTGGATGAGGTTTTCGAGGGCCGGGCGCCCTTCTTCTGCCTGCATCATCCGCCCCAGCCCAGATACCACGCCGGCCGACGCCGAAGGGCCGATGCCGAAGGGAAAGCCGACCGCCACCACCTCGTCGCCCGGCCTCAGTCCCGCGCTCGATGCCAGCGTAGCCGGCTGCAGGTCGTCGGGCAGCGTGACCGGCTGGATGATGGCAAGGTCGGAATGCACCCGGGCGCCGACGATGCGGGCGTCGGATTCGGTGCCGTCGGCAAAGATCACCTTCAGCTTCTTGGAGGCGCCGGCGACATGGAGATTGGTGAGGATGGTGCCTTGGTCGTCGATCACCACGCCGGTGCCGACAGCCGAGAACTTCTCGTGAAAATCCTCGGCGAGGCCATTGGGGTCGGTGGGGGCCGGCGCCTCGGCCTGCTCCTGCGGCGTGGCTTCCGTTTCGGGATCGGCGGGGTCGTAGCCGTTCACCTGCACCACCGATCGGATGACGGTCGCATAGGCCACGGCGGCGGTGGATGGCGGGCGCGGGCGCTGTTCCAGGGCATAGTTCACCGCCGCGTTGAGGTCGGTCTGCGTCAGGTTCTGCCCCGGTGGGCGCAGCAATTCGTAGCTGCCGACGAGGGCAAGGGTGACGAGCACGCTGGACGCAACGAGCACGCGCCGCTGGTGCCTGGCATAGAATGGCCTCCACCACGCTGCGAAGCGCTGGCGCAGCGTCGGCTCGGGCTGGTAGGTGCCGTTGAGGACGGGCGCTTCGCGGTTGCCACCCGCAAGCGGAGAGGCCCCCGCCGCGCGAGCCCGCTGCGATCTGCTGTAGAGCGGACGCCTGGACATCTTCGTACGCTCCCCGCGTCTGGTTTGACGGCTCCCCTCCCCACCGCCTCTCGGCATGCCTTGAGGCTAGGCGCGTCGCACTGGGCCTGCCAAGCCCCGGCCGACTCCGCTCTCCGATTTGTGAGCGGCGTGGGATGGCACATAACGGAGGCGTCACGGGCGTTGCGCTACGTTAATCAGGCATGGGAAATTCGGGTCCTGTGTTGACTGCCCTTCGTGCGGCGCACGGAGGGCAGTCCCCCTGTTCCACCCGGGCCGGGCACCGAAGCGTCGCCTGGCCGGATGGTACTGCGCAAACGCACAAACGCCGGCACGGATGCCGGCGCTCCATTCACTCAACGATGAAGACCAGTTGTCAGGCGGCCGACTTGCGGCTGCGGCTACGGGCCGGTGCAGCTTCGGGCTTGCGGCCGAGGCCGATGCTCTTGGCGAGGGCCGAACGCGCTTCCGAATAGCTGGGCGCCACCATCGGATAGTCGGGCGGCAGGCCCCAGCGGGCGCGGTACTCGTCGGGCGACATGTCGTACTCGGTACGCAGATGCCGCTTCAGCGACTTGAATTTCTTTCCGTCCTCGAGGCAGATCAAATAGTCGGGTGTAATGGACTTCTTGATTGGCACGGCCGGCTTCAGTTCAGGCGCCGCTTCCACGGGAGCGGGGCCGTTTAGAGCCGTCAAGGCCTGGTGAACTTGGGCGATCAGCTTGGGAAGATCGCTGGCGCTGAGAGCATTGTGGCTGACATAGGCGCCCACCACCGATGCGCTGAGTTCGACGAGCTTGTCGGCAGCCCGTCCGTTCAAGTTGGATGCCGAACCCGCGGAACCCGGTGCACTTGCTTCCATTTTTGCCTCGATTAGCCGTTACGTTTACCGTTATGGGGATAGACAAGCAGCCACGTGCGCGTTTGTGCCGAGCACGCACTCACATCACTGCGTATAGTTGTCGCGGAACGTTCTAAGCCGTTTCTTATTTGCCTGCGTTATCTGACCGTTATGTAGCTATCCTTCCGGCTTTACTTCGTCAAGTAAACTTACGTTCCTGTGCCCGGAAGCAATTGGGCGTCCAGAATCACATCATGCGTGAAACGACCACATTGCAGCTCTTGGGGACTCCCGTCCTGCGCCTCGCCGACGGCACCGCCGTCAAGCTGAGGCAAAAGGCCTATGCACTCGCAGCGATGCTTTACTTGGAGTTCCGGGACCGAACCCGGCGAGCAACGCTTGCCGATCGCGTATGGGAACACAGCAGTCCTGAACAAGCGCTGACAAACCTCAGGCAGACACTTCTTCACACGCGCGATCTCGAAGCAAAGTACGGTTTCGAACTGTTCGATGCCGACACGACTGAAATCGAGCTGAGTCGCAGCGTCGTTCTCGACCTGCGCGAAATTGGCCGCATTCGCGCCGTCAACGATGCGCAGGAACTGGAGCGGCTGGTCGGGCTGTATCGCGGCGAACTTCTCGCAGGTCTCGATGAGATCGGCGAAGGTTTCGATCAGTGGCTCACAATGGAGCGCACCCGCATCGAGGATCAGTTCGTCGCGCAGGCCACCGAAGCGGCCCTGCGCATCGGCGGCCGGGGCGGCCACGCCGCCCTCGCAAGGATGGCCGAGCGGCTGCCCTTCTCCGATGCCGTCTGCCGCGCCACCATCCAGCTTTACCTCGCCAATGGCGATGAGGCCGGCGCGCGCAGCGCGCTCACCGCCTACCGCAGCCGCCTCATGCGCGGGCTGGGCGAGGAACCGGCGGCCGAGATCACCGAGCTCCTCGAGCGCCGCCAGGGCACGCAGTCCGAACCGCGCGCCAAGGCGATGCCTCGCCGGCCAGAAAAGCCGGTTGAGGAAAAGCCCGCCTTCGTGCCGCGCGTGGTGTTGCTGCCCCCCCTGCAGGACAGCAAGAACGGCCTGCCGCGCCACCTCGCCCCCGCGCTGGTGGAGGACGTCACCATCGGTCTGTCGCGCCTGCGCTCCGTCTCGGTGATCGCCCCGCATACCGCCTGGCAGCTCGACCCGTTCAGCGCGCTTGATGAGGTACGTTCCCACCAGATCGACTACGCGGTGGAGAGCCGCGTCGCGCAGGATTTCTCGGGCAGCCTGTCGCTCGCCATCCGCCTGGTCCGCAGCTCGACGCGCGAAATCGTCTGGGCCGACAAATACGCCTTCTCCCCCACCGCCGCCGCCGCCCGCTACTGGGACTTCACTGGTGGCATCGCCCGCGCCCTCGCCGATTCGATCGAGACCGCCGAACTCGCCCGCGAGCGCACCGAGCGCGATCCCGACGCCTATGGTCACTATCTCAACGGCCGCTACAACCTGCGCACCTTCGATCTGCCCAAAGTCCGCCGCGGCCGCAACTCGCTGCGCCGGGCCCGCGAGATCGAGCCCGAGCAGGCAACCATCGAGAGTGCCCTCGCCCGCACCTATGTCATCGAATGGGTGCTGCGCTCGGGCTCCGACAAGTCACTGCTCGACCGCGCCAAGCTCCATGCCGAACGCGCCGTGGCGATCGACCCCACTGACGGCACAGCCTATCGCGAACTCGGCCGCGTCGCCCTGTTCGACCGCGACATCGACCTCAGCCTCAAGCACATGAAGGTGGCGGCCGAACTGGCCCCGCACCACGCCGACCTGTTGGCCGACTACGCCGATACGCTGGTGCACGATTCCAACTTCTCGGCCGCCGAGGAAAAGATCGACGAGGCCATCCGCCTCAATCCGGTGCCGCCCGACGAGTATCTGTGGACGCTCGGCGGCATCCACTTCTTCCGGGGACGTTTCGAGGAAGCCCTCAACGCCCTCACCCAGATGCGCAACCAGGACCCTGCACTCCGCCTCATGGCGGCAGCCGCTGCCATGGGCGGCCGCATGGACTTGGCGCGCAAATACCGGACGCGTGCTCTCGAGCTGCAGCCGGACTTCAGTGTCGCCCGTTGGGCCTCGCGCATGCCGCAGCGAGATCCGGCGGATGTTGATTTCTACGTCGAGGCCCTGCGACAGGCCGGTTTCAAGTAGCCACTCACTCAGAACCCAGGAGACGTTAAATGCGCTATGTTATCATTGGTAAGAAGGACGACGCCCAGCTGCTCGTGGTGGACACCCAGCTGATGACCGTGACCGCTCTCGACCAGTCGACGGTCCTCACTCCCGACCTGCAGAGCCAGCTCGCCGAGGGCGGCACGCTGGTCCAAGGCATCGATATCGCCGTGGCCGCCGGCCAGCGCGACGATGCCAGCGCCATCTGGCACTACCAGACCAAGTAATATAGCTCCAACCTGGAGCCTACGAGGTGCTCCACACCATGGACAGAAGTCTGGCCATCCGGCCCGCGGCGGACGCGTCGCGCGCCATGGCACCGAGTCCCGCGGCGCTGCTGCGGGACCTGACTTCCAAGTTACCCCTCATCGGCATCACCCGCCTGGCCAGCCAGACCGGCCTCGATCGCACAGGCATTCCCTGCTACGCCGCCATCCGCCCCAACTCGCTGACCATCGCCTCGCACCAGGGCAAGGGCGAGGACGAGATCGGCGCGAAACTGTCCGCCATCATGGAGGCCGCCGAATATGCGGTGGCCGAGGCGCCGGAAACGCCGGGACCAACACTGAGCCTCGACGAAGTGCGGGCGCGGGGGCTTGCTACCCTCGACGTGTCGAACCTGCTTCCCCGCGGTTTCGCCGTCGATCCGTCCCTACCCATCCGATGGGTCGAAGGCGAGGAGCTCATGACCGGCAACCGGGTGCTCGTTCCCTATGACGCCGTCGTGCTCGGCGTTGCGCCCGCCGCCTTCACCCCCATTTCGCAATCGACCAACGGCATCGCCGCCGGCGCCACCTCCGGCCGCGCCCTGCTCCACGCCCTCTGTGAGCTGATCGAACGCGATGCCGTCTGCCTGTGGGGCTTCAAGTCCGATGCCGCTGCCTTTGCCACAGCCGTGGCGCCCGAGGCCTTCGGCGATGCCGGCGTCGACCGGCTCGTGGCGCAGATCGCTCGGGCCGGCTACCGCGTCCACCTCTTCGATCAGACCACCAATATCGGCGTGCCGGTGATCTATGCCGTGATGTTCCCGGCCGACGGCGCCGACAGGCATTTCGATGCGGCGAGCGGGGCAGCCTGCCACCCGGTCGCGGGCGTCGCAGCGCGCAAGGCCATCATTGAAGCGGCCCAGACCCATGTCACCAACATTGCCGGCGCGCGCGACGACATCGTCGATGCGGAGTACGAGACGGCCCTGAGCCGCAGCATCAAGGTGCTCACCGAGGTCCGCCCAGGCGGTCGCCCGCCGCCGGAAGGCTTCACGGCCACCGACGACATCGCCGGCTTCCTCGCCTTCGTGCGCGCCGGGCTGGAACGCGCCAACCTCAGGCGCATCGTCACGGTTCGCCTTGGCAGCGACCGGCTCGGAATCGAGGTGGTGAAGGCCTTCGTGCCCGGCCTTGAGGACCGCCTCACCAACCGGCACTGGCGCCCGGGTCCGCGCGCCGCCGCCGCCATGCTGGGTGCGCTGTGAAGGTCCTCTTCGCCGGCCCCTCGCTCCACGGTCAGGACGCCGACCTCACCGGCCTCGACCTGCGCCCGCCGGCCCGGCAGGGCGACATCCACCGCGCCGTGCTGGCCGGTGCCGACGCAATCGGCCTCATCGACGGCGTCTTCGGCTTCGTCCCCTCGGTCTGGCACAAGGAGATCCTGTTCGCGCTGAGCCAGGGCGTGCGCGTCCTCGGTGGCGCCTCGCTCGGCGCGCTGCGGGCGGCGGAGTGCGCGAGCTTCGGCATGGAGCCGGTGGGCGAAATCGCCAACGCCTATCTGAGCGGGGCGCGCCACGAGGATGCCGATGTCTGCCTCGCCCACGCGCCCGCCGAGCTCGACTTCATGCCGCTCAGCGAACCGCTGGTCGATGTCGAGGCCAGCGTCGCCGCCCTGCTCGAACTCGGCCACGTCACCGATGCCGAAGCCTGGCGCTGGCTCGAGGCAGCCCACGACCTCTACTTCGCCGACCGCACGGTCGAGGCCATGCTGGAGCGCGCCGGCCTCGCGGCGGCGCTAGCCGAAACCTATCGCCGCCATCGTGTCGGGGTGAAGGCCCGCGATGCGCTGGCGCTCGTTGAGCGGTTGCGCGCCCTTCCCGCTGGGCGCGGCGCCCCACCCGAAGGCTGGAGCTTCCGCGCCTCAGATCCCTGGCGGAACTATCTCGCCACGCTTGCCTAGTGCAGCGGGCGCTGGCGGATCGCCTGCAGTTCCATCGGGCGGATCAGCCGGGCATGCGCTACGGTGATCGAATGCAGCGGTCCCTCGATCTTCTCCTCCCAGAAGGCGAGGAACTTCCTGAGCGACGGGAACTGCGGGAACATGTCGTATTGCTGCCAGAGAAATTCCTGGAAGCGGTCGAGCTGATCGGGCAGGCGGTAGGTGATCTGCGCAGTGGTGAGGCCATAGTCCTCGGCCTCGGGCGAGATGGTCACGTTGGGCATCTGGCACCTCGATACGGGCAACGGCTCAAGGCAAGCCGATTTGCACCCGCAAGGCAAGATGTGATCGCGAATAGTTTAATGAATTCATACAGTTAGCAGCAGCTTGCCGCGAGTGCTGACAGTCTTCGCTGGCAGCCGATACGGCTGACGAGAAGTATCCTCGCCATCCGTGAATTGCGAACAAAGCGAGAATGATGCTTCCTGATCCGGCAGACCTCCGGATCGATTCGCGTGCTCGACAATCCTGCCTATCTCGCCAAGCTGAACCCTGCCCAGCGCGAGGCGGTGACGCATGCCGAGGGTCCGCTGCTGGTCATCGCCGGCGCGGGCTCGGGCAAGACCAACACCCTGGCGCATCGCGTCGCCCATCTCATCGTCAACGGCGCCGATCCGCGCCGGATCCTGCTGATGACCTTTTCGCGCCGTGCCGCCGCCGAGATGCAGCGCCGCGTAGAACGGCTGGTGGCGCAGGTGATGCGCGACAGGGCCGGGCTGATCGCCGATGCGCTGAGCTGGGCTGGCACCTTCCACGGCATCGGCGCCCGGCTCCTGCGCGAGCACGCCGAGCAGATCGGCCTCGATCCCGGCTTCTCGATCCACGATCGCGAAGATTCCGGCGACCTGATGAACATCATCCGCCACGAGATGGGGTTCTCGGAGGCAAAGAAGCGCTTCCCTACCAAGGGCACCTGCCTCGCCATCTATTCGCGCGTCGTGAACGCCGAGGAAGATCTCGAGCGCATCCTCAAGGACCATTTCCCTTGGGTGGCCATGTGGGCCGACCAGCTGCGCGAGCTCTTCGGCGCCTACACCGAGGCCAAGCAGCGCCAGCAGGTGCTCGATTACGACGACCTGCTGCTCTACTGGGCCGCCATGATGCGCGAGCCTGCCATTGCCGAGGGACTCTCCGCGCGCTTCGACCATGTGTTGGTCGATGAGTACCAGGACACCAACCGCCTCCAGGCCTCCATCCTCCTCGCCCTCAAGCCCAGAGGCGACGGCCTCACCGTGGTGGGCGACGACGCCCAGTCCATCTACTCTTTCCGCGCCGCCACCGTGCGCAATATTCTGGAGTTCCCGCAGGCCTTCACGCCCCCGGCGAGGATCGTCACGCTCGATCGCAACTACCGCTCGACCCAACCGATCCTCGAAGCCGCCAATGCCGTGATCTCGGAGAGCAAGGAGCGCTTCACCAAGAACCTTTGGACCGAGCGGCTGGCCAGCGACAAGCCGCGGCTGGTGACGGTGAGGTCGGAGGCCGACCAGGCCCGCTATGTGGTGGAGAGCATCCTGAGCTGCCGCGAGGGCGGCACGCCGCTCAAGCAGCAGGCGGTGCTGTTCCGCACCTCGTCGCATTCGGCGGAACTCGAAATCGAACTCACCCGCCGCAACATCCCCTTCGTGAAGTTCGGCGGGCTCAAATTCCTCGATGCGGCGCATGTGAAGGACATGTTGGCGCTGTTGCGCTTCGTCGACAATCCGCGCGACCGCGTGGCCGGCTTCCGCGTGCTGCAGCTCCTGCCCGGCATCGGCCCGGGTTCGGCCGGTAAGGTGCTCGACCGGATGCTCGAAAGCCCCGATCCGGTGAAGACTTTGCTGGAATCTCCCCCGCCGCCGCGCGGTTCGGAAGGGTGGCCCGGCCTCCTCGAAGTCGTGAGTAATCTCCGCCGTGGCGGTGGCTGGCCGGCGGAGCTGTTCACCGCCCGCCTCTGGTACGAGCCGCTGATGGAGCAGGTCTACGAGGATGCCGAAGTCCGCAAGGAGGACCTCTACCAGCTCGAGCAGATCGCGGCAGGCTACCCCAGCCGCGAGCGCTTCATCACCGAACTGACCCTCGATCCGCCCGACGCCACCTCCGACCAGGCCGGCGTGCCGCTGCTCGACGAGGACTACCTGATCCTGTCGACCATCCACTCGGCCAAGGGGCAGGAGTGGAAGAGTGTGCACGTCCTCAACGTTGTCGATGGCGCCATCCCCTCCGACCTTGGCACCGGCTCGACCCACGAGCTCGAGGAGGAGCGGCGCCTGCTCTACGTCGCCATGACGCGCGCCCGCGACGAACTCCACCTCATGGTGCCGCAACGCTTCTACGTCCACCAGCAGGGCCAATATGGCGACAAGCACGTCTACGCCCAGCGCAGCCGCTTCATCACCAGGGCCATGCTGCCGCTTTTCGACGATATTTTCTGGCCCGCGGTGACCCCGGCCGAAATCCGCGGCGGCACCACCGCGCCGAAGGTCGACATCGGCGCCAGCCTCCGGCAGATGTGGAAGAAAGCCTGACACCGGCTGGCAGGATGATGCGCTAGACCTTGCCAACCATGTCGACAGCTCCCGCGAAAAAACCCGTCAGCAAGCCCAAGGCGCCCCCTGCCCTCGCCCTCCCCGAGGCGAGGCGCATCTGGCTCCACGCCCAGCGGCTCGACACGCGCGCGCCCTTCGGCGAGGGGCCCGAAGCAACCACGCGGGCCATCGAGCACCTCGGTTACGTTCAGATCGACACCATCAACGTCATCGAGCGCGCCCACCACCACATCCTCTTCAGCCGCATCCCCGGCTACGCTCGCGCCCACCTCCACCGGGCGCAGACCGTGGACAAGACGGTGTTCGAATACTGGACGCACGCCCTCGCCTACGTGCCGGTGCGCGATATCCGCTACTACCTCAGCGAGATGAAATCCCACGCGTCGGAGCCGCTGCGTTGGTACGCCGACGCCGATCCGGCCGCGTTGAAAAGGCTGCTGCGGCAGATCCGCAAGGATGGCGCGCTCTCCATCCGCGACATCGACACCGACGAACTGGTAGAAAAGGACCACCCTTGGGGCAGCCGCAAGCCGTCCAAGCGCGTGCTGCAGTACGGCTTCTTTTCGGGGGAGCTGACGATTTCCGAGCGGCTCGGCATGGTGAAGACCTACGAGCTGATCGACCGCCATTTCGGTTGGCCGCCGCGGCCGCGCGCCGCCAATGAGAAGCAGATCGCCGAGTACCGGATCGATCGCGCCCTCACCGCCCAGGGGCTGATCAGCGCCCCCTCGGTGATGCACCCGCGCCTGCGCTTTACGCCGCAGATGCAGCAGATCATCGACTCCCGCATCCGCCGCAAGCGCCTCGTGCCGGTCACAGTCGAGGGCGAACTGCATTACGCCACGCCCGAGGCGCTTGAGCCACCCGCAGTTGCCGCACCGCTCGTCCACATCCTCTCGCCCTTCGACCCGCTGGTGATCCAGCGCCGGCGTCTCAACCTGTTCTTCGGCTACGAGCATGTCTTCGAGGCCTATGTGAAGGTCGAGAAGCGCCGCTTCGGCTACTTCACCCTGCCCGTCCTCATCGGCGACGAAGTCGTGGCCGTCCTCGACCTCAAGACCGACCGCGCCGCCGGCAGGCTCCTGATCCAGGCCTGGCACTGGATCGCCCCCGAAACACCCGAGCGAAGGCGCCTGATCGAGGAAGAACTCACCCGCTTCGAGCGCTTCCAGCTGGCGACGGAGTAGCGGTCGGCGCACCGGCGTCGACGGGGTCTTCGCCGTGAACCGGGGGAAAGGGGACCAGCCGAAGGCCGGTGAAGGGGGCGATCGGCAGCACGCCGGCCCTACCGGCCCCGCACCCTCAACCCCGTCGCCGACAGAATGATCTCCGCCTGCGCCGCCGAAATCACCGCGCCCTTGAAGCGCCCTGCCCCGCTCAGCAGCGACAGGCCCGTAAGGTCTGCCCCGCGCAGGTCCGCCCCCTCGAACCGCGTATCGTCGATGATCGCCTCGCGCAGGCTCGATCGCTCGAACTCGGCATCCCGGAAATCACACTTGGTGAGGTCGGCCATGGAAAGGTCTACGCCCCTCAGCTTGTCCTTGCGGAACGAGAGCCCGCCCAGCTTCGCCGCCACCAGCAGCGTGTCGGCGAACACCGTGCCGTCGGGTCGCGCGACCGAGAAATCCGAGCCCGTCAGTTTGCAGTCCCTGAACGCCACCGAGGTCAGCACTGCGCCGCGGAATACGGCGTTGTTGAAGTCGCACCCTTCGAAGCGCGCATCGTCGAGACGGGCGGAGTGGAACGTTGCCGACGGTCCGCGGCAGTTGGCAAAGGTCGCAAGCTCCAGCGTCGCACGGCCGAAATCGGCGCGTCCGAGGCTGCAGCGGCTGAAGCGCCAGCCGGTCAGGTCAAGGTCGCGCAGGTCGGCGTCGTAGATCGTGCAGTTGAGAAGGCTCACCGGCTCGCCGCCCGCCAGCGGTGCGAGGTCAGCGCGCGACAGGGTACGGTCGAAGAGATCGGTCATGGCCGGAGCTTATCCGAGTCGCGGCCCGCAAAAGCGAAACGGCGCCCTTCTCGGCGCCGTCCCGGCATATACTGGTGTCTAGGCTCGTGCCGCTTAGTCGATGCGATAGCGGATGGTGCCGCGCACTTCGTGGATCCAGTTGTTGTGGACTTCGAAGTAGCCCTCCTCCGTATCGTCGGTCGGCGAGTTGTTGATCTCGTCGATATAGAGGCCGCGATAGCCCACATCGGCCACCCACTTGCCCATGTCGTAGCCGACACCGGCCATGACCGCGCCGGCGGCGCTGACATTGGTGCCGGTGGGCACCGGAGTCGGCACATCATAGGGCGAATTGGTCTCGACATGGTTCCACGCCACGCCGACGCCGGCGCCCACATAGGCGAAGGCACCGCCGCCGCTGGTGTAGCCACCCAGGTCGCCGAGGCCGAAATCGTAGTAGATATTGGCCAGAGCCACCGTCGAACGCAGCATCATCGTGTAGTCGCCGTCGTCCGGATCACCATTGTCCTTGGTGATCTTGAGGCCGGTCGTTTCGACCGAGTCGATCGTACCGTCGAAGCGCAGCCCCGTGCCGGTTTCGTAACCGAAGCCGGCGCCCCAGCTGTAGCCGTAGCCATATTCGACGATCTCTTCAGTCTCTTCCAGCCACGGGTGCACCGCTTCAGGCGCCCAGTGCCAGTTCAGCGCGGCCGAACCGCGCAGGTAGAACGAGCCACCGACATCATAGTCGACGTCGGGGATATCGATGGTCGGATATTCGGGCATGTCGGCCGCGACGGCCTGGCCGCCGAGCAGGGCGACGGTTCCTACCGTAGCCAGAGCTAGAAGCTTACGCATTTAACAAGGTCCTTTTGCCACCACGACACCAGTCGAGTACGGACACTATGCGATAGACTTCTTAAAGCTCACTTAACCCTAAGGCTTAACCCTAATATTGCGTGAAGTCGCCGGGTTAATGGAACCTTACTCTCGCGAATACTGCAGCAGATACAACAACGCCCTGCCCGATCAACTCGGCCAGGGCGCTGCACGATCAACCGAGTTTAAGAGCTCAGGCGACTTTCTTGATCGTCGCGGCGATCTCGCCGACCACTGCGGCCACCAGGCCCTCGTCGTCGCTTTCGGCCATCACGCGGATCACCGGCTCGGTGCCCGAGGGGCGGATGACGAGGCGTCCGGCATCGCCGAGGCGCGCCTGGCTCTCCTTGATCACCTGCTGCACCAGCTTGTGCTCGAGCGGCCGGCCTTCCTTGTAGCGCACCGACTGCAGCAGTTGCGGCACCTTCTCGAAGCGCTGGCACACGGTCGATACCGGCTTGCCGGCCAGCTTGGCCACCGCGAGGAGCTGCAACGCGGCGATGAGTCCGTCGCCCGTCGTGGTGAAGTCGGAGAGGATGATGTGCCCGCTCTGCTCGCCGCCGACATTGAAGCCCTTGGCCCGCATGGCTTCGAGCACGTAGCGGTCGCCCACCTGGGTGCGTTCGAGGCTGAGCCCGATGCTGCTGAGGTAGCGCTCGAGCCCCAGATTGCTCATCACGGTGGCAACCAGACCGCCGCCCCGGAGCTCGCCGCGGCTGTGCCAGCTCTCGGCAATCACCGCCATGAACTGGTCGCCATCGACGATCTCGCCCTTCTCGTCGACGATGATCACCCGGTCCGCGTCGCCATCGAGCGCAATGCCGATATCGGCGCGCAACTCGCGCACCTTGGCGATCAGCGCCTCGGGAGCGGTGGAGCCGACCTTGTCGTTGATGTTGAAGCCGTCGGGCTCGACCCCGATGGTGAACACCTCCGCGCCCAGCTCCCACAGCGCCGTAGGTGCCACCTTGTAGGCCGCGCCATTGGCGCAATCGAGCACCACGCGCAGGCCGGTGAGGTCGATATTCTTGGGCAGGGTGCGCTTGGCATATTCGATGTAGCGCGTCTGCGCCGCCTCGTCGCGATGCGCCCGGCCCACGTCGCGACCGGTGGAGAGCGAGCCCAGCATGTTGGAGTCGATCAACTTCTCGATATCGTCTTCGAGCGCATCGCTCAGCTTGTAGCCATCGTGGCGGAAGAGCTTGATGCCGTTGTCGTCATAGGGGTTGTGCGAGGCCGAGATCATCACCCCCAGGTCCGCGCGCAGCGAGCGCGTCAGCATGGCGACGGCCGGAGTGGGCATGGGGCCGAGGAGGTAGACGTCCATGCCGACCGCGGTGAACCCGGCGGTCAGCGCGCTTTCGAGCATATAGCCCGACCGCCGCGTGTCCTTGCCGATCACGACGCGGTTGCGGTGGTCGCCGTTGACGAACTTCAGCCCCGCCGCCATGCCGACTTTCATGGCCAGCTCGGGGGTCAGTTTCTCGCCATTGGCCAGCCCGCGAATGCCGTCCGTGCCGAAATACTTGCGCGCCATGGGTGCCCTCTTCGCATCGGTCCGGGGATTCTACCGCCGGACTCCGAGCATACGGAACAGATTGGTTCCGCTTCGTTAACTGACGAATCGCGGCTTGTTTGGGGCTGTGGAATCGTCCCCGCGCAGTTTGGCCGCAACTGTTGCAGCCCCGCCGCAGCGTGATCCCGCCCCTATTCCAACTCCAGTCGCAGGAACCGGTAGGGGTTCATCTCCAGGAAGC
>Ga0207415_1000876_pt1 | contig 17968 bp, 15 predicted proteins | sample Passage237A_FD_187369 | JGI IMG/M metagenome (GOLD analysis project Ga0207415, IMG submission 187369) | Cellulose adapted compost microbial communities from Newby Island Compost Facility, Milpitas, CA, USA - Passage2 37A (SPAdes) (version 3) ...
CGGAAACTGACAAAATACCTGTAAAAAAAGGAGAAATTCTACGGATTACCATTTATAATAATTCAATGATGCGGCATCCAATGCATCTTCACGGATTTGATTTTAGGGTCATTAACGGTAAGGGAGAAAAATCGCCTTTGAAAAATGTATTGGACATTATGCCGATGGAAACGGATACTATAGAGTTTTTAGCAAATGAGGAAGGTGATTGGTTTTTCCATTGCCATATTCTTTATCATATGATGGCAGGAATGAACAGGGTGTTTGAAGTTGGAGATTACAAAAATCCCTATTTACCCGATAAAGCAAAAGCCTATAAAGAACTGCAAAGGGAAAGCAATATGCCTCACTTTATGATTGAAAACGACTTTGCAACGAATGGAAATGACGGTGGAGCGATGTTGCAAAATGCAAGATGGTCATTAGGTACAGAATGGCGTTTAGGATACAACAGTATGCACGGCTATGAAGTAGAAACCCATGTAGGACGATATATCGGTAAAATGCAATGGCTGATGCCGTTCATAGGATTTGACTGGCGATATCGTAAAATGGGTATCGACGAGCATGAAAAAAATATTTTTGGGCAAACCAACAAAAAAGACAGCAGGAGTGCCGTAAGTCTTGGAGTTGTCTATACACTACCTATGCTTGTTAATTTTCAGGCAGAGGTATATCACGACGGTATTGTGAGATTGCAGTTAATGCGTAAAGATATTCCTATTTCAAAAAGATTAAGGGGAGGTTTCATGGTGAATACTGATTTTGAGTATATGGGAGAACTTAGGTATATCATTAATAAGAATATAGGTATACGTACCCACTATGATAGCGATATGGGCTTTGGTGTAGGACTTGCTTTGACTTATTAAAAATAAATAATTAAGGTTGTAAAATGCAAATCGCAGAAACATCGGTATGAAATGCAGTTTTTGATGCAGGTGAAATTTTCTAAAAATTGGCCTGCATCAAATTACAACCATTAAAATATGTAACAAAATCTCTCCATCGTTCCATCATCAACACGATATACGTTGCCGTAATTGCATAAGGAAGCTAATATGAATAGTATTAGCTTTTCTGTATTAATCAATAACATCTATTTCAAAATAAACAGATGAATAAATTCTATAATGAAACCCTACATAAACTGGAAACAGCAATCAATGAATTAGAAATTGAAGCCGATTGCTCCATACAACGTATGGAAGCGGTTATACATCTCATTCTCGAATGCCTGTCCGAAGTAAAAGAACATGTTCTGAAAAGAGGATTTAAGAACATCGAAGAAGAAATCAGATTTTTTAAATATCAGAAACCCGTAATCCTGTCAAAACTCATTTACTACAACGCCATTTACAAAATCGAGACAAAGAAACCCTATGGTGCAAAGCCCATAAGGAAATACCTCAACAAAGAACTGAAAAAGCTAAAGAGGTTCTTTGACAACAACCTTGATTTTTACAAGTATTACCGCAGCAATAATTCTTTCGTTGACGAAAAATTCTTTGTGCGTGGCAAGCACGATATAAGGCTGTGGTTAGACACATTTTATTTTGAAGCAGACCATCGTTTTTCTACTTCACACGATTATAAGGTTGCCAAGATTATTGCCAATGACCTGATACAAGTTTATTTGGAAGACAGGCTCAATAACATCAATGTGAAAAGGGGTTCGGACAATTCATTGAAATGGACGGCAAGTAAAACGGCACTGACGGAACTCATATATGCACTGTACTCCCACGGTGTATTTAACAATGGGAATACAGACATAAAATTGATAGCTAAAACTTTTGAAGAAGCCTTTAATATTGAGTTAGGCGATTTTTACCACACGTTTATGGAACTGAAAGCCCGTAAGATAAACCGAACCAAATTCCTTGACAGCCTCTGTGAAGCCCTAATAAAAAAAATGGACGAAAAGGACGAAAAGTAACGACTATTATAATACGCCACGAGGTGAATGAACGCCTTTTGTCCGTATAATGCTTTCCTGCACCTTTGGGGCTTCATTCTGCTTTTCTGCCTGCTCCGAAGCATCTTGTTTGGTTTCCGGCGTAATAGATAGCTGTATCTTTCTTTCTACGGCAGCCAGTTCCGTTTTAAGCTCACTCAATCGACTTTCCTTAGCCCAAGTACCGTTAACCACTTCCTGAAGTATCGGCAGGTCTTTTTGTATTTCAGCGATTTTCTCCTGCTCCTGCTTCACAAAGCCCGGCAGTTTTTCCAAAGCCCTTAAAAAATTCATTGCGGCGGTTTCGGGGTCTTTTGCCATCAGACCGTTATTGTAGGTGTACTTGATATTGCCCTCGCCAGTTATAAAAAATCTATTGACCCTTTCGAGTGTTGAATTATCCTTTGGAAGTTCTGTTTTAACCAATAATTGAAACCCGTAGAGGTTGCCTATTTCACGATAGTCGCCTGCCGTGCGGGCTTTGTTCGCAATCTCGTTCAGTTTTGCGCCTATTTGTTTCGGATTTGCATTGGGCGGCAAGCCATCTAACAGCACAGGGTTTTCGATTGTACCGTCCGAACGCTTTTGCAGGCGTTGCTGTAAGTTTTCCCAGTCGGTACTCATCCGGCTCAAACGGGATTGAGTGCTTTGCAACATTTCCATATAATCCTGTACCTTAAATTTGGCACTGGATTTAGAGCGGTTGAACGCCTGCTTTTCGCTTTCCAGTCCGGCAATCTGTTTTTCCAGTTTGGCTTTATCCAACAGGTCTGTATTTCCTGACAGGATTGCCACATATTCCGAAAAGTTCATTCCCGATTTTTCGTCCATACTTCCCTCGTCAATCGTTCTTTTGGTCAGGTTGTTAGTCTTTAACTGGTCGATGAAAAGCTGCTTATTATACAGCAGGTTGAATTTGTAACTGTCCAACGATTTTTCAACTGCATAGATAATCACAGCAACTTTATTATCGACGAAGAATTTGGCAATCTCATTGCCTTTTCTGATTGCCCGCCCGTCCCTTTGGGCAAGGTCAGACGGTCGCCACGGTGTATCTAAATGATGAACGGCAACAGCTCTTTTCTGTGCGTTTACGCCAGTTCCGAGCATACTTGTAGAACCGAACAGTACACGGATTTTGCCCTCGTTCATTCCGTTGATAAGTTCCTTACGTTGCTTATCATTTTTCGCTTCCTGAATAAACCTTACTTCGTGCGCAGGTATGCCGTGGTCCTCCACGAGTTTGCGTTTTATTTCGGAGTACACGTTCCATTCGCCGGGCTTGTAGGTTCCCAAATCGGAGAAAACGAACTGCGTTCCTTTCTGTGCGTTGAACTGGTTGTAATACTGGGCGATATTTACCGCACAATGCGAAGCCTTGTTGTCGGGATGGTCGTCGTATATACCACTTACCATACGCATATCGAGCGACATCTTACGGGCATAGTCCGTCGCAATGAGCATCTTTGCTTTTTCTTCCCTTTGCGATAATGGTTCTCTTCCGAGCAAAGTAGCATCGCCCGTTTTGGCAAAAGCCATCAGGCTTTGGATAAAGGCTTCTTGGTCGGGCGTTGGCGGTATATTGTATAATACCTCGTTCTTGTTGGGTCGGTCAATACCAATATCCTTTGCCGTTCTGTAATCCGTGATTTCAGAATAGAACTGCGCAAGTTCCGGCACTTTGATAAAGTAGCGGAAACGCTCTTTTGCTACAATATTGTTAGCTACCGAAAATTCATAATCGGTCGTTTTCCGTGCATAGATAGCTGCCCACGCATCAAAGGAATGAATACCCTGTTTTTCCAATGCACGGGGGCGCAGGTATTTAAACAGCAGGTACAATTCCGTTAATGAATTGCTGATGGTTGTACCCGAAAGAAAGGTTGCACCCATACCCGCATTGGTACGCTCCTGAATGGTGCGGATTGCAAACAGCAGGTTCAGTGCCTTTTGGCTGCCGTCCACGTTCCCCAGTCCGGCAACCCGTGTATGACGGGTGTTGAACATCAGGTTTTTGAACTGGTGGCTTTCGTCCACAAACAAATGGTCTATGCCCATCATCTTAAAGTCCACAATATCATCCTTACGGTTTTCAATATCGTGTTGCAGCGTTTTCAGCTTTACTTCAAGATTTTCTTTCCGCTTGATTACCCCGGCGAGCATTCCCCTTGTCACTTCCTTGCCCTGCGATTTCAGGGCATCGAGATTGCGCTCTACGCTGTCCAGTTCTATTTCGAGGATTTCCTTTTGTATTTCGGGCGATTGCGGTATCATTCCGAACTGGTCGTGCGTAAGTATCACGCAATCCCAATCATTATTTTTAATATCCCCGAAAATCCGCAGGCGTTTTTTCGGCGTAAAATCATCAATACCCGGATAAAGGATTTTGGCGTGTGGATAGGCTTTACGGTAGTCTTCGGCAATGGCAGGTATATTTGCTTTCAGCCCGATAATCATCGGCTTATGGGCTAATCCCAAACGCTTCATTTCCTGCGCTGCGGTACACATTATCAGCGTTTTTCCTGCGCCTACTTCGTGGTCGCAGATAGCACCGTTGTTCAGCTTTATCATCCAAACGGTGTCCTTTTGACTTGAATACAGGTCTTCAATGCCTGCTCCCTTGCGGTATAATCCCGGAAATTCCTGATGGCTTCCGTCATAGTTTGGGCGAACGAAACAATTAAAGGTATCGTTGTACTGGTCGGTCAGTCTGTTTTTAAACTCATCGTTCTGTGCGTGTAGCCATTCGGTAAAGGCGGTACGGATTTCGTCAATCTTGGTGTTCGCCATTTGTATGGCTTCCATATCCCGTACTTTAACCTCTTGGTCGCCAACCATTACTTTTTTGGTAATATCAGGCGTGGTATTGACAAGGGCGTGTTTAAGCAGGGCAATACCGTCAAACGTGCGGCTTTCCGCTTTGACCGCATATTTTTCCCAAATGTGCATATTGCCCTGATGACACTTTACGGAAAAGTCGTCGGAGCTTTCGGAGTAATGAACCAGTACATCCGCATCGAACAAATGCGAAGCGAAACGGGCATAAATTCCGGTAGGTATCCACCGTTCGCCGAGGTTAAAATCCAGTTCCTCAAATTCGATACGTTTTGGTCGGGCTTCCTCTAAAGCGGTAAGGCTTTCTTTGGCTTCGGTATCATCGGGATAGTTTTCGAGATAGGCTCTTACTTCATCTGCTTTCTCCACCACGTTGCCTGCAATCCAACGTTCGGCTATTTCATATTCCTGTTGTAGCGGATTGTAGAACAACCGCCCGTGCAGGGCTTCTTTCAGGGTATCGGCAGGCAGGCTGCTGATTTCGGACATAAAGTCCAAATCCACATTTCCGTATTTGTTCAGGGAGGCAGCTAAAGCCTCTTCGGGATTGTCGGTTGCTAACGTGGTAGTAGAGAAACTGACCGGACGGCTGAAAATATCCGCTTTATGGATTATGCCGCCAATGACACGCTCCAGATAGGGGATTTCTTTACCTGCACTGTCTGTTTTTATCAGCTTGGCATTGTCGGCAGTATTGAGATTGCCGTATTTTTTGACAAAGCCATCGTACAGGAGGTTCAGGGTTTCCCGTTCTGCCTTGTGTTCGGTCTGCTTTTCAGCTTCTTTTTGGTACAGGTTGATATAACTGTCCCTTACAGCTATGTAGGCTTCGGCTCTTGCTTTCTGTGCCGACGGCAATTGCAATGGATGAAAGATAGCTTTTTTGTCTTCCTTATCCACCTCTTGCAAATAGCCGACCCAACCGTTATCCACCACAAGGCAATCAATCCGATGGAATGATTGCAGTTCGCCACTATACGGGGCAGGTTCAGGAATAGCATTAATATTGATAGCGGTAATGGCTGTCTTATCAGACTGGCCATTTCCGTTTATTTGTGAAAACAGGTCGCTGATAGCTTCCTGTTTTTTGCCGTTAACCTGGTCGGTTCCGTTAATATCACCATTGGATTTTAGCGGTGTATAGGGCTGCTGCCTTGCACTGCTGAACAGGTCGGGCTGACGACCTATTGTACCTCTTCTTTTTTTAGTGCTTTGCCTTTTGGCTTGGGTAGTTCTTTTAGGTGGAGCAAGCACCATTACAGGTTCTCCCGCACTTTCAAACAAGTCAAAAATGCTTAGTTGCTTTAATTCCTGCGGGCTTTCCTGACGGACTACCGGAGTAGGTACAGGTTGCGGCTTTTGCTGAATGATTACAGGGTCTATGACCGGAGGTGTAACTTTTGGTTCAATAGGAATTTGTATAACAGGCTCGTCGTTCTGTTCGCCTTTGTATAAACTCAAATTCAGATGCTTTCCAAAATCTTCGGAAAGCATTTGCTTCAAATCTTTGGCAATGCCCTCAACACCGTCTTTATGCGTATAGATTAAGGCAGGTTGCCCGTATGGGTCGGTATCTAATTTTTGGTCGGTATGGATAATTCTTGTACTGTCCTGAAAGAGCGCATTGCCAGGCGTATTGTATTCAGATGGCTTGCTTTGGCAAAACAGATCTTCCCTGTCGGTCAGATTTTCTTTTGCCGTATTTTTTTGCAGGATAATCAGGTCGCTGCCGACTTCCGTACCTGCATATTCGGTAAACAGGTTGTTAGGCAATCTTACAACCGAAACCAAATTATTATCCTGCATCAACGCCCTGCGTATGGGTTCGTTCTTAGGGCTGTTCAGAATGCCCTGTGAAGTGATGTAAGCCAACAAACCGCCCTCACGGAGCATATCAGCACCTTTCAGAAAAAAGTAATTGTGTATGCTTCGGGCAGCTTGTTCCTTTGCGCTGTTTCTACTGCGTGAATAAGAAAGGTCAAATACGGAAGTATCGCCAAAAGGGATATTACTGGCGATTACATCATAGGTGTTTTGTTCCCTTTCGGGGATTTCCTCAAAGCCGTTTATACGGATATTGATTTCGGGGTAAAGCTGCTTTAAAATCTTGCCTGTAAGCAAGTCCTTTTCATAAGCGGTAACACTGGCTTTCTGATTTTCCGAAAAGGATTGGATGAATGAACCGATACCTGCGGAGGGTTCGAGGAATTTATCAATGTGCAGACCATTATCCCGCAAGGCAGATGAAATGGCATCTATAACTTTTGGTGGGGTATAAAAAGCCGTCAGTACGGAACTTTTCATACTATCCACATACTTGCGGTATTGCTTATCGTCTTGGGAATTGTCTTTGAGTAATTGGTGGAGTTCCTGCGTGAGTGGAAAAAGGTCGTGTTCTGTTTTTCTCCAATGATTGATGTCTATTTCGTTTTCTACGGGGTTCAGAACGAATTTAAGACCGCCAAATCCGATGTATCGCATCATTAGCAGTCTTTCGCCTACGGTGGCTTGCCGTTTCTCCTTTTCCAGTTTAAAAACAATTCGCAGGGCATCAATATTCTGTTGGAGATGGAACCGCTTACTGAAGCCCATTTTCCTCTATCCATATTGCGATGGTTCCGGCTATTTCGGTATAGAGCAGGTCGTACTCTGTGTTATAAGCGAAATCATCGGTTAGTTGGTAGCCGGAGAAAACAGGCTCACAAACCGGGAGCATTTTTAAAGCGAACGGTCGCAGTTCCTCATCTGCCATTATGGTATCAAACTCATTGCATACCACCTGAAAAACGGTGTCGAATTTGGAGAAGTGCAAGCCCTCAAATAGTATGTAGTTGGCTATTTCGTCGCATTGCTCAACGGCATTTCCCGAACGGAAAGCACCCTCATAAGCATTGGCAGCCCACGAAGACCGTTGGTCAATAAATTTTTGGTCGTGTGCCTTTTCGGGAAAGCTGCTGTTTAATAATTCTTGTAGTCGTAATCTGAAATACGACAGGTCTTTTTGCTGTACATCCATACTTATTTTATTTAGAATTTTACTTAAATCCTAAAATTATAAGCAGGAGCAAATGCCTCTGATAATGTTGTAGAGTTTGGCTTTGAAAGGCAGGATTTGGCTATTTACAATAGAAGATTGAACTAATTATTTATACAGAATTGGTGCTTGGCTATATGTTTTTTCACAAACTACTTTTGTGGTTTAAATATTTATCGTAATATTGCGATATATTATTGCAAATAAGATGGGCGTAACAAAAACAGAAATATTTACAGAACAGCAAAACAGCTTGGCAACCACTTTAAAGGCACTGGCTCATCCTGCCCGTATAGCTATCCTGCAATACATCATCAAGCAGAAAGCTTGCATTTGTAATGACTTAGTGGAAGAATTAGGATTGGCGCAGGCTACGATTTCACAACATTTAAAACAGCTTAAAAACATTGGTATCATCAAAGGCAATATAGAGGGGACAAGTGTGTGCTACTGTATTGATGAAAATGTTTGGCAGCAGATTAAAAAGGAACTCAATGCTTTCTTTATAGATAATGTAGGGGTTGATAAATGCTGTTAAGCATTTTTTTTAAGCATATTAATCGCAATAAAGCAATATAACAATTAAATAAAAAAACAATGAAACTATCAAACGTCAAAGAAATTTTACCAACATTGGAAAATGTAGAATTTCAACTCGAAAACGGAGCTTTTGTACCGGAACATTTTCACGTTACAGAAGTAGGACAAATTACTAAAAACTTCATCGATTGTGGTGGCGTAATTCGTACCGAAAAAGTAGTAAACTTTCAACTGTGGAATGCTGACGATTTCGAACATCGTTTAAAACCTACTAAACTTTTGAACATCATCAAACTTTCGGAAGAAAAATTAGGCATTGAAGATGCAGAAATTGAAGTGGAATATCAAAGCGAAACCATCGGAAAATACGATTTGGAGTTCAACGGAAAAACATTTGTACTGAAAAGCAAAACCACCGCTTGTTTGGCACAAGATGCTTGTGGTATTCCATCTGAAAAAGAAAAGAAAAATTTGGCTGAATTGAATGTAAATCAAGCCAATGCTTGCACACCAGGTGGAGGTTGTTGCTAAATTCAAAATAATAAAAATTAATTCAAAATTATATCAAAATGAACATTGCATTATTCAGCGACATTCACGCTAATTTACCTGCATTAGAAGCCTTTTTTGCAGATGTGGACAAGAGAAATCCCGACAGTATCTATTGTTTGGGCGATTTGGTGGGCTATAATATTTGGCCAAACGAAGTGGTAAACGAAATCCGCAAAAGAAAAATCCCAACCATTGCAGGGAATTATGATTTTGGTATTGGACGTATGAGCAACGATTGCGGATGTGCGTATAAAACTGAACCCGAAAAAGACAACGGCAGTATATCTATTTCTTTTACCAACTCTATTATGAAAGATGAAGAAAGAGCCTATTTGCGTACACTTCCAGCCCATATCAAAGTAGAATTTCAACTGAATGAAGATAAATTGAATTTGCTTTTGGTACACGGAAGTCCGAGAAAAATAAACGAATATCTTTTTGAAGATCGTGAGGAAAAAAGTATGCTTCGCATTATGGAGCAAGCCGATGCAGATATTTTATGTTTCGGACATACACACAAACCGTATCACAGAATTTTAAATTCGGAAATTGACGGACAAAATCATTTCAGACACGCCATCAATATTGGTTCGGTAGGAAAACCCAAAGACGGCGATGTAAGAGGCGGTTATGTAATGCTTACGATTAATGAAAACAGTTCTGTGTTGGATAAAGACAGCATCAAAGTAGAATTTATTCGATTTGAATACGACATTGAAAAAGCTGCAAAAGCCGTAGAAGACAGTCCGCTACCAAACGAGTATGCAGAAAATTTAAGACGTGGTTATTAATCATTAAAAACGAAGAAATGAACATTCCAAACGATTTATACTTTTCCAAAGAACATACTTGGGTGCGTATAGAAAATAATATTGGAACAATTGGTATTACAGATTTTGCCCAAAGTGAACTGGGCGAAATCGTGTATGTCGATGTGCCGAATGTTGGCTATAATTTTAAACAAGACGAAGTTTTCGGTTCTGTTGAAGCTATTAAAACCGTGAGCGATTTATTTATGCCTTTGTCTGGAAAAGTAATTGAAACCAACAAACTTCTTTTAAAAGAACCCACATTGGTAAACAGCGAACCTTTTGCAAATGGTTGGATGATAAAAATAGAAATTGAAAACAGCCAAGAAATTGAAAATTTATTAACAGCTGAACAATACGCTAACCTCACAAATTCATAAAAGATGCAACCAAAACTAAAATTTCTTGACCGATACCTCACGCTTTGGATTTTCCTCGCAATGCTTTTAGGTGTTGGTTTGGGTTATTTTTTTCCAAATATTTCCAGCGTTACCAACTCACTTTCGGTTGGAGCCACCAATATTCCATTGGCAATTGGACTGATTTTAATGATGTATCCACCACTTGCAAAAGTGGATTATTCGTTGTTACCAATGGCGTTTAAAGACAAAAAAGTAATGTCTGTTTCGCTATTGCTGAACTGGATAATTAGCCCAATTGTAATGTTTATTCTCGCCATTATTTTCCTCAAAAACGAACCCGATTATATGGTGGGTTTAATTTTGATTGGTTTGGCAAGATGTATTGCAATGGTAATTGTATGGAGTGATTTGGCAAAGGCAAATAGAGAATATACAGCAATGTTAGTGGCACTAAACAGCATTTTTCAATTGGTATTTTATAGTTTTTATGTTTGGCTTTTCATCAATATTTTACCGCAGAAATTAGGTTTGGGAAATTTCAATATTTCTGTGCCAATGAAAGACGTTGCCGAAAGTGTTTTCATTTATTTGGGCATTCCGTTTTTGGCTGGTTTTTTAAGTCGTCATTTTTTAATCAAATCAAAAGGCATTGAATGGTTCAACAGGAAATTTATTCCAGCCATTTCACCGATTACTTTATACGCTTTGCTTTTTACCATTGTATTAATGTTCAGTTTAAAAGTCGACAAAATTTTAGAACTTCCAATGGATGTGGTAAAAGTTGCCATTCCGTTAGTTATCTATTTTGTGTTGACATTTTTTGTAAGTTTCTTTATCAGCAAAGCCTTAAAAGTACCTTACGACAAAAACGCATCCATCGCATTTACAGCCACAGGAAACAATTTTGAATTGGCAATAGCCGTAGCAATAGCGGTTTTCGGTATTCATTCTCCACAGGCGTTTGTAGGCGTTATAGGACCGTTAGTAGAAGTTCCGGTACTGATATTATTAGTAAGAGCAAGTTTATGGCTAAAGAAGAAATACTACTAAAGCTATTTAAGAACGATAAGGGTATTTTAGGTGTCAAATAGCAAAGAAGCTCTCCGAAAATTCGGAGGGCTTCTTTTATGGCTTATTTAGGATTTGAAGCATCCTGCCGACTTCAATATCCATTCTTGAAAAAGCAAACCATTTTTTGCCCAGGTCTTTGAGTGATGCCCCGATATGGTAGAGTTCTGTATGGTCAATAATCAAAAAACGGTCGTGGGCGTCGGAAAACACTTCAATTTCTATCGGAGGATATTGGCTATTGTAGCGTTGTAAGTCTAACCGTAACTGATTGCTGATACTTTTGGTAAGGATTGTAGCAGTTACATTAGTCTTACGCTTATCCAACAAAGTAAGCACCGTATCATCCACATAATTATCAAGCAGGATAACAGAGCTTTTGGCACTACGGATAATATCGGAAACAAAGGCGTAGGCATCAAAAATCTGCCCGTTGTAGAAAATGCCTTTTTCGCTGTGCAGCTTGTCGCTTTCCAAAGCCTTAAAAATCTCTTCAAATTTTTGGTCGGCTTCCAGTTGCTTTAACTCGATATTGTCCAAACGATGAAACAAAGAAGCGTTGCTAATGAGCATACGCCGCATTTCTACAAAGGCTTCCATTATTTCCACACTCATTTTAACGGCTATATCTGAACGGAGTATGGCAGATGCCATTGCAACGCCTTGTTCGGTAAAAACATAGGGCAAATAACGTCTGCCGCCGTAATTTAAACTTGAGGTTCCAATTTGGAACCTCAAGTTTTCAACTTCCTCTTCGGTCAGTTTAAAGCAGAATGATACAGGAAAACGCTCAATATTTCTTTTTACGGCTTTGTTCAGGTTCTTTGTTTCCACCTGATATAAGGCGGCGAGGTCGCTATCCAACATTACCTGTTTGCCCCGAATGGTATAAATCAGGTTCCTGATTTTTTTGGGTACGATTGACGGTTTATTTTCCATTGCGTTTACTGCTTTTGTTTTTCTCAAACTCAAAGGAACTTTCAGCGTTTTCTTTCAGAATGATGTAAGCATCGAATTTCTTTCCGGCTTTGCTTGTCATCCCTTTGATTAAGGAAGTTTTGCCTTTATTGACAAGGCTTGTTATGTTTTCGATACTGATTCGCACACCGCAGACGGTGCGGAACTGTACCCAGTTACAAGCCTCATCAGGGCATTTCACAATCTTGTCACGGATAATAAGCTGCTGACTTTTGCATTTCGGGCAGGTTAGTTTGGGTTGGTTGGTGCTTGCAATAGAGGTTTGTAGCAATTCATCGGTAATAGATTTGGCATAGGTTTCCATTTCCTTTTGGAATGTTCCGGCATCTGCTTCGTTATTCTCGATTTTCTGCAATGCCAATTCCCATTCGGCGGTCATTGCCACATCCGCAATCTTGCGTTCTTTGACCAACTCATAAACCTGCAATCCTTTTTCGGTAGGGATTAAAGAGCGTTTATCCCGTAGGATATAATTACGGGTAAGCAGGGTTTCAATAATGGCGGCTCTTGTTGCAGGAGTACCAATACCGATATTTTTGAGGGCTTTGCGCTCTTCTTCGTTCTCAATTTCTTTCCCTGCGGTTTCCATAGCCGACAAAAGCCCAGCTTCGGTATAAAGTACAGGTGGTTTAGTTTTCTTTTCCAAAATAGTGGCTTGCTTTATTTTAAGTTCATCGCCATTTCTTAATTCAGGAAGATCCTGTACAGTTTCAGTATCGGCATCGAAGAAAGTGCCTTTAATATAACGCCAGCCTGCTTCCGTTATCTTACAGCCCTTCGCCGTGAAATCATAATGCAATGCCTGTAAACCTATATCGGTAATCTCTTTTATACAAACCCCTGAAAGTGCTTCGAGCAATCGAAAAGCAATCATGTCATAAATCGCATTTTCCTTTGCGTTCAGAGCTGATGGGATTTTCTCGGTAATCAATAAACCATGGTGGTCGGTAACCCGAAGGTCATTTACAATACGCTTATTGAAACGTCCCCATTTCATTTTTGAGGTGGCTTGTTTACAGCTTTCCCTGTCCTGCAAGGCTCTCACAAGGCCGGGGATCTCTGCCCACATATCTTCGGGAATGTATTTGCTTCCCGTGCGTGGATAAGTAATGAATTTCTTTTCGTACAAACCTTGGGCAATATTGAGGGTTTCTTCAGCAGAAAGATTAAGTTTCTTATTGGCTTCCTTTTGTAATCCCGTAAGGTCGAACAATAAAGGAGGTTGCTCTGTAATACTTTTACTCTCCACAGAAGTAACGGTAACGCTCTTAACTCTTTCAATAGATTTCAACGTATCTCCTGCCAACTTTTGGTCATCCCATTTGGTTTTGGAAAGACTATTGAAATCAATAAATTCTTTGTTATGCTGTAATTGTATTTGCCAATACTTCTTCACTTTAAAATCCCTGTTTTCGAGATAACGCTTACATATCAAAGCCAGCGTAGGTGTTTGAACTCTCCCAAGCGAATAGATGCCATTTCCTGCGGCAGTGCTTAACGCCTGGGTAGCATTAATACCGACGAGCCAATCGGCACGACTTCTTCCTTGTGCTGCCTTATACAGTCCGTCAAATTCTGACCCATCTTTTAATTTATCAAAACCCTGCTTAATGGCTTTTTCGGTAAGCGAGCTGATCCATAGACGTTCAAATGGCTTGTTGCATTTGAGGTATTCGTATATATAGCGAAATATCAATTCGCCCTCACGGCCTGCATCTGTTGCTACAATAATGCTATCGCTTTTATTGAATAGTTCTTTGATTACTTTCAGTTGCTTTAATGCACCGGCATCGGTAGTGTAAGCTTTGTCTTTTTTCACTTTACGAACTGTTAATAAAAAAGGGTTAGGCAGTATAGGTAAAACCGCTTTTTCAAATCCCGAAATGCCGTAATCTTCCGGCATTGCCAAGCCTACTAAATGTCCGAATGCCCACGTAACAAAATAGCCGTTGCCTGTGAGATAGCCATCCTTTTTATCGGATGCACCTACAAGTCCGGCTATTTCCCTTGCTACGCTCGGTTTTTCTGCAATAATTGTCTTCATACTTTATTACATTTTTCTGCCTTTTGATTTGGCAGGTATTTCGGGTTTTTCTTGTTCCTCCTGTTGCTTTTTATTTTTCGGAGCTTGCTGTCCTTTCTGTAGAGGTTCTTTAATCTTTTTGGTCGCTTCATTGGTTTTACCCTCCGAATTGACAGCGGTTTGAGTTTTGTGGGCTTCCGTAGGTTTTGCCTGTTCTTTGAGCTTGTCAGGGTTTTGGAAGGAAAAACCAGTTTTACCAGTTTCTTTGTTCAGTGTGATATACCCTTGGTATTTCTGACTTTTTTATCTATCAATCCATCTACATAAACAGTCTGACCTGCTTTGAACTTATTGTATTGTTCATCATCCAATTCTTTACCTCTAAAAGTCCTTGGTGCTTCCTGAGACTGATTTTGCTGACTTGTTTGGTTATTTTGCGACTGCTTGTTGCCCGATCTGTCAAACAGGAACTCTACATAACGTTTGTCTGCATTGAACTGTACTGTTGCCGAAAATTCTGTTCCTTTTTTAGAAATCATACCCTCTATTTGAAGCGGTTTACCCTCCATTAAAGTTTGTTTTTGAGTTTCATCAAGTTTTACTCCTTTTATTTCGTCAGGTATCTTAATGAAATCGGTTTTTAGGGCAACCAATTCATTTGTCAGTCTGTCCACACTAATGATTGATGGAATGGTTTCTCCTGTTTTCGGATTTGTCAGGTTGACTACACGCCCCATATTTCCGGTATTTAGCAAGTTATCCTTGTCATCTTGATTGAATTTATGTCCGAAAAATTCAAAGTTGAGGTTGGGCTCTTTACGGATACCGTGAATGGCAACCACAATCTGTCCGTCATCATTCGGCTGTAGCGACAAACGAGCATCCATACGGGTAACGGCTGTGCCGAGGTTCAGGCTCACAGGAACCAGTTCATTGGTTTTGTAGCCTTTTAGCAGCGGGTCAAGAAGGTTCATTTTTTCAAGTTTTTCTTTACTCAACCCAAGATTGTTCATCGTCTCCCAATCTATCTGTTCCGGTTTGTAGCGGTATTCGCTTGTTTCCGGTGTTGTCTGTGTTGTTTCCATATTGTCTTGATTTTTTTGTTTTTTATCGAGGTTTAACTCTGGTTTTAATTCTTGATCTTTCATTACTTTCTCTCCCTCGGGAGTTGGATTGTTTATTTGTTGCTGCATTTCCTGTGCTTTCTCAACCGCAAGAGGTGCAGGTACCTTGAAGAATCAAAAATTGCTAGGGTTCTTTAGCTGGCTAAAAAAATTGGAGAAGAAGTTGGAAAAGAAGTCTCCATGTTTGTCCACCCGCATAAACTGGTTCTGATTTTTTTTCGTAGGATCAACGGTTTCCATATTCCCGTTATCATCAATACTCTTTACAGCCTGAATTTTCTTTTTCTCTTTATCCAATACTAGAAGTATGTCTGAAAATTGTTCGGGCATTTTTTGTGTTGTTGTTTCTTCACTCATACTATCAAATATTTATTATTCATTGCCGAATGTATAAGAACCGTTCATTGGTTTAGGGCAATTGGCAGTTAAAGGCAGCATTTGTCTCTGTTTGGCTTTATTTATTTGGCGGGAGGATTAAAACTTTCCCTGATAAACTGGTGTACATCCGATAGTTTGTAGTAGAGTTTTCCGCTAATTGTATAGTAAGGCAGCTTACCGATGGAGCGATACCGTTGTAATGAGCGGTTACTTATTTTCAACATCTGTAGCAAATCCTGATTATCCAATAATTCTTCACCGTCTATACTGTTACGGCTTCTCTTGCTTTCATCTATATGCTCTTTTAATAGATCAAGACGTTCTAAAATACGCTCCATCCACGCTATAAATTCAATTCTGTCGATATTCATATTTATATGTTTAATGGTAGTGTTATTGCTTGCCAGTATTCAACTTTCTGCCTTTTTCGATATAGCTTTTGCCCCTTGCCATCAGCTCTTTTACATACTCGTCACTGGTTTGTACAGCATTGGCATTTAGCATATCCTTAATAGCTCCTATGGTATAGAAATATTGTCCATAAAGCTTTGAATAAGCTATCTCACCCTTGGTACGCATTCGCCATAGGGTTTTCTCGCTGATATGCAGATATTGGCATACCTCATGGTTATTCAACCATATGTCGTCGTAGCTATTTTCCTGCTGTCTTTTAAGGTAATCGGCAATGGCATTGATACTGCTATTAAGCTTTTGCCAGGCTTCATCTTCAATTGTGATTATTTTCATTACATAGTATTTAAAGTTCACTATGCAAAATTGAGAAGTGTGGCAGGGTTTGTCTGCCAAGCCTTACCAATTGGTTTGGCTGTTTTTTTAAAATTTTCACAATTAGGAAAAGTCTTTGTTTTACAGTGATTTCAAGGCATTAGAGGATTTTTAGAAAGGAGTTTTGCTAACATTTGCCAATTGGCACATATGGGTAAAAGAAAAAGCAGTACGTTTTGGTACTACTTTTAACTTGTTTGAATGTAAGCTGTATAAAATGACTAAACATCTTTATCCATGTATTTTTCGAGAGAAATCTTGAGTTGGTCTAAAAATGCTGTACGGGAACCTGCTCTTGTTTTCATACGGTGGAACGCATGATGAAGATCACCCAACGAAACACTAAAAACTATCTGCGCTATCATGCTTAGTTTTCTTATCCCCACTTTTCCATGTGATACAGCTCCTGAAGCATACATCGTATATATGAGTTCGACAAGGGCATTTTTACTACTCGTCCAAAATATGTCTTTAGTGGCTTCTTCATCCTTAAAGTTACTGTCCTCGATCGAATCTATTTTAAGATGCAAATAATTTTGGAGCAGATCGTTGGCTATGATGCGTGCAACTTTATAATCATAATAAGTGGAAAAGTGATGGTCGATTTCAAAAACAAAGCTGTTCAACCCATCATAGAGATTAATATTGCCCAATCTGAAAAAGGTTTGGTCTCGGTCATTTCTTCCCGACCGATAGTATCGGTAGAATCCAGAATTAAAGATATGTTCTTCAAATTCCTGCTTAAGTTCTTTTATCTGGCTGTAAAAGTAGTTCCTGTATATTTTTCCGTTACCGGGGGGGCATGCACATTCAATACGATAAACCTTGTTATAATAAATCAGTTTACCGAGAATGCCAGGTTTGACGTTCCTAAAAAAGTTGATTTCTTCCCATTCGCTATCAAAACCTTCTTTGACGATAAATGCTTTTAATGAGGTAAGGACTTCTTGTAAATAGCTAATCATTTTGAGTGCCTCGTCCAAAGACCCAGATGCCTCATTCACAATCTTGCTTTCGTATTGACTTACATCGTCAATGATTTTATGTAAAGAGTATTTCATGGCAATATAGTTTTTGTTAGAATACTAATTGCAATTGAAGATTTGCTCTTTACAAAGATTAGGATTATCAATCGCTCTTTTTCCCAAGTTACACCCAAGTTGGGTAAGATTTTTTTTCTTATTCAGGTTTACTTTTCTTTATATAATACTCAATGCGATTTGTTTTATATCAAATTTAAAAAGCAAAAAAAACTGCTTAGCACAAAAGATGTTATTCATATTTTGTAAATTTGCACTGAGTTACAAGGAGAAAACCACTGAAAGTGAGTGCAGTTAGCACCATTATTAAATCGTTACCTATAAGAAACCTCCTTAACGTAATCTACTCTGTATTAACTCGCTTAGAGTTTTCTAATGTTTTTTAGAAAAAAATTCAAAGGTTCAACTTTGATAAAGAAGGGTTATTATTTTTTAGCTATCTTTATGTCTTCTTTCTGATGAGCAATTTGGCTCGGATTGTG
>Ga0207415_1000877_pt1 | contig 17956 bp, 15 predicted proteins | sample Passage237A_FD_187369 | JGI IMG/M metagenome (GOLD analysis project Ga0207415, IMG submission 187369) | Cellulose adapted compost microbial communities from Newby Island Compost Facility, Milpitas, CA, USA - Passage2 37A (SPAdes) (version 3) ...
ATGAGTTGGGCGGGTGACCGGCGAGGCTCGAGCCTCAGCGCGGGTAGTCCGCAGTAAAGCGAGACCTTCGCCTCGCCGGTCATCGAGGTCTGTTTAGACGGGGATGATAAGGGAACGGTCGCCCAGCCTCGGCCGCCTGCCTAATAGTCCGGCAGGACGAAACCTTGGCCAAACGCCGGTTGCTCACCACCGCGGCCCGCCACCGGACGACTCCGGTGACCCTCGATATCCCTGCCGATCGTTCGTCGCGCTCGCCCGTCCTGCAGGAGACGTTGGGAGTGTCGCATGGGGTGGATTCGCGGGGATAAGTTTCTCGAGATTTTTCTGTTTCCCACGGTGTCATCCCGGCCGGAGAGCCGGAAACCACCTCATCACCTGCGCAGGTTTCGAGGTGGTGCCTGGGTCAAGCTCGGGATGACACGTCGGGGGGATGGGATGAGGTGGGAGCCCGGACGGTTTGAGGCCTCGAGTCTGTTGTTGCCCCCTTCACCATGCTTCGCATGATCCCCTTCACCCGTTGCACGGGGGAAGATCCGTGCAGTACCCGTACGACGACTGGCCCCAGAGTTCTTCGCCGCGAAGCGAGAGGGGACCACCTGAAGGGGGGGAGCGGCGTGCTTGGCAGGTCGGTCGCCCTAATGCACTCTCCCGTAGCGCTCGGCTACCTCCTCGGCTGCCCTTCCGTTGAGTTCGGCGAGGTGGTCGAACTCCATCACGAAGCTGCCGACGCCGGCGGTGGCCGAGCGGATTTCGATGATCAGGTCCTGCATCTCCGCGGCAGGCACCTGGGCGTGGATTTCGTCCCAGCCGTCCCAGTTCTGCCTCGCATCTGAGCCGATGATCTGGCCGCGGCGGCGGGGCAGGATGGCGTTGATGCGCGCCGTGCTCTCGGTTGGGCAGTAAACTGTCACGTCCATGATCGGTTCGAGCAGCACGGGTTCGCATTGCGGCATGCCTTCACGCATGCCCAGCTGCGCCGCCTGCCGGAACGCCATGTCGGAGCTGTCGACGGTGTGGTACGAGCCATCGGTCAGGGTCACTGCGACATCGACCACGGGGAAACCCAGCGGCCCGGCGCTTTCGAGGTATTCGCGCACGCCCGCCTCTACCGAGGCGATGTATTGCCGGGGCACCACGCCGCCGGTGATCTTTTCGTCGAAGCCGATGCCGACGCCGCGCGGCCGCGGCTCGATGGTGAGCACCACGTCGCCGAACTGGCCGTGCCCACCCGACTGCTTGCGGTGCCGGCCGCGCACATTGGCCGACTTGCGGATTGTTTCGCGATAGGGGATGCGCGGCGGCGCGGTATCGACCGGCACGCCATAGCGGTTGGCGAGGCGATCGACGACGACGCGCAGGTGGATTTCGCCATGGCCGCTGAGCACGGTTTCGCCGGTTTCGGCCACATGGTCGAGGCGCAGCGAGGGGTCCTCCTCGAGGATTTTTGCAAGCGCGGTGGAGAGGCGAACATCGTCCTTCCGCTCGCGGGGGGAGAGCGCAAGCGACATGAGCGGGTGGCTCTGGGGGAGCGGCGCGAGATTGGCGACGCCGGAAGTCGAGAGCGTGTCGCCGGTGCGGGCCGCCTCGACCTTGCCGAGGGCCACGGTTTCACCCTCCTCGGCGGTGTCGCGTTTGGCCGTCTCCTGCCCGAGCATGCGGAAAAGGCCGGAGACCTTGGCCTCGCGCCCGTCGTCGGTGCGCAGCACCGTGCCGTCCTCGAGCCGGCCCGAAAGCACGCGGGCGACGCAGAGCTTGCCGCCGCGCGGCGTGTGCACGGTCTTCATCACCTGCACCACCGGCCCGGACACCTCACCCAGCCCGAGGCGGGCGCGGGTCTCGACGACGGTGGGCGCCTCGTGGCGGATGGCCTTGAGCAGGCGGGTGATGCCGTTGCCATGCTCGGCCGAGCCGAGGAAGACCGGCACGATCTTGCCTTGTCGCATTTCCTCGACGAGATCGTGGAAGATGAGTTCGCGCTCGGGCCTCACGTCATCGAGCAGCTGCTCCATCAGCACGTCGTCGAAATCGGCGATGGTTTCGAGCATGGCAGTGCGCGCCGCCATCTCCTCGGACTTCGCCTCGTCGGGGAGGGCGACGATCTCGCTCTCCTTGCCCTCGTGGTAGACATGGGCGCGCTCGAGCGCGAGGTCGATGGTGCCGGTAACGACGCCGTGGGCGACCATCGGCAGCTGGCGCAGCACCAGCGGCACGCGGCTCGCCGGCTGCAGCATGGAGAGCACCTCGCGCACCGAGCCCGAGAGCTTGTCCACCTTGTTGAGGAAGATCATGTGCGGCACCCCGCGCGCTTCCAGATCGCGCAGGATGAGCTGCAGGGCGGGGACCTTCTTGGGATCGGGCTCGACCACCACGACCGCGAGGTCGGCGGCGGCGAGGATTGGCAGCGCCTCGAACTGGAACTCGACCGAGCCGGGGCAATCGACGAAGGAGAGGCGCTCGCCCAGGTAGCTCGTGTCGGCGACACTGGCCTCAACGCTCATCAGCGCCGCGCGCGCCTCGGCCGATGCGTCGCCGACGGTGTTGCCGTCCTTGACGCGGCCTTGCCGGGTGACGGCCCCCGTGCGGGCCAGCAGGGCTTCGAGCAGCGAGGTCTTGCCGCTCGCGAAGGGCCCCACCAGCGCAATGCACCGGGGCCCGGCTTGTCTGCCGCTATGTGCCATTCACTCCTCCTCCTGTTGCTCGGCGACATCCCTCCCGCGGTGCGTTCATCCCGCACCGTTGATAGGCGAGATCGCGACGGAGAGCTTACGCCTCCTTTTTCGGGGAGTCAGGACTAGTGCAAACCGCCGGTCGCAAACGTGAACCATGGCGTCCGCAGCATGGGTTCCATGCTTGGGGTGCGATCCCTGCCGCTTCCCAAATCCGACGCCCGGTGGTAATCACCCTCGCCAACCCGTGGGCCGGTATCGAGTCGTAACCGCCCGCGGGCTTCCGTTTTTCTGCTGGATCAGAAGGGAAGGGCCCACCCCTTGGCGAAGATCATTACCTCCATCACTGGCGAGAGCGCGCTGACGTTCGACGACGTCCTGCTGCAGCCTGCCGCCTCGGACCTCCTGCCCACTGATGTTGACATCCGCACGCGGGTGACCAAGGACATCTTCCTCAACATCCCGATCCTCTCGTCCGCCATGGACACCGTCACCGAGGCCCGCATGGCCATTGCCATGGCGCAGGCGGGCGGCATGGGCGTGATCCACAAGAACCTCGACGTGATGCAGCAGGCCGAGGAAGTCCGGCAGGTGAAGAGCTTCGAGAGCGGCATGGTGGTGAACCCCATCACCATTGGCCCCGACGCCACGCTGGCCGACGCGCTGGCGCTGATGGAGAAGAACCGCATCTCCGGCATTCCGGTGGTCGAGAACGGCGGCAAGGGCGGCCGCAACATCGGCAAGCTGGTCGGCATCCTCACCAACCGTGACGTACGCTTTGCCAGTAATCCCGGCCAGCGCATCGCCGAGCTGATGACGCATGAGGGACTGATCACCGTGCGCGACGGAGTGAGCAAGGACGAGGCCAAGCGCCTGCTCCATGCCAACCGCATCGAAAAGCTGCTGGTGGTGGACGACGATGGCCGCTGCATCGGGCTGATTACGGTGAAGGACATCGAGAAGGCCCAGCTCAACCCCAACGCGGTGAAGGATGCGCAAGGCCGCCTCCGCGTCGCCGCTGCGACCGGCGTGGGCGATGCCGGCTTCGAGCGCTCGCTGGCGCTGATCGATGCGGGCGTGGACCTGCTGGTTGTGGATACCGCCCATGGCCACTCGGCCGGCGTGATCAAGGCGGTGGAGCGGGTGAAGCGCGAGAGCAACTCGACCCGCATCGTTGCCGGCAATGTGGCGACGCGCGAGGCCACCAAGGCGCTGATCGACGCGGGCGCCGATAGCGTGAAGGTCGGCATCGGGCCGGGCTCGATCTGCACCACCCGCATCGTTGCCGGTGTCGGCGTGCCGCAGCTTGCAGCTGTTATGGCCTGCGCCGAGGAAGCCGACAAGCAGGGCGTGCCGGTGATCGCAGATGGCGGCATCAAGTTCTCGGGCGACATGGCCAAGGCACTGGCCGGCGGCGCGAGCTGCGTGATGGTGGGCTCGCTGTTGGCCGGCACCGACGAGAGCCCGGGCGAGGTCTACCTCTACCAGGGCCGCTCCTACAAGTCGTACCGTGGCATGGGCTCGGTGGGCGCAATGGCGCGCGGCTCGGCCGACCGCTACTTCCAGCAGGAAGTGCGGGATTCGCTCAAGCTCGTGCCCGAGGGTATCGAGGGGCAGGTGCCCTACAAGGGCGCGGCCGGAACCGTGCTGCACCAGCTCGCCGGCGGGCTGCGCGCGGCCATGGGCTATACCGGCGCCCACAACCTGCAGGAATTCCGCGACAACTCGGTGTTCGTGAAGATCTCGGGCGCGGCGCTCAGCGAGAGCCACGTCCACGACGTCTCGATCACCCGCGAAGCGCCGAACTATCGCGGCGGCATCTGACCAGGGCGAGGCGGTTGCCGGTCGCAGGACCGGATGCTGTCCCCTTGATCCCACACGGCGATTTTGCGCTAGACTTGCCGCTCCACTGGGGGCGAGGGAGCGCTGACGAAAGATGTGGCTGAGCTGGGTGATCGTGGTCGTGGCCGCGCTGGCGGCGGCCTTCGTCTATTGGCGCATGCGGCCGCTCAACAAGGCGCTTGGTCCGAACCTCCTCGATGCGACGCCGCGCTTCCGCCGCCATGACCTCGAGAAGGTGCGCGGCCAGCTCGAGCACCGGGCCGTGCTCGACAGGCATAGGAAGGTGACGGCGCTCGACCTGTGGTTCGCCCCGTTGGTGACGATTGCCGTGGCGGCGCTCGCCTGGGGCATGACCTATTGGCACCGCCTCGGCTGGCTGCCGCTCGCCATCGCCATTCTTGCCGGGGTTGCGGACCAGGTGGAGAACATCATGGTCCGCCGCATCCTCGCGGCTCCGCACCGGCCGGTGCCGCAGGCCGAGGTCACCATCCTCGCCACGGCAACGAGCGCGAAGTTTGCGGGCTATGTGCTGGCCGTTCTGGTGGCGCTCGGGATCGTGGCGTTCATACGGTAGCTTTGCCTTTGTGGCCGAGACTTGGTAGTGCGGGCGCTTCCTGAATTCGGAGCCCACTCATGCGCCTGCCTGGCCGGATTTCTGCCGCCATCGACGTGCTCGCGGACCTCGACGCGCATCGCCGTCCGGTCGCCGAGGCGCTGAAGGCCTGGGGCCTCGCCAACCGCTTCGCCGGGGCAGGGGACCGCGCCGCCATCGGCAACCTCGTCTACGATGCGCTGCGGCGCAAATCCTCGCATGCCTGGGCCATGGGCTCGGATGCGCCGCGTGCGCTGGTGCTGTCGGTGGTCGTGCGCGAGTGGGGCGAGGAGGTCGAGAAGCTGAATGCCGGCTTCGAGGGCGACCGCTTTGCACCTGCCGCGATCTCGGATGACGAGGCGGCCCGCCTGACCGCCGCCGATCCGCTGGCGGGGGCGCCCGACCATGTGAAGGGTGACGTGCCCGAGTGGACGGCGCCGCACCTGGCGGAGAGTTTTGGTGAGGGCTGGGTGGATGAGGCGCGGGCGCTGAGCGGTCGCCCGCCGCTGGATTTGCGCGTCAACACGCTGAAGACGACTCGCGACCGCATGATGCGCTCGCTCGACCACCTCAAGCCCGACGAGACGCAGCTCATCCCCAATGGCATCCGCTTCCCGGCAGGGGTGCGCGACAGCCGCACGCCGAACGTGCAGATCGAGGAGGGCTACCTCACCGGCGGCTTCGAGGTGCAGGATTTCGGCTCCCAGATCGTCGCCGAACTCGCGAGCGCCAAGCCCAACGAGCAGGTGCTCGACCTTTGCGCCGGCGCAGGGGGCAAGACGCTCGCCATGGCTGCCGCCATGCATAACCGCGGCCAGATATTCGCCTATGACAGTGACCGTGCCCGCCTCGCCCCGATCTACGATCGGCTGAAGCGTGCCGGGGTGCGCAATGTGCAGGTGCGCCCGCCCAAGCCCGGTGCCCTCGACGATCTCGCCGGCAAGCTCGATCGGGTGGTGATCGACGCGCCCTGTACCGGTTCGGGTACCTGGCGCCGCCAGCCGACCGCGAAGTGGAAGCTGACGCCCGAGCAGTTGGCGCAGCGCGTGGCCGAGCAGCGCGACATCCTCGCCCATGGCGCGAGCTTCGTGAAACCGGGTGGCAACCTCGTCTACATCACCTGCTCGGTGCTGCCCGAGGAGAACCAGCGGCAGGTCACCGACTTCCTCGCGGCGAACCCGGATTTCCGGGCGATTCCGGCCAACACGCTGTGGATGAGTCACTTCGCCGCGGCGAAGGTGCGGGCGCGCTTCTCGCCCGAGGGCGGTGTGGCCACTACGCCACACACTACGGGAACAGACGGCTTTTACTGCTCAGTGTTGGTGCGGTCGGCCTGAGCTTCCCGCATAGTCCGGCGCATCACGCTTGCGGCGGGTGCGCATGACCACGGTTTCCATCAAGCAGGACTGGCCTCTTCTGCTGGTCTTCCTCGCCATCGTGCTGGGGATCGGCCTCGTCGTCGGTCTTATCGCCACGCCCGGCGACTATGTGGGCGAACTCGCGATGCCGCCCTTCGTGATGCCGCAGGCGGTGTCGGGCGTGCTGGGGCTGGTGCTGTCGGTGGGCTTTGCCGTCGCCGGTTGGCGTCAGTGGGTCATGGACTCCAACTCCACCGCGATGCGGCTGTGGCTCGCCACCCTCATCCTCAGCTGGTGGTTCTCGCCCGCCTTCTTCATCGTGCGCATGCCGGGCCTGGCGCTCGCGGTGATCGTCGCCATCCTCGTGCTGATGATCTGGTTCGAGGTGAGGACGTGGCGGCGCGACCGGATATCGTTCTGGATGGTAGCCCCCAGCGTGCCCTACGTCGCCTATGTTTCGGCCATGACGGGCGCCATTGTGGCGATGAACTGAAGCGCCGGACTGAAACTTTTGGCGGCCAGCCCGAGTTACCAAGGGCATGAGCACGTTGACCCTTTCAGATATTCGCAAGCCGCAGGCCCTCGGCCTGCTCGCCCTGTTTCTCGTCGTCGTTCTCGGCGTCGGAACCAGGCTCGGTTTCCTCACGGCGCCAGGCGAATGGTATGACTCGCTGAACAAGCCGCCCTTCAACCCGCCGAGCTGGATCTTCGCTCCCGTCTGGACCACGCTCTATGTGCTCATCGCCATAGCCGGCTGGCGCACCTTCCTTTCCGATGCGCACGGCGCAGCGATGAAGCTCTGGTATGCCCAGATGGCGCTCAACTGGCTGTGGTCGCCCGTCTTCTTCGGCCTACACATGCTTTGGCCGGCCCTGATAGTCATCCTCCTCCTCGATGGCGCCGTGCTCGCCTTCATCGCCAACCGCTGGTCGCGCGACCGGGCCGCGGCGCTGATGTTCGTGCCCTATGCCGCCTGGGTGCTGTTCGCGAGCCTGCTGAACCTCTCGATCGCGATCCTCAACTGACGATTGCGGTGCAGCCGCAGCAGGATCTGGGCCGCTCTCCGGGGCGGCCCCTTCTTTTCGCATAACGTTTTACGAAGAACACAATTGACCGTCATGGCCCGGTGCGTCCTACTCTTTGTACGGGTCAAATGAGTTCTGCGGTACAATGGATTTTCATCTGTTCTGGGAAGAGATGTTGGATCCTTCCCACATTCTCACCCACATTCCCTACGCGCTGCTCGTCCTCTCCATGATGATGAACGATATGGGGTGGCTGCGCGCCATTGCGATACTGGCCGGGATGATCCGCATCATCAATCGAGCCTGGTTCGAGATCGACCCGATCATCGTGTTTTGGGAGGTGATCTTCGTGGCCGTGAATGTGGGCCAGCTGATAATCCTCTGGTACTACGCGCGGCGCCACCGCTTTGCCGAGCATGAGCAGCACTTTGCTTCGTCCATGCCCGCGGGCGTCGACCGCCGCACCATCCGGCGGCTGCTCAAGCTGGCGCAGCTGCGCCATGCCGAGCCGGGCGACACGCTGACCAACGAGGGTGCCCCAGTGAGGGATCTCATGTTCATTGCCGATGGCGTGGTACAGATCGAGCGCGGGGGCACCATCGTTGCCGTGTGCGGGGCCGGCGACTTCCTGGGCGAGATGAGCTTCGTCTCCGGCAGTGCGGCTACGGCTACGGCAGTGGTGGCCCGGCCCGTGCGCTACCTCGCCTTCGACCAGACACGGCTACGCCAGGCGCTCGATTCCGATAACGATCTCAAGCTGGCGATGGACGCCGCGTTCAACCGCAACCTCGTCGGCAAGCTGGCCAAGACCGGGCCGGGCGGCCTGCCGGCCGGCGCCTGACCTGCATCTGCGCGTCACCCCGCTTGCACTGGCCGAATGGCCCGTGCACTTGCGGAATCCCGGGCAGCGCTTTATTCCCGCGCCATGACAGCCCCCGCGCAGACCGCTCCAGCAGAATCCATCCTCATCATCGACTTCGGGTCGCAGGTGACCCAGCTGATCGCGCGCCGTTTGCGCGAGACCGGCGTCTACTGCGAAATCCACCCGTTCCAGTCGGCTGCCGATGCCTTCGAGCGGCTGCAGCCCAAGGGCGTGATCTTCTCGGGCGGCCCCGCCTCGGTGACCGAGGAGGGCAGTCCCCGCGCGCCGCAGGCCGTGTTCGACTCGGGCGTTCCCATCCTCGCCATCTGCTATGGCCAGCAGACGCTGGCGCTGCAGCAGGGCGGCAAGGTCGAGGGCGGCCATGCCCGCGAGTTCGGCCGCGCCGACGTGGAGATCCGGGAAGCTTCGCCCCTGTTCGAGGGTTTCTGGGAAGTCGGCGGGCGCTATCCGGTGTGGATGAGCCATGGCGACCGCGTCACCGAGCTGCCGCCCGGCTTCAAGGTCGTCGGCACCTCCGAGAACGCGCCCTTCGCCATCGCGGTGAACGAGGAGAAGCGCTACTACACCACCATGTTCCACCCCGAGGTGGTGCATACCCCCGATGGCGGCAAGCTCCTCGCCAACTTCGTGCACAGGATCGTGGGGCTGAAGTCCGACTGGACGATGCATGCCTATCGCCAGCGCGCCATCGAGAAGATCCGCGCCCAGGTGGGCAAGGGCAGGGTGCTCTGCGCCCTTTCGGGCGGCGTGGATTCGTCGGTGGCGGCGATCCTGATCCACGAGGCGATCGGCGACCAGCTGACCTGCGTGTTCGTCGACCACGGCCTGATGCGCATGAACGAGGCCGATGAAGTGGTCTCGATGTTCCGCGACCACTACAACATCCCGCTCGTCCACGTGGATGCGTCCGACAAGTTCATCGGCGCGCTCGAGGGCGAGTCGGACCCCGAGACCAAGCGCAAGACCATCGGCCGGCTCTTCATCGAGGTCTTCGAAGAAGAGGCGAAGAAGATGGGCGGCGCCGAGTTCCTCGCCCAGGGCACGCTCTATCCCGACGTCATCGAGAGCGTCAGCTTCTCGGGTGGCCCCTCGGTGACCATCAAGAGCCACCACAATGTCGGCGGCCTGCCCGAGCGCATGAACATGAAGCTCGTCGAGCCGCTGCGCGAATTGTTCAAGGACGAGGTGCGGGCGCTCGGCCGCGAACTCGGCCTGCCCGAGCGCTTTGTCGGCCGCCACCCGTTCCCGGGGCCGGGCCTCGCCATCCGCCTGCCGGGCGGCGTGACGCGCGAGAAGCTCGACATTCTGCGCCAAGCCGATGCAATCTATCTCGACGAAATCCGCAAGGCCGGGCTCTACGACAAGATCTGGCAGGCCTTCGCCGTGCTGCTGCCGGTGCAGACAGTGGGCGTGATGGGCGACGGCCGCACCTACGAGTTCGTCTGCGCGCTGCGCGCCGTGACCTCGGTGGACGGCATGACGGCCGACTTCTTCCCCTTCGACATGGCCTTCCTCGGCCGCGCCGCGACCCGCATCATCAACGAGGTGCGCGGCATCAACCGGGTGGTCTACGACGTAACGTCGAAGCCGCCGGGCACAATCGAATGGGAATGATTCAGGCCCATCCGAACGCCGCCGACAATGCGCCAGAATTTCCCCTAACACTCTGATTAAAAATAATTTTTTATCCGATACCTATCGAGGCCTATCGGTGGGTAGCAATCACAAGTACCGTCATGATTGACGGTGCTCGCTCATATTGATCACGGCCGTTTCAGAAAGTACCGTCACAAGAACTGAGGATTGTGACGGTACTTTTTTCAACGTAAGACGCTGATAATAAAGTGATTTAGGCGTCACGAACCTCCCAAAACCGCATGACGGTACTTTTCGGAGGCTGCGCGAAGATGTTGACGGACGCTGCGCTTAAGGCGCTGAAACCAAAAGACAAAGTCTACAAGATGTCAGACAGGGACGGCATGTATGTCCGTGTCACGCCGACGGGTCTGATCTCCTTCAGCCTGGATTACCGGCTGAATGGGCGCCGCGAGACCGTCTATCTCGGCAGATACGGACGTGACGGCATTTCGCTCGCACGGGCTCGCGAACTCTGCCTGGACGCCAAGCGCGCAGTCCGAGAGGGCCGCTCACCTGCAATTGAAAAACAGCGCGAGAAGCGCCGCCTGAAAGAGGCCAAGAGCTTCGGTCAGTTCGGCGAGAAGTGGCTGGACAAGGCTCCGATGGCGGACAGTACCAGAGCGATGCGGCGCTCGATCCTCGATCGAGAGTTGCTGCCCGTCTGGCGCAACCGGCTGCTGCGCGAAATCACCCCAGATGATCTGAGAGCTCTCTGCGCCAAGATCGTCGATCGCGGTGCGCCTGCAACGGCCATCCACGTCCGGGACATCCTCAAGCAGATCTACAGTTTCGCGATTCTGCACGGGGAGAAGGTGCCCAATCCCGCCGATGAAGTCGGTCCAGCTTCTATTGCTGCATTCCGGCCCAGAGACCGCGCGCTTTCACCGACAGAGATCCGCATCATGCTCAGGCAACTGGAGCATGTCCCGACTTTGCCGACCATTCGCCTCGGCATGAAGCTCTTCCTGCTGACGATGGTTCGCAAAAGCGAGCTGCAGGACGCGGTATGGGACGAAGTGGACTTCGAGAACGCGGTTTGGAGCATTCCGAAGGAGCGGATGAAGCGCTCCAAGCCGCACAATGTGTATCTTTCCCGACAGGCGCTCGACATCATGATCGCGCTCAAGACCTGTGCCGGCAATTCCCGGTATCTGCTGCCCTCGCGCTACGATGCGGATGCGCCCATGTCGCGGGCGACGTTCAACCGCATCACCTACGCGGTGGTCGATTTGGCGCAGAAGGAGGGGCTGCCGCTGGAGCCGTTTACAGTTCACGACTTACGACGGACCGGCTCAACGTTGCTAAATGAACTCGGCTTCAACAGCGACTGGATCGAAAAATGCCTCGCCCACGAGGACGGGCGATCGTCGCGCGGCGTCTACAACAAGGCAGAATACGAGGTTCAGCGCCGCCATATGCTCCAGGAGTGGTCGGACGTCGTTGACGCATGGGTGGAAGGTCGCAAGCGGCCAGTCACCCTGCTCCCCCCGACCATGCCTATGCTTGAGCCCGATCCTGCCCTTTGATGGGCCAGCGCTGGGCGGATGCCGGTACGATCGATATCAGAGAGACATTAGCATATATTGCCAATGAACCGATGGAGCCTCGCATGGCCACAAGAAATCTCGTGCTCACCGATAGTCAATCTGCCCTGGTCGACCGACTGGTGGCGTCAGGGCGATATCAGAATGCGTCGGAAGCCCTTCGTGCGGGATTGTGTCTTTCAGAACGCGAGGAGGCCGAGCTTGATGATCTAAGACTTCTGTTGATGACGGGTCTTGGACAAGCCCGTAGCGGCGAGTTGGCTGAAGGAAGTGGTGAGGACGCAATCCGTCGCGCGTTTGCAGCGACTCGCTTGTAATCCTGATGCCCAAATCCTGACGCTTGACACAACAGGCAGAGCTATCGCCTGCCACCGTAGTTGTCGGTCACCGGAATGCAAACCAGGGTTATGTGGGGCACCGGTATGACGGACGCTCGACTGCTCCTGATTCTCAAATGCCCAACCTTAACTCTGCCCGTGTCCTTTGACCGGCCGGAACTTCCGCTGGGTGACGTCGGGGTGTTTGGCGCGCGGGATTGGCCGCGTGCGCCGGCTTTCGAGCCACGCTTCGACCTCGGCAAGATCCCAGACGACGCATCTGGGTGAAAGGGCAAAGCGGCGTGGAAATTCTCCGCGCTGCTCCATCTCGTAAATGGTGCTGTCCGCCAGAGGAACGATTTCTCGCAGTTCATTCCTTCGGATCGAACGTTTGACGGGCCGGTCGCTAACGGATGGCATCTGCAGCTCCTGAACGTGGTGCGGTGATGCGATTGGAGCCGATATGTGCCGATAAGGGCCAGCAGAAATTCGCCGCGGCGTATGGCCGGCGGCCATGGCGTGCAGATCGGACAGGCTTGATGCTGATCGTGGTCTCTTCTCGGGCGGTTCTCCCCCCCTTTTAGGCCTCCCCCCGGCCCTTAGAGTGAGAGTGCGGACGGGGTTTGCCGTGACGGGTTGAAGATCGGGAGAGAGGCTTCCGGCGCCCGTCGCGGAGACAATCCCGATGGCCAAACAGAACCGCGCCGCGCGCGACGGCGGCGACCGCACCAATCTCTATGACGAGATCACCGCGAAAATCATCAACGAGCTGGAGCAAGAGCGGTTGCCCTGGGTCCAGCCCTGGGGCACGGCGGCGAAGGCACCGCTCGCGATGCCGAGGAATGCCGCGACGGCCCGGCAATATTCCGGGATCAACATACTGATCCTCTGGGGCGCCGTTGTTCAATACGGCTATCCGACCCAGCATTGGCTGACTTTCCGCCAGGCCCTGTCGCTCGGCGGTAATGTCCGGAAAGGTGAGCGCGGCACGACCGTCGTCTATGCCGACCGCTTCACGCCCGAGGATGAGAAGCGCCGCGCGCGGGAGACGGGGGAGGAAGCTGGCAGCATCCCGTTTCTCAAGCGCTTCACCGTGTTCAACACGGCGCAATGCGAGGGCTTGCCTGAGGATGTTGCTATCGAGGCGCCCCCACCGCCGCCCCACATGATCGAGCCAAGGGTCGAGGCGCTGATCCGGGCGACCGGGATCGACTTTCGCATCGGCGGGAACCAGGCCTTCTATGTTCCAGCGCACGATTATGTTCAGGTGCCGCCGCCACAGGCCTATTTCGAGCCGATCGACTGGCATCGGACAGCCCTGCACGAGCTGGGGCACGCCACCGGCCATGCCTCCCGGCTTGGGCGGGATATGTCGGGCCGCTTCGGCACCAGGAAATACGCATTCGAAGAACTGGTCGCCGAAATGAACGCGGCCTTCTGCTGCGCCACGATCGGCGTTGTGCCGACTGTACGCCATGCCGACTACATCGGCTCCTGGCTCGAGGTGCTGCGCGAGGACAACCGCGCCATCGTCCGCGCCGCTTCCCAGGCCAGCAGGGCAGCCGATTGGCTGCTGGCGCATCTGCCCGCCGAAGACACTGGCGAAGCGGATACAGCGTCGACGGATCGGAGGGCCGCGGCATGATCCTCCTGACCACCATCCAGCGCGAGCAGCTCCTCGCCAATGGCCGCCAGAGCGATGTCGACCATGTCCCCGTGGTAAAATTCTTCAATCCCTTGGGTGGCGGTGTCTGGCTTGCCACCGAATTGGATAGCGAGGGTGACATCCTGTTCGGCCTCGCCGATTTGGGGTTTCCAGAGCTTGGAAGCTGGAGCCTCGGCGAAATGCAGGCGGTGCGCTTGCCCTTTGATATGAGGATCGAGCGCGATCTGCACTTCACTGGCGATTTCCCGATTTCGGTCTGGGCTGACATGGCGCGGCGGGCCGGTGGCATCCGCGAGGCCGAACGCATTCTTTATTCCGGCGCCCGGGCCGCCTCCACGCCCACTCGGAAACCGACCGATACGCAAAGCCGGAAACACTGAATCCCGCTTCTCCGGCTTTGCGATTTTGCGCCGCTCTTTTGAGAGGAAGAGGGCGGCGCTTTGCTTCGTGACGGGTCGGTAGCCGGAGAGAGAGCCTCCCGGCGCCCGTCATGGAGTAAGGCATATGGCTACTGCCGTTCAGAAGATTACCCTCGCGTCCTCGCGCGATATCCCGTTCAACAAGCTGGCGCTGAGCCAGGCCAATGTCCGGCGCGTCAAAGCCGGCATCTCGGTCGAGGAACTGGCCGAATCCATCGCCCGTCGCGGCCTGATCCAGTCCCTGCATGTGCGGCCAGTCCTCGATCCCGAGGGCAAGGAAACCGGCATGTTCGAGGTGCCCGCAGGCGGTCGCCGCTATCGGGCCCTTGAATTGCTGGTCAAGCAGAAGCGTCTCGCAAAAACTGCACCGGTACCATGCGTCATATCCGCGGCCGATGCCGACATCCTGATCGACGAAGTCTCGCTCGCGGAAAATATCGAGCGCGCGCCGCTTCATCCGCTCGATCAGTTTCGTGCCTTCCAGGCGCTACGCAACAAGGCGATGAGCGAGGAAGCCATCGCAGCGGCCTTCTTTGTCGACGCGAAGGTCGTCAAGCAGCGCCTGCGTCTTGCTGCGGTCTCGCCCGTGCTTCTCGACGTTTACGCCGAGGACGGCATGACGCTCGAACAGCTCATGGCCTTCACCGTGTCGGAAGACCATGCCCGGCAGGAACAGGTCTGGGATGCGATCAAGGATTCCTGGCAGAAAGAGCCGCACTATATCCGCCGCCTCCTGACCGAAACCGCAGTGCGCGCCTCCGACAGGCGAGCGCTTTTTGTCGGTATCGAGGCCTATGAAGCCGCCGGCGGCTATGTGCTGCGCGATCTCTTTCAGCGCGACGACGGCGGTTGGCTTCAGGACCCTGAGCTGCTCGACCGCCTGGCGGGCGAAAAGCTCAGAGCCGAAGCCGAGTCCATTGCGACCGAAGGCTGGAAGTGGGTCGAGGTAGCGGTGACCTTTCCCTATGGCCACGATCACGGTCTGCGGGAACTCGAGGGTTCGGTCGCCGATCTGAGCGACGATGAGCGGGCCACCCGCGAATCCCTGCGCGAGGAATATGACCGGCTCGAAACCGAATATGCCGAGGCCGACGAGTTGCCCGATGAGGTCGATCAGCGGCTTGGCGATATCGAGCAGGCGCTGGAAGAATTCGAGCGCAGGCCGATGATCTATGATCCCGAACAGGTTGCGCGGGCGGGCGTTTTCGTCAGCATCGATGGGAACGGCAAGCTGCGGGCCGAACGGGGTTATGTTCGGCCCGAGGATGAAGCGGCGATTGAAGGCGAAGATCCCGATGGCTCCTCCGGCCCGGCCACAGAGGGCGCTGTAGTTGGTGTGTCGCATACGGTCGTCAACGTCGGTGGCGGCAGCGAACCCCAGGAGGACGACGATGAGGCCGAGATTGTGCGGCCGCTGCCGGACCGGCTAATCAGCGAGCTGACCGCGCATCGCACGCTCGCGCTGCGCGATGCTGTTGCGATGAACCCCCATATTGCGATGACCGCGCTGCTGCATCGGTTGGTGATGGACACCTTCCTGCCGCAGCCCGCCAGGGGATGCCTGGAGGCCCATGTCCGCCAGGTTCACTTGCCGGCACAGGCTGAGGATTTGCGCGACAGCGTCTCGGCGCAGTCTGTTACCGAACGGCACGAACGCTGGGGCGATCACATCCCGGCTGACGATGAGGCGCTCTGGAACTGGCTGACCGATCTCGATGACGAGTCCCGCATGGAGCTTCTCGCCCATTGCGTCAGCTTTGGCATCAACGCCCTTTACGAAAAGCCCAATCCCTATAGCGGCACGGGCGTCAGCCAGCACGGGCTGGAGGTGCGTCTCTCCCAGGCGAACCGTCTGGTGCGCGCTACCGGCCTCGATATGGTGGCGGCGGGCTGGAAGCCGACCGTCAGCAACTATCTCGGCCGCGTGACCAAGCCGCGCATCCTCGAGGCGGTTCGCGAAGGTGCAGGTGAACGGGCCTCGGAACTGATCGGCCATCTCAAGAAGGGCGACATGGCCAAGGAAGCCGAGCGCCTGCTCGCCGATACCGGCTGGCTGCCCGAGCCGCTGCGCACGATCGACCCCGCTGCGGAGCCTGACGTTTCGGAGAAAGGCGATGTCGATGTGGACCTTCCTGAATTCCTCGCAGGCGACGGCGAGGATGACATCGTCGACGACGAGGCGCAGCAGATGATCGCCGCTGAATGATCGTAACGCGGGGCGGCTTCGGCTGCCCCGTCTCTTTCTGACGCGATCGGGATGGAGCAAGCCGCGCCAGGGTCGCCCCAAGATCAATCCCCGTCATGGCTGGCGCAATGGGTGCCGTCCCGAGCTGAGGGAGCATCGCTTATTACTCGCGTGGCATCCAGGCTGGCGCGGCGAACCGATCCGCAACGGATATGCGGATTTCTGTCAGATGCAGAACACCACCCCCGCTTCCATTCGCAAACCTTGGTCTGAGCCGTCGTCTTTGCATTCAACCCGCAAGGGGTCGGCTTGACGCTCTGCGTGCCGCCCTCGCGGATTCGGACAAGCCGAACGCGCGAGGGTGATTGCAGATCCGGTCAGACACTTCGGGCGCCTGTCGCGCGGGGGATGGTCCCCCGCCTCCAAGACAGGAGCCGAAACCTATGTCCTATGCAGATGCCACCGCCTTCGCCGCCAGCCTTGCTGCCACGCTGATGACTATGATCGTCGTGTTCCAGGCCGGGGACGGCACCCATGGCGCCATGCCCGCCAATGAGTTCGATGGCGACGAAGAGATGGTGAAACTCGAACTCGATCCGTGGGCCTGAAGGCACGGGAAGAGCCTCCTCCCGATGGCCCGGCGCGCAGGCAACCCAGCCGGGCCATCGCTTTGCGGGTGATCTCTTACCGCCGGCGATAGCGGCCATACCCGGCACGAAAGAGGTAGAGTGTGGGCCGGTTGGCCGTGACGGGTTGGTGGTCGGAGAGAGAGGCTCCCGGCGCCCGTCGCGGAGTAGCTCCCATGTCCCTTCACCGCTCATCCGGGTTTCGCCCGATCGGCGAAATCCTCGCCCGGCAGGTGCTGTCCGGGCTGCGTGGCGCCCTTCGGTATCCGCTACGGGTTTCCTGTCTCGGCACTGTCCGTTTTGTCGATGATCACGATGCAGACCAAGTCGACCGGACTATCGTTCTCGGCGAATGTGCCTCTCCCGAAGACGCCATGACGATCGCGGCTCAGCGCGTTTCGCGTGACGATATTCGCGTTGGAGATGATGACACGCTGCGCTTTGTGGCGCGCATCGCCGCAATCCATGACTCGACCTACGGTCTGGTCCTCGCCGGAGAAATCCGGGCCCGGATCATTGTCTGGCAGCAGCCTGTCATTTCTGACGCGCAAGCCCGCCGTATCGTGAGCGAGGCAAGCCGGTTGCGCGGCAGGGCCTCGGCGGCTTGCGATGCCCGGTTAGCCCGCAGCCTGCGCTACCGCGCCAGTCTGCTCGAAACACGCCTGGTCGATCGCGCCTGGCGGGAGACCGCTGCGGAACTGCTTAGTCTGCCCCGCGCCGCCTGATTTTCACCCCTTCCACGCAATCGGCCTGGTCCTGCGCCAGGTCTCGTCATGTCCGGAGGCCGTCATGGCTGACTATTATACCCATTTTTCCTGCCTGCTCGATGTGGGCACCCCTGAGAACGCTGTCCGTGCGCTTGAACTCTATAATGCGCTGGCGGACGAAAACGCCGCCGAAGATCCGTCATCGGATGGCTTTCTGCTGTCGATCCAGCCCGAACATGGCGGTACGCAGCTCTGGATACGCGACGATCCCACCGGGGATCCCGAACACGTCATCCAGTTCGTCAAGCGCTGCGCCGCCGTGTTCGGGCTCACGGGCCGGTGGGGCTTCCAATATGCCAACACCTGCTCGAAGCCGCGCCTCGATGGCTTCGGCGGCGGAGCACACGTACTCGATCTTTCGACCGGCGAGACCGTGGACTGGATCTACACCGACGGCTGGCTCGCGACCGTGCTGGAGGGAGGTGATC
>Ga0207415_1000883_pt1 | contig 17865 bp, 19 predicted proteins | sample Passage237A_FD_187369 | JGI IMG/M metagenome (GOLD analysis project Ga0207415, IMG submission 187369) | Cellulose adapted compost microbial communities from Newby Island Compost Facility, Milpitas, CA, USA - Passage2 37A (SPAdes) (version 3) ...
AAAACTGGCTGAGATTAAAGGAGTTTCGATAGAGGAGGTGGCCCGCATCACCACAGCCAACGCCCAAAAAATTTTCAAGGCTTAAGGGAGGGAAAACGTTATTTTTGCGGTCCCGCGGACGGTGGGGTAGTTATCTTAACTAATCTTTGTCCGCGACCCGGAGGAGTGCAGGAGTGGTTGAACTGGCACGCCTGGAAAGTGTGTATACGGGAAACCGTATCAAGGGTTCGAATCCCTTCTCCTCCGCAGATAATCGTTAAGTACGATAATAATGAGTTAAGAAAGCCTGCAAAATCAAGCGTTTGCGGGCTTTTTGCTTTTTAAGCATACCTGCCTTTACGCTCCTTTACGGTTACGATCCATTGCGTTATTCGTGGAGTATTACCCAGACTTACCGAAACTCCACGAAACTAACACAAGTGGCTGCCTATTAACAGATTATAAGAGCTGAACTCAATTGGTCACTGCGCCTGCAGGCGTAATTTCAAAACCGTAAAAGGAGCATTATGGAAAAGAGTTTCGGCCTGTTCTTCTACCTCAAAAAACCCAAAAGTTACCGGGACAGTGATATACCGGTTTACCTCCGCATTACAGTAAACGGACGTGCTGTTGACATCAGTACCAAAAGCAAATGCGATCCGCAAAAGTGGAACGCGGCTGCCGGCAGAGCTACCGGTAAAACGGATGCCGTTAAATCACTCAATGCGTTGCTGGAAGTGTTGCAGCAAAAGGTATACGATGTGCGCAGGCAATTGCTGGAAAATAATCAACCGGTAACTGCGGAGAACATTAAAACGCTGATGCAGGGAAAGGATATACACGGCAACAAGTACATGCTGATGGAAATTTTTAAGCGGCATAACGAGCAAATGGCGGAACTGGCAGGATTGGAATATGCACCGGGAACAGTAGACCGGTATACAACCGCCTATAAACACACCTTATCCTTTCTACAATGGAAGTATAAGGTTTCCGATATTGCCATTACTAAATTGGATTTTGAATTTATTTCAGAATATGAGTTCTGGCTCAAAAGCGTCCGCAAGTGCGACCATAACACCACCATCAAGTACCTGAGTAACGTTCGCAAGATCATTAACCGTTGCCTGCGCAATGGCTGGCTGCAGAAAGATCCATTTCTTGGCTTCAAAATGACGAAAAGGGAAGTGGAAAGGGCGGCCTTAACGGAATTTGAGTTACAGGAGATGGCAAACAAAAACCTGCATACCGAACGGTTGGTATTAGTGCGGGATGTATTTCTATTCAGTTGTTATACAGGGCTGGCTTATTCGGATGTGAAAAAACTGAAGCGATCTGAAATAGTAATTGGCATTGATGGTGAGAAATGGCTGATCAGTAAAAGGCAAAAAACAGATATAGTGGCTCGGATACCGTTGTTACCTCCCGCCCTGGCTATTATTGACCGTTATGCCAACCACCTGCAATGTTTGCAAGATGGTCGGGTACTGCCGGTATTGAGCAATCAGAAGATGAATGCGTACCTGAAAGAAATAGCCGACCTATGCAGCATCAAAAAAAATCTAACCTATCACATAGCCCGGCATACGTTTGCTACTACGGTAACTTTGGGCAATGGGGTGCCTATGGAAACGGTGTCGAAAATGTTGGGGCACCGGAATTTGAGAACTACGCAGTTGTATGCGAGAGTGTTGGATAAAAAAATTAGTGATGATATGAAAACGCTTCGTGGCAAATATTCTTAAAATTTCTGTGCAGATTATTGTTTCATTAATCGCTTTCAAAGATAGGTTAGTACCCTATTCAGTCTGATAGAAAACGCTGCATTACTAATCTTCAATCAACTTGCTGCATTTGTGTAAGTACCCGATTTCACTTATGTATTCAACAAAGCTATCATCCAAATTTTCTACAACAGTCTCGTCACATTCACCAAAGTATACCTTCAGGAGGTTTTTTTCAATTTTTATGTCAAACATAGAGTATCTTCCTTTACTATCAATAGTAAAGATCTGCAACCGATCATTTTTCTCTATGAGCTTTGCGATTTTTAAAGAAGTAGAATCCCAACCATACCCACTTTCAAATGTACCTTGTACAACACTATCGTTACAAATATTAAGAAAGTATTTATTCTCACTATGAAAATCTTCCATGCAAAACCGACCAACAAATACTTTTGGGACATTTGATAGTGCTGTGGAATCAGAACATCCAGTTAAAAAATGAACAGCAAAGGCAAGTAATGTGGAAGACAACTTTCCCATAAAAAGCGAAATAATTACAAATAAATCTGACTTTCAACAAAGTGGTTAGGTACTCTCTAACTGTTCTTGCTGTTGGCGTAGTTGCCGATTCCTACTACTTTTTGCTCAAGGTAGATTCAAATAATTCTCTCATATCAACCTCCAGTAGAACAGAAATTTTGTAAAAAGTCATTAGCGGTGGTTGCTGCGTATTATTCACCCATTTCGAAACGGTGTTCTCATTTACCTTCAATTTTTCGGCTAACCATCTATTTGATTTGTCCTTTTCTGCCAATACTACTCTAAGCCTGTTAAGTATCAATTTCTTCATTGCTGGCTTCGTTTATCCAGCCAAATATAGAGTGAAGCGCACGGATTTTGCACCTAATGACTTAATTCACAGCAAGTTATCTGAATTTCGGACAACATTCTCCGTATTTCAGATAATTCCCTATCTTTGAAGTCTAAATTTTTTCTTTATGACGCTACGATTAGACGATAGTTGAAGTTTTCAATAGTTTTGCGAACACCATATAAAGATATTTCAAGCGTGTTTGCTTTATTCTCGTTCTCCGAAACTACGACCTTCGAAACGAACCGGGAAATAAGGTAAATCGCCCAGGCATTTGCGTGGGCGTTCTTATTCCGGTTCAGGGTGTCGTAGCCCTCGGAGACGGTAAGGACTAACCCACGCAATTTTTTTGTCCGTCGAAGCCTTAGCGAAGTCGGATCATTCCACCCAGTTAGCCCTTACATAATATTCAACCTCTTTCCTCACCTCAATCTGAATATTATGACTTCCGAAACTGCGCAATCAGACACCTTTATCCCTCAAAACTATCCCACGTTCAGACTTTCCGAAGAAGAAATTGAAAACCCCTTTCTGGTACTTGAAGACTTCTTCTCTTTCGGTCATTTACCTGATGTTCGCCAAATGATGTGGGAGTGGTATAAAAGTACAGTAACCGGTACATTCCCGCGGGATTTGGACAGGCGGGAACGCAAAGAGATTACCCATCTGTTTGAATATCTGGAAAGGTTAGTCGAGGCGACGCATTTGATTAATAGAACGCGTTTGATCGAAGAATGGAAAGACGTCGGGAAAAGATAATACCCCTCGGCCCGTTTTGTCCTGCCCATGTTCCAAGATTATTTTCTAACCAAAAAGAATAATTTTATGAGCACTGTTTTGATATCGCGCAAATCTGTTTTTCCCCCTTCTGTACATATGGAAGCGGCGGCCTTTGCAAAAGTGATCGGAACCAGACTTTGGAAAACGCGTATGGCTCGCAAGGAAAATCCTGAAGTGGTAGCCAAAGCTTTAAAAATTTCCCCCAAACTGTTGGATAAAATAGAAAACGGCCGGTATAATTTTCCACTGAAAATTTTGTTCCGGTTATGCGAGTATTACGATGTTGATCCGGATGAAATCGTGCTCGGGAAAAAAGGAAGGAGAAGCCGCATTAAAGCAAATTGAATTTGTAGTACGGCCGGGTTTCTCATGGTTTAGCCCCCTTGTTTCTACACAAGGGGGGGTGTATTATGCTGCACACTACCTGACCTCCTTCCTCTTCCCTTTCAACTCCTTCAGTTCCGACTCCTTATGCTGAATAGCCTGTTGCAGTTCCCATTGCTCCCGGATAACCTGCTCCCGGCTCAAAACGCTATCCCGCATGCCGGGATCAGCCCGGTAAAGGCTGTCTGTCAGGGAAAGTAACTCTTTCAATTGTGGGTTCGCCTTCAATTTCAAATACCGGTATTTGGTATCGCTTGCTTTATAGCCGATCAATTCCTGATGGGCGAGGTACCACTGCCTGCCAGTGTAAAATATGCCCAATGCTAAAACTGCAATAGCGAACCAAAATTTTATTATCAGGCGAAAATGCCCCTCGCTGGTTTGTAACAATTGGTGCACCTGTTTCTGGAATACAGATAGCGTGTGCGTCAATTGTTCAATCAGCTCAGTTGGAAATGAAATGTTATTCAATGTAGCTTTCACTTTGGTAATATCGTGCTGCAAGTGAAGGTGTTGATCCGAAACTTCTTTTACAGTGGATTGTACTTCCCTGATCTGAGTGGCCTGCGTATCCAGTTTTTCCACTATTGCTTTGCTTAGTATATCTTCCATAACAGTTCATTTTGTAGATTAAACATGTGCTACCGTTTTTTGGAGTTTCTTTTTTTCTTGCGTTTACGCAGTTGCCATTCAAATTCACCCACGTCACTTTCCTGCCTTTCCTCCGGTCTGAGCAACTCATTTACGATCCCGTGCACTGAACTGTCTATTCCACGGACCCGGACTACCTCGTCGCTGTTGTTCAATGATTCATCGGGTAAAAATTTCCTTTTCCTCAAGATCAATGGTTGGGCATCGTCGTATACCTGGGTTTTTGTTTCTTCGGATTTGGTTTGTCTGGCCTGCACGTCCAGGGTTTTTTGCAGATTGCCAAGGGAAAACTGGCGGTCAACCTTGCTGCCTTTAAAGCAATCTTTTCCGATCTGGAAACTGATGCCCTGCTTTTCCGTGGTCTGTCCTTTGTACTTGTATTGGGTTTGGATGCCGAGCCGCAGTAACTTTTGTTCCAGTTCTTCCAGGCTGCGGCAACCCGGGAGAACGTTACAGATCGCTTCATAAATTTTGTATTTATTGGCTTCACTTTCGGTAAGTGCTTCGAGGTTTGTCTTTTGTAAATTCTTACTGGTGGCAGGAATCAGGTTGTATGCTTTGGTCAATTGCTGAGCGACTTTCTTTCCTCTCAGGGCAATCCAGTTATCGGAAATGGACTTGCTATCATAGTTCACCATGTTGGCAATAATGTGCAGATGCACATGCGCCCGGTCAGTATGCTTTACTATGACATACTGTGTATTGGTGATGCCAATTCCCTGCAAATATTGTTGCGCGATGGTTGCCAGCGTAGCATTATCCGGATGTTCCCCCGGATAAAAGCTCAGGATGCCATGAAAACATGCCTTCTTTTTGGAGGGGCGCAGCTGGTGTTGGGTCTGGAAGTCGGCCGCCATCAACCGGTAATCATGTTGACGAACGCCCTCCACCGCTATAATTTCTCCTTTCTTTTCCGGCTTGCACACATAATGGACGGCATGGTAAAAAGAATGGCCGGGAAAAACTTTACTAATCATTTTTCAACTTTTTCAAGATGGCATCCAGGTCACCACGGATCAATTCCAAATAGTAGAGGGCCTGCAATACGTTTTGCTGGTGGCAGATTTTGGCAATCTGGTTAATGTTGTTGGACATGCCGATCAGCTCCCGCACCATCTTCCGTTCCTCCTCGGTTAACCGGGTATGAATGGTTGTATATAGGGCCGATTTGCGGATATATTCCGCGGCATTGATGCCGGCTTTGGCCGCTTTTTCCCGGACAATGAAGTATTCCGTTTTGGTAAATCGTACATTGATTCTTACTTCCCGCTTGACATTTTTTTGCGGTCGTCCTGCTTTCTTTTTGGATGTATTCACCTTTTCCATACTGCACATTTTATCGGTTTATTGTATTTCCCTATGCGACCATCGGGAGCATAGGGCGAGCGTGTTTTTGGCCTTTGAATGTTTTTGAGGCGACAAAAACACCGCTCGCCTTAAAAACTTTGAATGGCATCAGCGAATTTTTCAGCTTTCTCCTGCTAAAAAAATCATTAGAAAATTTGAAAAGATCACGAACCGTTTGTTTGTTTAATAGCATACTTCTTCTTTTCCGAAACATTGTTTTCCGCAGGTTTCTCCACGTTAAAAATCTTTGTGCTGTTAATGCCATGTTGCCGGATACTGTCTTTAAAATCTATCCATAGCCGGATGTTATAGTCGGCGATTTCGTGTAATTCTTCGGCGGTTAACTTGTATGGATTGGCTACTGAATAATTTGTTTTTCCGGAATCCTCCTGCTCGAAACAGGAGAAAATGGTCGGCGCTCCACCTTCGCCGATTTCAAAACTTTTTCCGATAGCCAGGCTGTTGCCAAATAGTTTCAATTGTTTGCCGGTGCTAAGTATCAGCGTTCGTCGTTTAAATTCTGCCATTGTTGTAAATTTTTCGTGTTAGAGAATATTGATTTAATCTTGCTATCTCCGTAAGCCGCCACCTTTTTTGTGCAGACGCCGGTCGATTTTGTTCAGTAGATTCTCCTGGATCAGGGAATTTCTCTCTATCAGCCACTGATTGAGATCTTGCCCGTTTCGGTACAAACTGCTCCGGTCTGTGTACTTTTTGCTATTCCATTGCAAGGCCGTTTGCGTACATGCCATTCCCATTTTGTTGCGGTCGAGGTAAAGGTTTACGGTTTGGTACTGGTCCATCACTTCCCGGGAACGGTGGAAAAATGCCAGGGAATTAAGGATCAGGAAGTCCGTAGCTCCTTGTGGTTGTTCTGCGGCTATTACCTGATAAGAAAGGAAATCAAAAAAACCTTCCAATACGGTGAGCTGGTTGCTGCCATTGCGGAATGTGGTAATTGTCTTGGGAGAACTGCAGCCTTTGAAATGCGGACTTCTCAACTCATACCCTCCGGCGTTGTTGGGAAAACCAATGGCGGTTTGCTTTTTCCCGTACAATTCAAAATCCACCTCGCGACAAAAGCGGCACGCCAAATCCCCGGGAATACACCGGGAGACCGCATAATCTATTAATGAAGTGTAGCAAGTGGCCGGGTGTCTGTTATTATAATTCTGCCAGCTTTGCCAGTGTCATTTTCTTTTTCACCCGCATTGCAAGCCGCGGTTATTGTCGACAGGGTAGGCGGGTGAAAAGAAAGACTTTCAATTGACTGATAAGTAGATAGGCGGTTCAAGAAATCTGCAATGGAACATTTGAAATACCGGACACCGAAATCTATAATAGTTCCTCCTTCTCCGGTTCCATGATCGTAGTAAATATTCTTTTTACGGTTTACCTTAAAGGAAGCCGTTTTTTCTTCCCGGAGTGGTGAGCGGTACCAGTAATCTGTGCCCCGGATTTGTTGGGGCCGAAACCCCAATGCGGCCAAATAATCCACCAGATCAATTTGCCGGGCATCGGCGCAGGATAACTTTCGCATAGGCGTTATTATTTTTGTTTTTAAGAGATTGGGCAAATGAAAAGGAAATGTTAACGCTGTTGGTCAATCTGCAAAAGCTGTTGAATATCCTGCGAAAGAAAGTATACCCGCGACCGGACTTTATAGGGTTTTAACTTGCCGTGCTTGATCCATTCGTAAATGGTGGGCTTGGTTACCTGGAACAAGATGCAGACCTCGGCCATCTTGTAGAGGGGTTTGTACGTCATGCCCGGTGTTTTAAACATATGAGGCGCCGGTCTCTCTTTTTCGAGGTTACTTACCTCTTCCCGTACAATTTGCCGGATTTGTTGCCAGTATTGGTTGGGGTCATATGGGAACAGCATGGGGGCCGGGTTCCCGTTCACTTTTACATTTTCTTTCATCACTTACTGTTTTAGGCTACGAACATAGCCCAGCGAGCAAGCGAAAAAAAGCTAAGTATACTTAGAAGTTGGAAAAAGTTGCAATGGTGTAGATTGTTTTGCTGTTTTTAGTAGATTGGCGAATCATCATACATGTACAAGAAAAATAGAAACGATGCCAAGCCTCCGAAGTGGCTGAAGCCAATACTTATTTTGGCAATAATCCTGTATTTACTATGGATACTCTTTTTCAGTAGTGGTCTGCAAAGGGAAGATTTTCCTTTTTTTAGACCATGACTGTAGGCTTTTTTATACCCTAACCTATTGACCGCCTTTTTGAACCTTCAGTTCCAGTTCATCCAGAATGTCATTTGCAGCGGAGTGTTCCAACGCCTCAAAAAAGGCACGTGCCTGGTTTATTCCCTTTTGGACTTCGGCCCTTTCTCTCACTGACAGGGTGAACAATTTATACATGCGCCGCAGGTTTTCCTTTATCTTGTCTTTGTCGGAGCCATAGAGGCTATTCAACAGTTCCGCCGACTGGTCTGTGCAGGCAGGGAAAGGAAAGCGGCAGTTTTTGGAGAAAACGTATAGTATGATGGTTAAGGTGGGAATGGAGAATTGAGTACGGCGGCATTTTTCGAGTTTCTTTTCACTCATAGTTTCCTGCTCATGCCTCGCAACAATGGAATCGAGTTTGGGTAGAAAGTCGCTGTAGAACGAGGGCCAATAGTGCAGGACGAACATTACGCCAAACGCGAAAAGACCCGTGAAGAATACTACTAACCAATACATATAATCAGGCGTGCTTACCAATGACCCACATAAGGCCGCTAATCCAATAATACAACTAAAGTGCATTAATACATCCCTGAACCAAAATGCTGCAATGACTTTCCGACGGGTTCCGCTCAGGCTCCAAAATGCATTCCCTGTTCTGTAACGGCAGTGCGTATCTATGAAGAATTGGCTAATTTGCTCGGTGTCTAACGGGAAGTCGAAAGTGATAAATGATTCAATCTGCTGCAATATCCTTTTCATCATATAGGCTTTCCTTAAAAATACAGAATTATAATAGGGAAATCGATGAAAATTTGTGAAGGCAATACAATTTGATGCGATTTGTGTTCATTTGTGCTTGTTATCTGTAAAATACTGTAATGAGGTATTAGATGTAGTAAAGTAAAGACTTAGGGGCTGACGGGCGGCCAATTGATTGGCACGTACCCCAATAATGGGCAGGCTATGTCAACTCCATTGGTCATTACCAGCTTTAGCTATAACTTGGCAATGATTGTGGCGACTTATCAAACAGTGGCAAATTCCCAACCTCCCCAAACGGTTGTTTGGGGATTGGCGGTATGATGCTATTAATCGGCAGAATTTGTATCCCAGCATCATAGCAAGGGTGGTTGAGAGAGGTTCAAATGAAGAGTGGGAAAAAAGTATCCGCTATTGTATTGCCTTAGAGAATTAGTAGTAGGGTATATCAATTGGAGAGTTGGGGTCCCTTATTTTGGTGTCAAATACTGTCAACTTGTACATATATGTTGCAGTTATAAAATATTTTCTATAAATTGCAAATTATTGCGAGTTTAAACTGCGTTGCCTTATCCCCAACTACAATTCTTATTGACTTTCATATCCAGTGATAACCTACCAAAGTCATTTACCTTTCTTTCCTCTGCTGGTGTTTCGGCAGCTTCTATCGCCTTGTTGTGTCTTTTGGATCAATAGCAGAAGCCGGAGTTAATCAAGCGGAGTTTCCTTGTATTTTTAACCCTTGCCCGACTCTCAACAACAGAAATTTCGCAAGTATGTACATGAAAAGATCTAAACAGTAGCGATCTTTTTTGGTCGTAGGATAATGGCAGCCAGATAACCGGTTGGTTCCAATGTTCACCCGGTACTGCAATTTGTTTCAATCCTCGGGGTATTGTATTGCGTAATTTATATAGAAATATAAGCTAGGGTATAGGCTTCAACGAAAAATTTGCAATTCGAGTATGGAAACAAGGAATCATCTCCAACAAAACATACAAAACGTATTTATATGCATTTTTTCTACATAGACGAAGCAGGCTGCAATCTAAGAGACCTGATACACCCTGAGTCGCCAATTTTTGTTCTTGGAGGACTGGTTGTCAAGGATAAGGGATGGAATAAGACTCACATTGAGTACGAAAAAATAATCTCATCCTATTTTGGCGGGGCAATTCCTGCAAACTTTGAATTACACTCACACCAGCTATTAAGTCCAAATGGTGAAGGCGATTTTTTAAATCACCCAAGACCAGATAGACTTAAACTTGCTCAAGATGTTTTGAAGTTAGTAACTGATAGAGGACATCATTTCTGTCTTCTTCCTATTGAGAAGCGTTCACTTAATGGTTATGATACTAATGATATACGTAATAAAGAACACGTAGAGCTAAAAACACCATACCTATTGTGTTACGACAATTTGATTGACACAATAGAAACATTCATTAGAGACGAACGAGGACAGTCGGCAAGAGGGATGGTAATCATAGACGAAAAAGATGCGATAAGAACAGAAATTGAAAATCTTACCAAATTTCGGAGGTTCCACCCTACAGTAAGCAAGCGAATTAAATGGATTTCAGAGTTTAGCTATCCGATAGATTCAAAGAAAAATCCAATGATTCAAATATCAGATTTAGCATGTTTTGTAACCAAAAAGTTTTTCGGAATTGAAAGAGGTTATCATAATGCATATCCGAAAGAGGCTAAGACTTTCTATCGTGATACATACATCTTAGTGCATGATAGATTAATAAAAAAGGGCTTTACTAAAGAGGCAGGGAGATACGCAGAAAATTACAATAATTTTATGGAGGCTATAATTCCTAAACCAAGTTATGGTTGGAAAACGAAGACATATTAACGGCACAGCATAGAACTGCCAAAAGCGGGCGCAGCCCAATATTATTGGGCTGGCACAAATTGTTGAACAGTTTTTTCCCCTGATTGACGAAGCGGTTTTCTTTGTTGATCTTCTTGGAATAACTGGCGATATGAACAGTTTACTAATGTCTTGAGCGTTATAGGTATTTGTTTTTGTGATTATATGCCGATGCACCGACAAAAGTGCAAAATATGAAATCAAGTATCAGAAAGAGTTCGAAGAAGTACCAAGTCAGGAGGCGGTCAGGGACGATAATAGAAAATAGCACAGGGAAGGTACAGGTGTTCGGTCCTAAAGACTTCATGAATAAGATAGTATTGGGGGACTGCTGCTTTGTTTGCGGTGCAGAACCAGGGTCAAAGCCATTCAATTACGAACACATTTTGCCGCGATGGTTGCTGAAGCTTTTTCGCTCCCATATCGACTTCATGATATTACCGAACAATACCAAAATAAAGTATGGCTCTTACGTCGTGCCGTGCTGTCAAGAGTGTAACTCAGAGATGTCGGCAAAGCTGGAAGTTCCGGTAAGCAATTTATTGAAGAGAGGATATGATAATTTATGCGAAGCGCTGCATAAAGATGACAGCATATACAAACTCCTGTTTCAATGGCTTTGCTTAATCTTCTTCAAGACTCACTACAAAGATACCTTCTTGCGTACCGAGCGCGACACTCGTAAGACTTCCTGCTATCTTGGCCACCATTACGACTGGTATCCCCTACATCATATACACAGGATGGCCACTTTACACCATACCGACGTGAAGCCGGCATTTGAGGCCTACGGGACAATACTTGTGATGAAGGCCAAGCCTTACGATTTTGATTACCTCGACAACTTGAATGACCAAATCATTTATGTCCAGGTTGGGGACATCCTGCTGATGGCGGCGCTGAATGAGAGCAAGGCTTGCCTGTCCTTGTATAAAACCTTCCTCAGCCGAATAGACGGTACGCTAAACCCAATTCAGATCCGGGAGCTTTTTGCCCGCCTGCGTTACGCGGTGGCTAACCTCAAAGATCTCCCCACATTTGTGATCAGGGTGAAGAAAGACGCCATAGCATTGAAGGCGAAGCGACCGAAACGCCAATCCATCTATCGAGAGGAAGAAGAGAAGAAATCGCTATTCAAACTGATGAGGGATTATATTGAGCCGTTGATGCCGACGGATCTCCCGAACAAGCAACAATTACTTGAAGACCTGGAACAGGGAAAGGCGCAGTATATATTGGATGAGAATGGGAAGTTCCATGAGTACTCGTAGCGTGGTAAACTTCATGTCCATTTTTTCAGCCGTTGTTGGTGTCCGGATACAGGGAGCTTCCGATACCTTTGTCGCCGCCGCAGGTGTTCCTGCCGCCAACCGCCTTTGTTGCGTCCCTTGACCAACAAGCAAAGCCGGGGATAAACGAACGGAGGAAACTAGTTATACGTGTAATGGCAGTATTTCTTGCCCCTTACGTTGTCGGTCAGGAAGACGGGGGAACGGCGGGATAAAATCCAAAAGAAAAAAAGTATCGGTACGCTTATGTAAATCAAAACTAACAAGCTATATGAGAAAAGTAAGTACAGAGTAGGCCACCGGCTAACCGGTTATAAAGGACTCCTGTCCGTACGATAGCGTAGTTATTAGGCCCCTTTCTTAGCCGCTTCTTCATTAACGGCCTGCTGACATCCGTAGCCAAAAAGCGTGTGAAGAAGTGACTCCAACTAGCAGTAGTTTTAACAAAAAAAGCATCTTTGAGAACAGAAATCGGTTATACTAAACAAATAGACAGGACAATCTTAATTTTGCCCCAAGGTAAGCAGAAGCGCAGAGACGCCGCCGCCTTACCCCTTAGGTTGTCGGTGGGAAGCCAGGACTTTGGCATGGTAAGAAGGACAAATGGAAAAAATTGCTATATTTCTAATTTGATGATCTCATATTAAACTGTATGGAGAAATTTCAAGGAATTGTTTACATTCTTACAAATCCCGCGATGCCGAATATGATTAAGATTGGCATGACAGCCCAAGAGGATGTTAAATCGAGAATGGCGCAATTGTATACTTCCGGAGTTCCATTACCCTTTGAATGTGTTTACGCGGCAAAAGTTTCAAATTTTGATAAGGTTGAAAAGGCCTTACATACAGCTTTTGGCCCCGACAGAGTAAATCCTCGCCGTGAATTCTTCGAAATTGAACCGGCACAAGCAATTGCCATTATTAAGTTAATGGAAATCGAGGACGTTACGCCCAAGGTCGCAAATGAAAAAGAAGAAGTTGATGAAGTGGATCTGGAGGCAGGCGAAGAATATGCCAGGAAAAAAAGACCACGCTTCAATTTCAATGATATGCAAATACCGGTTGGAAGCGAACTGGTGTCAGTTTCTAACGGTGAAGTTGTCACAGTGGCGAGTGACCGAACGGTTAATTTTCGGGGTGAAGAAACCTCCCTGACACATGCAACCAGGATAATTCTTGAAAATGGATACCATGTCGCACCGGGGCCTTACTGGACCTTCAACGGGAGGAAATTACGTGATATCTATAATGAGACCTATACTCTATAAATAGCGAATAGCCAAAGCGTTTGGATCCTAAAACAGGTATTATAGAATTATTATCCTAGCAAAATTCAAAATCATGGCAAGATGTACGGCGCCGGTATACGGACATCGCACAGCAAGTGGAGCGGCGGCCTGCCCAGCATGTGGTAGTCGCTATCGTAATTACGGTTCTTACTCAACCTCAACTTACACAACACCCTTATCATCGTCGGGAAACAGCTCGGGCGGCCGGAGTAGCGGGGGCGGCGGTGGCAGAAGCATTAGGCCGCGCTGGTCGCGACCAGGTTCGGCCACCTTGTACACGCCTGCCGAGGTGCGAACTCTCACTCCAATCCGTGAAAACGTCGAAAAGCGATCGTCCATACCTGACCTTCGAGATGTTTTTCTTTGCCACGCGTGGGACGACCGGAAAGGTGCTGCCAAGGACCTGCACGATCTACTCGAGTCGCATGGGATCTCGGTCTGGTTTAGCGAAAAGGATGTCCTCCTCGGTTCATCGTTACTCCGCGAAATTGACAAGGGACTAGCGAAGTCGAGAGTAGGGATCGTGCTAGTGACGCCTGCGCTACTCCGCCGACTTGAAGGAGAGGGCATTGCAGATAAAGAACTTTCGGCACTCTTGGCGCGTGATCTATTGGTTCCCATCGTGCACAATACGACGTTTGAAGATCTCAGAGAAGTCAGTCCCCTGCTCGGCTCGAGAAGCGGTCTGAGCACCGCAGAGGAGCCAATGGTAGACGTCGCAGCTAAGGTAGCCGAGTTAGTGTTCATCTAACTTTGCACAAAGAGGACTTTGGCCATTACCTGTCGTCGCGGGTTGGTTCGAAACAAAAAGTTGCAATGCAACTTTGCAATAAGGCAAACCTGCCGGCCGCCTTGCAATAACTTTTCGCCACCCTTGATATCGTCAGACCAACACGTAAGTCGGCGATAAAGGACAAACTTTAAACTACTATATTTAACTTTAGGAATTTTAATTCCCTGCCGTCAGCAATACCTGAAACATTTTGCCCAATCTGAATAGACAGTGCGATTTTATTTTACCATATTGCCAAGTTTCCTTTTTTTGACAAGTTGCGACATAAAGTCTGCAAAAGAACATTTTGCGGATGCAGAAAGACTTGAAGAGCAAGGGAAATACAAAGAAGCAATCCAACTACTTGATAAGGCTGTTTCTAAAGACCCAAACTTTTTGGGTGCTTATATCAATCGTGGTGCAGACAAATCTGCTTTAGGAGACTTCAAAGGAGCGATAGAAGATTATATAAAAGTTGTCACACTTGACCCCAAGAACACTTTGGCGTTGTTTAATATTGGTAACAATTACAAGCGACTAGACGACTATCAATCAGCGGTCATTTATTACAACAAAGCATTCGCAACCAAAGGCGGTGAAGGCTTTTACATAGACTTTACTCCCAATGCATTTGTAGACCTCAGTAAGTTCGATGTGCCTGGACACGAAATTAGCTATGAAAGAGCCGTAGCATTTTATCAATTAGATAGCTTAAATAGAGCATTTACTGACTTCCAACACTCCATTAGCAACGGCTATACGATCGCTGATTGCTATCAGCGAATTGGGTACATTTTTGTAGGCTGTGGACAAAAAGAAAAGGCTTGTGAATACTTTCAAAAAGCTATTGATTTAGGGAACGAAGATGCGGAGACTGACCTAGCCAAGTATTGCAAAGACTGACGAAACAGTGAGCATAACATCGGTTTTGCGATATGGTGCGAGACTGTAAATTAAACTGTGTCACTGGTTAAAAAATCAAGACCTTTAATACAGTTTATTTATGGACAAACAAGAAAAATTCAACTACGAAGCCCTCAAGCGCAAGACCCTTGAGCAACTACGTTCCGGCAAATCATTATTTGGCAAAGATGGGGCATTTGGGCCATTGTTAAAGGACATCCTCGAAGCAGCTTTGCAGGGAGAGATGGATGGTCATCTGGATGAGGAACAGCGGGCCGAGGGCAACCGTAAGAACGGCAAGGGGCGCAAAAAACTTAAAACAGCAGATGGCACGATCGAGCTGGAGACACCTCGTGACCGGTCGGGTACATTCGAGCCGCAGATCATTAAAAAGCGTGAGACGATTCTTGCCGAGAGCCTGGAAAACAAAATTATAGGCATGTATGGGCACGGCATGAGTTTTCGAGACATTTCTGCCCATATAAAAGAGATGTATGATACGGAGATATCGGCCACCACGCTGTCTTCGATAACTGATAAAATCATTCCTCTGGTAAAAGAATGGCAGGCACGTCCACTGGAGTCATTGTATTGCATTGTTTGGCTGGACGCCATGTTTTATAAGGTTAAGGAGGAAGGCAAAGTGGTGAGTCGTTGTGTGTATAATATCCTCGGTATAAATGCAGAGGGGCGTAAGGACCTGTTGGGCACCTATGTTTCGGAGAGTGAAGGCGCCAACTTCTGGCTGGGTGTGTTGACCAACCTGCAGCAACGGGGTGTGACGGATATACTCATCGCCTGTATCGACGGGCTAAAGGGCTTCCCTGAAGCCATTGCTACGGTCTATCCAGCCACTGAAGTGCAAGCCTGTATTGTACACCAGATCCGTCATTCCATCAAGTATGTGGCCAGCAAAGATCAGAAGTCGTTTATGGCGGATTTAAAGCCTGTGTACCAGGCTGTGAGCAAAGACGAGGCTGAAGACCAGTTGGATCAATTACAGGAAAAATGGGGTAAAAAATATCCGGTGGTGATCGATTCCTGGCGCCGTAATTGGGATAAGCTTAGTACCTATTTTCAATATTCAGAAGCCATCCGTAAACTGATCTATACCACCAACACCATCGAAGGATTCCACCGGCAGGTGCGGAAGGTCACCAAAACCAAAGGTGCTTTTACATCGGATATGGCTTTGCTGAAGCTTATTTACCTGGCAACACAGAACATCCAGAAAAAATGGACACAGCCTCTTCAAAACTGGAGCCTGACGGTATCACAACTATCCATTAAATTTGGGGATCGCCTAAAGCTGAGGCTATAAGAAGTCTCGTTGGCAACTGATGTTTTTATCGACACCAGTACAATGCCCAGTTGCAGCAAATAAAAACATCAATTCCCAACGAGATGACGCTTTGTTCTCTGAAATTATTAAATGACACAGTTTAATTTACACTCCCTATGGTGATGAAGAACTCATCATTCTGTGTAAGATTTTAAAAGTAAAATAATCGGAGTGCTTAAGAACCCCAATTTTCTATGTTTACACAGTTTTTGTTATAGTCTCTTTGGTAGCCACCAAACCAAATGCACATCCTTTAGTTTTTAATTATTAAAGAATTAAACAATAGCTTTCACGCAGAATTGCTCAACTAATTAGAACTAACCCCTATCTTTACTTCAAATTACCAGTTCTTATAGTAATACTGTTCCGCATCGTAATTCGTGGAGTTCCAATTTTGCACTTTTCAACTCATTGACACATAATGGTGACTGGGAGTGGTTCATTTCCCTTCTCCTCCGCTTTGGTTTTCTGGAGAAATTTTTCTTTGAAGTAATTCTTGACTTCCGGGGTGCTGCCTGCACGAAGTCGATTTTGTTGAAACCGATCTCACCGGTTCCGTTTTTGCATAGTAGTTAAATAATCATTTTCCCCCTTACTTTTGCCCCTTCTTCAGTTACAATCGCAATGTCATTACAGAAAAGCCTGGTAAAGAATCCGTCATCAAAAGCGTACCTGCTCTTCGGAGCCGGGCTGCTTTTTGCTATTCTCTGGCCCTCCGCTGCCACCGCTACCAAAATAGGATTGCAGTATGCCCAACCCTTCGTGATCTGTATCGCCCGCTTTTTTGCAGCGGGATTTTTTATGCTGGCCATCACACATGGCGTTTTGAGAAACCGGTTGCCGCAAAAACACGAATGGAAACAGCTTTCTATTTACGGCTTGCTCAACATTACCATTTATCTCGGACTATATGTGATAGCGATGGAGCAGGCTTCGGCAGGACTCGGTTCACTGGCTGTAGCGACTAACCCCGTGTTCATCAGCCTGATTACTGCATTTTTGTTCGGGCATACCATTCAGGCCATCACTTTCCTCAGCCTGCTGCTTTGTGCGGGAGGCGTCTTGCTGGCTGCATATCCTTTGTTACAACAAAGCACAGCTACTCCGCTCGGCATTATTTTGTTAATGGTGTGCATGCTTGTGTATTCTGCCGGCACCATCTATTTTTCAAAAAAGAAATGGCAGGGACTGCATATACTTACCATCAATGGATGGCAGACATTGCTCGGGGGTATTTTTCTTTTACCGTTGGCTCTTGCTACATATAAACCCGAACAAAACAACTACAATATTCCCTTCGCCGCCTCTGTGTTGTGGCTCGCTATACCGGTTTCTTTTATTGCCGTACAATTGTGGCTATACCTGCTAAAAGATAATGTGGTGAAAGCGTCGTTCTGGCTTTTTCTATGTCCAATCTCCGGTTTTATCATTGCCAATGTGATGATGAAGGAACCCATAAGTGCCTATACTATCGGTGGAATGGCACTTGTAATGGCAGGTTTGTATTTGGTGCAAACGCGTAAATGAATTTGCACGCCAAGGCGCTATTGCGCAAAGAAACTAACCTAAAATTAACACCCTGCACCCGTCAACCGCCCCTTCTGTCACCCCTCTGTCACTTTACCTTTTTCGAAAACCGTTTTACTGATCCCGTTATATACACTGTCTGTTTGTACACAAGCTTTGCAGATAAATGGAGGG
>Ga0207415_1000884_pt1 | contig 17854 bp, 16 predicted proteins | sample Passage237A_FD_187369 | JGI IMG/M metagenome (GOLD analysis project Ga0207415, IMG submission 187369) | Cellulose adapted compost microbial communities from Newby Island Compost Facility, Milpitas, CA, USA - Passage2 37A (SPAdes) (version 3) ...
TGGCTCCACCAATCCTCTCCTAGCAAACCCACGACCTCCAGGTCGTCTCCGGAAACTCTCCGCGTTCACGGGGGCTTGCGGCGCGTTTCTGCATCACAGGCGCCCACAGAGACGTTGACAGTTGCGGGATTCGGCGCAGTTCCGGGGCTGTTTCTCCAGGCAGGCGCAAACTGGTCCGCTTCAGGCGTTTCCGATGCATGATGATGCAGCCTGATGCGGCGATGCATCAGCGTTGTTTGCCACAATTGTTCGGGAACGACGACGCCCGCGCTTCTCGCGCGGGCGCGACTGTTTGTTGTGGGCGCAGTCAGTCGAAGCCCAAGAGGCTCCGCTGTTCGTTCCAGCTTGCCGGGAGTTTGGGTATGCGAACGAGTTGTTCCGCGGTGAGGCCTTTGGGCTCGAGACCGGCAAGGATTGCTTTTGTTATGTCCGGCGCAAGGAATGCGAGGCGAGCGGTGCGCGCGACCAGTCGCTCATCGATTGCATCGCGTGTCGCGATCCCCTTGTAGCTGAGCCCGGACTTGAGATCCCCGAACCAGACATGGGCCCGGGCGATGGTTCTGAGCAGTGACGGGTCGGGCTGCGATCTGTCATCGGCATTATTCTGTCCGAGGATGAGCTTCCTGCCGTTGCCGCAACGCTTGAGCTGGAATGCCCGTTTGATTAGGTGAGGCGTCTTTGCCCCGTCTTCAATTTGAATGGAAGCCGGGATGTTGGTGACGAGGCCTTGGAGGCCGAGTCGATTGATGGCGATCGAGATATGCTTGTCGCCGACCGTCACCTTGTCGACCATCTGAAGGACGATGTCCCTGCGGGGGCAGAGTTTGAGCTCGGCAGAGGTCAATTGGGCCTTCGCGCCGACCACATCCATTTGAACCGGATCATCCGTTCCGATGATCTGGCAGAGCGTTGCCTGCCGCCCAAGCAGGTTGACTAGTTCGTTCGCGACGAGACTGTCGATCTCATGTACCGGCAAAGTGCCGGAGGGATGGACATAATAGTGGTGGTTGCAGCCCTTCTTGCGGCCCTGACGCGGCCGAAAGGCGGCCCCGTCTTCATGGAACAGAAGCCCCGCAAGGAGCGAGGGGGATTTGGCATTTGTTTTAGTCCGGCTCTCATGGCGGTTGCGCGCAAGGAGGTTTTGAGTCGCTTCCCAGGTCCCGGCATCGATGATCGCTTCATGCTGCCCATCATGGACTTTGTCCTTGTGACGGATGTGGCCGACATAGACGGGGTTCTGGAGCAGGGTGTAGAGGGCTCCCCTCGTGAAGGCTGCACCGCCTCTCTCATAACCTCGCGAGGTAACCCAGCGCTTGGAGCGGATATCCCGTGACTCGAGGTCCTTCATGAGGCGGTGAACCGAGCCGAGTTCCAGATAGCGCTGGAAGATCAGGCGCACTCGCTCGGCCTCGCGCCCATTGATGACAAGCTTGCGGTGGTCGATGTCATAGCCGAGCGGAGGCAGGCCACCCATCCACATGCCCTTCTCCTTGGAGGCACGGAACTTGTCCCTTATGCGCTCGGCTGTCACCTCGCGCTCGAACTGGGCAAAGGAGAGGAGGACATTGAGGGTAAGCCTCCCCATGGAGTTTGTGGTGTTGAAGGCCTGGGTGACCGACACGAAGGACACCTTCTGCCGGTCGAAAAGTTCGACAAGCTTGGCGAAGTCGGCGAGCGACCTTGTCAGCCGGTCGACCTTGTAGACCACGACGATATCGATGAGACCCTTCTCGATATCGGCCATGAGAGCTCTGAGTGCCGGCCTCTCGAGGCTCCCGCCTGAGAAGCCACCATCATCATATCGGGTGTCGAGCGCCTCCCAACCCTCATGGGTCTGGCTCATTATGTATGCCGCACAGGACTCCCTCTGGGCCTCCAGCGAGTTGAAGTCCTGGTCGAGTCCCTCGTCGGTCGACTTGCGTGTATAGATGGCGCAGCGGAGCTTGCGGTTACTCATCACGCAGCCTCCTTCTGTGTCTCACGCAAACCGAAGAACTTGGGTCCGTTCCAGCGCGCGCCTGTGATCTCTCGTGCGATCTCGGAAAGGCTCCCCCAGACCTTATGGTCGTAGAGAAACCCCTTCTCGAGAACCTGCACCTGGAAGGTCCGGCCGCTCCACTCACGGACCAGCGTGACGCCCGGCTTTAGGCCCGGGCGGCGAGGGGGCATGCCGGGTGCCTTCCCGCCCCGGAAGTCGGCAACAAGTTCGGCGATCCGCTCACGTGTCGCGCGGTCGAAGCTGCCGAACGCCTTGCTCTGGACATGCCAGCCAATCCCAAGTTCCAGGAGGTCGCGGCTCGCTCGGGCCGGGGGAACATTACCGAAGGCCTTCTGCCATTTCTGCCGAAGCTCCTTCATGGTGAGGTCGCCGAAGTCGAGATCGTTGCCGCTCATCGGACGCCTCCCGTCTTCCGCAGGCGGTAGACAAGGCCGCGGGCCTCATCAGTGGTGGCAGACACAGCAAGGCCATGCCGCTTGCGCAGCTGCCCGCTGATTGCTCCTCGTACGGAATGTGCCTGCCAGCCAGTGGCTTCGGTTAGGTCATCGATCGTGGCGCCCTTGGCGCGCTGCAACAGACGGATGATCTCACCGAGTTTGCCGACCTTGGGCGCGAGGACGTTTGCGGCAGAGGTTCTGGGCGGCTTTTGCGGAATTGCCATGGTTCGGGGCTCCTTTGTGACAAGGCGCCCGCCTGTCAGGCGCCCTCACCCCGGAAAGCCCCGGGTCAACCCGCGGGGCTCGCGCATTCGGCGCAGGCCCATGGATGCTTCCTTTGCAGCAGAAGTCCAGTCGATGTCTGAAACCCTTATTGTCGCTGCGTGCGGAAGTTATGGGGAGGCTCGAGGGGGCGTCAATTGACGACAGACACCGGACGTCTTGAGCGGCAACTGGAACCACCCGAGAGTTCGGGTCTCCTTCGCTCCGCCATTTCTACCCTGTCGAACGTTCTCCGCGCGCGGATGCGGGGCTGAAACGACAAGGAACCGCGCGGTTCGGGCGCAGACCTGTGGACTGTGACTTCGGCACACTCGGCTCCGAGCGTTCTCTCTCCGCCCTTTTTCTCTCGACCTCTGGACTGAACCGGCAAAGGTACGGATTCGTAATCCCTTGAAACGATGAGCAGTTTCAACTTTCCCGCTTCTCAAGAGTTTGGATCCCCGTTGCCTATCGAAACGCACCCCTCGCCATCCAAAGAGGTAATCGACGAAGTCCCGTATACTTGCGGTGGCAAGCCTCAAGCCGTTAGGAAAGTTTTGGAATGTTCGGCGACATCGGGTCGAGCCTGAGAGCATCGTGCTTTCGCCAATCTGGCACATGGACGCTCATCAGCGCCTTGAAGACCTTCCCGTGATTGGGAACGCGCAGATGCAGTAGTTCGTGGGCGATGACGAAGTCCTGAAAACTCGTCTCCTGATCGGCAAGATCCTCGGCGAGCGTGACGATGCCGCTGGTCGAACATGACCCCCATTTACGGGTCATCCGCTGGATCCGAACGATGCGGGGTGCCGCCTTCAGACGCTCGGACCAGTACTCGACGCGATGACGAAGGAGGGCGCGGCGATCCTCAAGCGTCCGCATCGTGATCGCCGTCGAGAAGGATCGCGAGAACCACATCGACAACACGGCCGCGATCCTCTTTACCGAGCCCGAGCAGCGGGCGATAGAGGGTAGCGCGCAGCTTCCGGCGTTCGTCGTCATTGACCCGGGCGTTCGGGAACCGATGCATCTCAGTCTCGGCGTCGCGCGCCAGCTCCATTGCCGAAATGCCGGCATTGCGCAGCGGCTCGTCGTCCTTGAGGTTCCAGTAGACGCCGAACGCCCGCGTCGACAGCCCGCTATCCTTCGCGGCCCTGATCGCCTCTTCCTTTTCCTTGGCGAGCGCGGCCAGCATGTCCATGGCAGCGAGGCCGGTGGTATTCCGGTTCTCCAGATCCTTCAGGATCCGCTCGGCGCGGTCCTTCAACGATTGCAGGACGGGCGCGGTATCCGCCTCGTCCTCGATCTCCTTCTGGAGCCCGCGCACGAGGTTGAACACCTTGCCCTCGTCCGAGCCCGGCTCGCCGCGCAGGCCTTCCAAGGTCTTGACGTCAAAGGTCACGGTCTTGGTCAGCTTGCCGAGACCCTCCTGCGTAGCGCTCTCCTCAACCAGGCGGCGGGTCTTGTAGGCGAGATCAGCGATGTAGCCGACGCGGTCGGCATAGGCGTTGCGCACGGCGGCATAGAGCTGGGCGAGGCGCTTGAAGGTCGTGATGTGGTCGCGCAGTTCGGGCGAGGGCGAGAGGATCTCCCACAAGGCTTCGATGTCCTTGTAGGCCTCGAAAAACGCTTTCCGCGGTTCTGGGTCAAGGAAGCGGCCATAGACCAGCTTCTCCAGCTTCTCGTCGGCGCTGCCCTCATCGCCGGCATCGAGGTAATCGCCCTTGGCTTTCTCGATCCTGCCGAGGAAATCCTGCAGAAGGAGGTCCAGATCCTCGATCACGCCGCTGACGTCGGAGCTGTCGAACTGCAGCGCCTTCTTCAGTTCGCGCAGCACGCCGACGAAATCGACGACAAGGCCCACGCGCTTCTGCACGCCGTTGGCATCGACATAGGGACGGTTCACCCGGGCGATGGCTTGCAGCAGAACGTGGTCGCGCATCGGCTTGTCGAGATACATGCAATAGAGCAGCGGCGCGTCGTAGCCGGTGAGCAGCTTATCGGTGACGATGAGGATCTTCGGGTCCTCGGCCGGCTTCTTGAACAAGAGCCGCACGTCCGCCTCGCGCTCGGGCGAGAGTTGAACCTCCGCCACCAGCGGGCGGTCCACTACGTCCGCCGCGCTCTCGGTATAGACGGCCTCCGACCATTCGGGCGGCAGCAGCTTGTCGAGCGCCCGCTTGTACTTGGCGCAGGCCTCGCGGTTTACGCCGACCAGAAACGCCTTGTAGCCGAGCGGATGAACCTTCTCCTTGAAGTGCTCGGCGACAAAGGCGGCGACCTTCTCAATGCGGTCATCGGCGGTGAGGAAGGTACGCAGGCCGACCGCGCGGTCGAGCACCTTGTTCAATTCCTCCACGTCCGTCACGCCCTCGGCGGCGGCGAGCTCGAAGAATTCCTTGTCCAGCCGCTCGGCCGGTACGGTCATCTCGCTCGGCGCCATGGTGTGGCGGATGGGCAGCGTGGTCTCGTCCTCGATGGATTCGCGGATCGAGTATTTGTCGAGATAGCCCTGCTCGTCGTCGGCGCCGAAGATCTTGAAGGTACCTTCCCCTTGCGCCGTCTTCGCGATTGGCGTGCCGGTGAAGCCGATGATGGTCGCGTTCGGTACGGCCGCCATCATATAGGTGCCGAGGTCCTTGGCGACCGAGCGGTGCGCCTCGTCGATGAAGACGTAGATGTTCTCGCGGGTGTTGGCGTCTTTGTCGATGCCCTCGAACTTGTGGATCATCGAGATGATCAGGCCGCGCTTGTCGGTCTTGAGCAGTTCCTGGACCTCGGTCTTCGAGTTCGCCCGCCAGACCGGGATGTCCTGCTGTTGCATCTCGCCGAGCAGCTTTTCGACCCAGCCCTTGAGCTGGCCCTCGAGCTCGGTGCGGTCCACCACCAGAATGACCGTGGCGTTCTGGAACCGCGCCTTGTCCTCCAGGATCAGGCGTGCGGCGGTAAGCAGGGTGAAGGTCTTACCCGAACCTTGTGTGTGCCAAACAAGGCCGCGCTTCTTGGCCTTGTCCTCGCAGCGCGCGACGATCTTGTCGATGGCAATGCGTTGGTGCTGGCGCAGGATGGATTTGCGGGTCTCGCCGTCCTCGACGTAGAACAGAATCCATTCGCGCAGCGTCCGCAGAAAGTCGGTCGGCTCGAAGAAGGCCTGTACCGCGAATTTGTAGGTCTCATCAGGCTGTTGCTTCCAGCGCGCCATGAAGCGGCGGTTGGCGTTCCACGTCACGCCGTACCAGTAATCGAGCAGATGCGTGACGTTGAAGAGCTGCGGCGCGCCGATCAGCTCCGGCGTCTCCTTCTCGTAGCGCTTGAGCTGCGTCACTCCCCGGTCGATGGCGCAGCCATCCTTGGGGTTCTTGTGCTCGACGATGCAGACGGGAACGCCATTGATGACGAACATCACATCCGCTCGGTTGCCCTTGCGCGCCGGCGGCTTCAGCTTCCATTCCCAGGTGACGTGAAAGACGTTCTCGCCCGGCTGCTCGAAGTCGATGAGCCGGACGGGGCGGTGCCGCTTCTCGCCCTCGTCGTACCATTGCCGCTCGCCGCGCAGCCAGGCGAGCATGTCGCGGTTGCCCTCAATGGTCGGCGGGATCGCCTCCAGCTTCTCGATCACCTGCCGGATGGCGTCGGTGGTCATCCACGGATTGAACCTGGTCAGCGCCGCTTCCAGCTCGTCGCGCAGCATCATGCCGGCCTCGCCGCCGCGCTTCTGTTTCGCGACCTCGGGTGTGATCGGCGTCCAGCCGATGCCGGCGGCGTGGTTCACCATTGGGAACTGGACAGTGCCCGCCTCGCTGATCCTGATCTCGCTCATGTCGCACCCGTGCGGCGGTGCGCCGGCATGTCGGACACCACGATCTGCTGCGTCTGCGGGTCGAAGCAGTAGTAAATGCGCAGGCAACGGATCGGGTCGCGTGTGTTTCCGCCATTCTTGATGTGCCACTCTGCCGAGAACCTGCGGCTGTTCCAGTCGAAATCGAACGCATCAGCGCCGCAGGGAGCGTTCTGAACACCATCGAAGATGGAGATGTTGGCGAGCGCTCCACCGCCTTCGCGGAACCGGTCGCGGCCCTCAGTCGCCAGCCACAGGAGGCTCCTCGCAGCGGTCTCGACATCCTGAAACAGCGGCTTGCGCGTGCCCCGATGCGCATTGGGGGTCAGAACCAGCCGGCCAGCGAGGTTTTCGTCGCACCAGTTAGCAAGCTCCGACCAGTCTGCAGGCAGCTGGATCTCCTGATCGGGATCGTCACCCTTGGACTTCAGCTGATCGGTGAGCTGCTGGATCCGGTAGGCCGATTTCTGAGCCTGCGCTTCCGCAATCTCGGCGCGTTCCCGCTCCTTGTCGAACTCCTCGATGTAATAGGTCTGCTCGGTTTTCAGATCCTCGATCTCACCCTTCAGAGCCTCGATACGTTCCAGCGCAGCAGCCAGCTGGTCTGCGTCGCTGGCATCGGCTTCCCTCAGCGTCGATTGCTGCACTTCCAGCTGCGCCGCCCGGATTGCAGAGAAGGTGAGCACATCGCCGCCGAGGCGCGTCCGCTGCAGGCCAGCCTGCGCTGCAGATTCCCGCAGCCAACGGGTTGCACGCGCAATCCCATCAACCGAAACAAGCTGCCCCGAAAGAACGAGGCGATGCGCGAACGGATCGGCCGTGTCTTCGAAGCCAGGCAGATAGACCCTTGTTGCGCCGCCGAAGACGGAAAGGCGCTTGCCCAACCGCTCGGTGAGACGCCAGGCGGCATCCGGACGGGCCACGGCGACATGCGCCAGTCCCGTCAGCACACCTGCGAGCTTCTCGGCATTGATGTACGGGGCAGACGCGCCTTCGGCCAAGGTCAGCACAATGGTCGGGAGCTGGCGGCCGGGGTCGGTGAGGTGCTCGATCAGGGCCTCGGCATCCTCGCCGTCCACGTACACCTCTGGAGTTGCCGATGCAGCCTGCGAGCCGACCATCAGGTGGCATTTCCCCGCGATCTGCTGCACAAAGCCCGGCACCGCCGGATCGATGGAGAAGTTTTCCTCGGGCGTGGCAACCAGAAGGCGGGTGCTGAATTGAGCCGGTTTACCGGGCAAATGGCCGAGGACGACTTCGGTCGTCCAGGCTCGCCCCGGCACGTTCTTGTCGGGATCGTGGACGCGGAAGGCCCATAGGTCGGAGGTGCCGGCACGGAGCCGGATGGCGGACGGGTCGCGGCCCGGGAGCGGCAGCTCGAAGCTCTCACCGCCCCAGGCCTCGCGCGGAAAGCGCTGTCCCGCCCGACGCTGTGCCCAACGCAGAACTTCGCCGGCGGCCTTGCGCGCAACCGCATTGGGGTCTTCGCCTGGCATCCATCCGGCGACGCGAAGCACCTCGTGTTCGCGGACGATCCGAGGCATGCGGCTTGCCAGGTGCGACAGCGCGTCGGTCATGCTGTTGCTCATGCGGCCACCTCGGGGGTCTTGCTGTCTGAGAGTGCCGGATCCGGGGAAAGTGCCGAAAGGTCGAGGCCGGCCACCCGGATCTCGCCCGTCATCAGCTTGTGCAGCAGCGCCTTAAAGAGTTCGTCGAGCACGGCGCGCTTGCGGCGGTGCAGGTCGATCTTCTGGTCGATGGCGTCGAGGACGGCGACGATCTCGCGCTGTTCATCCACCGTGGGTGGCAAGGGGAGCGGCAGGCTGTCGATGGTGCCGGTGTTGAGATTGTACTTGCCATCGGCCGCGGGCGTCGCTCGCCCAGCGACGATGCTAGTCCCGAGTTCAGACCCATAGAAGTGGGCGGCGAAATAGGGATCAACCCGGTCCAGCTTCAACTGCGCCCGGATCAGGTAAGATGCAAAGAGCGCGCCCTCGGGCTCACTCGCAAATACGGCGCAGGCCCCGAGCCGCTCAATGACGCCGTTCGTACGGATGAAGATCAGGTCGCCGTCCTTGAGCAGGTACCGCTGAGCTTCATCCTTGCGGAGCGTGCCGAATTTGATGTCAGACGCATTGACACGGCCGGGCTCGATGTTGGGGATCCGCAGCACCGGAAACTCGGTAGGATCGTAAGTGCAGCGTGTCGAAGTGCCGTACTGCAGGCGCTCCCGGACTTCGGCGAACTCCACGACATCCCAGCTTTCCGGGATCGGACCGATCTCGGTTTCCTTCTGCGCCTCGCCCCGCAGGCCCTTCGTGAACAGCGCCCGCATGGCCGCGCGCTTGAGGTCCTGGGCTAGACTAGTGCAGCGATCATGCAGCTTCATCGCCTCCCGCACGCGTGCCAGCACGCGAACGATGTTACGCTGCTCGTCAACCTCAGGGTGCGGCACGTCAAGCGCGGCAAGGCGGTTCCGCGACAGGTTCGGAATCGTGGTCTTGTTCCCCGCGCCCTCGAAGATGCCCAGTTGGGTGAAGCCGCATTGCAGGAAGTAAACGTAGAACCGGGGATCGACGTCGTCCGCCAACGGGCGGAGGCGGTGCAGGTGGTTCTGGAACGACATGACATCTTGCTCACCGTTCCAGACGGCGGCGCGGCCGATCTCGCCGCCCTCGCACACCAGAAGGTCGCCCGGACGTAGCAGCTTCCCGCTCAGTTCGTGCGGAGGGATCGCCATTTCGTCGACCTTGGTCAGGTCGATCTCGTCCCACAGCACGTTGGATGTTCGCAGGAAGGGGGTCTTTTCGACACCGTCGCGGGCAGCCGCTGACATGGTCTTGCCCGCCCCGATCTCGAACAGTTCGCCCAAGGGGCGAAGGGGCCATGCATCGTTGATCACAGCCGCACCAGCATCTTCGCGAGCGACGCGTCGATGTCCCTTGTCTGGTCATCCAGCTTCAGCAGTTCGCCGACGATATCCTTGATCGGCCGCTGCGCGACGTCGTCCGTTTGGGAAACCCAGCGACCGGGGCTGAGGTTGTAATCCGCCGCCGCCGCCTGCTCCCGCGTGATGACCGCAATCTCACCGTCCACCGGCTCGCCCTTCAGATAGGCGGCGGCCAGCGGGCGAATGTCTTCCTCGGAAATGAAGTTCTTCGGCCGCCCCTTCTGCACGCGGCGCGTAGCGTTCAGAAGGACGATCTTGTCCTTCCGCGCGGCGGGCTTGCGCTTCGACAGCACGACGATCACGCCCGCTGCGGTGGTGTTGTAGAACAGGTTGTCCGGCAGCAGGATCACGCCGTCGATCAGGTCGCGATCGACGAACCACTTGCGGATGTTCCGTTCCTTGTCCTCGTTCTTGCTCCCCGAGCCGCGCGTCACCGCGCCAGTGTCGAGGACGACGGCCGCCCGCCCACGGTCGCCAAGGCAGGCCATCGTGTGCTGGAGCCAGGCCCAATCGCCCTTGCCGGTAGTCGCGCCGCCCTGCGTCCGGAACCGGTCGAACGGGTCGTCGGCGAAGATGTCCGGGTTGAACGGCTGGTTCCACATCGGGTTGGCGACGACGATGTCGTAGGTGCGGATCTTGCTGTCCGGCGTCTTGAACTTCGGGTTGATCATCGTGTCGCCGCGCGCCATCTCGACGCTCATGTCGTGGATGATCGCGTTCATCTGGGCGACGGCGTAGCTCTCGGCGGTCAGTTCCTGGCCGTAGAGCTTGAGGGGAACCTTGCTGGTCGGGTCGAGTTCGCGCGCGACGAGCTGGAGCTTCACCAGAAGCCCCGCCGAGCCGCAGGCATAGTCGTGGCATTCCTCGCCGGGCTTCGGGCGCATGATGTGTGCCATAAGGAATCCGACCTCGGTCGGGGTGAAGAACTCGCCTGCGCTCTGGCCCGAGCCTTCCGCGAACTTCCGCAGCAGATACTCGTAGGCGCGGCCGAGGAAATCGGGCTGCACGTCGGCGAGACCCAGCCGGTAGCGCGGGTCGGAGAAGGTCTCGACCACCTCGCGCAACTTGGCCGGATTGATGTCGCGTTCGCCATTCCGCTCGGCAGCGAAGTCCACCACGTCGATCACGCCGGAGAGCGATGGGTTCTGTCGAACGACGGCGCGCACCGCCTTGGTCAGGTGCTCTCCGATATCCTTCGGGCGGGTGGGGCGGCCCTGCTCGTCGTTCGGCCAGTCGTAGCTCTCGCGCCCGCTGATCACCGACCAGCGCGCTTCGGGCGGCAGGTAGAAGCGCAGGAGGGCGTGGTCCTCCTCCGCGATCTCCAGCGCCGTGTCGCGGTCGCCGTATTCCTCCGCCAGCCGCGCGATCTCGTCATCGAAGACATCTGACAGGCGCTTGAGGAAGAGGAGCGGCAGCAGGTAGTCTTTGAACTTGGCCGCGTCCTTCTCGCCGCGGATCGAGCAGGCCGCATCCCACAACATCTGCTCCATGGATTTTGTGGAGGGCGTTGCGGAGCGCGCGCCGGTGCGGCGCCGCGTCACTTTCGCTGCCGCTTCGGCCGAATCGGCGCTAGGCTCGTCCATGTCCACCCCAGCCTCGGCGGCGACGGCGGCGATGGTGGCGCGGGCGGCCTTCTGCGGCATGTTGGCCCCGCCCTCCCAGCGGTTGACCGTGGCGAAGGAGACGCCGAGCCGCTCGGCGAGCTGCTCCTGCGTGAGGTCAAGGTTGGCGCGGATAGCGCGCAACGTAGCGGCGATGGTCTGTGCATTTGTCATATTTGATATATTTGCTATATCGCATATTCTTGTCAATGCCGAATTTTCATCGCCGCGCGCTGCCCCAAAAGGGGAACTAAGATTCTAACGTACGCCGCTGCTCGGCCCACTCTAGCGGCATGGGCTTCAACAGAGCGTCCATCTGCAAGGCGGCCGGCTGCCTTCCGTCGAGGATCGCCTCGACGATGTCCGGGGCGAGCAGGGTCAGGCGCAGGACCCGGCACAGGTAGGACTGGTTGATCTTCTCGGCCTCGGCCAGCTCGGTCACCGAGGCAAATCGGCCGCTCTCCATGAGCCGCTTCCAGCGGTGGGCTCGGGCGATCGCCTTCACCATGGTGTTGTCGACGCGCGGGCGGGGCTGGCCCCAACACGCCCCGTCGGGCATGACCACCTGCTTGCGCCCGCCGCGCTTCCGGAGGGTCAGGGGAACACGGACCGTCAGCGTGCGCCCGTCATCGGTGGCGGCGTCGCCGGCTCTCATGCTGCCCTCCGCGGATCGTCGGCCATGCCGCCAAGCTCATGAACCAGACGAGCCAGCCCATCGATGCGGAGGCGGATATCGACGCCTCCCTGTCCGACCTCGACGCGCTCGACGAGCAGCTGGACGACGCGCGCCTGCTCGGCCGGGAACAGCTCGTCCCACAGCGGGTTGAGCCCTTCCAAGGCTTCCCTGACCTCAGCCTCGGACAGACCATCGATCTCGCGCCGCGCCGATCGCCATGTGCCGACGATCACCTCCGGGGCCCGGAGGAGGCCGCGCAGCTGGTCAACCACCGCGCCCTCGATCTCAGTGGCGGGCACGCGCCCCACCGGGCAGGCATCGGCGCCGCGCTTCAGGACCGACTGGCTGACACAGTAGCGGTAGAGCTTGTCGCCGCGTCGCGTGTGCGTCGGCGTCATGGCGTAGCCGGTTGGACCGAAGATGAGGCCCTTCAGCAGGGCCGGTGTCGCGGCCCGTGTCCGGTCGGCGCGCACCCTCGGGCTCTCGCGCAGGATTCTGTGCACCTTGTCCCACAGGGCGCGCGTGATGATAGCTTCGTGCTCGCCGGGATAGGCCGTCCCCTTGTGCACGGCGTCACCGATATAGACCCGGTTGTTGAGCAGCTTGTAGAGGAAGCCTTTGTCGACGAGCCGACCGCGCCGCGTCCGCACGCCTTCGGCGGCGAGCGCCCGAGCCAACGCGGTCGCCGAACCCACCTCGACGAAGCGCTCGAAGATCATCCGGACCGTCGCGGCCTCGGCATCATTGATCACCAGCTTGCGGTCCCTGACCTCGTAGCCGAGCGGCACGAAGCCGCCCATCCACATGCCGCGTTTGCGCGAGGCGGCGATCTTGTCCCGGATGCGCTCGCCGATCACCTCCCGCTCGAACTGGGCGAAGCTGAGTAGGATGTTGAGCGTAAGCCGTCCCGTGGACGTCGTGGTGCTGAACGACTGCGTGACCGAAACGAAGGTCACGCCGTTACGGTCGAACACCTCGACCAGCTTGGCGAAGTCGGCGAGCGAGCGGCTGAGGCGGTCGATCTTGTAGACCGCGACCATATCGACCGATCAGTCCTCGTTGTCGCCCAGCAGCCTCGGGACGCCGGCCCGGTCAGGTTCAACCTTGAGACACATGCACCAGCGTCATGGCATAGCCATCATGCTGCTGGAGTGTCTGTATGCGGACGCTTCGACCGGCGCTGACATTCCACTCCGCCGGATCGACCTCAATCCACGGAGAAGCCTGACCAGGCTGTTGCTTGATCTCGATTGGAAGTGCTTTCCCGCGCCATACCGCGGAGTTTGGCGGAGAGGGCGGCTTCACGGCGTAGTCGATGACACTGTGCCTGCTGAACACGACGGTGAGGTCTTCGTCATGAAGCTCGGCATAGCGCCGCGCCGCTGCCGCTTTGCTGATATCAAATCGTTTGTTGATGAATCGGACAAACTGGAAGTCGGGCATGCGTTCTAAATAGTGTCCGATCAGGCGCCGCGGCGCGAGAAGTTCAATTGCAAAGCGATTGGCTTGCGCTTCCTGGATCGCATGCCGCGTCGAGTTGCCTTGCTCCCTCATGTCGCCTGTGCTGCAATCGAAACCTCTCGGTGACGTGGGCCGATGCCATGGATGCAGAAAATGGCAAAGCTCATGTGCCAGCGTGTATTTGCGCCTCTGTGGCGTCGAACTGGCATTGAGCAGAACAGCGCCAGAGCCCTTGCCGGGTGTCGTGACAAGCGCGCCTTCGATGCTCTTGAGCGGCGCACTCCGGATTTGACGTATGTCGAGCGCCTTGGCGATTGCCCGGATAGCGATCGGCCTATGATCCAATGTCAGCTGATCGAGAATCGCCTCTGCCATGCGCTGGGGATCTCCGCCCGCCGCTTCGGCCTCCTCTTCGATGGCAATACGATCAAGGCGAAGGACCATCGAGAGACTTTCGGCGTTTCAGCAGGGACTGCAGCATATCATCGAGCAATGCGACGTCCTGCGGATCGAGGTCCCGTGCCTGCCGGAACATGCGGGCAAGGGCAGGGTCTGCGTCTTCAGCCTCGATATCCTCGCTGACAAGCCAGGTGACCGTGACCTTGAAGTGATCCGCAAGCTTGGTGACGAGGTCCATAGACGGGTTCTCGGCACGGTGCTTCTCGATTTGCCAGATATGGGCTTTCGAGACCCCGACGGCGGTAGCAACCTCTTGTAATGATTGACCATTCTTCAAGCGCAAGGCGTTGATCTTGTCGGCGAGGCGCATGGGATCTCCCCTTCCCTTTGGCTCGGGCGCGTTTTCTGAGGTTGCCGTTAACATAGCACAGCTATTGACTCGGGCAATTCGTTTTCTACATATTACGAAATCGGGTAAAGCAATCGGGGGCAGTGAAGATGCGTGCGGCAGACCTCAAGATCGAACACATGGCCGTTTCGGCCCTGAAACCCTGGGAACGCAATGCGCGGACCCATTCGAAAAAACAGATCGGTGAGATCGCCGAGAGCATCAGGACCTTCGGCTTCACGAACCCGGTCCTGATCGATCGGGAGAACACGATCCTCGCAGGGCATGGGCGGGTCGCAGCCGCCCGCCTGCTTGCGATGCGGAAGGTCCCCTGTGTGAGGCTCGAGAACATGACGCCGGCCCAGAAGCGGGCCTATGTGCTCGCCGACAACAAGCTTGCCCTCAATGCGGGGTGGGATGACGAGTTGCTCGGGGAGGAGCTCAAGGCGCTGCTCGAGATCGATCTCGATTTCGATGTCGGGGTCACGGGCTTCTCGATCCCGGAGATCGACAGCCTGATCGAGGGATTGAACCCGGAAGAGGAGGGGGATCCGGCGGCCGATCTTCTGCCCGAGGATGACGGGGCGCCGCCCGTCTCCAGAGAAGGCGATATCTGGCAACTCGGGCCCCATCGCCTGATCTGCGGCAGCGCGCTTGAGGCGCGTGTCTTTCACCGGCTGATGGGTAAGGAGCGGGCGCGGATGGTCTTTACCGACCCACCCTACAACGTGCCGATTGGCGGCCATGTAAGCGGTCTCGGCAAGATCAGGCACCGGGAGTTCGCGATGGCCTCCGGCGAGATGACGCAGGGCGAGTTCACCGGGTTCCTCGAGACGGCCTTCCGCAACCTGGTCGATCACAGTCTCGATGGCTCGATCCATTTCGTGTGCATGGACTGGCGCCATATGGGCGAGATGCTGGAGGCGGGGGAGGCGGTCTATACCGAGCTCAAGAACCTATGTGTCTGGGCAAAGGACAATGGCGGCATGGGGGCCTTCTACCGTTCGCGCCATGAACTGGTCTTCGCCTTCAAGAAGGGGACGGCACCTCACATCAACAGCTTCGAGCTCGGCCAGCATGGCCGCTACCGGACCAATGTCTGGGAGTATCGGGGTGTGAACACGATGAGGGCAGGCCGGATGGAAGAACTTGCCCTTCATCCGACCGTGAAGCCTGTTGCGATGATTGCCGATGCGATCAAGGACGTCTCGAAGCGCGGCGAGATCGTACTCGATGCCTTTGGCGGCAGCGGATCGACCCTGATCGCCGCTCACAAGACCGGGCGTCGCGCGCGGCTCATCGAACTCGACCCGATCTATGTCGATCGTATCGTGAAGCGCTGGCAGGCTTTTGCGCATGACGATGCCGTGCTTGAGGGCACAGAGCAAAGCTTTGCTGAAATCACAAGCCTGCGTCAGGCGGAGCTGGAGACGCCGAAACGCCCTGAGAGCAGGGATATTGTGGAGACGGCCTGATGAGCAACGACGGCGACAGTCCGGATGCCGCCGGCAAGCTCGTGCCTTATGATGTGGGCTACGGCCGACCGCCGGCGGCAACCCGGTTCCGACCGGGGCAGTCCGGCAATCCACGCGGCCGCCCCCGGAAGTCGCGCCTGCCGGATCATTTTCCGAAGCTTCATGAGGAGCGACTGAAGCAGGTGACCCTTCAGGAAGCCTATCGCAAGATCACGATCCGCGACGGGGACCGGACAGTCGACCTTACTATTGCCGAAGCCGTCATCCGCAGCATCGGTCTCAACGCAGCCAAAGGTGACAAGCGCTCGCAAAAGATGTTCACAGAACTGCTGCGCACCGTCGAGACGGAGAACAAGGCGCTCCACGACGAATACCTCAAAACCATGATCGAATATAAGTCTGCCGGCGAGAAAGAGATCGAACGCTGCAGGCGCCTCGGGATCGATCCGCCCGAGATGTTGCCGCACCCTGATCACATCCACATTGACATGCGCACGGGCGAGGCGGTTGTACGCGGGCCTTTCACCAGGGAAGAGAAGAAGATATGGGATGGAGCAAAAAAGTATCTGGAGAGCGTCGAAGAAGAGATCGAGTTTCTGAAGGGTATGCTGAAGAAAGACCCGGACAACGAGAATCTGCAGAGGTGCCTTCAGCAGAGTATCGGCATTCAGAAGCGGATGGCTGAATTGTTGGGGGAGTGAAAGTCGAACAATTGGACGGCGGTCGGAATCGGTTCGTTTCTGGCGGAAATGCTGGCTCTCGAGTTAGTGTCCGGCGGGGAAATCACCAATACGAAGTGTTACCGCTTGAGGGAGCTTTGCAGCGTGCTTGATCAAAAGCTCAGCTATTTTGTCCTTGTTTAGAAACTCAAATCCGTCCGGACCCCTTTGATCGTCGCGATGATGAATTGACGCCAGAAAGCGTCTGGGTCCCTTTTCAGCACCCCTCCATACATCGGCAAGCTCGAGCTTCTCGCCGCTGTAAATCCATTTGCATTGAAGCAATCCAATGGTTTTGCCATTTGAATCGCTCCCCATGCCGTCGACGCCACCGTCTCCTGACCCGCCGACATGGGTTGACCTGAGCCCCTGAAGTTCCTCCAGATTTGAGTAGAGTCCGTCACTTGAAGGAGACGGACGATGAGACGATCAAGGTTCACGGAAGAGCAGATCATCGCGATCCTGCGGGAGCAGGAGAGCGGCATCCGGACGGCGGATGTGTGCCGCAAGCACGGGATCAGCGGAGCGACCTTTTACAAGTGGAAGTCGAAGTATGGCGGCCTCGAAGTGTCGGAGGCGCGGCGGCTGAAGGTTCTCGAGGACGAGAACGCACGGCTGAAGAAGCTTCTGGCCGAGGCCATGCTCGACAACACGATGCTGAAGGATATTGCCTCAAAAAAATGGTAACGCCCGCCGCCAGACGGGAGGCCGTGGCTCATCTCTGCAACACGCATGGGGTGAGCCAGCGCCGGGCGTGCTCGACGGTCGGAGCGGACCGGACTTCGGTGCGCTATCGAAGTGTGCGTCCCGACGACCGGACGATCCGGGACCGGTTGCGGGAGATGGCGGCCGAGCGCCGGCGCTTCGGCTATCGGCGCCTGCACATCCTGCTCAACCGGGAGGGCATCCGCCTGAACCACAAGAAGCTGAGACGGCTCTACCGGGAGGAGCGCCTGCAGGTTCGCCGTCGCGGTGGCCGCAAGCGAGCCCTTGGAACACGGGCACCGATGACGATGCCACAAGGACCGAACCAGCGCTGGTCGCTCGACTTCCTCAGCGACACTCTGACGGACAGCCGTCGCTTCCGCATCCTGGCGGTCGTCGATGACTTCACCCGGGAGTGCCTCTGCCTGGTCGCCGACACCTCGCTCTCGGGTACGCGGGTCGTGCGGGAGTTGGGCCGTCTCATTGCCCGGCGCGGAGCACCGCTGACCATCGTCAGCGACAATGGAACGGAGTTCACCAGCATGGCGATCCTGGGCTGGTCGCAAGAGGCCCGCATCGAATGGCACTACATTGCGCCCGGCAAGCCGACCCAGAACGCCTTCATCGAGAGCTTCAATGGCAGGCTCCGGGACGAGCTGCTGAACGAGACCCTGTTCCGCTCACTCGATCACGCGCGTGAGACGCTTGCTCTCTGGAAGGACGATTACAACACCATCAGGCCGCACAGCTCGCTCGGCAACCTGCCGCCTGCCATCTATGCCATGCTCGACGCCCCCGTGATGCAACGGGACGGGACGTCCGAGCGCTCTGGGGGCTCCACGCCCCGTCCCGTTGCATCACCGAGCCCAACAGGCTCAAATGATCAACAGACTCTACTTCCAACTGGATGAAACTTGGGGCTCAGGTCACCGCTTCTACTGATGA
>Ga0207415_1000885_pt1 | contig 17852 bp, 15 predicted proteins | sample Passage237A_FD_187369 | JGI IMG/M metagenome (GOLD analysis project Ga0207415, IMG submission 187369) | Cellulose adapted compost microbial communities from Newby Island Compost Facility, Milpitas, CA, USA - Passage2 37A (SPAdes) (version 3) ...
TAGCTTGCAGGCTGCGGCTTCTGCCAGTAAGGTCCACCTACATCCCAATTGGCAAACCAAAGTTCTTCGGTGGTTCCATACCAGCTTTTCAGATCAAAAAGTCCATCGTGAGCAATAAATGATTTGAAACGGTTGCCATGCATTCCGGCGAGCATAAACACTGAATATCCTCCGTAGCTTGCACCCACACAACCCAGTCGGGATACATCTACATAAGGCTCCTTAGAGATTTCATCAATAGCAGCAAGATAATCCTGCATGGGTTGTCCGCCCCAGTCTTTACTAATCTCTTCATTCCAGCGAGTACCCCATCCCGGCATTCCACGACGATTGGGTGCTACTACGATATAACCGTTTGCCGCCATCAGTTGAAAGTTCCACCTGAAACTATAAAATTGAGAAAGGGCAGATTGCGGACCTCCCTGGCAATACAACAGCGTAGGATATTTTTTGGAGGGATCGAAGTCGGGAGGATAGATCACCCAGACGCCCATTTGGCGGTTGTCGGTAGTGCGTACCTTACGAAGCTCGGTTTTGCTAAGCTTAAGAGAATTGTAAACATTGTCGTTTTCGTGTGTCAGCTGCCTCATTTCTCCGCTTCCGAGATTCACTGCATAAAGCTCAGGCGCATGATTCATGTCACATCGCGACACGATCATCTCATTTCCTGCTTCACCCACAAGTCCGTTGATATCAAATTTGCCATCCGTAATCTTCCGAACCACCGGAGCCATCTTTGTATAGCCCGGGAAGATCACCTCAAAAAGCTGCACTGTTCCTTGCCAGGCGGCGTTGAAATAAATCTTTCGTCCGTCGGAAGACCACATGAAGTCATTTACTGTACCGTCCCAATGTTGCGTTAGATTCAGTTTTAGCGCAGTTTGCATTTTCAAATCCATCACATAGATATCATTCTTGTCCGCTTCATACCCATCACGCGCCATGCTTGTCCAGGCGATGTACTTCCCGTCGGGACTGAATGCGGGATTGGTATCATAGCCCATCATATTGGCAGTGAGATTGGTCGTCTGTCCGCTTTCCAGATTGTAGTAGTAGATATCAGTGTTCGTACTGACTGCATAGTCCTTCCCAAATTTCTTTTTGGTGACATACACCAACCCTTTGCTATCGGGACTCCACACTACATCTTCCAGTCCGCCGAAAGGTTTCTGAGGCACATCATACGGTTCGTTGGGCATCAGGTCTTTCTCTTTGCCGCCTTTCAATGGTGCAATAAACAGATGTGAAAATTTTCCGTCTTCCCAGGTATCCCAATGGCGGTAATTTAGATCGGTATATATCTGAGCGGAAGTTTTGGGTAAGTCAGGGTAGATATCTTTTCCCAGCATGGGCTTCAACAGTACTTCCTTTGTATATGCGATGTATTTACCGTCGGGAGAAACCCTAATATTTTCCGCATCGGGAATATTGTTGTAAACCTGACGCCAGTTCTTGCCATTGTCATCGCTTCTATAGATAGCTTTATCATCAAACGCATACCAGGCAGTAGCATCTCTCTGGAAGATACTCCTACTCTCGTTTCTTTCCTTCTTTTCGCCGGTTTTGATGTTCAGGGAGTAGCGTTTTGCAGTGCTTTTCTCCGTTTTCACATCGTATATTCTTGCGGTGTACAATACCGTTTTTCCATCCTTGCTCACGCCTTCTCCGCCTACTCTTTTCAGGCTCCAGAGCAATTCTGGTGTCATTCGATCCTGTGCGCGGCCACAAATGGTGACCAGCAGCAATACCGGAAGCAATAATTTCTTCATTATCTGATGGCTTATGTTATCAAAGAAAAAGAGTAGTAAATATAGATTTTTACCTGCGCAACTTATCACTCGTTACGGGTGAAAGACCGGGATCGTTTTCCGGATTTTCCACTTTGAAATCTATCATGCTTTCCCAACCGGCTTTAAGATTGATGGCATCAGGATGTGCAAACACTTCTTCCGGCTGTATATGCAGCAGCAAATTTCCGGGATCCCATTGTCCATTTTCATTTGGATCGGCTATGACATGCAGACGATATGTCCCCGGATTGAGCCGGGGAAGATGAACGACGCTGTCTAAAACGGGTTGCTGATACACCACATCCTTACCATTTAAGATCACCAATACAAAGTTGCGACCAAAGAAACGCCTCGGTATAAGCACCTGCAACTTAGCATAGTCATCGCTTTGCTTCGTGCGGAAACTGTATCGTGAGGGCATGGCTTCTGTCCCTGCACTATCCCGGGCAAATCCTTTCAGCAGCCGCAGCGTATAAACGGTATTTTCCTTCCAGTTGGCGGACAATGATATTTTGTTTTTTACAGTATCTTCCAAACGAGTCAGCGGCTCCTCTACATCAACCCCCGAACTATCGTAGCTCAGGCTAAGCCTCTCAGGGAAAAACTCAGCAACGGGCTTTGTAAAATTGATCTCCAGCGGACGGGTAATATCGACCGCTCTTTTACGGAGATTTGAAGTATCTGCTGCGACTATGTAGGAAAAACCGGTTTCAGTAGATGGTGTTGACACTACACCTCCCCTGCCGCGTGAGAGGTTACTTTCTTCAACCGGTGCAACCTGCTGACCCGAATCTTTCTCAGCAAAAATGTTGAGACGAATGCGAGCCGGCGCGGTAGAGGGCGTTACAGTACTATCCAGAAAAGCGATCATCTCACCCGGACCATCGTAGATCATATTATTGTTCGCGTCGCGGATCGCGTAAACCCTGAACGCTCTGTGTGGTAAGCCATCGAAGCGAAAAGAGCCGCTATTGTCTGTCTTTCTTGCATATAAAGGTTTCTCGCGCACTACAGCACTATCCGATTTTGCTGCATCGTACAACACGATAAGTGCTCCCGAGTCTTTTCTACCGGAAGCTGCATCCATTACATAGCCTGCAAGTGAAAGAGAATCGAAATATTCGCCTGTGCTGAAAATATAGCTGTAGCCGGTAAAGGGATTGTTCTCGTGTAGATCCTGTATTGCGTTTCCAAACGAAATTCTGTAAGTCGTATTAGGCTGAAGCAGAGAGTCGGGAATCTTTACTGTTACCGTTCTCCTTATGGCGCTAACGTCCGGCGGAAAAGGAAGAATAGGTGCAACGGTCACTTCTGTTGCTGCGTTGTTGAGGACGATAAACTCATCAAATCTTAGATCAATACGCGTAACCTTTGTATTCAGCAATGAGTCGTCGGGAGTAACTTCCAGCAGTTTGGGCGGCTGAATATCTTTGGGTCCACCGGTAGGCGCCATTACCTGAGCACAAGCGGCTAACATACTCACTACCAACATCCATGTAAAACCGCGTATCGTCCTGAAGATCATTTGCGCCCAAAAATAACATAAAGCGACAAGTTACCAGCAAGCGTAAAACTACACGACACAGACACGAACTTAAACGAGAAAAAAGTAAACCATTTTGACAGGTGACCAAAGACATAGAAACGATATAACAAACGGACAGCGAGTAAGCCGACACTCATTGCCTATGCTTCTGTGTTTTAATTTTTTTCCCACCGCACAAAATATTTTGAATTGCCACCGCACAAACGGCACATTTGGTTTTGCCCCACCCACAAGCCAACCCTTCAGCAAAACCAAAAGAGCCATTTTCTGCCAACGCACCAACGAGAATATTAACTTTGAAACCTATAAATTGAAATAAAAAGACAACATGTTTGAACAGACTTTTAAGAATATAGACGACATACTTTACAAGGACGCAGGAGCCGACAGCGAACTGGACTACATTGAACAAACTTCCTGGGTTCTGTTCTTGCGTTACTTGGATCAATTGGAAAGTGAAAAAGCAGACGAAGCTGCTTTGGAAGGAAGAGAATACCAATACATTCTGGATGAGGAATATCGTTGGCCGAATTGGGCAATGCCTAAAACAGCAGATGGAAAACTTGACCATCACAAAGCCATGACTGGACCTGACTTGGTTCAGTATGTCGATTATAAACTTTTCCCCTACTTGGCAAGTTTCAAACAAAAAGCCATCGACAACCCCAAAACGATTGAATATAAAATCGGGGAGATTTTCAGTGAGCTGAAAAACAAAGTAAAAAGCGGTTACAACCTGCGTGAAATTATAGAAATGGTGGACGAGCTGCCTTTTGGTAGTTCCAAGGACAAGCACGAACTCAGCCACTTGTACGAAACCAAAATCAAAAACATGGGCAATGCTGGTCGCAATGGCGGACAGTATTACACGCCACGACCTTTGATTCGTGCCATGATTGAAGTGGTGAACCCACAGATTGGCGAAAAGGTCTATGATGCAGCTTGTGGTAGTGCGGGCTTCTTGTGTGAAGCATACGCCTATATGTATGAGCGTATGGAGAAGACGACCAAAAATCTGAAAATCCTTCAGGAAGAAACCTTTTACGGAAAAGAGAAAAAGAACCTGGCCTACATCATTGGGGTGATGAATATGATTTTGCACGGCATCGAAGCGCCAAACATCATTCACACCAATACGCTGACGGAAAACATCAGAGACATTCAGGAGAAAGACCGTTATCACGTTATCCTAGCCAATCCTCCATTTGGCGGTAAGGAACGAAAGGAAGTACAACAAAACTTCGATATCAAAACCAGCGAAACCGCTTTTTTATTCTTACAGCATTTTATCAAAAGTCTGAAAGCAGGCGGACGAGCAGGTATCGTTATCAAGAACACATTTTTGAGCAATACCGACAATGCGTCTATTTCATTGCGCAAGTATTTATTGGAAAGCTGCAACCTGCACACCATTTTGGATATGCCGGGAGGAACCTTCCTGGGGGCAGGTGTAAAAACGGTAGTCTTGTTTTTCACCAAAGGCGAACCGACCCAAAAAATCTGGTATTACCAGCTCGACCCGGGTAGAACCTTAGGCAAAACCAACCCGCTCAACGATGCGGATATGCAGGAATTCATACAACTGCAAAAGGGAAAGACCGTTTCTGAGAAAAGCTGGATAATCGACATTGCAGACATAGACACGAGCACCTACGACCTCAGTGTGAAAAATCCCAATAAGAAAGAGGAAGTCAAGCTCCGCTCACCACAGGAGATTTTAGCAGAAATGGAAATACTTGATGAAGAAGCCGAAAATGTCCGAACCTTGATTAGTAAGATTATTGGTTTGCCTGATTAATTCAGTAGTGATGAAAGAACAAGAGCTTACACATAAAATCATTGGGGCGGCTATGGAAGTGCATAAGCACTTAGGCAATGGCTTTCAAGAAGTCATTTATCAACGAGCCTTAGCCATTGAGATGCAAATGCAAAATATCCATTTCGTTAGGGAGCAAGAAATGCCTTTACAGTACAAAGGCTATGATGTGGGAACCAGGCGGGTTGATTTTTTTGTGGAAGACAAAATAATGGTGGAGATAAAAGCGGTTATCAATTTAGAAGATGTGCATTTGGCTCAGGCTATGAACTATTTGGAAGCATACAATTTAGAAATTGGACTTTTAATAAATTTTGGAGCGAAAAGCTTACAGTTTAAAAGAGTTCACAATAACAAAAAGTCTTGAATCATAAGTAAAGTCTTGAACCATGATTCAAAAGGATTAAAGAATTACCATGATTAAAGAAAAATTGCAAAATATAAAATCAAGCCATCAAGCGAATCTTGAAAATCAAGGTTCAGACAATTTGCAGCAAGGTTGGGAAATAAAAAAGTTGGGGGAAGTATGTAAAGTGATTGCAGGTCAATCACCAGAAGGGAAATTTTATAATTCCAAAGGAATTGGAATGCCGTTTTATCAAGGCAAAAAAGAATTCAGTGAAAAATATATTGGAGAACCAACTACTTGGACAACTAAAATCACAAAAGAAGCAGAAGCAGGTGATGTTCTGATGTCTGTAAGAGCACCTGTTGGACCTGTTAATTTTTCAACTCAAAAAATTTGTATTGGACGTGGACTTGCAGCAATTAGAGCAGGTAAAAACATTGACAAAGAATTTCTTTATAATTTCCTGATAAAACACGAAAATGAAATTGAAGGAAATGCAGGTGCGGTTTTTAATTCTATCAATAAAACACAAATTGAAGCAATCGCAATCCCCCTTCCCCCTCTTCACGAACAACAACGCATTGTTTCCATATTAGATGAAGCCTTTGCAGCCATAGCCAAGGCAAAAGCCAATGCCGAACAAAACCTCAAAAACGCCAAAGAACTTTTTGAAAGTTATTTGCAGGAGGTGTTTGACCCTTCGACACGCTCAGGGCAAGGAAAAAAAGGTGATGGTTGGGAAGTTAGAACTTTAGGTGAATTATGTGTTTTCACTCAAGGTATTCAAAGAGATGTAAAACTTCAAAGTGAAACAAAAGGTGAAAATCAAGTGAGATTTTTAAGAATTGTTGATTACACTCAAGGTAATGAACCCCCAAGGTATATTGATTTTCCAGGCGAAAAGTATATTTTAAACACTGATGACGTAGCACTTGTAAGATATGGCGCATCAACTGGGTTCGTTTGTCGTGGTTTGGAAGGAGCTTTGGCAAACAATTTATTCAGAGTTATTCCCAAATCAACGGGTAAACTTACAAATGATTTTTTATTCATTTTTCTTCGCTCACCACTATTCCAAAATGCCATTAAAGCAACAATGAATGGTGCAGCAATGCCCGCAATAAGTTTTAGTTTAATTGAAGGAATACCTTTTCCACTACCACCACTCAAAGAACAACAAACCATCGTCCGTCAATTAGATGCCCTGCGAGCCGAAACGCAGAAGTTGGAAGCGATATATCAGAAAAAAATTGATAATTTGGAGGAGTTGAAAAAGAGCATTTTGCAGAAGGCGTTTAGTGGAGAGTTGAGCGGTGGGGAGCCTGTCTAGTCAAGAACTGAAAACTAATTTCAAAATGAGTCGGAATGCAAACGTGTTAAACGAATTCCAAGGTGAATGGGGAGGTATATGGACAGAAAAGAAGCTGGAGGCTTTTTCAAAGTATGTATGGTCTTATCTTACGATTATGAAGAATTACCCATATTGGAAAACTATATACTTTGATGGCTTTGCTGGAAGCGGTACAAGAGAAAAACGGACGAATGGAGATTTAATGCAGCAACTTAAAATCACAGAAGAAGAAGAAAGAACATACAAAGGTGCTGCTGAAAGGATATTAGGATTAGAGAATTTGGGTTTTGATTATTATTATTTCATTGATAAAAATGAAGAATCATTAAATAAATTAAAACAGAAGTTAAACGAACAATTTAAAAATAAAAACCTGGAATTTAGACTTGGTGATGCAAATGAGCAATTAAATAAACTTGCTAAAGCATTGCAAGATAATAAATATGCTGCTTTGGTTTTTCTAGACCCATTTGGAATGCAAATTGATTGGAATTCAATTGCAAATTTAAAAGGTACCCGATCTGATGTATGGATTTTAGTACCTACAGGAGTAATTGTAAATCGTTTGCTTGATAAAGCTGGGAAATTGGAATTTAGTGATAAACTTGAATCTTTTTTTGGGCTCCCAATAGCAGAAATTAAATCATTTTTTTACGAAGAAAAGAAGATTCCAACACTTTTTGGAGAGGAAGAAATTATTACAAAGGTTTCTAAACCTATTGAGAAAATTGCAAATTTGTATGCACAGCGTATGAAAACAATTTGGGAACATGTTACAGAAGAACCATTAGTTTTAAAGAACAGCAATAATGTCCCAATTTTTCACTTTGTATTCGCATCCAATAAAAAGAACGCAAAAAAAATTGCCAAACAAATCATCGATAAAATTTAACACATGGCACAATCGAGCATAGAATGGACAGAAATGACTTGGAATCCGACAACGGGTTGCAATAAAATTTCAGCGGGTTGCAAATTCTGTTACGCAGAAGTAATGGCAAGACGACTGAAAGCAATGGGGGTTGAAAAATATGCTCAAGGCTTTGATTTAGCAATTCACGAAGATGAATTACAAAGACCATACGCTTGGAAAAAGTCGAAAATGGTTTTTGTGAATTCCATGAGTGACCTATTTCATAAAGATGTGCCTATTGAATTTATTCAAAAGGTTTTCAGGGTTATGAAAGAAAATCCTCAGCACGTTTTTCAAATTTTGACTAAACGGGCTGATGTACTTCTGTATTATGATAAAGAAGGTTTGTTGGATTGGACACACAATATTTGGATGGGCGTTTCTGTTGAAAGCGAAAAAGAGATGAATCGCATAGACTTGTTACGACAAACCAACGCACGAGTGAAATTTTTAAGTTGCGAACCTCTAATCGGACCTTTACCTAATTTGAATTTAAAATGCATTGATTGGGTAATAGTAGGAGGTGAAAGCGGCAGAAAACCAAGGCCAATGAAAAAGGAATGGGTATTGGATATTAAAGAACAATGCAAAAAAAATGATGTTGCATTTTTCTTTAAACAATGGGGCGGAACGAATAAAAAGAAAACTGGAAATCTTTTGGAAGGAAAACAATATTTGGAAATGCCAGAACTTGAATCCTATTGAGCAAATTCTGCAAGAAAAAGATTAAATGCTTATTAAAGCGCTCAATATAAAAAATGAAACCCCTATTTAAATAAAGTGGAAGATATTATATAGTGGAAGATTATTTGATAATATCGAAATAATGAACGAAACCGAAACCAGAGCAGAATTTATAGACCCTGCCTTAAAAGCTGCAGGATGGGGCGTTGTAGAAGGAAGTCGCATCCGTATGGACTTTCCTATCAACAAAGGTCGTTTAATTGGTCACGGGCAACGTTCCCGCCCGGACAAAGCCGACTATGTATTGCAATACAAAAACAGAAACCTGGCGGTTATAGAAGCCAAGTCGCGTGATAAGCACTACACAGAAGGGGTTGCACAGGCTAAAAGTTATGCGGAAAGGTTAAAGGTTCGGTTTACGTTCAGCACCAATGGTTTACAGATCTACCGCATCGATATGCAGGAAGGACAGGAAGGAGAAGTATCTTCCTATCCTACGCCCGATGAATTGTGGGAAATGACTTTTGGGGAAGAAAACCAAAGCAAACCCCAAACAGCCTATTGGCGCGATAAGTTACTTTCCATCCCGTTTGAAGACCGTGGCGGTACCTGGCAACCACGATATTATCAGGAAAATGCTATTACAAAGGTTTTGGAAGCCGTTGCTGACGGCAGACAACGTATATTATTAACCCTCGCCACAGGAACAGGAAAAACTGCCATTGCCTTTCAGATAGCTTGGAAATTGTTTCACGCAAAATGGAACATCCAGAAAGACGGCCAAAGAAGCCCAAGAATTTTATTCTTAGCCGATAGAAATATTTTGGCCGATCAGGCATTCAACGCTTTTTCTGCATTTGAAGAAGATGCGTTAGTGCGCATCAGTCCAAGTGATATCAAGAAAAAAGGCAGAGTGCCGAAAAACGGAAGTGTGTTTTTTACCATTTTCCAAACCTTTATGAGCGGGCCAAACGATACCCCTTATTTTGGCGAATACCCAAAAGACTTTTTTGATTTCATCATTATCGACGAGTGCCACCGTGGCGGAGCCAATGACGAAAGCAGTTGGCGTGCCATTATGGAATATTTCAGCCCTGCCGTTCAGCTTGGTTTGACAGCCACACCCAAACGTACCATCAATGCAGATACTTACAACTATTTTGGTGAACCGGTTTATGTGTACTCACTCAAAGAAGGAATCAATGACGGATTCCTAACGCCTTTTAAAGTCAAACAAATTGACACCACCATCGATGAATATATATTCACCCCTGACGATACCGTATTGGAAGGCGAAATCGAAGAAGGCAAACGATACACCGAAGCGGAAATGAACCGCATCATTGAGATTAAGGAACGAGAAGAGTATCGGGTAAAGATATTTATGAGCCTAATAAACCAAAACGAAAAGACTTTGGTTTTCTGCGCTACACAATTACACGCTTTGGCAGTTCGGGATTTGATTAATCAATATGCTACGTCTAAAAACCCTAATTATTGCCACCGAGTTACTGCACATGACGGAAAAATCGGAGAACAACATCTTAGAGATTTTCAGGACAACGAAAAAAGCATCCCAACTATTCTGACTACTTCCCAAAAATTAAGCACTGGTGTTGATGCTCCTGAAGTGAGAAACATTGTTTTGCTTCGACCAGTGAACTCCATGATTGAGTTTAAACAAATCATTGGACGTGGAACACGTTTGTTTGACGGCAAAGACTATTTCACAATTTACGACTTTGTAAAAGCACATCATCATTTCAGCGACCCTGAATGGGACGGAGAACCCGAAGAACCTGAAACACCGACACCAAGACCACATCCACAACCTTGTGATGTTTGCGGACACAGACCTTGTATTTGTGCCCAAGAACCACCGCCAGAACCTTGTCCTGTTTGTGGCTACTCTTATTGTCGTTGCGACAATCCACCAAGACGAATGGTAAAAGTGAAATTAGCAGACGGTAAAGTGCGACAGTTTCAACACATGGTTAGCACATCATTTTGGAGTCCAGACGGCAGACCAATTTCAGCAGAAGAATTTTTGCGTTCACTTTTCGGAGCATTGCCCGAACTTTTCAAAAGTGAAGATGAATTAAGAACCATTTGGAGCAAACCCGACACAAGAAAGAAATTGTTGGAAGAGCTTTCTGAAAAAGGTTTTGCTAAACAACAGTTGACAGAGTTTCAGAAAATATTGAACGCTGAAAACAGCGACCTGTATGATGTTTTGGCTTATATCGCTTTTCATTCAGACATTTTAGAAAGAACGGACAGAGCAAACAGAGCAAAAATTCACTTGGACAACTACGACCCTAAACAGCAAGAGTTTTTAAACTTCGTTTTAAGCCAGTATGTAAAACAAGGTGTTGACGAACTTGACGACACTAAAATTGGCGACTTGCTTGTATTAAAATATCACGCCATTGCAGACGCTAAAAAAGAACTTGGCGACATTGCAACAATCAGAAACACTTTTATTGGTTTTCAAACTTATTTGTACGACAAAAGAGTAGCGATATGATAAAGACAATAAACATATCAGCCAACCCTTCGCAGCCATGCACATTTGCAAGCCGCACAAGCCAACGCACAGACTAAAGCTTGCAAAAGAGCATGTCTGCCCCAACGCAGAAGAAAATTCAAAATATTTTTTCCCACCCTTCTAAAAAAAATTAAAACACCCGACACACAAACCAACCCGACAAAGACAGTGAAACTCAACAACGACAATGGTTTACAGACACGGTGGACAAGAACGCCAGCTGGTAACAGCGTGTTGCCTCAATTGGCGGTGAAGTGCAAAATTGAAGCTGAGTGCTCCTATCAAACTTTTGTGCAGGTTGACAGCGTAGTGCTCCGAAATCGCCAACTGCGGCAACACGCAAAACGGTTTTAAGAGCGACAAAACCACAGAATGGCTAGGTTTGTGAAAGATTATTCTATTCCTCACTAACCTCAAACGACATTTACGATGCTACTGAGTATGTTTTTATTTTTCAGTCTTTTCTTTGCCGCTCCTCAGGGCGAAGGCGGCGATGTACCTGCCAGCATTTATGATTTCAAAGTAGAAGGACTGACGGGCGAGATGATTGATTTCTCTGCTTTCAAAGGCAAAAAAATACTGATTGTCAATACTGCATCTGAATGTGGTTATACACCGCAGTATGAAGATCTGGAAGCGTTATATCAAAAGTATAAGGACAAGCTGGTAATCGTAGGCTTTCCATCCAACGACTTTGGGGGACAGGAACCCGGAACTAACAAAGAAATTGCAGCATTCTGTAAGAAAAACTACGGGGTGAGTTTCCCGATGGCTGCAAAAATAACTGTGAAAGGAAACGACAAAGCGCCCATCTATCGCTGGCTGACGGAAGAACAATATAATGACTATAAGAACACTACTGTAAAATGGAACTTCCAGAAATATCTGGTGGATGAAAAAGGAAAGCTCGTGGCTATGTTTCCCTCTAAAGTAAAGCCTACCAGCAAGGAAATTGTAAGTCTTATTGAAAAATAGAAAGTCCGGAGCACAACTCCGGACTTTTAAATATTAGCGACGATAGTAACCACGGTCATAACGATCGCGGCGATAGCCATGGTTGTAGCAATACGAATCGCGACACCCTCTGTGCCCCCGGTCACAAATCCGGCTATGACGGTGGCGCAAAGGCTTGCGATACACCGGGTATCTTGGCGGCGGACTGAATCGTACGGGTGGTGCGATCACTACGGCTACTCGTGGCGCTACATAGGCTCTTCCTCCTCTATGAATACCCTTACCTCTGGGACCATATCGCTGAGCATCAGCTTCGGTGGCAAAGACAACAGAAAGCAACAAACCTGCTAACAGGGAAAAAAGAAACTTCATTTTCATACGCTTCACGTTTAAAAGTTAATGAACGTCTAAAGGCAAATAGTTTGCCAATTTTTAACAGAAACGAAAAAAGCGCCCAAAGGCGCTTAGATATTTTCAATTTGAAAGCACGTTACCATCGATGAAACGGATGTCTCGGGGGCGGTGGCGGTGCAACTAATACCGGACGTGGCGGCGGTGGCGGCACTACAATTACAGGACGAGGAGGTGTCCGTCTGCCGTAGTAGTAAGCTCCCCGATAATATCTGTCGTTGTCGTGATAATGAACACGCTTATGCTTATAGTGTTTGTGATGTTTGTGCTTGTAATGTCCACGTTTCTTCCCACGTCCCTGAGCATCTGCATCTGTCGTAGCAAACAACATTGCACCGGCTATCAGCAAACCTATTATTCCCTGTCTCATAACTTCACAATTTTGTTCTCTGAACCATTGCAAAGTCCTTACCAGCGAATGTTAAGAGGTTAAAAAAGATAATTACATCAAGGCGCGAATTTCATTTATCGAAACCACCGCGGCTCATTGTTTCTAAGAAAAGTTCTTATCTCCGGCGCAACTTCCAGCCGCTGTTTTGTGTAGCTGCAGTCAGGCGCTCACCTTTATGACGCTGCCTTTCCTCTTCCCATATAATAGAAGAAAGCAAGGCAGCAACCTCTTCTGCTTCAGTATCGTGTTGCGAGAGATATTCCGGTTTAAAATACTTCTCGATAAACTTGGTATCAAAGTTACCTGAACGGAACGCCTCTGTGCGAACAGCCCATTTTCCAAATTGCAGTGTAGTGTGAATACCTTTGATGTAATACTCATCAATTGCACGACAGAGTCGCTCAATCGCCTGCTCTCTGTCGCCCGCATGAACCACCAGTTTAGAGATCATGGAATCGTAAAAGATGGGGATTTCCATACCTTCTTCAAATCCGTCATCTACCCGTACGCCCGGTCCCTTAGGTGGCTTATACATTTCGAGCTTCCCTGTATCAGGAAGGAATTGGTTCAAGGGATCTTCTGCGCACACACGAAGCTCCAGCGCATGACCATTCATCTTCAGATCGTCTTGTGTGAAGCTTAGCTTTTCACCTCTTGCGATCTTTATCTGTTCTTTCACGAGATCAACACCTGTAATCATCTCTGTCACGCAATGCTCCACTTGAAGACGGGTGTTCATTTCCAAGAAATAGAAATTGAGATTTTCATCCACCAGAAACTCTACCGTTCCCGCACCATAATAGTTACAACTCTTAGCAACAGCTACTGCACTCTCGCCCATTGCTTTTCTGATGTCGGGTGTCAAACAGCTTGAAGGAGCTTCTTCGATCAGCTTCTGATGTCGGCGCTGAATAGAGCATTCCCGTTCGAACAGGTAAACATAGTTGCCATGCTGATCGCCGAGCAGTTGTATTTCCACGTGCCTTGGAGCAGCGACATATTTTTCTATGAACACTGCATCATCTCCAAAAGCGCTCATAGCCTCACTCTTAGCGGTGCGCATTTGTTCTTCCAGCGCCTCCATGTTTTCCACAATGCGCATTCCTTTACCGCCTCCACCTGCAGAAGCTTTTATGAGTATGGGAAAGCCAATACGTGCCGCGATTTCTTTTGCTTCTTCTACACTTTGAATGGGATCTTCCGTGCCGGGCACCATCGGCACATTGAATTTCTTTGCAGCCTGCTTGGCAGCAATCTTACTGCCCATCATATTGATACTATACTCAGAAGGTCCAATAAAGATGAGTCCGGCATCTGCACAGGCTTTGGAGAAAGAAGCATTCTCACTCAAAAAGCCGTATCCGGGATGGATCGCATCTGCGCCTGTCTGCTTCGCAACCTGCAGTATCTTTTCTGCACGCAGATAACTTTGCGCCGAAGGTGCCGGACCGATACAATAAGCTTCATCGGCATATCGTACAAAGGGCATATTCCGATCGGCTTCGGAAAAAACAGCTACGGTCTTTATTCCCATTTCCCGCGCAGTACGCATGACGCGCATGGCGATTTCACCTCTGTTGGCAACAAGAATTTTCTGCATAGTGCCCGCAAAGATAACTTTCTCCGTATTGAGAAACACCTGTTTAGAAATAAGCTTAATGATTCTTCAGCATCCGGACGATTTCACCTATACCTTCTGTAGCCGGCTTTTCAACCGCAATAATATTGGGAATACCACGAAGCTCTGGCAGTTTCTTATCCAGTACATAACGGGGTACACCCGGGCGCAGATAATCCACTAATCCTGCTGCAGGATACACCACCAGCGAAGTACCGATCAGCAAAAAAATATCCGCAGCTTCGACTACCGGAATTGCCCGCTCTATCATAGGAACCGGTTCTTCAAACCACACGATATGCGGACGCAATTGCGCTCCGTCTTCTGCCCGATCGCCGAGATGAATATCTCCTTCGACGGGATAAACCAGGTGTGGATTCTTTTCACTACGCATTTTAAATATCTCTCCATGGAGATGCATCACTTTTGTAGAACCTGCTCGCTCGTGCAGGTCGTCTATGTTCTGCGTGATAATATGAACATCAAAATCTGATTCCAGTTCGGCGAGGGCAAAATGCGCTGTGTTAGGCCGGGCTTCACGAACCCCTTGTCTTCTTTGATTGTAAAAACGAAGTACAAGTTCAGGATCACGCCGCCAGGCGCGCGGAGTAGCCACATCTTCAATGCGAAAATTTTCCCAAAGACCATCGCTGTCCCGAAAAGTTTTTAAGCCACTTTCTGCGCTGATACCTGCCCCGGTAAGCACTACCAGTTTTTTCTTTCTCATAAAAAAACTCATCGTAATGATGAGTTTTCAAGTTAAAGATGTTTTCAGAAATCAGACAATGGTTTGCTGTTCTTTCAAGTGCATCAGCATATCAGCGGTCATGCGGTCAAGATCAAACTCAGGTTTCCATCCCCAGTCGGTGCGGGCTGCGCTGTCGTCAATACGCTGCGGCCAACCATCTGCAATTTTTTGTCTGAAATCTGGTGCATAGCTGATGTCAAACTGCGGAATATGTCTTTGTATGGAAGCTGCAATTTCTTCCGGAGCAAAACTCATAGCGCCAATGTTGTATGCCATTCTCGACTTTATCTTTTCAGCCGGAGCCTCCATCAGTTCTATGGTACCGCGGATGGCATCGTCCATATACATCATTGGCAGGTAGGTTCCCTTGGCAAGAAAGCTTGTGTACTTACCTTCTTTTAACGCCTCATGATATATCTCCACGGCATAGTCGGTAGTACCTCCGCCGGGTGCCGACTTCCAGCTGATCAATCCGGGGTAACGCAGGCTGCGCACATCGAGCCCCCAGCGTTGATGATAGTACTGACACCAAAGTTCGCCGGCATACTTGCTAATGCCGTATACAGTTTGCGGCTCGATGATGGTACGTTGGGGTGTATCCTGCTTTGGCGTAGTCGTACCAAATACGGCTATGGAACTGGGCCAGTAAATCTTATGAAGTTTTTCCTGCACTGCCAGATCCAAAACCTGAAGCAGGCTTTGCATGTTGATATCCCATGCACGTTTAGGATCTTTTTCGCCGGTAGCAGAAAGTAATGCAGCAAGCAGATATATCTGGGTAATTTTCTCTTTGCGAACCGTTTGTAAAATCGCCTCTGCATCCATTGCATTTAACACCACATACGGACCTGTACCTTTCAATAGTTCGTGTTCCTCGCGAATATCAGAGGCAATAACATTATCTGCCCCATACATCTTGCGAAGCGCCATTGTAAGTTCCACACCTATTTGCCCGCAAGCACCTATAATGAGAATCTTTTCCATTTCGGATGTTAAAATTGAGAAATGCTACGAATGTTTGAAGTCCGTCATGGACTATTTATTTCCTTCAATCAGGCGGATAAAATCATCGAATAGATATCGCGAATCATGCGGACCCGGAGTACTTTCCGGATGGTATTGAACTGAGAACGCTGGTTTATCCTTCACGCGAATCCCCTCTATGGAACCGTCGTTCAGGTTGATATGCGTCACTTCAATACGTTCTGATTTCTGAGCAGCTTCTACATCAACACCAAATCCGTGGTTTTGCGTCGTAATCTCAGATTTTCCCGTGAGCAGATTCTTCACCGGATGATTCAACCCGCGATGACCATGATGCATTTTGAAGGTCGGAAGATCGTTTGCTCTTGCCAGTAATTGATGTCCCAAACAAATACCAAACAATGGCTTCTCCTCTTTTAAAACCTCTTTGATCGTAGATACTGCATAATCCATTGAAGCCGGATCGCCGGGACCGTTTGATACAAACACGCCATGCGGTTGAAACTCCATAATAGTTTTAAAATCTGTACGTGCAGGAAAAACTTTCAGGTAGGCATCTTTTGAAGACAGGAAACGAAGCATACTTTGTTTCACCCCGAAATCCAGTACGGCAATGCGATAGCGGGCGTGCTCATCTCCTACCGTATAAGCTGTTTTTGTAGAAACCTCAGACGAAAGGTCGAGCCCCTGCATATCGGGCACTTTTTCAAGCTCTTCTTTCAAAGTGCTTTCATCCATCAGTTCGGTAGTCACTATGCCGTTCATTGCCCCCTTGCTGCGGATATGCTGTACCAGAGCACGTGTGTCGACATCGTAAATAGCAACGATATTATTTTCGATAAGATATTGTTCCAGGCTTTCATCCGCCGTCATCCGGCTGTAGCGGTGAGAGATATTCTTACACACGAGCGCTTTGATTTTAACACTCGCTGACTCTACATCATCTTTTTTCACCCCATAGTTGCCGATATAGGCATTGTTCATGATCAACACCTGTCCGTAATATGAAGGATCCGTAAAGACCTCCTGATAGCCTGTCATACCGGTGTTAAAACAGATTTCGCCGCCGCTGGTTCCCTTCGCTCCGAAAGATTTCCCCTTAAATAGAGTACCGTCTTCCAGCAAAAGCCAGGCTGGCGCATGTTGATGTTGTGTTGCAGGCATAAGAACAAAATTGCGCAAAACTAAGGCAAATAGTCGAAGCAGAAAAGCAATGCTTTAATCATTTACGGCAATGCCTCGTCTGTTCATTTCTTATTTGAGTTTCTCACAAATTTCGCGACAGGTACAATGCTTTTGATGTTCGAGATGCCGTTGAATACGTTGTTCTGCATGGATTTTTCGGCATAGGATGCGTCAGATGCCATTCCTTATTCAGTCTGGTCTTTTTCATGGCTTAATATCTTAAGAAGTTCATCAACTAATACCGACTGTGCAGCATTGATCTTTTGCTTTGCCTCTTCAACCGGAAACCATCGCGCTGCATCTATTTCGGGAACTTCTATCCATTTGCCGGATTTATATGGATATTCCATGCGAAAAGTATTGCTTTTGATTCTTGAAGTGTCTGCATCTCCCTCCGCAATCCAAACATATACCCACTTTCCGCCCTTCTGTTTTACTGGTTTTAACGCGACAAATGTTTCCGCATTTAGCTCCTGTCCCAATTCTTCAAAAAATTCACGTTTAGCAGCATCCAGCATATCCTCTGCCTCATTTACCAATCCTTTGGGAACAGACCAATGACCC
>Ga0207415_1000892_pt1 | contig 17745 bp, 10 predicted proteins | sample Passage237A_FD_187369 | JGI IMG/M metagenome (GOLD analysis project Ga0207415, IMG submission 187369) | Cellulose adapted compost microbial communities from Newby Island Compost Facility, Milpitas, CA, USA - Passage2 37A (SPAdes) (version 3) ...
TCGCTCCGGGCATCATCCATGCCGTCGACTGCTCCCGCCAACTGATCGTCTCCACCCACACGATCTCCCTCCAGGAGCAGCTCGAAACCAAGGATCTCCCGATCTGCCGCCGCCTGTTCAAGTCCTCTCCCGAACTCGCCCGCTACGCCGACTTCAAATCCGCTGTCCTCGTCGGCAAAGCCAATTATCTCTGCACCACGCGTCTCGCCGCCGCGCTCAACGACAAACACGACCTCTTCGCCGGCCCCGAGCAAAGCGAACTTCTCCGCGTCGCCGAGTGGGCCAAACACACCGAGACCGGCCTGCGCCACGAGTTGAAGCCGCCGCCGTCCGACGAGGTTTGGGAAGCCGTCTCCGCCGACTCCTCCGGCTGCTCGAAAAAATACTGCGACTGCGACCGCTGCTTCTACCAGCGCGCCAAAAGACGCTGCGATTCCGCCCACGTCCTCATCGTCAACCACAGCCTCCTCTTCGCCCTTATCCACCTCGGCGAAGCCGTCGGCAAACAACACTCTCGCGGCGTCGTCCGCGCTGACGATTTCATCGTCCTCGACGAAGCCCACACCGTTCCCGAGGTCGCGACCGAAAACTTCGGCCTTTCCATCACCAGCTTCGGCCTCGAGCGTCTTCTCCGCTCCATCTACAATCCCGCCAAGCGCAAGGGCTTCCTTGCCAAGCTCGGCGAGCCCGCCGCCCTCCTCGCCGTCGAAGAGTGCGTCGACGCCTCCCGCCAGTTCTTCGCCTTCCTTCACGACAAGCTTCTCGCCACGCGGCCCATCCTGCGCGTGCGCGAAGAAAACTTCGCCGAGCCGTGGCTCGACGCCCCTCTCGCCAAACTCCTCGGCCAGCTCGGCCGCATCGAATCCCGCCTGCCTGAGGGAAAAGTCCGCGACGAGCTCGGCGACAAAATGGTTCGTCTCGCCTCCTACCGCGCCGGTATCTCCGAATTCCTGTCCCTCGCCGACTCCGAACACGTTTACTGGCTCGAACTCGCCGGAAAGAAAAAGTCCATCGTCGCCCTCCGCAGCGCGCCGATCGACGTCGCCCCCAAACTCCGCGAGCTCCTTTTCTCCCGCAACACCAGCGTCGTCTGCACCAGCGCCACGCTCGCCATCGGCGGCGAGCTCTCGCCTTTCGCCACCCGCGTCGGCGCCGACGATGCCCGCGCGATCGCCGTCAAATCGCCCTTCGATTTCGAGCGCAACATGCGCGTCTATATCGCCGCCGACGTCCCGTTGCCCTCGCCGCAGGAAGCCAAACTCGCGATCGAAGCACTCATCGACTACGTCCGCTTCTGCACCGAACGCGTCGCCGGCGGCTCGCTCGTTCTGTTCACCAGCTACACCGACATGCGCGCCGTCGCCCAAGCGCTCGAGCCCGGCTATCGCAAAGCCAACCGCACCTTCCTGATGCAAGGCGCCGGCCTTTCGCGCACCGAACTCGCCAAGCAGATGCGCGAACTCGGCAACGCCATCCTTTTCGGCACCGACAGTTTCTGGACCGGCGTCGACGTGCCCGGCGACGCCCTTGCCCAGGTCATTATCACCCGCCTCCCTTTCGACCCACCCACGCACCCGATCACCGAAGCCCGCTGCGATCACATCCGCGAACGCGGCGGCAGCCCCTTCAACGAGCTCACGCTCCCGGACGCGTTGATCAAATTCCGCCAGGGCGTCGGTCGTCTCATCCGCGCCGCCACCGACCGCGGCGTAGTCACAATTCTTGACTCCCGCGTCCTCGCGAAAAGCTACGGCCGGCTCTTCATCGATTCCCTCCCCCTCTCAGAGTTTACCCGACTCACGCGTGAGGACCGGGAAAATCGATTTCTCCCTTTCGCGTCTTTGGATCCGAGATAAACTCGGACTCCAACTCATGACGCTTCTCCGCTCAGCCGCGCTCTCGGATATTGGACGCGTCCGCCGCAACAACGAAGACCGCTTCCTTCACGACGAAGTCGCGATGATCTTCGGCGTTGCCGACGGCGTCGGCGGCCTTCCCGGCGGCGCCGAAGCGGCTCAGCACACCGTCGACGAAATCGCCTCGGCTGTCCGCGATGCCCCCGCCGGCCAGCCGCTGAGCCTCACGCCGATCGTGCAGCGCGTAAACTTTCTCGTCCACAACCTCGGCGCCGATCTCAGCCCCGGCGTCGGCATCGGCTCCACGCTCACGTTCGGCGTCATTCGCGACGGTCGACTGCACATTGCCCATGTCGGCGACTCTCGTTGCTACGGCTGGCGCCGTGGCGAGATCGCGCAGCTCACCGACGATCACTCCGTCGAAAACGAGGCGCGCCTCCGCCGCGCCCGTGGCGAGGTCGTCTACTATCACGAGGGCAATCGCAACGCGCTCACCCGCTGCATGGGCCAGCCAGGTTCTCCCGCCGTCGACGTCATCGAACGCCCGCTCGAACCCGGCGATCGCTACCTCTTCTGCACCGACGGCGTCACCCGCCTCGTCGGCGATCACGAACTCGCCGAGATCATGGGCCGCGTCGACGATCCCGAAGAAGCGCTTAGCCAAATCATCACCCTCGCCGTCCGCCGCGGCGGACCCGACAACGCCACCGGCGTGATGGTTTTCGTGGACGAACCCTGATCCTTTCGAATCCTTCCGACACATGTCGGATCGCATCGCCCAATTCGAAAAACTCGTCGCGCAACAGCCCGACAACGAACTCTTCCGCTTCAGCCTCGCCCAAGCGCTCGCCGCCGCCGGTCGTCCGGCCGACGCCATTCCGCATTACGAATTCTGCGTCACGAAAAAAGCGGATTGGATGATGCCCCGTATCCTCCTCGGCAAACTCCTCCTCTCCCTCGACCGCCGCACCGAAGCCCGCCCGTTCCTCGAGTCCGCCCTTCAACTCGCGATCGACCAAAGTCACGAAGATCCCGAACGCGAACTCCGCGCCCTCCTCGCCGATCTGAACTAACGCTCCCCCGCTCAACGTTCATCCCGCCTTCGCGATTCGCCCCTTTCTGTCATTCTGAGCGAAGCGAAGAATCCAAATGTGCGCCCGAAGCGCACGAACGCAGCGAATAGGTTCGTCCCTTCACGAAAAAAGCCGGCCCTTCCGGACCGGCTTCGAACCTCTACCTGCTCCGCCGCGCCGTCATTCGCGCCTCGACAGCAAATACAGCAGGTTCAACAACGCGCCGACAAATGCCGCCACATACGTGAGCGCCGCCGCATTCAGCGTCTGGCTCACGCCGGGCATTTCATCGCGATCGATGATCCCGAGTTGCACGAGCTGCGCCTTCGCACGCCGGCTAGCATCGAACTCCACCGGCAGCGTGATCAACTGAAACAGCGAGAGCACCGCATAGCAGATGATCGCGATATCGAGCACAATGCCCGTGAGTCCGCGCACGAAGAAGAAGCTGCCCAAAATCACGAACGGCAGAATCTGCGACACAAACTGCGTCGCCGGCACCAGCGCCATGCGCGCCTTCAACATCGAGTAACCCGTGGCGTGTTGAATCGCGTGCCCCGCTTCGTGCGCCGCCACGCCCAGCGCCGCGAGGCTCGTTCCACGATAGTTTTCCGACGAAAGCACGAGCCGCTTGTGCACCGGGTCGTAGTGGTCGGTCAGATGCCCCGAGGTTTCCGCGATTTGCACGTCGGTGATCCCCGCGTGCTCCATCACCGCCTGCGCCGCTTCACGACCCGTGATGCGGCCGCGTGACGGAATGCGCGCGTTTTTGTTGTAAGCGCTCGACACGCGAATCTGCGCGTAAAGCGCGAAGATAAACACCGCGACAAACAGGAGCATGAACACTCCCGTAGGCAGGTAAACGAATGCGAGTTGTGCTGTCATAGTTGGAAATGGGTAAGATGCGCAGGCCTCCACCTTAATCAAAACGCTCCAATTTCCAGCCGAATCGGCCCATGTGGAAACGCCCGCTCCCCGTTCCACTTCAGAACGGAAACCCGATCGACAACAACAGCGTTCCTCCCGGATCGCCCGCGCGCGGGTTAAGATTTCGCCCATACTCCGCGCGCAACGGCCCGATCAGCGTCTGATAACGAATCCCCAGTCCCACCGAATACAGATGCTCGTCAAATGGATAGTCGCCAAGCCTCACCGCCGTTCCGAGCGCATCCGTGAACAGCACCACCGACCACTTCGTCGTCAGCGCCTGCTCCAGTTCCAGGTTCAACAGCAGATAAGTCTTCGCTCCAACGAAGCGCCCCTCCGCCGTCCGCGGCGCCGCCTCACCCGCTTGATAACCACGAATGCTGTTATCGCCGCCCGGAAAGAACCGCTTGTTCACCGGCAGATCCGAATCGCTCGTCGTGCCAAACGTCGTGATCACGCCGTGGTTCAACCCAGCATGAACCCAGCGTCCGCGGCCCCACGAGGTATGATACGAGCCGCCAAACTCAATTCGCTGATAATCCACTCCGCCGCCCAGATAACGGCTCGCCGTTTCCGCCTGCGCAAACACCCGATAGCCGCGCCGCGGCCGCAAGGGATTGTCCCGTCGATCTCGCGTCAATCCCACCTCCACGCTCGCCGCTGTCACTTGCTGATCGTCCGCCCCCCGCGTCGCCAGGTTGTTGTCCCGGTTGCGCAGCGCCTGATACGTGTAGCCCACCGACGCATTCGCCCCGATCCGCGGCACATTCGCCGCCAGCGAAACGCTTCCTCCCCACTCCTGCCGCAGGAACGACACCTCCTGCCGCTGCAACCCAAACACCCGCGCCGTTCCGTCGATCGATTCGCCAAAAACCTCCGGCACCGTGTAGCTATACTCGCCCCGGCTGCTTTTTAGCGACTGCACCAACAGCAGCCGCGTCTGGTGCGCCCGCCCGAACAAATTGAACTGCCGCAGCTCCACGCCGCCGCGCAACTGCTCGTAGCTCCCGTATCCGAAAAGCAAATTCACTTCCAGCTCCCGCCCTTCCTGCAACTCGAACACCGGATCGCGCACCGGCCCGTCGCCGGGTTCGTAACGAATATCGACGCTCTCAAACACCCCCAACCGCGACAACCGGAACCGCGCCTGCTCCATCGCCAGCGGATTCAACAAATCCCCCGCTCCGTTTCGCACGCGACGCTCCAACACCGACTCGCGCGTCTGCTCCGCACCTTCGAAACGCACCTCGCCAATCCGGACCTCCTCCCCCGGCTCGACCGTCGCCAGGATCGTCACGGGCTGCACCCCGTCTTCGATGTCGGCCAGCGTGCGACGGATCCTCACCGAGATATCGGGATGTCCCAACGCGAAGTAATGATTGCGCAACACCGCCACGACGTCCTGTTGCCAATACGTCGACCACGGCTGCCCCACGAATCCGCCCATCTCCGGCATCCGATTCGGCACGCCGTCGCCTTGCACGTCCAGCGAGCGCACCATCCACCGCGGTCCTTCATTCACCACGACCTCCACGTCGACATTGCCATTCGTGTCGTCGACCTGCAGCCCACGCGCTTCGACCGTCGCGTTCGCATACCCGCGCCGCTCCAGCTCCCCCGCCAGCGACGCCCGCGCGCGATCCAACCTCGCCGGCGAATAAACCCGCGCCGCTCCGGTCGAAATCAAGACCTTCTCGCCCGTGAAATACTCTCTCGCCGACTCCACCGGCAGCACCGTGAGGCCCGTAATCGTCACTTCGTTGAAACGATAGCGCACGCCTTCCTCCACATTGAAGTCGACCGCTTTCGCCTCGAACGGTCGCGGCAGCGAGGTCTCCAGCCGTTCATCAAATTGAAACCGGTGGGTCTCCCCCGTCGGCGTCACCGCCACCGCCTCCACTTTCGGTTTCAGATGTCCGCGCTCCACCAGCGCCGAAATCAGCAAAAACACCGCGTCCTCCAACGCGTCCGCATCCAGCGTCGCTCCGCGTTCCTCGCCCAACAACCGTTCGAGCGATCGGCGCTGCTCGCGATTGCGCAACCAGCCCAGCCCGTTCACCTCGATGTGCGCCGGCTCCACCTTCTCCGCCGCGCTCACCGTCGACGGCGGAAACATCCATGCGCTCAGCAGCGCCCACACCAGCCCGCTCCGCGCCAGCCTACTTCCGCGCATCTTTACTCCCTCCCTTGCTATAGATGCGCCACTTCACCCCGCCGTAATACTCGTCGAACTCGTCGTATTCTCCGGTCAACGCCCACGTATCATTTAACCGATACTCGATATTATAAGTCTCGCGCCCCTGCGCCGAGATATCCTCGCCGCTCGAAATCGTCAGCCGGTCCGCTCCCGACGCATCGCCGCCGAGCGTGCCGAGCAAACTTTGCCCGAAGAACGCCCCGAATCGGGTCGCACGCTGCCGCCCCGTCGTCGTGATTTCATCGTTCGGCGCCTGTCCCGCCATCACCATCAACAACACCTGCTCCGCCTCCAGCGGCGGACTCGACGAAAACGTCAGGTTCGGCGCGTTCACCGCGCCCGACAGCTCCATGCGCACGTCGTAGCCGTATCTCCGCGTCGTGCCGGTCACGAAGATCTGCGGATCCGGCTGCTCCGCGCTCACACGCACATAACCTTGCCGCACCGAAAAATTCGCGAACGGCAACCGCACGTTTCCTTCCTCGATCACCGCCTCCCCGCTCGCCCGCGGATTCGCGAGCGTGCCAGCCAATTTGAAATCGGCCGACGCCACTCCGTTGAACACCGGCGTGCGCAATTGCATGAAACGATCGCCTTCCACGACGACGTCCAACCGCCACGCATTCACCGGCTCCACTTCGACCGAGAAATACGGCGGCCGCGCCGCCGGCCCGCCTTTCGCTCCGGTCGGCAAAAACGATCTCAGGTCCGCCAAAAACAAACTATCCCGCAAGCCCACGCGTCCGCCGATCGTCGTCGTCCCGTTCGCCGCCGTCACCAGCTTCAAATCCAAATCGCCGCGCAACAACAACCCTGTCTTCCGCACGAAGGGCAAATTTTCGCCCTGCAGCGTCAGATTCAGCTTCACCGGCTCGCCCTCCGGCAACTCCGCCGTGCCCTGCAGTCGCACCGTGCGCCCCGCCATCCGCGCCGTCACCCCCGCGAGCGTCATCGTCCGGCCTTCGAACCGCACGTCCGCGTTCACTTCCTGCAAAACGCCCAGCGGCCCCAGCGGTCGGGAAGTCGCTTCGCTGATCCGCAGAAATCCGTTCACCGTCGCATCCGGCTTCAGCGTCACGTCGAGATGCACGCGTCCTTTCGGCGCCAACACTCCCGGAAAATGCTGCGCGACGGCCGCCAGATCCGCGTTCGGCACTTGCACGCGCAAATCGCCGCGTCGCGCGATCTGACGCGGATCGCGGAAAAATTCCCGCCAGCTCGACGCCGTCACCGGCAGCCAGCCCTCGGCGCGCACCGCCTGCCCGTTCACTTCCAATGAAAAATGTTCCAACTTCACGCCGTCGCGATCGCCCGTCAGATGCGCGTCCAAATCCTCGATCTTCGGCCACACATCCTTGAACCGGCCCGACACCGCCTCCAAACGTTCCGCCTCGAGCCGAGCCTCGCCCTGCGGATGCGCCCACGTTCCCTCGAAATGCACCACCGCCGCCGGGTTCACCAACTCCAGCCCGGTCAACTGCGTGAACTTCTCCCAAAACGCCGGGTTCGGCGACGTCGCCGCATCGAGCCGGAATCGCGCATTTTCATCGAACACCACCAACGGCCGCTCCGACGGATTCACCACGATCGGCAGCGTCCCCGCCGCGTTCACCACCACGCCTTCGCCCTCTGACACACGCAACAACTCCAGTTGGAGTCCCTCCGCATTACCCGTGAACTGCGCCGAGAAAAAGGCGTCCCGCTGCTCATCGAGCGCCAGCGTCACATTCGTATCGATGCTGTAGTTCAATGGTCCGCGATCCCACTGCCCCCGGAATTTCAACGCTTCCACCGTCCACTCCACTCGCGGCAGCTCCGCCAAATCTCGCAACCACTCCGACCGCAATCCCGCGAGCGCCAGATCGATTTTGCCCGCGTCGCCCCACTCGAGCGCCATTTCCGCCCGTGCATCCGGTCCACGCAATTGTAACGGCCCCACCTTTCGCGCCGCCCATTCGATCCGCGTCGGCGCTGTGGCCTCCAACACCGTCTCGTCGTCCCGCAGCCACTCGATCGCTTCCAGATCGACACCATTCCGATCCGCCGCGCCGCGCGCCATGAATGCCGTATCCTTCATTCGCGCCTCCGCCGAAAATTCCTCCACGCGATCCGCGACGCCGCGCCACTCCGCCACGATTTTGGCCGGCGTAAACTCCCGCACTTTCAACACCGCCGCCTCCACGCGACCTTCGTGCTGCATCTCACTCGACGGCCCGTCCGCCGTCGCCTCGATCGCCAGAACCTCCACGTCCACATTCTCCGGCAACCACCGCGCAAACGCCTCCCGATGCACCGTCCCGCGCACCTGCAATCCGTGCGCCGCCCGCGCACGAAAATCCCACGCACCTTGCGCCTGCAGCTCGTCCGCTCGCGTGCCCACCACCCGCGCCGCATCGATCCGCAGCACCGGCCAGTTCAGCGTTCCGCGGGCGTCGAGATGCGACAGCCGCGTCTCCAGCAAATCCAATCCATCGCCGCTAAACGCAAACGCGATCAACGGCCGCCCTTCCTCATTCGCCGAGATCGTCCCCGCGCCCACCAAACGCCCGGTGGCCTCGAACCAAGTCTGGCGTTCGAGATCCACCTCGAATCGGAAATCCGACGCCTCCGAGTGCACCCGTCCCGTCCGATCGATCTCCACCGGCTCAGTCAGTCGTGCGATAAATCCAGGCAAATCGACATCGAACGTCTCCGCCACCAACCGCCCTTCCGCACCATGTCCGCGAATCGTCACATCCAGCGGCGGCGCTTTCGCTCCCTCCAACGGCGTGCCCGACGCCCGCACTTCCGCCGTCAGATTTTCCTCCCGCCATTCGACGCGCGCATTCCCACGAATCGACGCATATTGCTGCTCCAACTTCACCCGCGTCCCCGGAATCTCCCACGCGTCCGCCACAAACAGCGCCGCGAGCGGCCGCCATCCCTGCTCCTCGAACTTCACTTCCAATTCCACCGGCTGCCCCCACCACGTCGCCTTGCCGCTCACGATTTCGCCTTCGCTGCTCAACCTCGCCGACGCATCGTTCTCCTCCGACTCCAAGGTCGCCGCGATCTCTCCTTCCGCCGGGAGGCTCAACACCACCGCCGCACGCCAATTCCGATAGCTCACCGCCGGCGAACTCAGCGTCCGCTCCCGCCACACCGCCGACTCGATCGTCAACTCGCCTCGCGGCCACGTCACCACACCTTTGCCGACCTCCGCCGCCGGAACCCAACGTTCCAATATATCCGCCACTCTCACCAACTGTGCTCGCAACGGCACCCAGCCGCGGGGCCGCGTCGACACCGTGGTCTGTTCGCGTCGCTGCACGTCCGTGGTCCACTCGCCCGCCTTTGCCGTCACCTCTTCACCCGTCGCTCTCCGCCAAAGCCAAACCATCGGCGTAAGCGACTCGATCCGCGAAATCGTCACCGTCACGCCCGGCCGCTGCACTTTCACGTCGCGCACCGTGAAGCGCGTATAACCGTTCCGTTCGTAGTCGCCGATGCTCAGTCCGAATCGCGGCCCCACGAGCCCCACCGCCGAACCGAGCCACCAGGGCAGCGTCAACACCGCGGCCACAAAAACCGCGGCCAGCACTCCGAGGATGATGACGATTCGACGCATGGGAATGAACGACGCGCCCTCGATGCGTCGCGTTACGCCTCAAGCGGCCGACGCCAGACCGCACCGCTGCAGAAGCGCGCCAAGTTCCGGATCACGACCCATAAACGCACGATACAGTTCCGCGGGGTCCGCCGAATTTCCCCGGCTCAAAATGTGTCGCACAAACGCCGCGCCCGTCTCCGCGTTGAAGATGCCTTCGCGTTTGAAACGCGTGAACGCATCCGCATCCAGCACCTCCGCCCACTTGTAGGAATAATAACCCGCCGCGTAGCCGACCGGATCCGCAAAGATATGGGTGAACCGCTTCACGATCGTCGGCCCCGCCGGCTCTGTCGGCACCAGACACTCCTCGATCGCCGCGCGCACTTTCGGCTCCACATCCGCCTCGCCCGCAAATTCCGCCGTGCGCGTGTGCAGCAGCAAATCCATCTTCGCCAGCGAGAGCTGCCGCATCGTCGCCGTCGCCGCGCGGAAGGTCCGCGCCGCCGTCATCTTCGCGAACAGACCTTCCGGGATCGTCGCGCCCGTTTCGTGGTGTCGCGCAAACAAATCCAGGCTCTCCCGCTCCCAGCACCAGTTCTCCATGATTTGCGACGGCAACTCCACGAAGTCCCACGCGACGTTCACGCCGTTCATCGACTTGATTTCCACCTCGCCCAGCAGGTGGTGCAACAGATGCCCGAACTCGTGAAAAATCGTCTCCACTTCGCGATGTGTCAGCAGCGCCGGGCGTCCCGGTGACGGCGGCGTGAGATTGCCACAAATCAATCCGAGATGCGGCGCACGCGTCCCATCTTCGCGCGGCCCGCCCGTGATCAAATAATTCATCCACGCGCCACCGCGCTTCGACTCCCGGGGATGCCAGTCCGCGTAAAACGACCCGACATGCCGCCCGTCGCGATCGCGCACGTCGTGGAACTTCACCTCCGGATGCCAGGTTTCCACTTCGCCCGCGGCGCGCTCCTGAATCCGTAATCCGAATACACGACCGCATAGTTCGAACAGCCCCGCCACCACCCGATCCATCGGGAAATACGGACGCAGCCACTCCTCGTCGAAATCGTAACGACTCCGCCGCAGCTTCTCCGACCAGTAAGCCAGTTCCCACGGCGCCAGCCTCGCCCGCGGCTGCCCCGTTTCCGCCGCCTTGAACTCCTCCAGTTCGCGCGTTTCCCGCTCGAACGCCGCCGTCGCCCTCGTCTGCAAATCATCCAAGAACGCCAGCGCCCGCGCGCCGTCCTTCGCCATGCGGCGCTCCAGAACCAGATCCGCGAAATGCTGTTTCCCCAACAACGCCGCCTTTTCCGCTCGCAACGCCAACACCCGCGAAATCAGCGCCGTGTTGTCATGCTCCTCGCTTGCGCCCACGCCCACCGCCGCCGTCCACATCTCGCGACGCAGCGCCGCGTCGTGCAGATAAACCATGAACGGCTCCTGCGAGGGCTGGTGCAGCGTAAACCGCCAGCCCTTCAATCCTTTCGCCTCCGCGCTCCGCCGCGCCGCCGCCTTCGCGTGCTCGGGCAATCCCGCCAGCCGCGTTTCATCTTCCACGACGAGTTGCCACGCATTCGTCGCGTCCAACACGTTCTCCGAATAACGCTGCGTGAGCTGCGCAAGTTCCGTCTGCAACGCCTCCAACCGCGCCCGCTGCTCCGGTGCCAGATCCGCCCCCGCCTGACGAAACTCCGCCATCGTTTCGTCGACGAAGCGCCGCCGCACTCCCGTCAGCGCGCGCGTCTCCGGCGTCTCCGCCGCTGCTTTCAACCTCTGCCACAATTCCGCGTTCAGCGGAATCCGCGCGTAGAACGCCGACACCTTCGGCAGCATCGCGTTGTGCGCCGCGCGCAGCTCCGGCGAATCCGCGACCGACTGCAAATGAGTCACTTTCCCCCACGCCTGATTCAATTCCTCCGTCGCATGCTCCAGCGCCAAAAACGTATTGGCAAAAGCCGCCTCCTCCACCGGCCGGTTCGCGATCGCATCGATCGCCGCCTGTGCCCGCTCCAGCGCCGCTTCAATTCCGGCTTCGATAAAACCGGGCGTAAGCTCCGACCAGCGGATGTGAAACGAACTGTCGAGGAAAGGATTCTGCGCCATCCGCGCAAACACCGTGTCGGCAGCCCGGTTGTCAAACCGCAAAACTCACCAGGTGTAGCCCACGATCACCGACACCTGTCGCGGGGCCGCCGGCACGGCGGGCACTTCCTGGAATTCCGCTTCCCATAAATTGTCCGCCTGCACCGTCAGCGACACACGCCGCCACGCCTTCGGCCGATACGTCAGTCCCACCGCCGTCAACAACGGCTCCTCCCCGCCGCGCGTGCGCAACAAATTCGGCGCCTGCCAACGCGCCTCGTTGTCAATCCGCAGCTCGAGCTCCGACGTCAGCCGCGCCGTCACCGCCAGCGTCAACCGATGCCGGGCAAAGTTCAGCGCGTAGAAACTCGCATCGACCAACGCCCCGCCGTAGTCCTCGTCCTTCTCGAGCCAGGTATATCCGACCACCACGTCTAATCGCGGCCACGACCGCCGCGCCACGAGCTCGAATCCGCTCGTCGCGACGTCCACCGGATTCGCCGTCCGCGCCGTCACCCCGCGCTGAAACGTCCAATCCACCAGCTCATCGTCTTCGCGATAAAACACCGCCGCCTGCCCGCTCCATCCCGCCCAAAGTCCACTCACGCCCACCTCCAAATTCCGGCTCACCTCGCGTCCGAGATTCTGATTTCCCCGAAACAGTCCCGCCGCCGGATTCGACTTCAGCGCCGTATACGTCGCCACCTGCGAGCTCTCCGCATAGCTCGCATAAACTCGCTGCAACGCCTCCCCTTTCCGCTCACGCGCAATCTCGAACACCGGCGACACCCGGTTCGAATCCCGATTCGTATCGTCGTAAGTCGCTCCCGCTTTCACCACGACCTCCGCGCCGTCCGTCAACGTCCACGTTTTCTCCGGCACCAGCGCGACTTTCCCGATCTGCCGCGTGCGATAGGGACCGAACGTCAACGACGTCGACTCGATCCGATCCGCCAGCCACTCCGCGCGAAAATTGAGCGCCGCTTCGTTCCAGGCTTTCCGTCCCGCCGCCGCCACGCCTCTCACCCACGTCGCGTGCAAAAACGGCGGCACCGGTCCGACCGGCGCGAACCGGTCGAACGCATAATTATCCCGATTCCTCCGATAGTAAGCCCCCGCTTCGAAAAACTCCCCGTCGCCGAAATCGAAGCGATGGTTCACCGCGAACAGCAGCGTCTCGATGTCCTCCGTTTCGTTCGAGTTGAACGGTGTATAAAGGTTCGGCCAACCGAAGAACTTCGCTTGATACCCGGCAAACAGATCCGTTTGCGCTCCACCGCCGCGCAACTGCACGCGGGCATTCACGCGATCCAGTTCATGATCGCCCCACTGCACCGCCCCATCCGCTTCCGAATGCGCCCACGCCACGTCCAACGCGACGTCGCGCCCGCCCCACGTCTCGTCCGACACGAAGCCTTGATAGAACTCTCCCTGCAGGAGCCCATACTCACCTCCGCCCACCGACGACCCTCCCGCGTTCACAATCCGCCGCCACGGATACGCGACCGCGCCAACCGTTGCATTTGTCGACCCTACCGCGACGCCCATCCCCGTCTCGATCCGCGGCGCCCCCAGCATCTGCGGCGCCACCGGAATTTCCGCAAAATAATGTCCGGTTTGCGGATCGAACAACGACACCGCTCCGATCGAAAACCCCGTGTTCTCGAAGATCCCCCCGCGCAGCGACACGTCCGCCTGCCCCTCCGCAAAATTACGCGCCTGCACATCCACGCGCGGCTCGAACCGCAGCGACGTCACCGGCATTGCAAAGGTTGCCACCGGAGCCTGATTCGCCACCCGCGGCGAATAAACCGTCACCGCCGGCAGCGTCTCCGCCGGTTGCGCCCAGACCATCGACGTGGCTGCCGCGAGCGGCAGAAATCGCGAAATCATCCCGCGATCGCTACCAGCGCACCCGCTAAAAACAAGTCGCAGTTAAGTCATGCGATCAACTGGCCTTAACCAAGCGTTCGCATCATAAAAAACCCCGGCAGCATCTGCCGGGGTAAATTTCAAAATTGGAAGGCCCGACTTATTCTTCGCCGTCCTGCCCAATCGCTTCAACCGGGCAGCCTTCGAGCGCTTCCATGCACAGGGCGACTTCTTCTTCCGTCGTCGGCTGTTTGTGCACGTAGGAATAACCACCCTCATCATGGCGCGTGAAAAATCCCGGCGCCGTCTCCCGGCAAAGATCGCAGTCGATGCATTGCTGATCGACGTAGAATTTACCCGGGGCGTTATTCGCCCATTTGTCCGCTTTGTTGGCCATGATTTGGGCGAACAAAGAGTAATTGAAAAGGGTGTCAAGCGGCCAGCCCGCCCCTCGGAAAAGCGAGTGAAAAATGGGTGACGGCTTGTGTTTGCCGGCGCGCATTCCTAGCTTTCCGCCGATGCTGTCCGACCGGCCCTACATGCGGGACGATTACCCTCGCAACGGAACCAGCGCCGTCACGTGGCTGATCTCAGCCATCGTTGCGACGGTCGTTCTGCAATACGTGTTTCTCCGGGTCTTTAACGGCAACTCGTCCTTCGAGCGCATGCTGATGCTCACGACGGAGAGCATCCGCTCCGGCAAGATCTGGACGCTCTTCACTTACAGCTTTCTGCACTCCACCGGCAACTTGCTGCACGTCGTCGGCAATCTCCTCGGCCTCTATTTTCTCGGCCGCGCCCTGCAACCCGTCCTCGGCGCTCGTCGTCTGATGTGGCTCTACTCCGGCGCGGTGGTCACCGGCGGCATCCTGTGGGTCGCAACCCATTGGGACGGCGCCGGCGCCGCGATCGGCGCCTCGGCCGGCGTTCTCGGCCTGCTCGTCGTCTTCGCCTGCTTGTATCCCAACCGGCCGATGACGTTCCTCTTGTTCTTTGTCCTGCCCGTCACGCTGAAACCGAAACACGTCGCGATCGGCCTGCTGGCCTTCGAATTGCTCGGCTTTCTCTTCTACGAGATCATGGGTGCCGTTTCGCCCTTCGGTTCCTCCATCGCTTACTCGGCCCACCTCGGTGGCATGCTCGCCGGCTGGCTGTTCTTCCGCTACGTGCACGAAGCCAATTGGAGCTTCGTTTCCGCGCGCCGCGACATCGAGCCGCCCGCTTGGTTGCGCAAGACCCCGAAGTCCGCGCCGCCGCCCGTGTATCAGGTGGATGTTACGCGCCGCGAGGATCTTCGCGCCGAGGTCGACCGCATCCTCGACAAAATCAACAGCGAAGGATTCGGCGCCCTCACCGCGGACGAAAAACGTTTGCTGGATGAAGCGCGCGATTTGCTCAGCCGTCGTTGACCACGATCCTGTGTCCGCACGGTCCGACCGCCGCCGGCCCGCGGCGCGCTGAAACCTCTCCACTTTTGCCCAATCTAAACCTTTCGAGATGATCACACGTTTCTCCCCCCTTCGCCGCTTCCTCGTCGTCGCCTTCCTCAGCGCGGCGTCGGTCGCGGTCGCCGCCGCGCCTCGCGACCGCAAGTTCGTCACCTCTCCGACCCTTTCGACCGAGGCGCGCACGTTGGTCAATCTCCTCGAACAGGCGCACTACAATCGCGACGCCGTCCGCAGCGCCGACTATGCCGAGGTCATCCCCAACTACATGAGCGATCTCGACGGCCAGCGGCTGTTCTTCCTCGAGACCGACAAGAAGTCGTTCAACGACCTCTACGGGAAAAACATCTACTGGAATCTCAGCGCCTTGGGCAACATCGACGCCGCCTACGAGATCTTCAAAGTCTACGAGTCCCGCACCCGCGATCGCATCAACTGGATCTTCGAAGAATTGACCAAGGACTTCGATTTCAGCGTCAACGAATCCTACCGCGCCGATCGCACGAAGTCCGAGTGGCCCGCCACGATGTCCGACGCCGACAACCTCTGGCGCCAGCGCCTCAAGTTCGAGCTCATCACCGAGCTCATGAACAAAAAGGAGATCGGCGACGCCAAGGAGGTCGTCCGCAAACGCTACGAGCGCATGCTTAAGAACGTTTCCGACTTGGAAACCAGCGACCTCGCCGAGCTTTTCCTTTCCAACGTCGCCCGCATCTACGATCCGCACTCCACGTATTTTTCCGCGGATACGTTCGAAGACTTCGGCATCCAGATGAAGCTGCAGCTCGTCGGCATCGGCGCGCTGCTCGGCATGGAGGAAGACTACTGCCTGGTGAAGGAGATCGTCCCCGGCGGTCCCGCCGACAAACACAACGAGCTCAAGCCGAACGACAAGATCATCGCCGTGGCCCAAGGCGACGGCGAACCCGTCGAAGTCATCGGCATGAAGCTCCGCAAGGTCGTGGAAATGATCCGCGGCGAAAAGGGCTCGCAGGTGAAGCTGATCGTCAAACCCGCCGCCGCTCCCGACGAATCCGTCCGCAAGGAGATCGTCATCACGCGCGACGTCGTGAAACTCAGCGACAAGCGCGCGCACGCCGCCGTCTTCGATGTCCCCAATCCCGAGGGCACCGGCACCATTCCCCTTGGCGTCATCACGCTGCCGGCTTTCTACGGCCCGGCCGACAACGATGATCCCGAAGCCGAAAAGACGACCGCAACCAAAGACGTCGCCCGCCTCATCGAGCAACTGCAGGAACAGGGCATCAAGGGCCTCGTCCTCGATCTTCGTCGCAATGGTGGCGGCTATCTCTCCGAAGCCGTCGAGCTCACCGGTCTCTTCATTCCTCAAGGTCCCGTCGTCCAAGTGAAGAACTACGCGGGCGAGATCCAGATCGACAACGACAACGACTCCTCCGTCGCCTACAGCGGCCCGCTCGCCGTCCTCGTCGATCGCTTCAGTGCCTCGGCTTCCGAAATCGTCACGGGCGCGCTTCAAAATTACGGCCGCGCCGTCGTCATCGGCGACACCTCCACCCACGGAAAAGGCAGCGTCCAGACCGTGCTCGAGATGAAGAACATCGTCCCGCAACTCGCCCGCGCTCCGGAAAAAAGCGGCGCCGCGAAATTCACCGTTCAAAAATACTATCTCCCCAACGGCGCCTCCACCCAGTTGAAGGGCATCACGCCCGACATCGTCCTTCCTTCCATCGACGAATTCCTCCCGATCGGGGAAAGCAGCCTGCCGCACGCCCTTATCTGGGACGAGATCCCTACCAGCTTTTTCGACGGCGAACCGCTCGACAAAAAACTCCTCAACTCGCTCCGCGACGCGAGCCTCGCCCGTCAGCACACCCTCGACGAATTTCTCTACCTCAAGAAAAACGTCGACTGGTTCAAAACCCGCCAGGAACAGAAACTCGTCTCCCTCAATCTCGACGTCCGCCGTCAGCAGAAGGAAGCCGACGAAGCCTTCCGCAAGGAGATGAACGAGGAAAAGGCGCGGCTCGCCAAATCCGATTTCCCCTTCCGCGAATTCCGCCTCGGCCCGCCGCCTCCGCCGAAACCCGCGCCCGAAAAACCCGCCGAAACCTCCGACGAAGAATCCGAAGATCTCGAGACCGAACTCAGCACCGACGACGACCAGTCCTACGGCAAGGTCGACGTTCACCTCCGCGAAACGCTTCGCGTCCTCGGAGACGCCATCGCGCTCGCGAACGATCAGCAATACTGGGCCAGCAACCAGCCGCCGCTCACCGTTGCGGTCAACCAGCGGCCGAAGAGCTGATTCCGCGGAAGGCGGCTGCTTGAATCCAGCCGCGTCACGCCCCCATCTTCGCGATCACATATCGATCGCGCTTGGTCAGATCCTGCAGCGATTCGCTCGTCGCAAAACCTGCGCGACCACACGCCTCGAGCAAAACCGAGTGCTGCGCGATGCCGGTCTCCAGAGCGAGCATACCACCCGCGGCCAAAAACGCCGGCGCCCCCGCGATAATTTTCCGCAAATCGCCCGCCCCGTCATCTCCGCTGCCTGTCAACGCGCCCACCGGCTCGAATTCCTTCACCTCCGGAGACGCCACTGCCGTCTCCGTCGCCGTCAAATAAGGCGGGTTCGAAACGATCAAGTCGAACTTCGTTTCGCACGGCACCCGCTCGAACCAGTCGGACTCGATCAAACCGACTCGCGCCT